>Ga0315273_10004501_pt1 | contig 17079 bp, 15 predicted proteins | sample YL17G02_0_MG_FD_205753 | JGI IMG/M metagenome (GOLD analysis project Ga0315273, IMG submission 205753) | Sediment microbial communities from Yellowstone Lake, YNP, Wyoming, USA - YL17G02_0 | ecosystem: Environmental > Aquatic > Freshwater > Lake > Sediment | place: USA: Wyoming | collected... | reverse complement strand
AATGCAAGGCCGACCACAACTGAAGCAAAGATAAACATAACTGACGGGTCCATAAAATCCCTGAATGCGTCTTTTGCAGAGCGAATAGCAAAAATGGCCTGAAAGACGCCGATCGCGATGGCAGTAACGCCAATAGGTACAACCTCAAAGATCCACCATGTAGAGGCCAGTAAGAAAAGCGCTATAGCGCCTTTCCCCTTCTGTGATAAAGCGAAATGCTTGCCTCCCGGGTCTACAGCATCAGACCACTGAGGCATAAAGTAAATGAACAGGAAAAGACCCAGTCCGATGAGTATAAACATAACCCTTTTCCAGTCAAACGCGGTCTTGGTTTCAGCTACAACTATCTCGGGCGGAGGCTGTGGCAAGCCTTCAGTTCTCTTTATATCTTTATCTGCCATTTCCCGCCTCCTATTCCGTCAGAACCGCATTGGAGATTTCGTCAAAAACTTCGATCATCCGTACGAGCCCGATGAACTTCTTTTTGTTTTCCAGAACAGGCAGCAGGACCACATCATGATGCAGCATGAGATAAGCTGCCTTTGTCAGAGGATCGCCCGGTTCAACAAAATACTTTGCAGTCGCCATAATCTCACTCACAGGCTTTTCTGCAAGGTCTTTTGCCCCCTTCTTAAAAAGGGTATCCCAGATAAGGGATAATGCTGATTCGTCTTCTTCAGCAACCTGAGCCTTTGCACTTGGTTTCAGAAACTGTGGCTCAAGGCCTCTGAGGATATCCTTGAGCGTCAGAGTCCCCATTAGATTGTACTTCTCATCGAATACCAGTACTGCCATTGGATCAGGGTACTTCTTGCTGCTGAGAAAAGAGACCTTCACGATCCTTATGGCCTGGCTGATAGAAAACCAGTAAGGCACATGAGGATACTCAAAAATACCGGTCATTACATCCTTCACAACTTTACTGTCTGACATAGTTCCCTCCTTCGTTATGCTATTTTTCTTTCGAGTTCCATGAAAAATTTAAACCTGTCAGTTCTTTTTATCGAACGTGTATACATGATTAAGGTATCCGCAGAATAGAAGGACTGAGCTAATAGGATGGCCGCTGAAGCTTCAGGAAGTCCTATTAAGCGTGCTTCATCAGTCTTCAAATAGGTAATTTCGATATGGGTTTTAACCTTGGTGATCTTTATACCGTACTTATTCTCAAAGAGGTCGAATAATGATTGATGCTCGATATCCTCTTCAAGGAGGAGAGGGCAAATATGATAAGGGATATAGGACTCCTGCAACAGTACGGGCTCATTGTTGATGAGTCGCAGCCTTTTTATATAAATGATATGTTTATCCTTTAGGATATCGAGCTTAACATCAAGGTCATCGATCGGCATCATGACAGTCCGTGCAAGTACATTAGTAGTGAAATTGAGTCCTTTTTCATACAGGAGCTCCCTGAAGTTTGTGAGCATGGTAAGACCTTCAGATACTGCATTTTTATAGATGAAGGTGCCTTTGCCCTGTTGACGTTTGAGATAGCCCTCTCTGACCAGTTCCAGGACTGCGGTTCTGACAGTGGACCTGCTTACATTGAACATTTTACATATTTCTTCTTCAGTGAGGATTTGCGATCCAATAGGCCATTCGCTGCTTTCAATCTTTTTCTTGATTATCTCGTAGAGTTGCAGATAGAGTTTTTGATGGTTATCCCTGTCTATTAATTCCATGATAATCTCGTTTTCAGTAATGTCAAGCTAAGTTAGGAAATATTCTTATCGTTATTTACTAATGCCATGACAATATGACAATAAATTTAAAACGTTATTATGTTATGCAACAAATGTGAGTATTACAATCGGGTAAAAACTGTATTTTTGTAGGGTAAATACTGTATACATGATGAAGCAGGTTGCAGAATTTGCTATTATTTGGCGGCTAAGATAGTTCTATTGGATTTCAATGAGCCCAATTTTTATTGCATATCTGACAAGATCTGCTGCTGTATGGGCATCGAGTTTCTGTAATATTCTTGTTCTATGGGTATCGACTGTTTTAACACTGATGACAAGTTTTTCGGCTATTTTTTTGTTTGTAAGCCCTAAAGCGATGAGCCTTAAAACCTCTTGTTCCCGTTCTGTAAGTATTCGTTTGTCTGTTTCTTTTGGTTTACCTGATTTTAGAATCTTCTCCGAGATCGAAGGACTTATAAATGTTTTGCCCAGAGCAACTGTTCGTATGGCATAAAGCAAATCTTCAAAGGCATCATCTTTGAGTACATAGCCTAATGCATTCGATTGCATTGCTTTTTTCGCTGTAAGAGGGTCATTGTGCATTGTGAGGAATACAACTTTCGCAGCAAGCCCCAGCATTTCAATTTCTTTAACAATTTCAATTCCACTTAATCCGGGCATTGAAATATCAAGGATAGCCACATCAGGTTTTTCTTTTTTAATGAGACCGAGGCTCTCATGTCCTTCTCCCGCCTCTCCAATAACTGCAATGTCTGTGGCTGATTGGAGCAATTTTAAAAGACCCTGCCTGAATATGACATGATCATCAGCAATGATAACTTTTATCATTCTGACGGAACCTCAATATACATAGTCGTACCCATCTTGTCAGAACTCTTTATTCTGAATATGCCTCCAAGAAGTTCTATCCTCTCTCTCATTGTATACAGTCCAAGCCCGGATCCCTTTTTTTCGGACAGGGGCGGATCAAAGCCCTTTCCATTGTCCATGATTTCTAATACGAGAGATTTTCCTCTCATTCGCAAGGTAATGTCAACCCTGCTGGCTTCAGAGTGTCTTATTATATTGCTGAGTGCCTCCTGATATACCCTGTAAATATTGTCTTTCAGTCTCGTGCTTATCTCGATTTTATCTTCTGACTTGATGCTGAACTCGATCCCCGATTTATCCATGGCCTTCCTTGCATGCCAGTTTAAGGCATCTGTTAAAGATGAATTCTCGAGAAAGGAGGGCCTTAAATCAGAAGAAATAGACCTGACCTCTTCGATTGTGGTTGAGATGTCTTCAATAAGGTCATTGAAAGATTCCCTGTCAACAGGCTTGTTTTTGCTAAATGTGTCTGCAAGCATTTTAAATTTTAGCTTAATGGAAAGCAGGGATTGACCAATACCGTCGTGGAGTTCTCTCGACAACCTCTTCCGCTCATCCTCATGTGCGTCCAATATTTTCACAGAGGCGGAAACCAACTGATTTTTTATGCGGTTAAACCTTGCAGCAAGCGAATACATTATACAGAACATAAAAAAACCGGCAGAGTAGTCCCAGAGGAAAAAGCCGGTAAATTGCAACAGATCAACACCCCCGATTGATTCCATTATGAACCCGAGGACAAGACCGGTGATCCCGAGCAGTATAGGGCCTGATTCATGGGCCTTTCTTAGATAGGCCTTAACTGCAAAGATAATTAGAAAGATAGCGGTTGCTATGAAAAGGCCCTTCCAGGCAGCGTAGAGATATTTCCTGACTGTATAATCATAGAAAACATTATTTGCAACAGCAACCATCAAAAATCCAGCGATCATTATTTTTGTAAATAAATGCAGCTTTTCCTGATATACACTCATTAACAATAATATGAGTCCTGCGGGCAGGATGGTCGAAAGTGTGTTAATAAGCTGCTGGATTAAGGGGCTTTTTGCTCCTGTATTGTAAAAGGTGATGCTTCCAAGAATGAACAGACTGCTGTAAAACGTTATAAAAATCCAGAAATAAATATACTCCTTTTCTTTCAGCCCTCTGAAATAGAAGAACATACAGGCAATAAAAAATATCGCAAAACAGCTGAAGAAGCAGAATTCAATGATTATGCTTCCTCTCTCTCTGTTAAGTTTTTCAATCATAAGAGCATTGTAATCGCCAAACAGTATGTTATTGTCGAAAAACCCACCATTGAGATATGTGTTCATAACCCTGACAGAAAGAAGGTTGGGTTGACCGTATCTTATGAGATGCGGTGGAATAATATATAACCTTTCTATCTTTGTTGCCTCAACATACCTGCTGCCGATAACCCCCTCCTCACCAATCTTGAGTCCATTCAGGAAGACTTCATCAGCATCTCCAATCCTTCCAAGCAATACGGCAACGTTGTTGCTTTCAAGGCGGGGGCGAGCAATAAAGCGAATCCTGTACCATCCAAGGCCTTTCACCGGTTTTATTCCCTGCGATTGCCAGCTGCCGGGAACGATAATCGAACGCCATTTCGAATCATCAAAGAGCAGTGATGTCCAGGCAGGATCATCACCGGAATTAAATGTGTGAGTGCCGTCGAGAATAATATAATTATTATCGATCTGTGCGTCCGCTGTATTGAGGCAAGAGAGAAACCAAAGAAGTAAAACAATTATCATGGTTTGTCTTTTCATCATCTTGGGAAGAAGTGTCTTCCGATAAAGGGGTATCGTATATCAGGCGATGAATACTGTTCTCTATCTATCATTATAATTTATTATTATTCCGAATTTCTGATGGGATAATCAATCCTACATACCTAAGTAGAAACAGAGTATTTTATTGATTACTTGTAGTCTTCTACTTTATAAGAAATTTTGTAGTCGAATACTTTAGAAAGCGCTTCAACCGGCTTAGTAAAATATTGCTTTGTGAGTTATAAGCAATAATCAGCAGATGCCAGAAATTATCGAAATGTGACCTTCTATGTGAACAGCGCGGGCAGATTGATTCCTGTCACTATTTGTTATGCAAAGAAATAGACGGGGCAATCTGATGCAGCAAAAACGTTTGTTTCCGTGAGAACATCGCACAGACCGGCTGAGAAACATGCCTTGGCTTTCTATCTGAAAGGCTCTCAATTCAAGCGGGTTGTCACTAAAGCATTCCTGATATCAGGCATGCGCACCCGGAGGATATAGTATTAGAGCAAATTCTTTTGCCGATAGTCAGCCAATATCTTGCAAACAAAGAGGCAAAAGTCTCGGAGGTCCCGAAAGCTTTCGGGACCGAGAATAAGCGAAAATACTACATCCTCACCGTGAAACACAAAAAGCATGTTTATTAAAACCAGCCACTACTTTTTAAATTTGACGCCCAGCTTCTCCAGCCACGTCTGTAAATAATCGATGTCGAGGTTCTCCTTTTGAATATCGAGTATCTTCCTTGCATCGAGTCTGTCCTGTTCTCTGCCGCTCACTAATTTCAGGATTATCAGGTCTTCAGGGGTTGATATATTTATTGAAAAACCAGTCAATTGAATGGCTTTTTTACGTTTAAGCGCCTCATTCTTGAAAACATCGTCGACGAACAGGAAATCAAGAGAAACGTCGGGATTGCTCTTCAATGTCGCCCGCAGGAAAGACACTTTCCCGAAGACCATCGGTTTGTCGTGAATAAAGACGAATCTGTTGCTTTCAGTCAATCGCTGTTTGAGATCTTCAAAATCGTTGATGCGTATCGAAACAAGAAAATCGATATCGACTGTCGCCCTGGGCTCTGCCCATATCCCTACTGCCAGTCCGCCCACGAGCATATACTCAACAGCAGCCCCGTCAAGAAACGAGCACGCTTCTTTAAGAGATTGGATGAGAGGATTGTTATTCATCATTACTCACTTTCAGCATAGAAAGCTCTTTCCTCACTAATCCATTGAGCTCATCTTCATCAAGTTCCGGATGTTTCTGTCGGATGACAGCACGCTTCAGCTCAAGAGAGAGCATAGTTACATCCGCCCAAGCCTTAATGCGTTTTTCGATTTCTGCATCTGAAATACGATGCTTGAGATGTTTGATTTCCTTCTATCTCCTTAACCGACGTCGTTCTCAGCATCTTACCATAAAACGTAATTATTGTTGCAACTCTCATTGAATTAAATGGTTCTAAAATCTCATCCTTACCCTGTATGTAATTTTTGTCTCCTTGTCCTTTGGCACAGCGACTTTAAACTCGGCAGTGAATGCCTCTGTCTTTTCAAACTTATGTGATGAACTGAGCATAGTCCAGTCGCCGGGTATTGGTTCAACAACCTTCACCACAACATCCTCCTTCTTGTGGTTTCTGAGAGAAATCTCAAAAGCAGCCTCATAGGTGTCAGAAGCGATTTTTTTCCAGTCCGTCTGTTTCCTGCTCCCGACCACATCAAAGGCATCTCCGAGCTTTATCCTGAATTTCTCGTCTTTTGGTGTATGGTCTATGGAATCTTCTCCGACAAACTGCAGGCTTTGTTCTTTATCATGCTTGTAGACCCTTATTGTACCTTTAGGTAAGGGGATGCCAAGGTTATGCTCTTTCTTATTCTCTATTTCCACAAACACACCGACCTTCTGGTTCGTGATCGTATCGCCATAGTGATTGTAATAATAATATCTCGCACCGTAATAGAGGAGTTCTTTTTTTACAGGAATGTTACCGGCACGCACAAGACTGATCTGCTTTGTCTGATTTTCTTTAATGGTTGCCGGTCTTTCTAAAGTATATATATGATATTCAAAAAATTCCTCTTCCTTAAACTGTGCTGCCGGTTTTGCTGCTGCTTCCGCCGCCCTCAGCATTTTGTCGTTATATTCATGCTCATCCTTAACCCTGTTCACGTCTCCTGCGACAAGCTTCAGTTTGGCATCTTTGTATGTTGCTCCGCTTCTGTTATCAATCGTAACCCAGCCGGAAAGGTCTGCCATGTCATCTTTATCGTTCAGGGTGACAACATAATCTGACCGCCAGTTTATTCCGTTTGTAAGGTACGATGCTTCAACCTTCTGAACAGATGAAAGGTTATTTTCAATAAGCCATACAAGAGTAGGTTTCGAGATAAGGTTTTCCGGAACTTCCGGGAATATGATCCTGCCGGGATGACCAAAGGTTATCTCATCGCCTATCCTGAATATCGGCCCTCCGTTGTTTGAGAGGAGTGTAGCTGTAACAATATCCTCTCTCTCTGAATAGGGATTCTTGTAGTAGAGTTTCACATCTTTACCGACATACTTATCAAGGAGTTTCTGCGGGTTCAGCAGGTCATACTCATAGTTCTGCTCAAGTACCTGCAGGCTGTCAGGGTCAATCAATGATTTTATATGGACGCTTGTCGGTATAATCTGGGAAGCCACATCCATGAACCTCAGCTCTCCTATGCCACCTTTAAGTTTTATCTCCCTCTGGTCTTTCACAAGCCCGAGGTTGACGTTGTAGATCGTAACAGCTACGCCGGTTTGGTCATTAAGACCGGTTGAAAGAATCCCTGATTTTTTATCACCTTTTTCCGGAACTGCAGATGCACTGTAACCAATCCCAAGCAAAAGCACTGCAACAACTGCAAAAAATAAGAACCTTTTTTTCATTGTAAGCCTCCTTTAAAGTTTTTTTTGACCGGTCTTGATTACTTAGACAAACGAGGTTTAGAAAAAGTTCCAGAGTTACCAAGAAGTTCATAAATAACCCCACATTATTATCTTAATGCTGTCATTCTGGCTTGTCCAGTTGCCCCGGCAACTCGCTGAGGCGAGAATCATTCTTTTATCAAAAAGATTCCCGACAAGCGGGAATGACAGAAGTGGCTTTACTTATGGTCTTATTAGTAGGAGGTTCTTACTGATAGTTTTCTAAATTGAAGCCTTAGCAGCAATTAAAAAAGAAGAAAAGATTTTTGTTTTCATTGCTGTATTTTTAAAATCTCTATACTTATTTCTCTATCACCCTCATAAACCTTTAAAGCCCCTTCTTTCTCTTCAACTTTGCCAATAAGCCTCAACTTTTCGATCAGACCGTTCAATTGCTTTGAGCTGAGGGTTATTGTCAAAACATCTCTATCTGCAAGAGATTCTGTTTTAGTTATTTTCCCGTTAAGCTGTGTGACAACTTTCACGATATCCTCTCTTGTTTTTTTGATATCCTGGACATGAACTGTTAAGTAAAGACTTTCCTTTTTACTTTCTGCCAAAGCCCTTAATGCCGGAGCAGGTGAAAGAGCCTTTTGTTGTGATTCGTCCTTTGCCACAGCGCCTGCTGACGGCACAACCTTTTCTTTTTGCACAAATGGTTGAGGGGTTTCCAAAGGCGCTTTTTGATGTTGGGGTGCTTCTGGGGCTTGGCCGCTAACAATGTCAACTTTCCTGCTCATAAGATCTTTGTCGGTTGACTTTGTTTCTTTCAAAGGCATCCGGGATGTCATTTCCTCTACCGGTGCCTTTGCCAGTTTCATCTCCGGTTGCATGGTTTTGAAGATGTAAATCGTGGTTACTGCCAATAAAACAGCAACAGCAGCCTCAACAGGCAGTTTTATATGAAGAGGATAAAACAGTTTCTGCCATATGCTCTTATCCTTTCCGGCTTCGGATCTTATTTTTGTCATTATCTTTTGTGTCAGCCATGCAGGAGGCTCGATATCTCCAAGATTCCTTACATACTCAGTGGTTTTCGTCACCTCAGCAAGAGTTTCGTTACACTGCTCACAAGACTTAAGGTGTTCGTCAATAAGCGTTCTTTCTTCAGAAGAGATATCTCCATCTATATAAGCAGACAGTTTTTCCTGAATATCATTACATTGCATTTAAAACGCTCCTTTAATTTTCCTTAAACACTCCCTGAGAACAGACCGCGCCCTGAAAAGCCTTGATTTAACTGTACCTTCAGGTATTTTAAGCATACCACTTATCTCATCATAGGAAAATCCCTGCATATCCGTCAAAACAATCACTTCCTTGAACTCACTCTCCAGTGAGTCTATACATCCCTGCACCTTTTGCTGAATCTCCTTTTTCTCAAGTCTCTCAAGGATTGAAGGTTCATCCAGTGCCGGCGTTCTTTTCATCTGATCATCTTCTGTGAGAACAGGCTCGTCCATTGAAAACCCTTCATGATAACCCCTGACGCGCAACTGTTTAATTCGGTTTTTCGAAAGATTCATAACAATCGTACAAAGCCATGTAGAAAACCTGGCCTTTTCTTCAAACTTCCGGATGTTTTTATGCGCAGAGACGAATGCATCCTGTACAACCTCACATGCTTCCTCATAGTTACCGATCATTCTGAATGCAATATTGAGCATCCTCTTCTGATGCTTTTTCACTAAAAATTCAAAGGCGTCAATATCCCCATTTTTGCATAAAGACACTAAATCACCATCTTCGTCTGCGGTATATTTATTTTCCTTCATAGTATTAGACAGCCTTTTCGGAAAATTAGTTCCATCCGGAAACCTTTCCTGTTAACCCAAAAAATGCAATTGACGGCAGGCATATGTGCAGCAAAAGCGCTTGTGCAGCACCTTTGTGAGCGCTTTAATGACCCGGATAACGTGCGCGTTTTCATTCTTAGCGTTTAGATACCATACAGACGCAAATTCTGCGTTCAAGAGGTTTTGATGCATATGTGCCTGCCGTCTTTTTATCCAAATGCATTTTTTGGGTTAAAGCATTAGGTAAGAACTACAGGCGGATTTTGTATTCTTTGATCTTTGTTCTTAAGGTATTCCTGTTAATGCCAAGCGTCTTTGCGGCACGGAGCTGATTACCTCCAGTCTCCTTAAGGACTATTGCTATGAGTGACTTTTCAACCTCTGAAAGAACGGTATCATAGAGATTGCAGTTTTCGAGCTTCGTCATCTCTTTCAGGTAACGTTTAAGCTTCTCTTCGAGGAACTCTTTAATCGAGCAGGAGCCCATGTCTTCCATTAACAGATCTTTTTTACTTATCATCATGTTATTTGAGAGAACTGCAGCCCTCTTAACGGTGTTTTCAAGCTCACGCATATTGCCGGGCCAGTCATATCTCACAAGATAGTCTCTTGCTTCCTTGGAGAATTCTTTTGGACCTGTTTCAAATTTCTTAATAGCTTCTTCGAGAAAGTATGTTGAAAGGGAGAGGATATCCTCTTTTCTGTCACGGAGAGGGGGTATTTTTATGTGAACTGTATTGAATGCAGCATAGAGATCTTCCCTGAACTGTCCTTTTTGCACAAACTCTTTAAGGTTTTTGCATGTAGTTGCAATTATCCTTACATCTGCCTTAAATGACCCATTGCCTCCGGGAAGAGCCATCTCCCTCTTCTCTATAAAACCGATGAATCTTTCCTGCAGAGATGTATCCATCTCGGATATTTCGTCGAGGAAGAGCGTTCCTCCGTCCGCCTCCTCTATCTTATTGGACCCTTTTTTTTCAGCGCCGTCAGATAAGCCTTTATCATTTCCAAACAAATGTATATTTGCAAGATCCCTGGGGATTGATGCCAGACTTATCGCTATGAAAGGGGATTTTCTGCGTGGACTGTTATCATGTATTACCCGTGCGACAAGTTCCTTGTATGTCCCGCTCTCACCCGATATGAGAACAGACAGGTCTTTAGGCGCTATCTTTTTTATCTCTTTAAAAGCCTTAAGAATTTTGGGGCTTTTTCCCAGGATATAGGGAGGTTGAATCAGTATATCACTATCCAAAAAGCGCTCCGTTCATATTAATTGCATTAAGATATTCGATAAAAGGTAAAATTCAAGGAGGTATAGCAAAAACACCCTCCCCCCCGTACTGAAACTAATAAAAACTCTATCACAAGAAATCAAATTTTGCAAGAAGTTACATTGACAGTTAAACTGTTGAATTGTTAAAATTATACTCAATTTTCAAACAGGGAGGAGGGGTTTATGGATGCCCTATATAAGGGTAAGGGAGAGTGACTCTTTTGAAAATGCTCTTAAAAGGTTTAAAAAACAGTGTGAAAAAGACGGAATCCTTTCGGATGTAAAGAAAAAAGAGCATTACGAAAAGCCAAGTGTTAAAAAGAAAAAAAAGGCACTTGCTGCTCGTAAAAAGGCGCTGAAAAAAGTCAGACTGGCGGTCAGGTAGTGTCCTTTCTGCAAAAACTTGACGATGAGTTAAAGGTATCTTTCAAAGCATCGGACGGTTAAAGAATATATGTTTTAAGGATGTCTGAGGCATCCCTGAAAAACAGGCAGATAGATAAAGGGAGAGGATTGTCTGAAGAGGAGATATGAAGTTAAGGGACCTCTACAAAAAGGCTATACAAACCGGCATCGAAAATGATCCCCGCGGCAGTCAGGCTGCTCTGAAGGATCTTGATCTGAAAAAGAAAGATTTTGAAGATCTGAAGCCTGATGAAAAGGCATTTTTTGATACTGAGTCACTAACTAATCCTTATGCAGATTCAAGGATACTGCACGGCTCAGGTGACGAGGAAATAAAAAACATCCTTGTCGGCATCGATATCGATGTCGGAGAACTTCTCCTTGCTGATAACCTGCGGACTAAAGGTCAAAGAATAGACCTCCTTATATCACATCATCCTTCAGGGAAAGCCTTCGCAGATCTCCATGCAGTCATGCAGATGCAGTCTGATATTCTCAACCTATTCGGTGTGCCTATCAATATTGCAGAAGCTCTCATGGATGGCAGGATAAAAGAGATAGAAAGGAAGCTGATGCCTGCTAACCATACGAGGGCTGTAGATGCTGCAAAGCTCCTGGGTATCTCATTTCTGTGTCTTCATACCCCTGCCGACAATATGGTCGCAACCTATCTACAGAGGTTGTTTGATGAAAAGAGTCCACATTATCTATCTGATCTCCTTGATATCCTTAAAAACATCCCTGAGTACAAAACAGCGATGCTGAACGGTGCCGGGCCAAAGATCATCCTTGGTTCAAACACCAGAAAAGCCGGAAAAATTTTTGTTGACATGACAGGCGGGACTGAAGGGGCCAAGGATATTTTTGAAAGTCTCACCAGCAGCGGGGTCAGCACCATTGTGGGAATGCATATGAGTGAAGATCATCGAAAAGAGGCAGAAAAAAGCCACATGAATGTGGTAGTGGCTGGACATATTGCAAGCGATAACCTCGGGTTGAATCTGCTTATAGACGAAATCACAAAAGGAAATCCACTGGAAATATTAGAATGCTCCGGTTTCAGAAGATTCAGTCGATGACTCATTGAGCAGATTGAATGAAGTCTGAACGGCTCCTTGAAGAAATAAAGTCCAAAATAGATATTGTTGAATTTATCTCTGATTATGTACATTTAAAGAAATCGGGCCAGAATTATAAAGGCCTCTGTCCTTTTCACTCCGAAAAAACCCCGTCGTTTATGGTCAGCCAGGCAAAACAGATATTTCACTGCTTCGGATGTGGTGTCGGGGGTGACGTAGTCAGTTTTTTCATGAAACATGAACATCTTACATTCCCTGAAGCAATACGGTACATGGCAAAAAAGGCAGGGATCAAGATCACGGAATTCAGAGTTGATAAAGAGATTTCTGAAAAACGTGAGCGAATACTACAGATAAATGAAGAGGCTATGAAATTTTTCATTAAAGACCTTAATAATTCTTCTAAAGCTCTGGCCTATCTCAAAGGCAGGGGGATCAATACAGAATCCCTTGAGAAGTTCTGCCTGGGGCATGCATCTGATGAGAGAGACAGCCTTTTCAGACATATGAAGAAGGTAGGCTATTCTGATTCAGCGCTAAAGGAAGCAGGACTTATCGTTATTGATGGAAATGGGTACAGAGATGCTTTTCGAAGACGCATTATTTTTCCCATATTGAATCTTAAGGGTGATGTTATAGCTTTCGGTGGCAGGGTTATGGACGATTCCCTGCCAAAGTATATTAATTCACCCGAAACAGAAGTATTCAAGAAAGGCGAAACCCTTTTCGCAATAAACCTGGCAAAGGACGAGATAAGGAAGAAGGATTACGCAATTATCGTTGAGGGATACCTTGATGCAATTATCTGCCACCAATATGATTTCAGAAATACTGTTGCGCCTTTGGGAACAGCGCTGACTTCAAGGCATTTGCAGAAGCTCAAACTGTTGACGAAGAAAGTCGTGCTGGTCTTCGACAGTGATCAGGCGGGTATTGCAGCTGCAAGGAGGTCTCTTGCAATTCTCTGTGAGAATGATTTCAAGGCAAAGGTTCTCTTACTGCCGGAAGGCGAAGACCCGGACAGTTTTTTGCGAAAAAATGGCAGCCCTCCCTTTAAACAATTATTTTCCCATGCCATGTCTATGACAGAGTTTCTCATGAATACATCAAAGGGAGATAAAATAGATACCGTTAAGGAATCACTCTCTAATATCGCTCTTATGAAGGACATGATTATTGCTGATGAACTCCTGGGTGAACTTGCTGACAGATCCAGGATTCATGAATCTGTCCTGCGAAGTGAACTGGAAAAGATAAGGAAAAAATCCGTTTTACATGGTGCTGAAGGCTTGAAAACAGCTAAAAAAGTTGCAAACAGAGAAGAATACCTTCTTTTAAGCGCAGTTATAGCCTTCCCTGAAAAAGCAGGGAGCGTGCTTTCAAAACTGAACCTTGATGATTTAAGTGATAAAACTATCAGGTCTGTTTTTTATAAAATCAAAATGCTTTCAGGTGATCTGAATATGGATTCTTTATTGAATATGGCTGATGAAGCAGAGAGGACTCTTATTACAGAATTTTCAATCAAGCCCGGATTTGACCTTGAACACGTCGACAGAAATATTGATGATTGTTTGCAGACGCTGCAACAGAAACAATTTGAAGAGAGGAAAAATTTAGCAGAAGAATCCGGCGATGTGACTCTTATGGATTCATTACTAAAAGAAAAACGCAGGCTGACGAAAAGGGTGACCACATGAAAGACTATTTCGACTATTTTGAGTATCCTGATGAGTATAAAGAAAACAGGAACAATCTTCTTTCTGAAGCAGAAGAGGGAGAAAAGTCATTAGGAGAGGAAGCAAAGGCAGCAGATCTTTTGGGAGGCGAGAAAGATCCCATACGTATCTATCTGAAAGAGATGAGCAGTGTTCCGCTCCTGTCAAGAGAAGGAGAGGTCGTGATCGCGAAAAGGATAGAAGACGGAAGAGAGAAGATCTACAGGGTGGTATTTTCACTTCCCTTTGTGCTGAAGAAACTGATCGCCTTGGGAAGGATATTCAGGGATGGAGAGGTTCCTGTTGCCGAGATTATTCAGAACGGAGAAGAAGAATCCGAGGAAGACCTGCAGTCAGAAAGAAACAGATTTTTTAAGATTACTGAAAAAATTGATCTACTTGAGAGGAAAAGGAAAGCATATCTGAAAATGCTCAAGGAAATTAGTTCGGAAAAAGCATTGAAGCAGGCTTCTCTGACGTCTGTTAAAAAAGATAATCGTGAATTGTTCCGGCTGCTCGAACAGAACAGAAACCAGATACTCGAAAATATACGTGCCCTCAGATTAAAAGAGGGCGTTGTGTTTGTATTTTCGGATGAATTAAAAAAATCAATAGCAGAAATAGACGATATGCAGAAAAAGATTCTGCACATCAGCAAAAATGCACGGTATTCAAAACTTACAAGAGAAAAAGAAGTCCTGAACTCTAAAAAGAAAATTCAGCAAAAAGAAAACCTCTTCGGCATGAAATATGCCGAGATGAGAAAGGCGCTCAGGGTACTTATGGAAGGTGAGCAGGAGGTTTTTGAGGCGAGGAAAGCTATGATAGAGGCTAACCTTCGGCTTGTCATAAGTATTGCAAAACGATATTTGGGCAGGGGATTGAGCTTTTCTGACCTTATACAGGAAGGCAACAGCGGTCTTATGAGGGCTGTAGATAAATTCGAGTATAAGCGTGGCTATAAATTCAGCACCTATGCTACATGGTGGATAAGACAGGCCATAACAAGGGCTCTTGCAGATCAGTCAAGGACTATAAGGATACCGGTGCATATGGTTGAAACAATCAACAGGATAACCAGGATGGCAAGGGAACTTGTTCAGGAACTGGGAAGGGAACCGGCATCTATTGAGATTGCGGATAAATTGAAAATGCCGGTTGAAAAAGTGAACGGGATACTGAAAATATCCAAGGAGCCAATATCTCTCGAAACCCCTATCGGTGAAGAAGACAGTCATCTCAGGGACTTCATAGAGGACAAATCGATGTTGTCCCCTCTTGATTTTGCTATAAGGGATGATATGAAATCTATGATAGATAAAATATTGTGCTCATTGCCTGTTAAGGAAGAACAGATTATAAGGAAGAGGTTTGGAATTGGTGAAGACTCACCACGCACCCTCGAGGAAGTCGGCCTGGAGTTTGACGTCACCCGTGAAAGAATAAGACAGATCGAAGTAAAGGCAATTAGAAAATTAAAACATCCCTCCAGGAGCAAATGGCTCAGGGAATTTATCGAAAAGTCTTGACCTGTTATCCATATCAAGTTTATAGTAAAGATTGCGAATTGAAAGTTACATGTTGAAAGTTAAGAATTTTCTGTCTTTGATTTCATAACTTTTAACTGATAACCGCCTTTAAGAGGGGGCCCATAGCTCAGCTGGTAGAGCTACCGGCTCATAACCGGTTGGTCCCAGGTTCGAGTCCTGGTGGGCCCACCAAAATACTGTCACTCGATTGAGTCAAAGGATAATAAAAGTGAATGATCAACTCGAAAGGTTAATCAAGTTACAGGAAATTGATTCAAAAATCCTTGCGATCAATCGCATAATTGCAGAATTTCCCCTGAAGATAGCAGAAGCAGAACTCCCGCTTAAAGAATCCATGGCTTACCTTGGCAATGTAAAGCAGAAATTTGAAACCCTTGATAAAAAGAAGAGAGACAAGGAGGGAGCCTTAGACGATATAGATGAAAAAATCAAGAAACTGAAGGCGCGTGCTGTTGATATAAAAACAAATAAGGAATACCAGGCATTGCTGAAAGAAATAGAGTCAATAGAAAAGGACAGGTCTGCCATAGAAGAAGAGATTCTCACTATTATGATTGAAACAGATACGGTCTCAAAACAGTCGAAATCAGAAGAATCAAAATTTATTGATGACAAAGAAAAAGTTGAAGCATTCAAGAAGAAACTTGAGGGCGAGAAATCAGAAGTGGAGAAAGACCTGATTGCTGTTAACGAGATACGGTCAAAGATTGCAGATGCTATTGAGAAGGAAATCCACGATGAGTATATAGAATTGTTCGAGATACTTAATGGTATTGCCGTTACAGAAGCAAAAGAAGAGATCTGTCTGGGATGCAATATGAACATACCACCTCAACTCTTTGTCGAATTGAAAAAGAACGATGAGATTATGCATTGTCCTCAGTGCAGGAGAATATTGTATTTCAAAAGCAGCACATAACTATTCCCTTACCGTAAAGTTATCATCCTTATTCAAAACTGACCTGAACTCATAGGGTTCTCCTAACCCACTTTATTCATAAAATTAAGAATATCTGCCGGGGAGAGAGTATTTGAGCGGATTCTTTTGCTGATAGTCAAATATATTCCGAACATAAAGAGGCAAAAGCCTCGCAGGGAGGAACGACCGAGAATGAGCGAGGATACTCTCTCTCAGGTGCTATCATTAAAATTCATGAATAATATGGGCTAAAATTAATGCGAAAATATCTCTTTGAAAATTTTAATTTTTATTATATACTAATAAAATAAAGTTATAAGTCAGAGCAGGATAGGTGGTCGCCCTACCCGCCTTTGGCGGGTGTGAAAAGTGAAGAGTGATCTGAGCTTTTTACTCCGGGGAGGAAAGTCCGAGCTCTTCAGGGCAAGGCGGTCGTTAATAGCGACTGGGGGCAACCCCAAGGAAAGTGCCACAGAAAGGGAAACCGCCCCGATATTCGTCGGGGTAAGGGTGAAAAGGTGAGGTAAGAGCTCACCAGTTGAGGTGGTGACATCTCAAGCTTGGAAAACCCCGCCTTGAGCAAGGTCGAATAGGTTCCGCGTTGAGAAGTGCCCCTTCAAATCCCGTCCGTTAGAAGCGGATTAGGGAGGCGGAACGGGTATTGACCGCAAGAGTCTGGTTGCAATACCAGGCCTTAGATGAATGACCACATAAACAGAACTCGGCTTAAAGCCTGCTCTGACACTTTTTTTTAGGAGGTTGTGAATGGAACACAAATTGAGAGTCTTCTGCACAGTAGCTGAAACAAAGAGTTTTTCAAAGACCTCTGAAATTATCCATCTCACACAACCGGCGGTAAGCCTTCAGATCCAGGCTCTCGAGGAGAAATACGAGACAAAACTTTTCGACAGGTCCTCAAGCACTGTCACCCTTACACCTCCGGGTGAAGTTCTTTATAAATATGCAAAAGAAATCCTTACACTCTACGCTTCAGCGGAAAAGGCAATCGGAAAGCATA
>Ga0315273_10004499_pt1 | contig 17080 bp, 18 predicted proteins | sample YL17G02_0_MG_FD_205753 | JGI IMG/M metagenome (GOLD analysis project Ga0315273, IMG submission 205753) | Sediment microbial communities from Yellowstone Lake, YNP, Wyoming, USA - YL17G02_0 | ecosystem: Environmental > Aquatic > Freshwater > Lake > Sediment | place: USA: Wyoming | collected... | reverse complement strand
CGGCCTGGGCGGTGATTCGGTCCAGGATGCGGCGTCGCAGGTCGAGGGCGGGGCCGCGGGCAGTGGTCATTTGGCCGTAGCGTAACGCATATTTCGGACAAATGCAACATTTTGTCCGAACGATGCTGTGTCTTTAGGACATCGGCGGGCGGAGATGCTCCAGAAGCCGGCGATAGGTCGCGGCGGCCGCACGGTGGAACTCGTCCACCACGACAACGTCGAAGGCGTCGGGGGGGACGCCGGCCAGGTCAACATGACCGACCCCGGACTCGCCGCGAGCGTTGACCAGCAGATCGCTGGCGGACAGCGGCACGATCGGCCTTGGAACCCGCGTTGCCGTTCCGGCAGGCCCAGGACGATCAGACCGGCTGGCACGGTCTCTGCGCGGGCCGCCAGTTCGTCGACGGTTGCCTGCAGGTGGGAAGTGAACTCGGACAGGTGTTTGCGGCTGAAGTACTAAGGCGGACGAAGAACCAACGGTCGCGGCGGAGGATGTCGCCAAGCTGATGCAACTCCTGTCCGCGACCGTAGAAACCCAGTTCGTGGGCATAAGGTAAAAACTCGCGCCCGGCTCAACCCGACATACAGGCGGCTCTTCTCGTCCTCGGGCTCGAGGTCGTCGATCCCCGTCAACACGATCACGGGCCGTTCGAGACCCTTGAACCGGCGGACCGAATCCACCAGCACCTTGCCTGGTTCGGCCACCTGGTCTTTCGTCACCGGGACCGCGCCGATGCGGTCGGTGTGTAGGCCCCGACCTTCAGGTCGGGGCGCACCCGCGTTTGACGAGCCGACCAGCACCGCGATGTCCGACGGCTGCAGGTGCTCCTTCGCGATCAGGCGGTGCAGCACGTTCCCCACCGCGTCCTCGATGTCCGCCGGCGACCTCACGGCGATACACTCGACGTCCCGCCCTTCCGGCCCCACCGCGCAGAGCGGCTCACCCGAATAGAAGCGCGTCGTCGCCGCGTGGATGCGCGAGTGGTCCAGTTCCTGATTACGACGTGGCACCGAGGGCAGCGAGGCGCCCGGCTGACAAGGCGCGACGAGCGAGCATATCGGGAATATGCGACCGAGGAGCAACGCAGTCAGCCGGGATGCATCGCCGGCCGAATGCCGCCGTAATCAGGGATTGGGCCACGTAGTGTTCCGCAGGTTCTCGTTCAGTGGGGATCTCGACGAGGTTCGAGGGGAACGAAGGGACGCGATGATAGACCTGCTGGTTGTCGTCGTGGAAGACGTACAACACGCCTCGATCCGTGTCCGCGAGGGACAGCAGGAGCGGCGCCCACCAGGTTTCGAGGAAGTCCTGGCCCTCGTCTACCACAATGGCGTCGAACCGGTCCGCGACGCGCTCCAGGGCCTCGAGCATCGCGTCTGGCAGGTTGGTGGTGAAGAAGTCCGGCGGCAGGGCCGCGGTCCCGGGATCCGGCAAGGGGATGGAGGCCTGCTTCGCGAAATGCCAGCACAACTGATGGAACGACAGGATGGTCAATCGTTCCACGTCTCCCGCGCTGCGCCGCAGGTGATCCGCGAGCGGGCGGTTGAAGCACGTCAGAAGGACCCTGAAACCCTCGCGTGCGAGCCGCTTCGCCTTCTCGAGCGCGAGCAGCGTCTTACCGGTCCCCGCGCCGCCGGTAATCGAGACGCGTCGCTGGCGGTTGAGGAGGTCGAGAACGTGGAACTGCTGCTCCGTCAGCCTCAGCAGTTGCCGATCCTCGTCCGCGAGCACGCTCCTCAACGGCTGTCGCAGTTCGACGTTCGGCGCAAGAAACTCGGTGAGCGCGGGAAGGAAATGCGGATTGGGCGGGCCTCCGGCTGTCGCCTGGCCCTTCCAGTAGCGGAGCATGCGGTTAACGCGCTCGCCGATGCACGGCATGTCTTCGGCAAAGACGGTGATCTCCGGCAGCGCATCGGGCGCGAGCGGGCAGTGCGGGCTGGCGCAATCGGGCAGGACGACGCCGTGGCCCACCGGCACCCGGGCTCGGCCGAACAGCGGGTGATCCTTCAGCTTCTCGATCAGCGCGTGCCTGGACGCCCGCACTTGGTCGAACGGATCGTGGATGGAGTGCGGAAACCCGGCACGGTCGATGCTCGTCCAGCGCCCCGTGCCCTGGTCCCGACAGATTCGGCCGCCCTTGACCTCGAGCAGCAGGACGCCGCGCTCCGCGTGCGCCACGACGAAGTCCACTTCCCCTTCGTGCGCGCCGCTCCTCGGGTTGCGCGACAGCCACGCGACGCTGTAGAACACCGCGTGATCCGGTCCGAGGCTCGCTTCGAGCGCCTCGTACACCTTGCGTTCGGCCGCGCGCAGCGGGTCGCTCTCGACGGAGCGCGGGAGGGGGTTGGGGTACATCGTGGCCATGGCGCGAACAGCCTACACCGCCCTTGCCTCTTGATGCCCGCTCTTTTCAAAGAATCGCGTTTGCCCCAACAATCGCGTCCGCATCCAGGACTTCGTCGTCAGCTTCCAGCGGCACACGGAAGCGGGGCGTCCCGTGCAGCGTGTCGGGCGTCGAGACACTGGGATGCGCGTTCCACCGAAGCGGTCTCGAAACGTCAGCTTTGGCTACTCGGACAAGGCCCGCCAGAGCGGCAGTAGCCCGCCGAATGCCCGGTCGATTGTGCGAACGTGGGTCACGGGATCGCTAGGATGGCGCAATCCTCGCGGCGGTCCGGTGACAGCCATTTTCCAAAGAAGACCCACTCCGCGCGGTCGGGGTCCGCGGCGGCCAAAAGGCCGCGATCTGCGCCGGCTCGCGGAGGTCAAGCCGCGGGGCGCCGTCGTCGCCCTGGAAGCGGCCGTCCTCCTTGAGCATCCGCACGATCTCGCTGGCGACGCGGTCGAGCCTGATGACGTAGCCGGCTGGCAGCCTCGGAAAGCGTGCTCAAGAGGGACGCAAACGCTCACCGTGAGAGCCAGACGGAGGACACGGTAGCGCAGGTGTTCCGCCGCGGGCGAACGGCATCAGCGGGACGTCGAGCAGAGAGCGCGACCGACTGCGGAGTCGGGTGGTGCGAGGAATGCCGCCGCGAAGCGGCTTCGTTCTGTGCGGGCTATCGTCCGTTTCCAGCATTGCGTAGAATGTGCTGACCAAATGCCTCAGCCGCACGCCGTTCCTGTCGTCGACCTCTTCGCTGGCCCGGGCGGACTCGGAGAAGGATTCTCCAGCTTCCGCCAGGACAAGCGCGAAGCCTGCTTCAAGGTCCGGCTGTCCATCGAGAAAGACTTTTGGGCCCATCAGACCCTGACCCTGCGCGCCTTCTATCGACAGTTTGCGCCCGGAAGGGCGCCCGGCATCTACTACGACCTCCTGCGTGGGAGCACAGAACGCGACACCCTGTTCGCCAGGTTTCCCGACGAAGCTGCGCAGGCGGACTCCGAGGCTTGGCGGGCTGAGCTCGGCGTCATGGGTTACCCCGAAGTTCGCAATCGGATCAAGGCTGCGGTCGGAAAGTCCGACGACTGGATCCTCATCGGGGGACCGCCCTGCCAAGCGTATTCGATTGCCGGACGCTCCCGAAACAAGGGCGTTGAGGGATACCGGCCGGACCGGGACCGGCGCCAGTACCTCTACGCCGAGTATCTCGAAATCATCGCGGACCACTGGCCGGCCATCTTCGTCATGGAGAACGTCAAGGGGCTTCTCTCCGCGAAACTGCGCAACCACTCTGTCTTCGACTTCATTCACGAAGACCTTTCGGCGCCCGCGCGCGCCCTGCATCGCCGTGCGAGCAATGGCCGCGCGCATCGATACACGATTTTCTCGGTTGCGCCGAACGGCGGATTGTTTGAGGACGTCGGGGTGCATGACTTCGTCGTGCAGGCAGAGCGTCATGGTGTACCACAGGCGCGACATCGCGTGATTCTCCTTGGGGTTCGCGACGATCTGACCAGCGGCTCCTTTTCCTGGCGCCGTCTGCTGCCGACGCTCAACGAGATTCCCGTGCAGTGTGTTCTCGATGGAATGCCTGCTCTGCGGAGCGGTTTGTCTGGGGGCAACGACAGCTCTGATGCATGGCTCCGGGTTCTGCGCGACGCCCGCGACAGGCGATGGCTCAAGAGCGCCGGTATTTTCGGCGGTTCGGAAGTGCGGGACTTGGTCGCCGAGACGATTCAGAACGTGTCTGCGCCGAGACACGATCGTGGCGCCGAATTCATCGCCGGCGATTTCCGTGTTGGCTACAGGCCCGACTGGTTCATCGATGGCAAGGTTGACGGGCTCTGCAACCACTCCACACGCGAACACATGCCGCACGACCTGCACCGCTATCTGTATGCAGCGTGCTTCGCCCAGTGCCACGGGCGTTCCCCTGTCCTTTCCGACTTTCCGGCAGACCTTTTGCCAGATCACGACAACGTTCATCTAGCTCTGAGCGGTCACGGGTACTTCGCCGACCGCTTCCGCGTTCAGGTGCGGGGGCGCTGCGCCACGACCATTACGAGCCATCTGGCCAAGGATGGGCACGGATTCATTCACCCCGATCCCCGGCAGTGCCGAAGCCTGACCGTCCGCGAGGCTGCGCGTCTGCAGACGTTTCCCGACAACTACCTGTTCTGCGGTTCACGTACTCAGCAGTACGTGCAGGTCGGAAACGCCGTTCCGCCCCTTCTGGCAGAGAGCGTCGCGGGCATCGTCTGGGCGCTCCTTGAGACGAACGGGCTTGCTGGCTGAGTCTTCGATGGACCGCCTGACACCAGAACGGCGAAGCTGGAACATGTCGCGCATCAGGGGCGGCGACACCACACCTGAGCACGCCGTCCGGTCAGTTCTTCACACTCTCGGGTTTCGTTTTCGCGTGCATTGCCCCGACCTTCCGGGCAGGCCGGACGTGGTCCTCGCCAGACACCGCACTGTGGTCTTTGTCCATGGGTGCTTCTGGCACCGCCACCGGCGCTGCCGATACGCCTACGCGCCGAAGACCAACCGGCGCTTCTGGCTTGAAAAGTTCGAGGACAACGTCACCCGAGACCGCCGCAACGCGCAGCGCCTCAGGCGTCTCGGCTGGCGCGTCCTTGTCATTTGGGAGTGCCACACGCACGACCGCGCTAGGCTGACGGAAGACCTTCGGACGGCCTTCACGCGGACGGTCTCAAAGCCCGCCGACGAGGCGAACGCGGGGCGAATGACCTAGGATGTCACCGTTGGGCGAGATCGTCGCCTGGTAACCCGAGACGCATGTTGCGAGCCGGAGAGGGGATGAGCGTGAGCCAAACGCAATCGGGCGAGGAAGTCGCCCCGAATCCTGGCAATTTGGTCGAATCGTTGCGCGACTTCGGATACACGCTGCCTTCCGCGCTGGCCGATTTGGTGGACAACAGCTTGGCGGCGGGCGCGACGGCGATCATTGTTTCCGTCGAGGCGAACGGCCCAGATTCGCATGTCGCCGTTCTCGACGACGGATGCGGCATGGATCAGACCACGCTCGTCGATGCGATGCGCATGGGCACGCGAGGACCACTTGAAGCCAGGAGCGATGGCGATCTGGGGCGTTTCGGCCTCGGGCTCAAGACCGCGTCGTTGTCGCAGGGCAGGCGGGTCACAGTGATCACTAAAGTCCTTGGTGGCGAACCGCTCGCCCGGCGATGGGACATCGAGCACATCCAACAGAGCGGGAAGTGGCAACTCCTGACTGAGCCCACGCACATCGGTGCTCCATTCGTTCAGACCGTCGCCGGGATGCGCTCTGGAACCGCGGTCGTCATCGAGGACTTGGACCGCGCCACGTTCCTGAAAGTCGCGACCGGCGACCTTAAGCAGCATTTCGGACGAGTCCTCGACGCCGTGCGACAGCATCTGGCGATGGTGTTCCACCGCTTCATCGAGGACGGGGTCGTCATGAAGCTCGGGGCCACACCGCTCGTCGGTTGGGATCCTTTCCTCAGGCGGCAATCGACCAAGCTGTCGACAGAACGCCTAAGTCTGCTCACTCGGTTCATCGATATCGTCCCTTACGTGTTGCCGCACCACGGCAGTCTCACCGACGCCGAACATGACGCCGCAGCGGGCCCGAACGGGTGGAACGCGCACCAGGGCTTCTACCTTTACCGATGCCGGCGGCTCATCGTTCCCGGCTCCTGGCTGAACCTGAGTTTGCGCAAGGAGGAACATTTCAAGCTCGCGCGCATCCAGGTCGATCTGCCCAATAGCCTGGACGCCGAGTGGCACCTCAACGTCACCAAGTCTCACGTGGCCGCGCCAGCCGCGCTGAGGGATGAATTCGCCAGAATCGCGCGCTACGTGAGAAGCCAAGCGGCGGCTGTCTATCGCTTCCGCGGCGAGCACCATGCGCCGGTGCACGCCCCGCCACACCGGTTTGTATGGAGAAGGCAGGAAACGAAGGGGACCGTCCGCTATCGGATCGACCGCACCCATCCGGTCGTGCAGGCGCTTCTTCACAGCGGCTGCGAACACAGCCGCCTGCTCGGCGACGTGCTTGACTTGGTTGAGCGAACCGTTCCGGTCGCTACAATGCTCCAAGACCCCATCAGAGCGCTCGAGGGAACGGTTCTCGAGCTTGAGGGCATGGACAGGGAGAGGCTTCTCGAGATGGTCCTACACGCCGAACGCTTCCTCCTTTCAGCTGGCAAGACGCCACAGCAGGCGCGGGAGATCCCGCTTGGCGCCGAGCCTTTCGTGCAGTTCAGGGACGCGCTTCTTCAGATGCTCGAACAGCGGTCCGACCACCCCTGAGGTGTCAAATGAACAGCGATTCTCCCTTCGCGGGCTTTACCGCTGAAAACGCAGTCGACCTCCTGATGCAGGTGCTCACGATCGAGCGGGAACCGACGGTCGCCGAGGTCGAGGCCCAGGTCGACAGGCTGTTGACGGGGCCGTTCTCCCATCTGCTCCCTCACCGGCACGCGATCGTTGACGACATCCTCAAACGCGTTCGGGTGCGGGTCGGGGTCGCCTCCGTTCTTTCCGATGACGTTGGGCACATTCCCTGGCTGACGGACATGGACCGCGCGTCCTGGAAGTTCTGGCCGCGGCTTGAGCGGTATTTGCGGAGCGAAGACAACCTCGCGCCCGCGAAACTGCTCGAACTCAATCGCTCGACTGACTCGACGCTTGAGCTCCTGGAATCAGCTGCGCGCGAGGGTCCGTGGGACCGGCGGGGTCTTGTCGTGGGTCACGTGCAGTCGGGCAAGACGTCGCACTACATCGCTTTGGCCGCCAAGGCGCTCGACGCTGGCTACCAGATCATCATCGTTCTCGCCGGTGTTCACAATAGCCTGCGCGCACAGACTCACGAACGGCTGGACGAGTACCTCATCGGACGGGACAGCGCGGCACTTCTCGAGGCCGTGCGACAGCAACGCACGACCATTGAAACCGGTCAGAGAATCGGCGTCAGCGATTTCGACCTGAAGAGGGGCGTGCCGGACCCGCCCGTCACCATCCTGACGTGCACCAACTCGAATGACACTGGCGACTTCAAGACGGCGATCGCCACGCAGGTCGGTCTGCAGGTGAGTGCCGGATCCCGGCTTGTAATGGTCGTCAAGAAGAACGCCACGATCCTGCGCAACGTCGGGGAGTGGATCCGGATGCAGAATGCGACGCCCGGGACCGCACGTTCCGACCGCCGCATTCCTGCACCGACACTGATTATTGATGACGAAGCAGATCACGCTTCCATCAACACGCGGGACCCGGAGGAGGACCCGACAACCATCAACAGGCTCATCCGCGAGTTGTTGAACGCGTTCGACCGCGTCTCGTTGGTCGGGTATACCGCGACACCGTTCGCGAACATCTTCATTCCCGTCGAGGTGGGTCCTGCCACACTGGCGCGGTACGGGGAAGACCTGTTCCCCCGCTCATTCATCATCAATCTGAAGCCGCCGTCCGACTACATCGGCCCCGACTTGGTGTTCGGCCATCCCGGCGACGAATCCATCAACATCCCGGAGCGTCCGCCCTTGCCCATGCACGTTCCGGTGACCGACGCCGCCGCGTGGATGCCGGACAAGCACAAGAAGGAGCATTACCCGGGGTCAATGCCGGAGACGCTTCGGGATGCGATCCGCACGTTCATCTTGGTCTGCGCCGCCAGGTCCGCTCGGGGCGATGAGCACATCCACAACTCGATGTTGGTTCACGCCACTAGGTTCGTGAACGTTCAAAGCAGGGTTGCGGAGCAGATCGAAGCAGAGATCAACGGCCTTCGGAACGTCCTCAACTTCGGCGCTGCCAGCAACACACGTGCAGAACACGATCGCATGGAGGCCCTGTGGCGGGCACAGCTCCTGGAGCCGCACGAGGAGTTTCGGCTTCAGCTCGGAGACGCCTGCTCGTCGCTGCCGTCATGGGAGGACGTCTGGAACAGGGTCGACGCTGCGCTGAGACGGATCACGGTCATGCGCCTCAACGGAACATCGGCCGATGCATTGAGGTACTCAAAGAACCCACAGGGCATTTATGTCATTGCCATCGGCGGCGACAAGCTCAGCCGCGGCCTCACCCTGGAAGGGCTGTCGATCAGCTATTTCCTGCGTACCTCAAACATGTTCGATACTCTTCTCCAGATGGGACGGTGGTTCGGCTATCGTCCGAGGTACGCTGACCTGTGCCGGGTGTACACGACACCTACGCTGCACGCGGCCTTCAGGGAGATCGCTCTGGCGATGGAGGATCTTCGCGCCGACTTGGACCTGATGGCTGACGTGAAGAAGACGCCTCTTGAATTCGGGCTACGGGTGCGCACTCCGCAGGACGGGCTGCTGATCACCGCAGCCAACAAGATCAGGCGTGGTGACCCGGTACAGGTCCGCTTCGCGAACTCGATCATTCAGGCGCTTGAAATTGCCCGGACAGGGGCGCAGGCTGAAACGAATCGGCAGGCCGTTCGCGCGCTTGTGGAGGCTCTCGGCCCTGCCCAGCGTTCTGTCCGCGGCGAGCCGTCACCTCACCTGCTCTGGCATGAGGTCAGCGCCGGGAAGGTCCTTGAGTTCCTGAGCGGGTACGAGGCTTTCGCCACCCCCAGCTTCTTCTCGCGATGTAGCGCGATCCGCAACTACATCCGCCAGCAGGTGGACAAGGGCGAGCTTGTGGCCTGGACCGTCGTCATCGTGTCGAAGCGGTCCGGAAGCCATCGCGTGCGGCTTGGAAGCTACGACGTTAATCTGGTCGAACGCTCGAAGGATGAAGCCGCACCAAGGCCGGACCGGCTGAAGATGCGCGGAGTCGTCGGCAGCGAGGAGGAGGCGCTAGACTTGACGGCCGCCGAATACGCGGTCGCTGACGCGGCGCGTGCTTCCCAGGACGATGCCCTCAAGTTTCGCGAGACCGTCCGCACGCAGCGGCCGCCCACTAGGGGCCTCCTGCTGGTCTATCCCGTGAAGGTGAGGCACGAGGACCTCCAGTCAGGCGAGGATTTCATCCCGGCCGTGGCCATCAGCTTCCCGGCGTCCGACACGGCTGCACCGCTCGCCTACACCGTGAATGAGGTTTGGAAACAGCAATACGGCCTAGTGGATGAGCCCGATGACAACGACCAGACTTCGTGACTCTTGGGCAGAACTGCTGTCCGGAGAGCCGCAGGCGGGCCGGGATCTCCGCCTGCTCCTCGTGGACAGCCGCGCAGACGTTCGTACATTTGCGGCTGTGGCTGCCGAGGACGGTTTGCCAGGTCTGTTGGTCGAGCTCCCGGACTCTGTCAGACCGTCCACCTTCAAGCCCCTCGTCACCAGGGCGTTCCAGCTGTCAGCGCCAGCGCTCACAGGATTGCCAACTGGCCGCTGGGCACTGGTGGTCCAGCTTACCGACCGCGCATTCTGGGACCTATTCGAAGCGCTAGCGACTGACGTGCTGAATGTCGTTCGAGGCGCTTCGACAGGTTCTGAGGTCGCGCAGGCGACCGTCCGATGCGTGGACAGGTGGCGACGGTTCGTGGAGCGGCGGGGCGAGCCTCTTTCCGACGAAGAGGTGAAAGGGCTGATCGGCGAACTGATCGTCTTGTGCAGATGCGCGCGCCGCTTTGGCGGCGACACGGCGTTGGCCGCTTGGACCGGACCTGACCGTGGCGTGAAGGACTTCGAGCTTCCGAACGCTTCCGTTGAAGTCAAGACGTTCCAGGGCGACGACGCGGCAACCGTGCTGATATCGTCGCCCGACCAACTGGACAGCGTCGCCGAACGGCCTGTGTACTTGTGCGCCGTAAGGATTACGCCGTCAGACGCGCAGGGCGCCACGCTCGGGGAAATCGTTCAGCGGGCAACGACCGTTCTTGGTGCTGACCCGGGTACGCTCGGCTCTTTCGAAGATCGTCTTGCGGCAAGCGGCTACTTGGCGTCGCAGGCTCCGTTATATGTCAAGAGATTTGTCGCGGGTCCACTATCCATGTACCGCGTTACACGGGGATTCCCGCGCATACGGTCGACGGACGTGCCGCAAGGCGTTCTGAACGTCCGGTTCGCGCTCAAGTTGAACGCCCTCGCAGCCTGGAAGACTGACCCCCTCCTTCTTATCGGCGACCGCGTACCCGGCACCGAAGGGCCCGCCCAATGACTCCACAACGGCTCCTCGACCAGCTGCGGAGTGATGCCTTCGACATCGCGAACGATCCGGAAATCGGAGGCCTCCGAATCCCCGCCCAGGTACGCGCGATTCTGGACCGGTTGGAGGAGGCCGGCGTCTGCGCGGACGGCCAAGTAGCGTACTACCGGCACGAGCGAGCCAACGTATTCGCCGAGGCCCATGCGTACGCTTGCGACACGGAGGACGACGTCATTTCCATCTTCTACCTGGTCGACGCCAACGAAGACGTTCCCCTCGGCGACTCGGTCGCTGTTTCCGCCGTTTCCAAAGACGCGATCAACCGAGGCTTCCGCAGGCTGGAAGCCTTCGTCAAGCTCGCGGAGACCGGGGGCGCGACCGATATTGACCCATCTCGACCGGCCGCAGAGCTGCTCGAGCTCGTTCGGTCCGCAAAGAGCGGCAACCAGACGGTCGTGCTCAACGTGCTCGCCACGGGAGTCGTATCCGAGCGCGCGGCAACCAGCGAAAGCCAGCGCGGGTTCGAGCGGGAAGTTTGGGACTTGAGTCGCCTAGCCAGAACGTGCGGAGGAGACGGTGACGACCGACCCTCGATCGACTTCGCAGCCGAGTTCGGCCAGTCGCTTCCGTGTCTGGTCACGCCGGACGCAGAAGACGGCCTTCGCGTCTTCATGACGTGGATAACAGGCGATGTTCTCGCCGCCGTCTACAACACCTACCGCAGTCGTTTGCTTGAACGGAACGTGCGGTCGTTCCTGCAGTTCACCGGAAAGGTGAACAAGGGCATACGCGAGACGCTCATTCATCAGCCGGAGCGGTTTCTTTCCTACAACAACGGCCTCTCGGCCACGGCGTCGGTCGTTGACTTGGAGGACGTCGGGACGGGCTTGGCGAGGATCTTGTCTGTCAACGACTTCCAGATCGTCAACGGCGGGCAGACGACAGCTTCGATTGCCAGCTGCGCCCGACGCGATCGGGCGGATGTGAGCGGCGTGCTGGTCGCGATGAAGCTGACGGTGGTGCCACAGGATCGGCTCGACGAAGTCGTGCCGCTAATATCAAAGTTCGCGAACACCCAGAATCGAATTCAGGAGGCGGACTTCAGCGCAAACCATCCCTGGCACATCGAGTTGGAGCACCTGTCGAGAAACACTTGGACCAAGCCGTCATCCGCAAGACCGCGCGGTACGCGGTGGTTCTACGAACGTTCGCGAGGGCAGTATGCGGACGAGCTCGGGAATCAGAGCACGCCGGCCGGCCGCAGACGTTTTCGGAGCGAGAATCCGACTGCCCAGAAGTTCACGAAGACGGACTTGGCCAAGTACGTTCTTAGCTGGGACCAGCAGCCCGCCGTTGTGAGCCGCGGCGCGCAAAAGTGCTTCGTTGAGTTCATGAACAGGATCCAGCGCGAACGCAGGTCCCCGCCCGACGCAACGGAATTTCGGAGGATCGCTGGCCTCGCGATTCTGTTCCGCCGCGCGGAGAGGCTCTACGGGGAGATGGGCTATCAGGGCTATCGGGCCCAAGTTGTGACCTATTCCGTCGCGCGCCTTTCGCACGCGCTGGCGAGAACGCTTCCTTGGGCCGACATCTGGGAAAGTGAGGATGTTCCAGACTCGATCAGGGAATCGCTCGCAACGATTATCGTCGGCGTTCGCGGTGTGATCACGCAGCCGCCGTCGAATCGGAACATTACCGAGTGGTGCAAACGCGAGGACTGTTGGTCCGCCGTTCTTGGACTGCCGATCGCCGCTACGTCCTCTGGCGCACAAGCTGGGACGCGCACCGGCGGCGGCGCGGACCAGCCGACGAACGCCGACGCCACGGTTGCAGCCGTTGCCGCGATTCCCTCTGACGTTTGGTTCGCGGCCTCGAAATGGGCAAAAGAGACCGGCACCCTGCTGCCGTGGCAACGAGGCCTGTCGTACTCGCTGGGCGGGCTGGCGGCCCGAGGCGCGCAACCAACGCCCAAGCAGGCAATTCAGGGACGTAAGCTGCTGCTCGACGCGATCCGGCTTGGTTTTGGCCATGACGGCCTCACCGCGGAAATGGTCGGAGGTCTCGGCAGTGCGGCGCCGGGAACGTAGCGGAGGCACTCCAATTACAGGCTCGACCGTGGGGTGGGCCGCGCGCATGGGTGCGCACGAGCTTCAGGCCGGCCCAAGGCTCGCCAAGCCTGAGGCTGCAGGAGTCCCTGAGTGTTGCAGCCGCCGGAAGGGGCGCGGAGAACCTCGTCGGCCGCCCGGGGCAGCAGAAACGTCTCCCGGCGAACCTGTTCGGGCAGGTTCCCGAAGTCCCGGCTGGACTTCGTCAAGACGCGCCAGCTTGCCGGGAAGGTGATCGAGCTCTACTGGCCGCAGACCTGCGAGTTCCGCGGCCAGACGCTGCGGCAGAACAGCGGCCGCCAGGCGCGCATCCTCACCGACATTGCCGGGTTCCGCGGCACGCTTGCGGACCCGTCTGCGCCGACAGGTCACGCACGCAGTGAGGCGCCGAAGCACTTCGCGCTGCTGGTGGACAAAGTCGAGTGGACCCTCATCCTCATGCCGCTTCCGCGCCTGCAGGTCGTCGGCGGCGAAACCGAGCATCTGCTCTACCAGATCGGATGGGGCCTGGAGATCGAACGCAGTCGCGGCACCGTGGCCGCGTACCAGAGGACCGGCACCGGGTTCGACAACCGCATCCTCCTCTACCCCGGCGTCGGCGACCACCTGGTGATGCTGAACGGCCTGCTCAGGCCGCTCGTCCACCGCGCGTGGAGCGCGATGGTCGCGCAGTTGAACAGCCTGGACGAGTCGCGGCTGGAGTCGTTCCTCTTCGGGATGGATCGGATCGCACTTGCCGCGGTGCGGCCGGGGCTGCTCGACCTGCAGGACGGCCGGTGCTTCTACTGCGACGGCGCGCTCGGGCGGAGCGCGGAGGTGGACCACTTCCTCCCGTGGGCGCGCTACCCGGACGACGGCATCGAGAACCTGGTCGTCGCCGACGCGGGCTGCAACGGCGCGAAGAGGGACTTCCTGGCGGCCGGCGAGCACGTGCGCCGGTGGCGCGAGCGGAACCTGGCAGGAAGTCTGGCGCTCGTCGGGATCGCGGACGCCGTGCGATGGGAGACGCACGCCGAGGAGACCCTCGGCGTCGCGCGCGGGCTCTACCTGCGCCTGCCGCCGAGCGCGCGGTTATGGCTGCGCGGGCCGGAGTTCTGCCCGCCGGATACGGAGGGGTTGCAGGAGACGCTGGGGTAGCGCCCAGGCCCTGCCCAGGGGCTGCCTGTCCTGAGCGAGCGGAGCGAGTCGAAGGGAACTGCAGGTGACTGGAGAAGGGAAGGCTAAAAGCCTCGCCCTCCCGGAGTTTCGTTCCAGGGGGATAAGGTCCAGGCAGACGCCCGGGCAGGTTGACAGGCCATATTCGTGGTATTCTATATTCGCGAATCGTGAATACGGCATGCAACACCCAAACCTCCGCTCGCAAGACGTCGTCGTGCTCGCCAAGCTCCTCGCGCTGGGCGGCGGCCCGCGCCCGCCAATCGCCCCGATGGGCGTGGCGCTTGGCCTCAGCGCGTCGGAAGTGCACGGCTCTCTCAGGCGACTGGAGCAGGCCCGGCTTCTGGCGAAGGGGCCCAGCGGCACCCGGCCGCTGCTTCACGCCGCCGAGGAGTTCCTCGTGCACGGCGTGAAATACGCGTTCCCGGCCAGGCGCGGGGAGGTCACGCGAGGCATGCCGACGTCATACGCGGCGCCTCCCCTCAGCGCGCACTTTGCGGCCGATGCCGATCTGCCGCCCGTCTGGCCTCACCCTGAAGGCGTCAGAGGTGTCGCAGTCGAGCCGCTCTACCGAACCGCGCCGGCTGCAGCGCTTCGTGACCCGGCGCTCTACGAACTGCTCGCCCTGATCGACGCCGTCAGGGAAGGGCGGGCGCGTGAGCGGAAGCTCGCGGCGGAGGAACTGCGCAGACGAATCCGAGGTCTTGGTGATGCACGACCCTAACCGGCAGATGCTCGAACGAGCCGTGCGGGTGTTGCGACCCTTGCTCGACGAACTCGTGTTGGTCGGCGGCTGTGCCACTGGCCTGCTCATCACCGATCCGGACGCCAGCGGAGTCCGCGCCACGCGCGACGTGGACACCATCACTCAGGTCGGCTCCTACGCCGAGTACGCCGCTCTGTCTGAACGCCTGCGCAAGGTGGGACTGACCGAGGATACCGAGGACGGCGTGATCTGTCGCTGGCGTTACGGGGACCTCATCATCGACGTCATGCCTACCGACGAGACGATCCTCGGCTTCAGCAACCGGTGGTACGTGCCCGCCATCTCGTCGGCCATCAGTGTCGACCTGGCTGATGACCGTATCAGGCTGATCGCGCCCCAGTATTTTCTCGCGACCAAGCTGGAAGCCTTCCACGGGCGCGGCGAAGGCGACTACAACGGCAGCCACGACCTCGAGGACGTCGTCGCGCTGGTGGACGGGCGCCCGGAGATCGTGCTGGAGGTGCGGGGCGCCGAGCCCGACGTTCGGCAGTACCTCTCGGTGGGCTTCCGCGATCTGCTCGCCGCGCGGGCATTCATGGATGCCCTCCCGGGCTTCCTTCTTCCTGACGCTGCGAGCCAGAACCGACAGTCACTGCTGCTGAACCGGCTGCAGGCGCTGGCAGACTCGGCGTAGGGACGACTCGCTGGCCGGCCGCGCCGTAATCTCAGCGCCGCAGCCAGGCGGGACCTGGTACGATCTGCCCATGGCCCCGAAAGCGTTCAGCATCCGTGCGGTTCCGAACCGCTTGACTGTGCAGGGCATCAAGAAGTACGGGGTGTCACCACGAGTACCTGTACCTGGGTCTGATCGCCTCGCTCGTGGGGCTCGGGCTGAACCCGCGCTCGGTCCTCGAGATCCCTCCCAATCGATCGCGACTTCACCGCCTGGTTGAGCTGCTCAGAAGTTGCCGGTACTCGCTGCACGACCTGTCCTGCGTCACGCTCAGCACGCGTCCTCACCGGGTTCCCCGCTTCAACATGCCCTTCGAGCGCACCAGGTATCCGACGTCGAAGACTTCCGGACGGTGTACCGCGGGCTGCAACGGTATCGTCGCGAGAAGCTGGCCGGGAACATCTACCGTCCTCGGCGTTTTGGCCAGTTGGTCCTCGCCGCCCGGATGCTGGTCGATCAACTGGTCGCGGCACGTGGGACGGCAGCAACGTAGATCCCGGCACCACAGTCAAGGACGGGCACCGGGTTCGACAACCGCATCCTCCTCTCTGGTGATGCTGAACGGCCCGCTCAGGCCGCTCGTCCACCGCGCGTGGAGCGCGATGGTCGCGCAGTTGAACGGCCTCGACGAGTCGCATCTGGAGTCGTGCCTCTTCGGATCGGATCGCACTGGCCGCGGTGCGGCCGGGACCGCTCGACCTGCAGGACGGCCGGTGCCTCTATTGCGGCGGCCCGGTCAGGCGGAGCGCGGAGGTGGACCACTTCATCCCGTGGGCGCGGTACCCGGACGACGGCATCGAGAACCTGGTGCTCGCCGACGCGGGCTGCAACGGCGCGGGTTGCAGGACACGCTTGCGGAGGCCGGCGAAACCAAAACGGTGGCTGAGCACAGGACTGAAGTCCGCCCACCTCGACGGATGTCGCCACGTCGAAGCCGCGATCACGGAGCGCCGCAACGACTTCCGGCGAGATGTTCTCGTCGGCAAGCAGGGCCGATTCGAGCATCTTCATGCGGAGATCGGGAGATCCCAGCTTCGCTCGTTGCGCAGTCGCCTCGCGGCAAACATGAACGAAGCGGAGAGGCCCTCGGCGGTCAACTGAGGATATCGGGCCAGAATCTCGCCCTGCGTCGCACCGCTGGCAGCAAGCTCGAGCACGAAGTCGACACTGAGGCGCGTCCCCCGAACGCACGGTTTGCCGCCGAGCACCTCGGCGTCGCTCACAATCCATTCATCGGTCACCGTGTCACCTCACCTGCTGGGGTCATGATGCCACACGTCGACCAGTCGCGGCTGGAGTCGTTCCTCTTCGGGACGGATCGGATCGCGCTCGCCCCGGTGCGGCCGGGGCTGCTCGACCTGCACTTCATCCCGTGGGCACGCTACCCGGACGACGGCATCGAGAACCTGGTCGTCGCCGACGCGGGCTGCAACGGAACGGGCCGCCGGACACGCATACGGAGGCCGGCGAAGCCCGAACGGTGGCTGAGCACAGGACTGAAGTCCTGTGCCGCGAGCGCCGAGCGCGCGGCTGTGGTTGCGCGGGTCGGAGTTCTGCCCGCCGGATTCGAACGGGTTGCAGGAGACGCTGGGGTAGGGCCAGCCCCCGGGGCTACAGGTGGTTGATCGCTTTGGCCGGACCATCCCGACAGACGCGACGGTGGTATCCTCAGCGAAAGCGAACGGAGGCACTGGAATGGAACACGGCGGCATGCTGAGTTCCCGGCGGGACGAGATCCTGACACTGGCGGCCAGGCACGGGGCGCGCAACGTCCGGGTGTTCGGATCGTGGGCGCGCGGCGACGCCACGCCGGGCAGTGATGTGGATCTCCTGGTCGACGTGGAACCCGGGCGCTCGATGCTCGACATCGTCGCGCTGT
>Ga0315273_10004498_pt1 | contig 17080 bp, 29 predicted proteins | sample YL17G02_0_MG_FD_205753 | JGI IMG/M metagenome (GOLD analysis project Ga0315273, IMG submission 205753) | Sediment microbial communities from Yellowstone Lake, YNP, Wyoming, USA - YL17G02_0 | ecosystem: Environmental > Aquatic > Freshwater > Lake > Sediment | place: USA: Wyoming | collected... | reverse complement strand
CCTCCTCAACTCCCTACGGAACGGGCAATCCGATGGCGGTACTTATCGCCAGAACCCGACTACGGGCTTGGGGGAGTGCCCTCTATAGAAACTCCCCCACCAATCATTACATTTATAAACACACGAATACATTTTTATATCGCATTGTTTAAAATTAAGGATATTGCTTTAGCCCCTGAAGGTGAACTTCTCATTGAGTGGGCACAGGATCATATGCCTGTACTTGGTTTAATTCGAAAAGAATTTGAGAAGACCAAACCGCTTAAAGGCATGAGGATCGGTGCTTGCTTACACGCCACAAAAGAAACCGCAGTTCTGGTTCGCACCCTTGAGGCTGGTGGAGCTAAGGTTATTCTCTGTGGCTCTAATCCTCTTTCCACCCATGACGCTGTTGTAGCTGCTTTAGCTTCAAAAGGAACTGAAGTATTTGGATGGAGAGAACAGACGAATGCGGAATACTATGATTGTGTAAAGTCTGTATTAAGACTTAAACCCAACTATACAATGGATGATGGTTGTGATTTAGTGAACACACTTCATACAGATAAAGAATTTAATACAAAAGGTGTAAAAGCAGGAAGTGAGGAAACCACTACGGGTGTCATTCGTCTTCGTGCTATGCACAAAGATGGTGCTTTAAAATATCCTATTGTGGCTGTAAATGACACACCCACTAAACATATGTTTGATAACCGTTATGGTACAGGTCAGTCAACCATTGACGGTATCCTCAGAGCAACCAGCATTCTTCTCGCTGGTAAAGAGTTTGTAGTTTTAGGCTATGGTTGGTGTGGAAAAGGAATAGCTTCACGTGCTAGAGGTATGGGTGCAATTGTAACCATTGTCGAAGTAAATCCAATTCGTGCACTCGAAGCGGTTATGGATGGTTTCGCTGTCACATCTATAGATGTTGCAAGTACATATGGTGACATATTTGTCACCGCAACAGGCAACAAGAACATAATCGATGAAATTCATTTACTATCCATGAAGGACGGTGCTATTCTCGCCAATAGCGGTCACTTTAACGCTGAGATAAATATTCCTGCTTTAGAGAAGCTATCAATAAGTAAGAGGACTATGAGACCGAGCTTGGTTGAGTATACTCTTAGCGGTGCACATCACCACTTTAAGTTATACCTGTTAGGTGAAGGCAGACTTATCAATCTTGTAGCTGCCGAAGGACATCCAAGTGAAGTTATGGATATGAGCTTTTCTGATCAGGCTCTTGTTGCTGAGTGGATTTGGTCAACACCCAATATTATAGATGCAAACCTATGGAAGAGTCCGGGTGTTTTTGATGTCCCAATAGAAATCGATGAAAAAGTGGCAACACTTAAACTAAAGAGCATGGGAATCGAAATTGATAAACTGACCAAAGAACAGTTAGAGTATCTCAATAGCTGGAAGGCTGGAACCGCTTAATGTTTAAGATTGCATTCTCAGGTGCACAGAACTGTGGTAAAACCACAAAGTCTCGTTTCTTTTATTTTTCCTGTCTTCAGCTTGGTTTAAAGACAGAATTAGTTGAAGAAACAGCCAGAATGTGTCCATTCCCCCTTGATGATAAAGCAGACTTTAAGACGCAGGACTGGATTACACTTAAACAGATGTCTCTAGAGTTCGAGATTAAATCCAAAAAACCAGACATCATGGTTTGTGACAGGTCTATCCTAGACCCACTAATATACTCCAAGTTCCTTTTCGAGTTGGGTAAGATGACTGACGGTGACTTAGATATCATCCGCAATCGTGTTGCTGAGTGGATTCACACTTATGACGCTATCGTTCTCTGCCGTGAGTACCCAATTATTGATGATGGTGTTCGTTCTATTGATGAGAAAGCACAGATTCATATAAACGATCTTTTTGATGAAACCGTAAAAGAATTAAAATTAACAACCGTTAGAAGAACTTAGTTTTTTCTTAACATAATATTTATATAGTTCTATCTATATTATATTACAGATGTAATATGGAACACAAAGTTGTTTATGGTATATATTCATATACCTTACCAGATTCGGTTCGTTTTAGGGGAAAAGAGTATGAAGTTGAATCTGTGTGCACACAAAATAAAAATCTAGCAAAAAGAAAAGCAAAAAAGTTCATTGAGAGAACAGGTAGTAATGTTATTATAAAAGCATTTAAAGCTAACGAAACCGAAAATGGTGATCCTGTTCTTTATGTTTTGTGTGGAAGAGCTAAATGATTGTTTTTTTATTAACATAATATTTATATACTCCCATAACAGTTATTATACAGATATGTTATGGTAAAAAAGGAACTCACACAAATGGAAAAGATCAAACTTAGTGATGCTTGGGTAGATAAACATGAAATTGTTTATCAAAAAAGACTAAAAACCATAGAAAAGAAAATAGATAAAAAGAGAGAAGAAATCAAAAAATTGGAAGATCGAGAATATCAGATAGAACAAAGCGGACGTAAAAGATATCAAGCTTACGTTAAAAGTCTGGAGAAAAAGTAAATGGTAAAAAAGAAACTAACTTGGGATGAAAAAGTAAAAATCAAAGAAGCATATGAAATCAAATTGAATACAGCATATGGTAAAAAACTAACCAAAATACAAAAGAGAATAAATGCTGCCGATGCACGTTATAAAAAACTAGAGGCACAAAGAAAAAAGGTAGAAGATGAGGGTCACGTAAAATGGCTGAATTATCTTCAAAAGTGGAAAAATATGAAGTAGTGAAATAGTAAGAATGACTAAACAGAAACAATCAGAACGGGACGATCTTTTATCCGAGTACAACAACAGACGTAGATGGATCGGAGATAAATTTTCCAACAACGAGAGCCTCCAGAAGGCATTCCCACGTTATGCCGATAAGGGCTGGTCAATCAGCGATCTTAGACGTAAAGTCAAGGATTTAAAGTTCTTTAGTAAAGATAGTGTCATAGATTAAGCACAAGATTTAAATATACCACGTCTTTAATAGGTGTAGATGTGCATTGTTATGCGTTTTCCGTTTTCAAATATAAGTCGTAGAATTGAAAAAGAACATTATAAATGTATTGGTTGTGGTAAAGAGTTTTTGGCACAACGAAGTGCAAAGAGAAGATTTTGTTCTCAATCCTGTTCTTCAACTTGGAATAATATACATAACCTAACAGGATGGAATGTGAATAAAGAAAAACACTTAATAGAAATAAAAACCAGAGGATCACCACATGCTGTGTTTATTCGTAAATATGGTGAAAATGAAGGTGAAAAACGATGGTTAGAATTCAAAGAAAAAAGTAAAAAAAACGCACATAAAGATTCTAATGCCAAATGGAGATTTATTGCTAAATATGGTGAGATTGATGGTGAATTACAATATTCTAAATATTTAAAAAATTGTAAGAAATGGAATGTTATTCAAAAAACAACAACATTAGATGAACGGTTGGGAAAAGAACGTGCAGATAAGGCAAGAGTAAAGTGGAGTGAAGGTGCTAAGAAAAATGTCGGTGAACATAATGGTTCGTTTGGCATTCCCAGATATCCAATATTGACATTCTATCCAGAAATTGGACATAAAGTGCGTAGTAGTTGGGAATTAGAGGTCTCTAAATTTTTGCAATCTAATAATATAAAATATCAATACGAAGGACAACGATATAAAATACATATGAATGATTCAATAAAATCATACACACCAGATTTTGTCATATCTCCAAATTTAGTAATTGAAGTTAAAGGAATGATGTTTAAAGAAAATTATGTTAAATTCGTTGGTTTTTTGGATCAATATAAAGAAATAAACATGATATTAATATGTAATAAACTACAGAAAGAATATGTAGAAAATCTGAAAAAATACAAAAATTTACATATGTTAAATTTTTATGTTTTTTCTAAAGATTTACAACATGTAATTGAGGAATGTAAACAATGTCAATTGTAAAATATTTTCCTTTTCAAACGATGCGACCCAATCAGAAAGAGGTTATGGAAGCAATTGAAAGAAATTGGGAATCTTTTAATTTTCAGTTCATAGAAGCGAGCACGGGTTTTGGAAAATCTGCGGTGGTTTATGCTGTGGCAAAATGGCTCTTAGCCGAACATGGAAAATTCACACATTTTCTTGCCAGTGACATATATCTTCAGAACCAGTATCTCCGAGATTTTAAAGACATCAAACTCATTAAAGGTAGGAGTAACTACATCTGTCCCGTTTCTAAATTTAATCTAAGATACATTTACGATGACAACGAACTAGAACAAGAATATCCAAACTGTGCGGATGCACCCTGTGTTTTAGACAAAACATACAAGTGTTCATATAAACCTTCACGTGTAAATAGCAAATACTTAGAGGAAAACGAAGGTTATGATGAAGAGCCATTCGATGAATACGGTGTAAAACTCATTTGGAAAGATGCACTCGAACCGCACTGTCCTTACTGGAAAGCTAAGGACGAAGCCATACACTCACCTTTAACTATACATAACTATCACTATTTTATGAATGAGATGCTCTTCTCCAAATCATTTGCTCAACGTGAACTAATGGTAATGGACGAAGCACATACAATTGAAGGTACTTTAATGTCCTTCATCGAAATGAATATAAACAAACGAACTTTAGACCGTATATCAAACTCAATAGGACTACCTTATGTCACTATACCCGATCATCTCAATATAGAGTTATGGAAAGCATGGCTCACGAACTTAGCGTCACATATCAAAGACAGACTCGAAATTATGGGAACATCAAAACAAATTCGTAGTCAAGGTGCGGACACCAGAGAAATACGTAACAGACTTTTAGCCGAAAATACATTGGAGAAAATGCAAATCCTTGTAGACAATATAATGAGTACACCCGATAATTGGGTCTGGAATAAGACAGAAGATGGCATACTGTTTAGACCTGTGAGAATATCTCAGTTCTCCAAGGATATGTTATTTAAACATTCCAATAAACATATTCTTATATCCGCCACCATTTTAGATTCAGAAAAACTAAAAACATACTTAGGGATAACTGAGGACGTTAGGTTTTTACGGATACACAATTCTAACTTCCCTGTTCAGAATAGACCTTTATTTGTTAAGTCTCAGGGAAAAGCTACATCTGCAACAATGGCAGAATATTTACCAAAAATGATGACATATATAGACGATGTCATACTTCCAAAATTAATTAAGGATAAAGGCGTAATACACTCTCACACCAATGATATTGCCAGATATATTTTAACACACTCAAAACACAAAAACATCATGATATCAAACGTAGATAATTTTAATGATAAACGTAACGATGTATTTCAGAAATTTTTCGAATCTAAACCACCGAGTATTATGGTTACACCCTCTATGAAATTGGGTGTAGACCTTCGTGAGGACTTAGCACGATGGCAGATTATCACTAAGATACCTTATCCATACTTAGGTGATCCTCAGATTAAAAAGAGAACAGAAATCGACTCTGGTTGGTATTCATATCAAGCAGTTACTTCATTAATTCAGACATATGGTAGAGTTTGTCGTAGTGAAACGGATTTTGGAAGCACGTATGTTTTGGATGGAAAGTTTGATGATCTTTTTTATCAAAATTTGTCTATTCTACCCCAATGGTTCACAGGAGCAATTAGACGTTGATAACATGCAAAATTTGTGGTAAACACCTTAAAATTTTATTATGTAGCCATTTAAAATCATCATCTTGTCAGGAAATACAACATTCATTGGGATTAAATATTTATAGTAGATCAGATTACTTAAAGTTTTTTCCCAATGAAAAATTAATCTGCAATGAATCTAAAGATGCCTACTCAAAATGGCAGTTGGGAAAGACATATAAAGAGAAAGGATATGATGAAAATACAATTGAGAGATTAAAAAAGATACATTCAGAAACTTGTGTTAGAGTAAGGGGTGGAAAAACACTTGAAGAAATGTATGGTGAGAAAAAAGCATTAGAATTAAAAAATAAAAATTCTATTTTTAGAAAGGGTAAAACATACGAAGAAATATTTGGTGAAGAAAAAGGCAAAAAATTTAAGGAAGAACTATCACGTGCTAGAATGGGTAGAGTTGTATCGGAAGAGACTAAACATAAGATTAGTAAAACACAGTTAGGTGTACATAAACGTAGGCTTATGTCTAGAGATGTATTACATGAAATAAGAATTAATAGTGGTATGAAAGGAAAAGTTGGTTGGAATAAAGGAGATACAAAATATACTAATGCAAGTGTAATGAAAATAGCAATTGCAACACAAGCCAATTGGGATATATTAACACCAGATGAGAAATATCATAAACTAGCAAAAATGTGTAAACAACCAAATAAAGAAGAAAAATATATTTTGAATATAGTTCAAATTTATGGATTTAGGTTTTGTGGTAATAAAACGATGAGAATCGAAAATCACAATCCTGATTTTGTTCATAAATCTCTTCCTATAATCATAGAATATGATGGCGAGGGTGGTCATAATCCAAAATTACCGTGGGTTCCAAAAAACCAACGAGAATTAGATAAAAAACGAAATTTAGACTATACACGAGAAAAATTTCAGCTTATTGTGATCAATAAAAACACATTTAGTAAAGTTGGCGTAATAGTATCACGTGTGATTGCTAGATACGGTGATGGTTTTGGTATAGGTGCATAGATGTTAAGCTAAGGAAAGTGTTAGATAATGACATCAATAAGAAATCTCTCTATTTTGTCACTTGCACTATCTTTATACATTGCAGGACAGATTTTTGATTTTCCCTCAATATCCGTTCCATTTAGTCTTTTTATTGTTGGTGTTTTTATCGGTGTTATAAGAAAGCCATATAATTATTATTTATATATTGTAACAGTGGTAGCAGAATTACCAAATGTGTTTATCGCATATGGAAAAATGATAGTAACAATGGATGCTGAAATTAAGGCTTTACTCGGTACAATAATGTTATTTATGAAACAGACAACAGCAATGACTACTATTAGTCAAACACAATCTTGGTGGATGCCTATTTATGTGATAGGTGCAGGTGGAATTTTTATTTGGGTACTTGCAGATACAATAAAAGCACTAATCAAAAATCCCAGACTATTCATAATAATTTCATCATATCCCATGTTTGTGTTGGTTTTCGCTTTTGGTTTTATGACATTATATATGCTTACATTAGTTCCAAGTCTTGTGAGTTATGTATCTACAACAATGCCCATACCCACACAAGAACAGATGGTTGATTTTATAATACCGATGTGTAGAAATATGTTTATATATGTAAATGTTTTTACAGAAATAGTAAGTATAGTGCTTGCACCCATCTACGCATACGCTGTTGCTAGGGAGTTAAAAATATATAAAAGGCTTGGTATAGGAACATAAGGAGAACATTATATGTTGTTAAATTCTAGAGACCTATCAATTTTAACCTTAGCCGTATGTATGTATTTAGTTAGCAATTACGTTATGATGCCTATAGATAATATTTTAGGCATACCATCTGTTGTACTGGTGGTTGGTTTGTTTATGGGCATTCTAAAAGGTTACTCCAAATATCTTCTTTATGCTTTTTCAATTTTAGCCAGTATACCTGAAATGTATATTGAATACGAAAAAGACTTGGTATTGAACAGAGCTTTTATTGAGATTTACCTTAGAAAATTATATGATGCTGTGACAATGCCTCCACCAGTGTCAGAGCCTAGCATTTTAACGAATATAATTGCCATAGGCTTTTATTCTCTTATTTTTGTATATTCAATTAAATATATTTATATGAACTATAAAAAACTGTTTAGTAGATTTAGACTTGTTTTTATAATGCTCTCTCTTCCTATATTTCTCACCATACTTCCTATATTAGTCTATGTTCCATATATGTTTTATTTTAAACTTAACACAACAAACATGCTTATAACTTCAAATATAGATAAAATAAATTGGATTTGTGCTTTTTTGGTGGTGGTGCGTTCCATAATTGTTTTGATATTCGGTCCAATATACGGATATTTCGTTTTCAAATCCATTGGTTTGTATAAGAGACTTGGCGTAAAATAGCCAAAAAACCATAAACCTTAATAATAAGATATGATGTTAAAAGAAACCATGCCGTCCACCGATGTAAAACAGTTTAAGCCCTCAAAATATCAGAAAGCTATTTTTGAGGCAGGTGCAAGAGGAGACAAAAACATAGTGGTAAACGCCACTGCAGGATCTGGAAAAACCAGAACCATAAAAGAATTTATCCTCAACCACATGCCAAAAAACAAGACATGGATTTATCTGGTTTTTAACAAAAAGAACCAAGTAGAGGCAGAAGAAAAGCTAAGATTAGCAAAAGGTGGATATGCCTCAACTTTTCACTCATTAGGATTTAGGGCAGTACGCAGGTCAATAGGAAACGTACAACTAGAGAACAATAAAACAAACCAAATGTTAAGAACCAAAACAGATCAGAATGAAAAAGAACTATGGAACGTAATAGCCAGAGTAGTCGACATAGCAAAAAACACCCTTACAGATGTAACCAGCTATGACGCAATGATGACAATGTGCAACCGATACAGCATCAACCTAAACGGATCAGCCGAGAGAATTTTTGAACTTGTTAAAACAATCATAGCAGAATCTATGGTGAACACCTACACAATCGACTACACCGATATGATATGGCTCCCCATAGTACTCAACTTAGGCATGGAGAAATACGATTACGTATTAGTGGACGAAGCACAGGACTTAAACGCAATCCAAGTAGAAATGGTTTTAAGGATCAGAAAGAAAAACGGATGCACCATAGTCATCGGAGACAGGAACCAAGCCATTTACGGTTTTAGAGGTGCTGGAATAGACGCAATGGACGTTTTAACAGAGGCACTGGACGCTATTAGTCTCCCATTATCCATAACCTACAGAAACCCAAAAGCAATCGTAGAATACGTAAACAAAACCTTCCCAGAGATTAGCCACGAGTGTGCAGAAGGTGCACCCGAAGGCAAAATAGAAAACATCGACATTAAAGAATTTAGAGAAATAGTAAAACCAAACGATATGATTTTATGCAGAACAAATGCACCACTAGTGCAACCTGCCTTCGACCTTATTAGACGGGGAATTAAGGCAGTAATAGTGGGCAAATCAATCGGAGAGGAATTAGAGAACCTCATTAACAAAATGAAAAAGTCACTACGCAATAGCGAAAGTGTAGAAGACCTACTAGATGTTTTACAAGAATACAGGTTAAAAGAAACCGAAAGACTCATGAGAAAGAACAAGGAAGCCTCCGTATTAGCACTAGAGGACAAAATAGAAACCATTAATGTATTAGCCGAAGACTGCTCAGAAATATCCGAAGTAGTCGACAAGATTAGAACCGTTTTTAGTGACGATGTACAGGGAGTAGTTTTTAGCAGCACTCACAGAGCAAAAGGATTAGAATCCAAAAATGTTTTTATCCTCCGCTACGACCTTATGCCACACCCATTAGCACTAAAGTCAGGGAACTTATGGCAGCTAAAGGAAGAGGAAAACTGCAAGTTTGTAGCACTTACAAGAACCCTTAACAATTTATATTTTATAGAGAATTAGACATAATATTTATTTTTATGCAATTGACACTCATAGTAATATTTAAATATCTTTTGTTTATAAATAAATGTATATCACTCTTGTGATATGCGATGTCAGTAGTAAATGTGGAACTTAAACAAATTATTATGTAATCATATCTTTTAAAGTAATATTTATATAGTTTTATTATCATCTATCTTACATAGTTACATGGAGGTGAATGAAAAATAGCAAAAGTTCACGTTAAAGGATACAAGAGGAAAGTAAATGGTAAATGGGTCCATGTAAAGGGTTATACTAGATAAAACCACCATATTAAAACGTTGGTAATTTTTTTGTTTACCAACGAATAATATATAATAAATTTTTTTAGAGTAATATTTATATATATCTGTTATCATAATATTATATGATCACGATGGTAAAATATAGTTCACATGAAGACTTACCCAAAACCACCAAGTATAGAGGAAAAATCTATGCTGGTCATAAAGACATGCAATATTCTAAAAAGGCAGAGGCACTCAAACGTATAAGAGATACTCAATCCTTTAATATAGCAAAACACGGTAAGGTTGCAGATTTTTTCACGGTTCTCAGGGAATATGAAGTTGCAGGAAAACCACTTTATGTTGTATATTGGAGAGCCGTTTACTTAAAAACACCTCTAAAAAAGAGACTGGCGGAAATAAGGGCTGGACATCGTCCATCTGATATGAAGCCTGCTAAGAGACACAAAAAGTAACATTTATAATCCCTGAGAGATAATCATATCTCTATGACAGGACGCAGACAATCTCACGGAGAACGTATTTTCACTCAAATTCTCACAAAGTGTCTCAAATATAAAATGGGAAAGTCTTATCCTATCAGCAATTATAAAGGGCACGTTCTTTCACGTGCTAACCTAGACACTGGAGATTTCTATAAAAACTGCGTCTGGAACATTGATGGTTATGGCACATTAGAAATAGATTTCTGTTTCCCTGACGATATGTTAGCCATAGAGATTGATGGTGGTTATCATAATTATCCCGAACAACGAGAAAAGGATCGCAAACGTGATATAGCCATGAGAAAATCTGGGTGGTATATTGTTCGAATTCCTGATTACTGTGTAGCAAATACTCTTTCATGGATGTTGGTAGATAAAAATAAGATACTCACATAACATTTATATACTTGTATCTTATATATTTGTGTGATTAAACATGGTTAGAGTAAAGGGCTGGTCAACATATATGGAATTACCATATAAAACAGAGTTCACAATAAAAAACAAGTCCGCACTTGGCTTAGGAAGAGTGGGTCTATCAGTTATAAAACAGTTAAAGGATGGTTGGCAACATCTTGTTGGAGATGCTAGATACACAGGAAAATGGAAAGTCATTCTTAGAAAATATGTAGTTGATAGAGGTCAAACCTACAGAACACTAAGAATATTTGGCACTAAAGAAAAAGCAATGGTTTTTGCCGTTAAATACATGAAAGAACACCCTGAAGGTTAAAAATGACTGGTAGAAGAAAAGTAGGGAATAAGAAACACGTAAAAACCATTCAGTGTCCATACTGTATAAATGTTTTACAGGGAGAGGTTTTTTATTCTAAACATATTCTAGCACGTCACCCAGAACATATTGATGATTACATAAGTGGCAAAGATCGTAATAGATAAAAACATTTATAATTATACAACATAACATTTATATATAATGTATGTTATCATTATATGATGTAAAATGGGTGGAAGAAGTCCGACAAAATATTTTTATGGTAGATCGTATACACTTGAATCTTCGTGGGATACTTCTGGCAAAGACGTTTTGGTCAAGGTAAAAAAAGAAGTGAATGATTGGAATCATAGTAGAAGAAATTATGGTTCGTGGGCTTTTTATGAAAAGACCGATAAGGGATATAATGTTTGGCGTACAGGTCTTTTAACGAGAGATATAAAAGCTCAGGAAAAAGATTTAAAGCACACAATAGGTGAGATATTTAACAACATACCTGATAGATTTGGCAGAAAAAAAGCAATGAATCCTCTAGAAAAAGCAAGAATGACATGGATGAGAAAACACGATCCCAAGAAAAAGTAATATTTATAAATCAGCTTCACAAATATTATAAGATAGCTTGTCCTTAGCTTTTGTAATACCCACACGCAATGAAGTTGATCGTCTTTCACTTCTTCTCCCACAGATTCGTGAAAAATACACAGACTCTAAGATATTTATAGTAGATACACCAACTTTAAAGACACCCTTCAAAGACACATCTGCTGTAGCTCACAAATATGGTGCAGAGGTTATAGGTTTTCCTGCAGGGTTTGGTGTATGTTTAGCTCTAGGTTTAAAATGGGCAGCACCACAAAGTGATTACATTATAACTATGGATGCTGATCACGACTTGGAATCCGCTGGACATATGTATAATGCTCTTTTAAAATCACCCGAAAGTGACTTAGCTATTGGCATCGAGAATAGTGATAGGATTCAACGTAAAGCCATGAATGTTTTACTTAAGAGCATGTTAGGAATTAATCTCAAAAATCCCACCTGTGGGTTACGTTGCTATCGTTCATCTATGATGGAAAGTATTGTTGATAAACCAGACGAGTGGTTTTTCATTCAGATTCAACTTATATATAACGCCTTAGATAGAGGTTTTAAAATTATAGAAGTGCCATTCCCATATAAAGAGCATGGTAAAGCCACTGAGAATTTCAAGAGTTATAGACGATTTATAACAAGTCTTGTAAAATTTTATTTTAGAAAATGGACGTAACATAACATTTATATACTTTTAATCATATCAATATTACGATATAGATGACCGTAAACAAGAATACCTTTAAAGAAGAATCATACAAATATATTCCTACAGGAGACGATTTCCGTAAATTTGGAGAATCAACACACGGCAAAGGCAGACACAAAGCCCACAAAGTAGGTGATAGGATCAGTTTCCGTGTTCCAAGAGGACGTAAATCAGGCACGGTTGTGGAAGCACATAAAGAATTTTACATTGTTAATTCTGGTGGTGTGCCACACAAGGTCAATCGTAACTCAATCCTTTATAGTCTAGGTGCTTTTGCAGGTAAAATAGCCGAAACATATCATACCACTAAGGATGCTTATGAATTCGGCAAAGAGAAGGAACGTGAAAACCTACAAAAGTTTAAGGCGAACTACGGTAAATCCAGACGCATTGGTCCTAAACGGAAACCGAAGAAAAAGTAGGGTTTAAAATGCGTAAACATAGCATGGAGAGTAGATATCCTAAAGCATTTGGTATAAAAAAATATAAAGAGCCAAACAAAAAAGAAAAGAGAAGACTGCAATTTTTATTCATTAGTAAAACAAATTTACAGAAGAACATCGATGAATATAATTACCGTATAGAAAATCACTTTCCACCTTCCAAACGATATATGGGTCTAATATTCGAAAACAAAGCAGATGTTGAAATAGCCAAAAAAATACTTAGTGGCGAATAATACATAACATAACATTTAAATACTTCTCAGCACAGCATTATCTTGACAGATATGAGTATTAGAAAATTAAAATCTACAGGACGAGGAAATCCAAAAGATACATTCAGAGAGGGAGAACCACTTTGGATAGATGGAGATCTAGGAGATCTTCATTTTCAGGCACTTATATTCAGCGAGCCTAGTGATTACGGCATCAAACTTGGACCTGTAAGTAAATTACACATAACACGTAAGGGAAAAACTGTTTATGAATATGATAGAGGTACAGGTACAACTGCTAAAGAGGCAGATGTTAGGGCACTAAGAAATTATGTTGTAAAGAATGCATCTGCATTATATAAAAAAGAGAGTAGAAAAAAACTGAGGAAAAAGTAAAATGGCAGGAACAAAGCTAGTTAGAAGTTTGGGTAGGCTCGCTTTATACAGAGATAATTCATACTCTACGAAAAAAGAAGCACAGAAAAAAGCAGAATACATTCGTAAGAGGGGAGATGGTGCTAGAATATTCCACAATAAATACGAAGGTTATGTGGTTTATTGGTACACAAGATATCCACGTAAAAAGTGATCTAAAATGATTGAAATGAGCATGAGAACCGCAAAAAGAAAAGAGAAAGAAGGTCTCTACGTATTCCCCAAAGGCATCCGCAGTGGTGTAGTTGAAGCACGATACCAAACGCCTACAGGAAAATGGAAAGCTAGAGACATACATATTCCAAGAGATCGTAGTAACGATTAGTTTTTATCATAATAACATTTAAATACATGTAGTTATCAATATACATTGACAAGAAATGCCGTATGCTCATGTTTATTTAGCCGAAAAAGAAAAGATCAGAAACGGTCTTATATATAGTAGATATCATATAACTTTTGCCAGTGATGCAAAAGCCAAAAAATATTTACATGGTTTTAATTATGATAAAGTGTTCACCGTAAAACGAAAAGATGGTGCATACACAGCATATATACACTTAAAGACTAGTGATCGTATCTGGGGAGGTAAACGTTATACAAATGTAATGGGTACTCCGGATAAAAGAATGGCTGATGAATATGCTAAACATTTAGAGAACGGTAAAGTTAGACCATACACCAAAGATAAGAAATATTGGGTTGTATGGAAAGAGGTAAAGAGGTAAACAAAATGACAATTGAAATTAATTTCAATTCAAACACATATACAGTTCCCCGATCTGTCATTTATAGGGGAAAACGTTATTTAATCGAAGGACATTGGGCATCCATAAAGAGTAAATTACAAAAACATATTAACTATTATAAATACACAGGAAGTAAATATGTAATAAAATCTTTTAGACCAGACACAAAATACAAAACACCTTTGTTATATGTGTCATACTGGATAGAGGAGTAAACAAAAAATGACAGATGTAGCACGTAAAACTAGAAAAGAAGTAATAGTCAAAGCAGGAACTGCGGACTTCGCATTTATGTTGGCAGAAGTAGAAAACAAAGGCTGGAGAGCAGTTGAAGCAAAAAAGGTTTATACACTTCCAACTTTTAAGGTATTAATGCATAAAAAACAGAAGTTTTATACTACAAAATAATCACTGCTAAACACAACATTTATAAACAACATCCTTCTCTCTATATCAGATACTTATGAGTAAATGGCTAGATGGTGCAATCAAATCAGGTAGGAAATTTCCAGAATTTGTGTTAAAACCCTGTCAGGACTTGGGTTTTTGTCCTTACGGTCAACTTGTAGAGGAATTTCCACTATACGGTGCAGAAAAAAAGTACGCCAAAAACAGGGGTTGGGTCACAGCAGACGGCTATCCAGATATAAACAGAGTTTCTGCAGATAAAGACTTTATCGCACCCAAATATCAATGTGGTATTTTCGGTCACGACTGTCCTGTTTATTATCTTGCAGAAAATGTATCTGAGGCGAATAAAGAAGAATTAATCAAAAAGATATTCGAGTGCTGAGTAATTTGATATTTTTAGATAACCGAGAGGTTCCCTCAAGTCTGCCACTAATTCTAGATGGTATGGGAGAAAAATATGAACTGACACAGTTGACATTTGTAGACGTTCAAATATGTGGCATACCCGTTAAAGTTGTTGGGACATATGGTGAAGTCATATTCTATGTAATTGAACGAAAGTCAGGTGAGGACTTTATAGCATCTATGGTCTCAGGTCACCTACAATCACAGTTATATAGAATGTCAACAACATGTAAACATTCTGTCCTTATCATTGAAGGATCAATAGGTTTAGCTCTTGAACTTTCCAATGTCAATCCAGACTCTGTATATTCTGCTATGGTGGGAACGTTTTTAAAACACTCGGAGGATGGTGAAAAAGGGTCAGTTTCACTTTTAATGGTGGACGATTTAGGTATGTTTGCAAACCTGATTAAGTTCACAAACAACAAGTTAATGGAACCTTTAACCAGAGTTGAACCTATGGCACTTCCAGATGTTGTGGATGATGATGCACAACTACGTGCACGTGTACGTTGTTTACTCGCTATCTCTGGTTTAGGCGAAGATAGAGCCAGATCAATTCTCGCAAAGATGGGTAGTCTTAAAGCAATAGCAAATGCTACACCAGAACAACTTTTATGTGAAGGTGTGGGTTTAACATCTGCAAAAAAGGTTGTAGAGTTCTTTTCTAAAACCCAAAGTTTATAAACAACATCACACACTCTAAAACGCATGGTACGTGTATATAGCTCTAGGGAAGAAACAAAAACAGGAGTAAGAGTAATATTAAAATGTTCTTGTGGTTTCAAAGGTGTTATAGAATCCATGCACGAACATCTCACTGTTGATCATACATATCCATCTGGTGTGGCTAAGATTGTCATGTACTATGCAATGAAAAACAAAAAGAAAGATAAAGAAAATGATCTTTGGAGTGTCTTTGATTGACTGAAATATTCGAAGTGTTCGTGTCTGGTCTATTATACTGTTCGGTCTGCACAAACATAACAGACAAAACAAGGATAGAAGAACTAACAAACGAAGCTCTATTACAACCATTCGAAAAGAAATGGAAAGTTTGTAGTGATATTGTGATTAATGGTGAGGAAGCTGTTCTCAAATCCATGAGACAAAACATGTATTTACCCACCCCACCTCTTTTATGTGATTTAATTTTACAGACACATAAACATTACACACTACAATGTTACGATGATAAAAATACTTATAAAAAGTCACCAGAACCAAAAAGACTTGTAAAATATAATCCTGTTGTCGTAACTCAAACAGATGATAGAAAAGAGGAAAAAGAGCCAGTAAGAAAAGCACCACTCGATAGACGTGAAGCACCTAATGGTGAAAAGTTCCTAGAGGTCACTAAACGTGGTAAAAAGATATTAAAGTTGGACTCGATAGTTTCTACAAAGGACGAGATTAAACAGCGTAGAAAAACACTCAGAGCTATAGGTAAAAAAATAGTTATTGTTAAGAAAAATAAGCCAGATAGTAGCTTCGGTGTTTATGTGGATATAACGAATGAACCACAATCTTTATAAACTTAGACCGCATATCTAATTAGCGAATCAAATTGAACTACGATATGTGGGTGGGCGGATTGTTTTACTCACGTGAGTCATATACTAAAGAAGCTTTAAAAATGGGTGCTTCTAAAAAGATAGCATATGTGCCTCATGGATTAGAGATAGGAAAAACAAAAATATATCTTATATCTGATATGACCGAAGTCGAGAGAAAAGAATACAAATCAGAACTTAAGAGACGTGGTAAAGTTGCACGTGATAGGGCAGCACAAGATAATTTAAAACCAACACGTACAGGTTTCGGTCCACTTCCACGTGGTAAACCCTATATTTTTGCATACTTTGTTGTGAACAGTGTTTCTTATATTGTATCCCCCGGTATGGATATGCCTGAAGAGTTAAAGAAACGCAAAGTAAAATCATATACACTAGTGGAAGGTGAGTTTGGAACAAACGATGAACGAGAGTGCGGATCACTAAAACTTGGTGGTACGTATCTCCTATCAGAAGAAGATATGACAAAAGTAAAAGACCTTACATCA
>Ga0315273_10004497_pt1 | contig 17087 bp, 14 predicted proteins | sample YL17G02_0_MG_FD_205753 | JGI IMG/M metagenome (GOLD analysis project Ga0315273, IMG submission 205753) | Sediment microbial communities from Yellowstone Lake, YNP, Wyoming, USA - YL17G02_0 | ecosystem: Environmental > Aquatic > Freshwater > Lake > Sediment | place: USA: Wyoming | collected... | reverse complement strand
GCGGAATCGCGACTTCCGGCACACCGGCGATCTGCAGGATTTTCTGGATGATCAATGCAGCGGGCACGATGACATCAGCCCGGTCGGGCCGCAGCCGGAGTTCCTGCATCCGCTGCTGAAAGGTCATGCCCAACAGTGTGTGGACAAGCTGGTCCAGCTCGGGGGCCAGAAGAACCGTGTCCCTGTCTTTCCCCAGGACTTCCCGCCGCAGGTCTCCCAGCGATTCCAGGTTCCCTCCGGTCCCGACACACACGTCGATCCGGCGGTCACCGATCTCCCGGCGAATGCGTTTCTGTGTGGCGTCAACATACTCCTGGATAAGCTGGTGGACGTGTCCCTCTCCGCGAACCTGATTGCCGAGCGTGCGCAGCAGGCGAACGGATCCCATCTGGTAACTCTCGGTGGACAGGATGCTGCCATCCGATGCCAGCGTGATTTCCGTGCTCCCCCCCCCGATATCCACCAGAAGAGCGATGCGGTTCTTCAGGACCAGCCTGTCACTCACCGCCAGGTGGATCAAACGCGCCTCTTCTTCCGACCCGATGACGTCAATCTCGATGCCCGACACCTGCGCGATCCGGTCGAGGAGAATATCCCGGTTCATCGCCTCACGCATAGCGCTGGTGGCGACCGCTTTGGTAAGCCGGACGCCGTGACGGTTCATCGTTTCGCGAAAACGCCGGAAGGCTTCCGTCGTGATGTCGATGGTTCGCTCTTCAATCAAACCGGAAGTGAAGACATCCTGTCCGAGCCGGACAGGCTCCCGGATGATCTCAAGAAGAGCGATGCGCCGGTCGGCGTCGACGGAAGCGACAGCCAGACGCATGGCGTTGGAACCAACATCAATAGCGGCAAGAATGGGCATGGGGTATGATTTCTCTCTGCCGCCCCTTCTTTGAACGTGCAGAAGAGGCGGCGCGAGTCAGCAGATCACTTCTTGAGAGACTGTAGCAACGTGTTGTACTCCGCCTCGGCGGCGGCAACGGTTTTCGACGGGCCCGTGCACTTGAAGAACACAAGACCTTCGGGGGCTTCAACAACCGCGCCCAGAAGCCTGTAGTGTTCCTTTTTCACGCCCTGCCCCATCATCATCCCCCCGCCCATCCCGGAGTAGGTGCCCGTCACCTGCACGGTGCTCACTTTGAGCCCGTTGATTTCTTTTGATTCTTTGCCGGAAACCTCGGCGGATTCAAACTGACCCACCCACCGTTCGATGTTTGCCTCAACGTTCCCTCCCGAACCGGGGAAAAATGCCGCATAGCATTCGCCGTCCTCCGCGTCTCCGTCCGCTTTGGGCACGGCGTACGTGGCCACACGCATCTCCCGCGCGGGCATCGCAGTCCAGCGTTTTGGCACACTCCACTCCATACCTGCCACCTTACCTTTGAGATCCCCCAGCTGCGCCCCTCCCGGGGTATCCTTCTTACACCCGGGCAGCAGCAGCAACAGAGTTGCCAGCACCAGCCCGGCAGAAGCCAAGTATCGTTTCATTGCGGTCTTCCTTCCTGTAGAATGGTTTGTTGTGAGTTATTCAATTCCGTGTTGCCCTTACAAGCCGATCCGCAGCGCCATACCGGCCCCGGTCTCCGTGAGTACGGGGGAAATCGTGATGCCGGTGGCGCCCTCGGTTTGATCCTGAACGTTCGTCCACGGATGCACGACCAGTTTTCCCATCAGATGACCCAGCACAAGCGCAAGCGGGAAATCGCTGTACCAGTGCATGCCCTTGGTCGCAAGGCCGAAACCAACGAGTCCGATGAGCGCATATCCCGCGGGCCGCAACCACATTGCTTCAGGATAATTTTCGAAAAGAACGGTGACGACCGCCGTCGTGGCGGAAAGGTGCCCGGAGGGGAATGCGTCATAGTTCGGCACGTGCTGGTGATAATCCACCGGGTTCGGAAAGAAATCCCAGACGCCGGTCGGGTGCGTGGCATGGCTCGGACGCTGCCGTCCGGTAACATGCTTGATAAGCTGCACAAGAACACCCGTGGCCAGGGATGCTTCCACGATCTGGCTTCCCGTGCGCAGCGCACGATTGTCACCCCCTATGGCTCCATACACCGCAAACGCTCCGGCGAGCGCGAAGTGCCAGTGCCCGTCGCCCATGTGTGCGCACACATCGCTAAAATGCTGGTTGAAATCGGAGGCATTGTAGAAATCCTGTGACGCGCCCGCCGTTTGCTCGTCCGTCAATATGAGTGCACCCGTCAACGCCGTCAGTCCGAGGATGGCGGGTATCCGGCAGGGGCGGAAGACGTCCTGGAATCCCCCGGCCCAGGTTGCGGGCAGATGCGTGATCATCGAATGCCACTCTGGCATAGGACGGGGAACAACCGAGCCGGAGGCAAGCCGCATGGAATCCCCGATCACCTCCACGGACTGGTTCGGCGAGGGGATACATCCCTGGGCAGGGCACGGCACAGGCAGAAAGGACGCAACCAGAAACAGCAGCGCGCACCGCATGATCACAAAGATGGAGACGGTCATGTTGATCAGAAGGTCATGGTGATACTGACGCCGTTGCCATATGGAGACACCAGGGGCGCAACGGAAATGGAGGGCCCTGCTTCTCCGTTGCCATACCCCTCGGGATGTGCGGCAAGCATACCGAATGAATACCCGAGCAGAAGCCCGAGCGGGTAGTCGCTGTACCAGTGGATGCCGGTGTTGGCCATGGCGAAGCCGATGAGCGCAACAATGGGATACCCGACAGGGCGAACCCATGTCCACTCCGGATAGTTCTCCGCAACAACGGTCACGGTTGCAAGTGCCGTGGCAATATGGCCTGACGGATACGCATCGTATGAAGGAACATGTTTATGGTACTCGATCTGGTTCGGAAAAAAGTCCCATCGTCCTCCCGGAACCGTAGCGACCAGGGGACTCTCACGACCGGTGATGTGTTTGAGCACCTGTATCACGATTCCGCACGAAAGAATGGCTTCGACGATCTGACTGCCGGTGCGGAGGCCGCGTTTGTCCGCTGCAGCGAACCCGTACAGGGCAAATGCGCCTGCGAGAGCAAACTGCGGCTTTCCGTCGCCGAGGTATTCGAAAAAGTCGCTCGCTTCTTTGACAAACGTGGAAGAGCGGTACAGCCGGTCGGACAGCTTGTAGGTTTCGTCATCCGTCACAATGAACGTCGCTGTCAGTGCAGCCATGCCTATGAACGCAGGGATGTTCTTGGGTTGAAAGGTATTCCGGCCGAAACGGACCCAATCCCCGGGGATGTTCGTAAACATGCTGTACCACTCGGGTACGTATTCTTTCTGCAGGGCCACAGATGGCACGGGTGACCCCGAAGAATCGGAGGGCTCCACCACCGGGACGGTCTGCGCGGCCGACCGGACGACAAGCAGAGCACAACAGGCGACAATGGCAACACATATGCGGAGAATCAGAACGGTTCCCGTCATTACCCCATCAGGCAGCAGGCTGAGAAAGAGATATCTTTAAAAGTACCATTCGGGGGAGTTGGAATCAAGTCTTCATCCCGGCAAGTCACAGTAATCCCGTGAAACGGGGCTTTCTTTCCGATTTGCGTGCGTATCCCCGTCGCGAGGTCTATTTCTTCAGAAATCGTTCTTCGAAGGTCGGGGCCGCACCGGCCAGCTTAAGGAACAGATCCAGTGGCACAAGCTCAAACTCCGATCCCAGCCGGTCCAGAATGTTCTTCGTCCGCTGTAAATCGCTGTATTCCCGGATGTGGATCAATAGAAAGTACGGGCGCCTGGGATTCACCCGTGAGAGCTCCTGGAGGTCAGCAGCCGCATCGGCCTCGGGGCGGACCTCCGACAGGTAGTAATCGAAAGAGATCAAGGGCTTCCCGTCGCGCACCGCGAAGGTATAGGAGGGGGCATACCCGTTGATGAAACCCGTCGCCTCGGGCATTCCCTTATAATAAGCGTCCACAACTTCCTTTGTCAGATCGCTGTTCCCTTCGACTGTGGCTCCCTCTGAATAGTCCATAAATTCAAAGACCGGAAGATCCAGGTCACGCGTCATCTGCCGCGTCATTTCCACAATCTTGGGAAGGGTCGCAGCCGGGATGGCTTTGGGATACATGTAGCCCGGACCGGAGAGCCCGCCCACGAAGTAATCATTCGGCGTCGCCATACTGTAGAAATACTCCAGCATTGCGGGTGCCAGCCACTGCCAGTTCATCGTCACCTCCCAGGCGCACGGAATCACTCCGCGCCCGGGTTTGAACCATGCACCCAGCCCCATTCCGTCTGTCTGTACCAGGGCAATATAGACCTTCTTCTCCGGCGTATAGCTCTTTCCCGCCACGACGTGGTGATTATTCTTCCACACAAATCCTTTTGAAGCCGGCGTCTGGCAGGAGAAACTCATATTCGGAAGTGTGTGCAGTCCTTCGACTCGTAACGTGTTCTGCGACGTGAGCCGCACATAGTCGCGTTCCTTGTCTTTGGCATACGAATGCCAACCCATGACCATGGACAGGGGTTTCATTTCGCTCAGGATCTTCTTCGAGAGCAGATACTCCGCACTGTCAACAGGTTCGGTTGAAAGATCCGTGAAGAACGAATGTTTGTAGATGCCGAAGTCCGCCACGCCGGGCTTCATGATTCTGCCAGCCTCACCTCCCAGCCAGACAATGTAGTCCCTGCTGCACCGGCTCCAGTACTCGTTATATGCCCAGGTGTATATTTCGATATCGCTCTTGCCCGTGAACTTCCCCCGGAAATCTGCTACGGGTTTTATCCCTTCCCGCTCCATCATCGGAATCAATTCCTCGCTCACCACAGCGGCCTTTTCAAGCCCTGCAACGGTATAGGCCACGATGAGGGACGTCCGCACGCTCTTGTCCCACACAACGTATCCCTTCACCTGGTCTTTGAACGTTTTCAGGGCTGCTTCCGGCGACCGGAGTTCGGTGAACGTGTAATTGCGCTTCTCTTTATAGTAGTCGAGAACTGAAGGTGTATAGAGAAAATCCCATTTTTCCGGATACACGAAGTAGAGCCGCGGACCGCCGAGATTGGCGAGTCCCTGCATGCTGATGAGGAAGGCATTGACGGGAAGCTTCCCGTCGATATCCCAGTTGTCTTCGATCCGCATCAAGTACGCCTGTGCCGTTCCCTCCCGTTTCAGCACGTACCGGATTTCGGGCCCCGTTGTGCGGGTCGACCGCTGGATGGAGTATGTGATAGTTTCACCATCATCGGCGAGTACATAACGGTGAACGGCATGAGCACCCATCTCCCCCTGCGAACCGCGCAGGCGAAATTCTTCATCCACCTTCAAGACCGTTCCTTTGTCATCCCATGAAGCCGACACCTGGCGATTCGTTCCCTCCGGCATCATCAGCCCCATGAAGACATTCGATGGAAACACGCGGTTGCGTACCGGAACCATCGTGCGGGAACCAGTCGTCGTCAGATGGAGTGAATCCTTGAAACTCCGCCCTTTCCCCCAGGTGTTGATCACCGTAAGGCCATCACCGGAGTGCCGGATTTCCACAGACAGTGTACCCCAGAGGTCGATGTCAGTGCTCTTGTGAGGAATGTACTCCCATTTGCCGTTGAAGGCGGGAAGACCACCGGAGAATGAAGGGAGTACGAAGAGAGAACACATGATGATGAGCGCCAGCAATGTTTTGTCCATGAGTGATTATCCTTGCGGAGTGGAACGCGTGTAATGATATGAAACGTACGCAAATTGATGTACAAGGGACCGATGGACGAACGACCTCTCCTTAAAAACGCAAAATTCCGAACACCAGGTCGGCAAAGACCAGGAGTATCCCGACAGTCAGGAACCACCCGAGGATCTCAAGCGCAAATCCGTACTTCACCATATCCCTGACCGTCACATGGCCCGTGGCATACACCAGCGCGTTCGGGGGTGTGGCCACGGGGAGCATGAATGCCAGGGAAGCCCCCACAGCCGCAGCAATGGCAAGGGTTGCCGGATCCGAGCCGGTCCGCATCGCCATGGAAATCAGCACCGGCACCATCATCGTCGTCACCGCGGTGTTCGACGTTACCTCCGTGAGCATTCCCATAAAAGCCACCACGCAAAAGATCATCACGATCGGTGACGGAGAACCGATCACACCTGTGAATGCCGTGCCGAGCCAGGTGGCCAGGCCGCATCTGAACATCGCGTCCGATAGTGCTATCCCCCCTCCGAACAGCAGCAACGTCCCCCAGTCGACAAATGCCGTGTTTTTCCATTCGAGCAGAAACACACGTTTCTTTACATCCACCGGGATCAAGAACAACAGCACACCGGCCGCCAGACCGATGTTGAACTCGTCAATCCACACCAACTGACGCGCAAGGCCGGATGGTAAGAGGGCGGCCCAGAACGGATTCGAGATCCATGAGACAACGGCAAGGAGAAACACGCCGATCGTCCCCCGTTCGCCGGCAGAGAGCGGACCCAGCCTCTCCCGTTCGCGCAGCAGCATGTCGCGCACATTGCCCGTCGAAGCAAAAGGCGCTTTGCTCACCAGCACCAGAACGAACCAGGCAACGGGGATCATTACAACTACAAACGGGATGCCGAAGGAAAGCCAGTCAAGAAACGTAATGCGGTGAAACCCGGGATCGCCGGCAAATGTCGAATGCAGTATCCCGAGAGCAATCGCGTTCGGCGGTGTGCCAATCACCGTACCCACACCGCCGATCGACGCCGCCCAGGCAATTCCCAGCATCAGGGCCGTCCGATAGCGGGGCGAACCCGATCCCATTGCCGAGAGAATCCCCAGTCCGAGGGGGAGCATCATCGCGGCGGTGGCGGTATTGGATATCCACATCGACAGAAATGCGGTCACGCTCATCACGGCGAGCAGTGTGGCTGCAGGACTGTTGGCCATGTTTCCGCGTGTAAGCATCCAGAGGGTAAGCCGACGGTCAAGCCCCCACTTCTGCATGGCAGCGGCAAGCAGGAATCCGCCGAGGAAAAGATAGATCACCGGGTGCGCATAGTGCGAGAGCGTGTACTTTCCGGTGAACTCCACCACGGAGGCACCCTGCAAACCCACCACGTGGAGGAAGGGGAGGAGGACTGCAGGGAGAAGCGCGGTCACGGGGAGAGGCACCGCTTCAGTGATCCACCAGACCACCATCAATATCAGGAGTGCAAGAACTACTTGCATCGATGACGCAAGCGCAATAGGATCCAGAGATGATCCCGCAACAAGAACGGCGCTACGGGCGACAGCTGTGAAGGTGGAGATGGTGGGAGTGAAGAGAACAACGAGGAACGCGCAGAGTCCCAGCAAGAAGCCAAGCGTCTTTGGTGAACGAACAACGGACACGGTTTTGACTCTCCCTCCAGACTTTACACCTGTCACCGGACCAGCATCATCCTCCGGGTCTGCACTCCTTCAGTGGTCCACAGGCGGCAAAAGTAGACCCCTGATGCCAGCCCCCGGGCGTCGAAGGTCACCTGATGCTCACCCTGTACCTGTTCCTCTTGTACCAGTCGGGCTACCCGTTCTCCCAGCGTATTGAACACCTCCAGGTGTACACGGGTCCCGTACGGAAGAGCATAGCGAATGCTCGTCGAGGGGTTGAAGGGATTCGGGAAGTTCTGTTCAAGCACGAATTTGCCCGGCAACTGGCCGGGATCATCTGCCGCCACCTGTGTTGTTGCCTTGGCATTCACCCATGCAGTATACCAGAGAGACGCAAGATCCGCGGTCGCCTCCTGAAAAAGGGCGGCTGTGAACCGCTGCGTTCGTTCCCAGAGAACAGTGTAGTAGGTCTGGGGTACAGGCTGGGATCCATTCCACCCCGATGCCGACTTGGCGGCGTTATCAGCCAGGAGGATCGAGTCCGCCAGCGCCCGCGAACGGAGAATGCCGTTGAAAATGAAGGCGTAGGGCTCCGGGATGTACCGGACCGTGTCCACTGACACGGTGATTGACCCCTGCACCAGATTGATCATGCCCGTTTCATACCGCGAGTGAATGCCACTATTCCCCGTGAGGGCGCCATCGTAGTTAATCGTGCAGTGCAGGGGGTTATGGGCATCGCCCACATAGTGGCCCAGATCTGCGGCGGTTTGGTAGGCCTTCACAAGATCGTGCCGGCGGAATTGCGCTGTAAGAGAATCAAACGCCCAGAGAGTTGCCCAGGGGAGAATGCCGTTGGCCCTAACAGTTGTCCATCCATACTGCGATATGAGGGCCGGGAGACTCGGCGTCAGATGCGGATAGTCGGAATACGATTCGAGATCAAGGAAGTGCTTGGGGTATTCGGCGGTATCGGGGGGTGTTTTTCGGTAGTCGGCGTCGCTGGCGTGATCCTCGAGAAACTGCTGCTGGGCCGCAAGTTCCGGCATTGCCGGGGGCAGATGTTTGACGGCGTTCTTATTAATGATCCTGTGACCTGCGCCTCCCCAGCCCCACGCGTGCCCGCTCCCCAGAAGGAGCAGCAACAGAAGGGCCGGGGGGATCAGGAAATGGCACACCGCAGGGGGGCGGAGGCACACGAAGGGAGAAGAGGCCTGCATGGAGTGTAATGTACCGAAGGGGGAAGGAAGATACAACTGCCGGAAGGTTTTATGCCGTCCGGCGTGGTTGACTTGGGCCGGCACTTTATGTATGTTTCGGGGTCCCCCCTATGCGTGCCGTGCACACCATATCCCTGATCGCCCAAAGCGAGGCGATCCGTTCAATCATCGCCCGGATCGACACCATCGCCGCAGCCGATCCATCTGTTCTCCTCATCGGCGAAACGGGCGTCGGCAAGGAGCTTTTTGCGGAATACATTCATCACACCAGCCCCCGCGCCCTGCGGCCGTTTATCAAAGTCGGCCTCGCCGCTCTCCCGCCGGATCTCCTCGAAAGTGAGTTGTTCGGCCACGACAAAGGGGCGTACACAAGCGCATCGAACGAAAAGAAAGGGCTCTTCGAGCTTGCGCACACCGGGAGTATTTTCCTGGACGACATCGACGATTTTCCAATCATGTTGCAGTCGAAACTTCTTCGGGTTCTTGAATCGCACGAGCTGATGCGCGTCGGCGGGACGAAACCCATCCCTGTTGACGTCCGCCTGATCACCGCATCAAAAGTAGACCTGCGGACTCTTGTGGAACAAAAACTCTTCCGCGCGGACCTCTTCTATCGTATCAACGTCGTCCCCCTCGTTATTCCGCCGCTGCGCGACCGGCCTGTGGACATCCCGGCTCTTGTGGAACATTTTGTCCGCCGCTTTTCGCCGGAAACCAGAGTGACCGTGGATGATGAAGCCATGAAAGCATTTGTTCATTATTCATGGCCCGGGAACATTCGTGAGCTCAGGAATGCCATTCAGAGGATACTGCTATTCGGAAACGGCCACATACGGATTGAAGATCTTCCGCCCGAAATCAGAGAAGAGAATCCGTTGAAGATGATGATCAAAATGTGCGACCGTTGCTTCGTCGAAGAAAACATGACATTTGATGAGGTTGTTGCCTGCCTGGAAACGAATCTTCTCCGCCGCACGTTGGAGGAGACTCACGGGAACCGGACGCATGCCGCACGGAAGCTCGGCATGAGCCTTTCCACACTCCGCGACAAGCTCAAGAAGCACAATCTCGACAACTACACCGACTCCGCTCCCTGACCGAGTTCCACCCTCTCTCCGGTTCGCCCCGCTCTTTCCTGGCATAGAGTGTGTATTCCTCTGGATATCATGAATACGTCACGACCATGAAAAGGCAAAGACACACCGGGACGTGCCGCCTGCGCGGCAGAGTGATTGAATCGTTTGAGGTCGATGGAGTATATATCCTGCGCCTAACCATCACGGGGGGAGATATCGAAATTCCCAGCAGAACCCTGGATGTCGTGCATCTCGGAGATGCCCTGCAAGTGGAAGGAGAGATCCTTCACGCTCAACTGACGGTGAACCCGGAGTTACATCCTCCGCCTTCAACATATGCGGCCGGGCGCCGGAAATCCTCACGGTAACATCTTCGTAGAACAGGTTACCGACGGGATCCCGCTAGCAACTTGCGGAAAACCGCAGTTAGTACTCATGCATCCCCCGAGTCTGCGTCATACGGGGGCATTTGAAGTGGCATCCCTTTTGCAACCACGTTTGCGGTTTACGATTCTTCCAACCTGCCGGCAGGGCTTTTCCGGTCCGGAGCTGCTGCACTGGATTCCCACATACCACCAACTCGAACCGCGGATCCTGAATGACGGTTCTGACTTCTGATCAATCTCTCATACCAAGGAGGTCCTTATGAGCGAAATGCCTCTCACCATCTGGGAGCATGCGCAGTTACAGGGATATTCGCGGCGTGACTTCATCAGGTTCTGCGGATGGATCGCCGCGGCCGCCGGCATACAGTCGTCGGGCCTGGCGCAGGTTATTAAGGCGCTTGATACCAAGCCACGTCTCCCGGTCGTCTGGTTTCATTTCCAGGAATGCACGTGCTGCAGCGAGTCCTTCATACGGTCGTCGCATCCGATCGTGTCGGACATTATACTGGACAAAATCTCTCTCGACTACTCGGAGACATTGCAGGCAGCAGCCGGAAAACAGGCCGAAGAAGCGCTGCATGCCACGATGACGAAGTACAAGGGAGAATACCTGATGCTGGTCGAAGGGTCCATTCCGACCGCAGCAGGTGGGGTGTATTGCTGCATCGGAGGCCGGACGGCGCTGGATATTGTAAAGGAGGCCGCTGAAGGGGCAAAGGCCATCGTCGCATGGGGAAGCTGCGCCTCAAACGGATGTATTCAGGCGGCGAAACCGAACCCGACAGGCGCTACGCCCATCCACAAAATCATCACGGGAAAGCCGATCATCAACGTCCCCGGCTGCCCGCCTATCGCGGAAGTAATGGCCGGCACCATCGTGCACCTGCTTGCCTTCGAGAGTATCCCGCAGCTCGACGGACTCGGACGCCCGCAGGCGTTCTATTCCCGCCGCGTCCACGACACCTGCTACCGTCGGCCGAACTATGACGCGGGACTTTTCGTGAACTCCTTCGACGACGAAAACGCGAAGCGGGGATACTGCCTCTACCAGGTCGGCTGCAGAGGACCTGTCACCTACAATGCCTGCGGTGTCATGCGCTGGAACAACGGCGTGAGTTATCCCATACAGTCGGGCCATGGCTGCATCGGATGCAGCGAGGCTAATTTCTGGGACAACGGCCCCTTCTACCGGCATCTTGCGTCGTTCCCGGGCTTCGGGATCGAGACCACGGCGGATGATGTGGGGCTCGCCCTGGGCGTGGCAACCGCTGCCGGCATTGCGGCACATGCCGTCTCCACAAACATCAGGAAGCGTAAACTGATCAAGGGGGAAATCAAGAGCAGTCAACACAGCCATGACGATTCGAAAGGAGGTGCCTGATGTCAACCCGCATCGTTATCGATCCGATCACCCGCATCGAGGGGCATCTCCGCATTGAGATTGAAGTGAAGGAAGGCAAGATCGTTGACGCGTTCAGTTCGGGCACCATGGTGCGCGGTTTCGAGCGTATCCTCAAGGGGCGCGACCCGCGCGATGCATGGGCATTCACCGAACGCGCCTGCGGTGTATGCACCACTGTGCACGCGCTCGCCTCCGTCCGAACGGTCGAAGACGCACTCGGCATCACCGTGCCCCCCAACGCCGAACTGGTCCGCAATCTGATGTTCTGCGCACAATATCTGCAGGACCACGTGGTGCACTTCTATCACCTCCACGCGCTGGACTGGGTGGACGTCGTGAGCGCGCTCAATGCCGACCCGAAAAAAACTTCAGAGATCGCCCAGAGCATCTCCCGGTGGCCGAAGAGCTCGCCGGGGTACTTTGCGGACGTTCAGAAGCGTATCGCCGCATTCGTGAAAAGCGGACAGCTCGGTATTTTCGCAAACGGATACTGGGGGCACCCGGCGTACAAGCTGCCGGCGGAGGTGAATCTGCTCGGTGTGGCGCATTACCTCGAAGCGCTGGAGTGGCAAAAGGAGATCGTCAAAGTGCATACGGTCTTCGGCGGCAAAAATCCGCACCCGAACTACCTGGTGGGCGGCGTTCCTTGCTCGGTGAATATCAACGAATCGAATGCGCTGAATGCCGAACGCCTGGCATTGGTCGGCAAATTGTTCGATGATGCGGCTGCCTTCGTGGAGCAGGTATACATCCCCGATCTCCTGGCGGTGGCGGGGTTCTACAAGGACTGGGGAGCAATCGGCGGCGGAGTCGAGAACTATCTGTCGTACGGCGATCTGCCGATGAACGGCTATGGCGACCCGTCGAAGTTTAAGTTCCCGCGCGGTGTCATCATGAACCGGAACCTCGCCGAGGTTCTTCCGGTAGATTGCAAGGACGTCGCGCAGGTACAGGAGTTTATCTCCCACTCCTGGTACGAGTATTCCGCCGGCGACAACACGGGTCTGCATCCCTGGTCGGGCGAAACGGAACTCCGGTATACGGGGCCCAAGCCACCGTATGAGTATCTTGATGTGACAAAGAAATACAGCTGGGTCAAAACCCCGCGCTGGAAGGGACACCCGATGGAAGTGGGACCCCTTGCACGCCTGCTTGTTGCCTATGCGTCGGGACATGCGGAGGTGAAGGAAGCGGTCAACGGCGCACTGAAGGCTCTGGACGTGCCGGTGGCAGCGCTGTTCTCCACACTTGGGCGCACTGCGGCACGGGGCATCGAGACACAGCTCATTGCCGGGTGGGCGAAGGAATTCTTTACCGGGTTACTGTCCAATATCAAGAACGGCGATTCGCGCATGTTCAACAACGCACGGTGGGATCCTGACACCTGGCCGGCGGAGGCAAAGGGCGTCGGTATGACCGAAGCCCCGCGCGGCGCGCTGGCACACTGGATCGTGATCAAGGACAAGAAGATCGACAACTACCAGCTGGTGGTGCCGAGCACCTGGAACGCATCACCGCGCGACGCACAGGGACAGCGCTCCGCCTACGAGGCATCACTGCTGGGCACGCCCGTCAACAATCCCGAACAACCTCTCGAGGTGCTGCGGACAATACACTCGTTCGACCCCTGTCTCGCCTGTGCGGTGCATCTGTACGACGAGAAGGGAACCTACGTCCATCACATCGACGCGTATTAGGAGACCGCCATGGAAACCACCTCCATCCGCCGCGTCTATGTCTGGGAGCTTCCGGTGCGCTTCTACCACTGGTTGAACGCGCTTGCCGTGCTGGCTCTTGTGGTGACGGGCTACATCATCGGTAAACCCGTGGCCATCGTGAATGCCGCCGAGGCTTCATACAGCTACTGGTTCGGAACGGTCCGCTTTATCCACTTCCTTGCGGCGTTCCTCTTTTTCTTTAACTTCGTCTTCCGGCTCTACTGGGGCTTCGTGGGGAATACCTTTGCACGCTGGCAGAACTTCCTCCCCTTCCGCAAGGCCCAGCTCCACGAAGCGGTCGATGTGCTCAAGGTGGACATCCTCCAATCCGCGACGAAACCGATTGATTCCATCGGCCATAATCCGGTGGCGGGTTTCACCTACTTCCTCACATTCCTGGCGTTCCTGTTCCAGTGCGTCACCGGCTTCGGCATGTATGCGGCCATGAGCCATGCGCTGCTGCCGCAGGCGTTAGCCTGGATTGTCCCGCTCATGGGAGGCGACTTCGCCGTCCGCCAGTGGCACCACATGATGATGTGGTCCTTCATCATCTTCTCGATCATCCACGTCTATCTCGTGTTCTACCATGATTACGTGGAAGGGCGCGGGGTCCTTTCGTCGATGGCGGGAGGATGGAAGTTCGTGGAGAAGGCGTTCCACACCAAAGCCAAGTGATCCACCACCACCGGGGCGGTCCCCTTGTGCCGGGACCGCCCCCGGCGTTTCCCTCCGCCGGATCCAGGAGTATTACTCTGCCATGCCACCCACCCCATCCGTACTCATCCTCGGTGTCGGCAATTTCCTTCTGGGCGATGAGGGTGTGGGAGTCCATGTTGTCCATGCACTGGAGCAGGAGACCCTCCCGCCTCACGTCGCGCTGGTGGATGGCGGAACGGGGGGGTTCCATCTGCTCTCTTATCTGCAGGATTATCCCGTCGTCGTCTTGATTGACGCAACCATGGACGGTCAGCCTCCGGGCACGGTGTGCGTGCTCCGCCCGCGCTTTGCGCGGGAGTTTCCGCGCGCCCTCAGCGCCCACGACATCGGACTCCGCGATCTGATCGAATCCGCCATCCTCGTCGGAAAACTCCCCGACATTCACCTTATCACCATTTCTGTTGCGGATATTCAGGAGATGGAGATAGAACTGTCGCCTGCGGTGCGCAACGCCATCCCGGGGGTGGTGGGCGCGGTAAAGCGGATTCTGGCAGAGTTGCCACCGGACCCGGGGTGAGGGAGTACGGTGAACGGAAATCTAATGCAGGGTTCCCCGATGGAGGGTAACAAGCGCGGCGTTTCCTGAGGAGAGCGTATCCCCCCGGAAGCGGAAACTACTTCAGTCGGTAGAAACTGCGGACTTCAGCAACAAACTCATCTTCATTCACTACCCCGGGAAGAACACGGGGTTCCTGAACGCCGTCAGTCAGAATAGCACCAAAGAAATCCTCCAGTTTCACCCGCTCAAGAACGCGGATGCGTGCCTCTCTCCCGCTCACAGAAATCAGCGGGTCAGAGGTGAACTCTGCACGGATGATGTTTTGTCGCAGGTAGGAGCTTGCCCTGCCGGTGTAGTAGTCAAAGTCATCCAGCAGCTGAGCGATGTCTGGTCCTTCAATCCGGATGATCGAATCCCGTTCGGCCATGGTTGGCGAGTAAAAAATGACGCGTGGTCCGGCCGGAGGAAGTGATGGCCGGATCGGCCCCGTCTGGAGTGGAAGGATCAGGGAAAGAGCGAGCAGAATGGCCGTACACACCGGAGGAGAGGGATTGGTGATCATGCAGGAGTGTAGGAAATCTCCGCAGGAAAAGCAATTATGGAGAAGGGGGGGGGTTGATTTGTACGACATATTCAAATACCTTGTGATGAATCCTTCACATCACGAAAGCACAAGGGACAATGACGCACTATAAAGAACTCGGGCTGGTCAATTCCAGGGAACTGTTTCAGAAAGCTGTTAAAGGCGGCTATGCTATTCCGGCGTTTAACTTCAACAACCTCGAGCAGTTGCAGGCGATTATCGGAGCATGCGTTGAGACGAAATCACCCGTCCTCCTGCAGGTCTCCAGCGGCGCACGCAAGTATGCAAACCAGACACTGCTCAAACATCTTGCAAAGGGTGCGGTGGATTACGCGCGGGAACTGGGATATCCCATCCCCATTGTCCTTCATCTCGACCACGGCGACACATTCGAACTCTGCAAGTCCTGCGTCGAATCCGGATTCTCGTCCGTGATGATCGACGGTTCCCATCATCCGTACGCAAAGAACGTGGAGCTTACACGTCAGGTGGTGGAATACGCGCACACACATGATGTTTCCGTGGAGGGCGAATTGGGCGTGCTGGCGGGTATTGAAGACGACGTGTCGAGCGAAGTAACGAACTACACAAGACCCGAGGAGGTGGAGGATTTTGTGAAGAAGACGGGGGTGGATTCCCTGGCAATTTCCATCGGGACGTCACATGGCGCAAACAAGTTCAAGCCTGAACAGTGCACCCGCAACGCCGACGGCCTTCTTGTTCCACCTCCGCTCCGTTTTGATATCCTGGAAGAGGTAGAACGGAGAATCCCGGGGTTCCCCATCGTGCTGCACGGTGCATCATCGGTTCCGCCCGATTTGGTGAAGCTCATCAACAGCAACGGCGGGAAGCTGAAGGATGCGGTCGGTATTCCGGAAGAGCAGCTCCGGCGCGCTGCGGCATCGGCGGTTTGCAAAGTGAACATCGACTCCGACGGCCGTCTGGCGATGACCGCCGCAATCCGGAAGGTCTTTGTGGACAATCCGGCGGAATTCGATCCACGCAAATACCTCGGTCCGGCCCGCGACCAGCTCAAAGAACTCTACAAGCACAAGATCATCAACGTCCTGGGAAGCGCAAACAGGGCCTGACGTATGACGAGGCCTTACGCCGGCTCGCGCAGTGCGGCCCTCAGCTCTTCCAGCAGCTCCGGCACTTTGACCTTCGGATCTCCCGGACCGAGGGTTTCAATGGGGAGATATCCCCGGTACCCCGACGCCCGTATGATCTTTACGATTGTTCTCAGATCCGTCCGCACCTGTTCTCCGGCTACAAAAATGTTCTCCTTCACCTGCCAGTTTACTGCGAAGGGAGCGGCGATGGCGATTTCCTCGTAGGGATCACCCGTCCGGAAGCTGCCCGTGTCCAGGATTAGTCCGAACCAGGGCGAATCCACCATTTTCAGGATGGTCAACGCCTGGTCGGATGACTTGATGAAGTCATTGTGATTCTGCACTGCAACAAGAACACCGTGTTCTTTGCCGAAGGTAACGCACTCCGTAATATCCTTCACCATCCAGTCGGCCACCTGCTCCCATGTGTACCCCGCGGTGTCCTGTTTGCCGGCGAATATGCGGATCACCGGCGCCCCGAGTTTGGCCGCAGAGACGATCCAGTTCTTCACCAGCGTAACATCCTCTTTGCGTTTCTCCCCGTCGGTGTAGGTGAAGTCATTCCGCACGCCCGTACCGCTGATATCGAGGCCAAGCAGGAACGCCTTCCTCTTGATGCGGTAGATGTATTCATCGCCCGGAACCGCGGGATAGCCCGGGAAATAGTACCCTGTCAGATCTACACCGTCGAACCCCTGCTCGGCACAAAAGTCAAGCAGCAGTTCCAAATTCATGCTGCCATCCCTGAGGGAAGTATCAAACGAATACGCATTCAGGCTCGTCTTCAGCCTGGCTCCCCCTTTTCGGTCGGGCTTGTGCTGGGAGAGTGCGTGCTGAATGTTGGACAACGTGCCGAGAGCACCCGCTATCGGCAATGCCACTATGGTCTTCAGAAACTGACGCCGCATAGGACGGATCCCCTTGTTGGTCGATATCAGATTTTCAGTTCCCATCCGGGTTCATATTCCCGTTGCCAGAGAGCCGCCGCCTGGGTATCGTTGAGGATGTGGCCGTTCTCGGCGTTGAGTGTCAGAGAACGGCCGGTCTTCCAGGCGATATTGGAGAGCTGAAGCATGGCCACACTGATGTTTCCCTCTGCAATCG
>Ga0315273_10004496_pt1 | contig 17088 bp, 16 predicted proteins | sample YL17G02_0_MG_FD_205753 | JGI IMG/M metagenome (GOLD analysis project Ga0315273, IMG submission 205753) | Sediment microbial communities from Yellowstone Lake, YNP, Wyoming, USA - YL17G02_0 | ecosystem: Environmental > Aquatic > Freshwater > Lake > Sediment | place: USA: Wyoming | collected... | reverse complement strand
GCTATTTTCAGGAAGCACTGGTTTGGCGACGGCAATTGGGCACGCAATGGATAATCGCTGCCGGCTTGAGGCAAGTCGCAAATGTAATGTGCTTGCAGGGCGATTACCAGCAAGCGGAACCTTTATATACCGAGGCATTGGCTATGGCGCGTACTTCCGGTGACCAACATAGTGAAGCTTTTATCGCGCAAGCGCTGGGCGAGGTGGCGATCCATCGCGGTGACTTCAAGCAGGCAACAATGTTGCTGACAGAAAGTCTCTCATCTTTTCGCAAATGGGCGGATGCGCTCGGAATCGCCCGGTGCCTGATAAGGTTCGCGGACTTGCGGCAAATGCAAGGCCAAATTGAGCAAGCAGCGCAGATCTTAGGTTTTGTCGAGCCTTGGCTCGAATTCAATCAACTTCAATTGGTGATTTTTGATGAAACCCACTATAAGCGCAGTTTGGCGGCGACACGCGCACAACTTGACGAAACGACATTCAATGCAGTGTGGGAAACAGGAAATAAGATGACTGTTGAGGAAGCAGTGCAATATGCGCTTAAGTATACGAATGACTAACATCCTCTACGGAACCGTCACTTTCCTTTTCTCCAACATCGTAGGCTCGACCCTGCTTTGGGAATAACATCCCGAAGCGATGAAGGCTGCGCTTACCAAACATGATGCCATTTTACGAGATGCGATAGAATCCAACCACGGACTGTGCTGGCTCCTGGTTCATCCGCCAGGTTTTTAGAATTTTAGACAGGGATTTTCAAATCCTTTGGGGTCTGAGTATGTTTCCTCGAAGAGTAACCTTATGCTGATATTTTTCGACAAGGCTTGTGACATGAGATGACTTATCTTAACCAGTGATCTAGCACTACAGACTGCCCTACCTGCTCCACTCTTCCAATTCGTTATCCACTTGTTCAAGTGTTCTTAGCAGCATGCCGGTTGCCTGCCAATTTATCCTACTTGTCTTTGCATTTTTCATACCCTTCGCGAATTTCTGTGCGTCTATTGTCCAAGATGTGGAGCGGAACAAACAGCGAACGCTCTCAATTTATTGGAAAGAGGAGAATTAGTATTATGCACCTCTGGGAAGGATGCTTGGATTTACCTTCGGCCATCAATGCCAGATAGGATTATTTGAAGCCTCATGCTTTGAAGGCAGCAGATCAGACCTTTTGAAGTAGTTTGTGACCTTTCATTTTTTTATTGACATAAGAACGCTTGTTCTATTACAATCCTCCCATGTCTATCTGGCGCAGGTTGTTGTCGCTGATAGGCTTGCGTCCCATATCCGCCCCTCGCAAATACCTGGTCAGCGAAAGCATGCAAGTCACCCTGGCCACCCTCGCACAGCACGAAGGGCGTCCCGAAGACGAATTGATCCAAGACCTGGTGGCCGCCGGCCTCACTCAGTATTATGAATCCGAAGATCTATGGGGCAAATGGCGCGCCCTCACCCCTCGCGAACAGGATGTCGCCGCGCTGGCCTGCTTGGGATTCACCAACCGCGAAATTGCCGCCCGTCTGAATATTGCTCCTGATACTGTAAAGTCCCGCCTTCAAAATGTCCTGCGGAAATTTAACATCCATAAACGTACTGACCTGCGCGTGATGTTGGCAGATTGGGATTTCAGCGCCTGGCAATAATTTCTACTTGCCAGTGGCATCAACTTCATACTTCCGGCCATATCTGGTACACCCGTCTTTCACCCGAAAAGTCCCCCGATGGGGTCTTTTTGTTTTCCGGTAAGGAACTTATGCTGTTGCGATGAACCTTCTCCCCTGCTTGAAAACCGGCTCATTACTCGTATCCCTCCTTCCGCATGCAAGACATGCATCCATCATCCCCAACCTCATTGCTGAGCTTGCCCTGCGCGGACCTGTTACCGTGTTGGATGGCGGCAACTGCTTTCCGGCTTATCGCATTGCGGGACTGATCCGCAGGAAAAGCCTGCAAGTGGATACCATTTCCAAGCGTATTTTTGTACGCCGCGCCTTTACCTGTTACCAGGTCGTGAACCTGTTGGAGAGTACGCCGGCATTGGGCCAACCCTATGTCATTCTCAACTTGCTCGCCACATTTCAAGATGACCAGGTCAAGCCGGATGAGGCAGGCAGGTTACTCACACTGTGTCTCACACAAATTGAACGTCTGCTATTCTCTGCACCCGTAGCCGTCACGCTCGAACCCGTCATTCTCGTAGAGAAGGAGTTCCTTTTGAAAAGAGTCTGCGAGCGAGCTGACGAAGTCTTCACGCTTTATCCAGAATCAAGCCCACAGGAAATACAACTTCCATTATTTCAAGGCATGTGAATATGGGACGCACCCTCGGCACCATCACGCAGTATCTCGACGAGACCGAAACCATTCTGTCTTCGTTTCGTCGCGCCTTACGCAGGAGTGATCAATACATCTTAGATGGCATCTTTGCATCGGCACGCAAACACATCACCGCCATCAGCCAGGCTGATTCCCTTTTACCGTTTGAAACCATCCTGCTGGCTGTCATGCTCGAACAGGCCAAGGAGATCGCCGCGCTTCGGCATGAGCTTGAACAAAGAAGAAATGGATGAGGTCACAGGCTGGCTCTTCGATGTATATGACCATCCCGAAGGCGGCATTGTTCTGTGGGTCATTGCGGACTCCGGTGAGCGTCTTCGCCTGCACATGAACTTTCCCATCACCTTCTACGCTGCGGGGGATTTCAAGCTGCTGCGCGCCGCGTGGATCTTTCTTAAAGGCAAAGCCCAGCTCACCCGCGTAAAACGCCGTGATCTGTTTCTGGGCGAACGTGATGTCATGCAAGTCACGCTCACAAATAACAGCGAACTGATCCACGAACTGCAAGCTCAATTCCCTGCTCTGGATTACTACGACGCGGACATTCCCATCGCATTGAGATTCATCGCCCGAACAGGAGTCCATCTTCTCGGACGCTGTCGCATCACGCTTAACGGAGAGATGGTCCAGACCATCCAGCCTTTGGACTCCCCCTGGCAGATCTCGCCAGAACCAATCCCTTTGCGCGTGATGGAATTAACTCCCAGTGTGGACCCTGCCTTTCGTCAGCCGAGCAGGCTGGGGGTTAGGCATGAACGGGGAGAATACAGCATGAACATGGAGCCGCTTTGTCCATTCCTCATCAGCTTGCAGGCAGACCTGATTCGATTCGATCCCGATCTGATCCTCACCAATCATGGCGACGACTGGTTGTTTCCAAAATTAACTGAGTGGTGCAAAGAGACAGGCCTTCACTTGGATATAAATCGGGATGAAGAACACGAGATACAAACAAAGAAGGCGGGCAGTTATTTTGCATACGGACAGATCATCCACCGTGGCGCGCAGAGCCATTTGTTTGGCCGCTGGCACATTGACCGCAGGAACGCGATGCTGTTCAGTGAATATGGGCTGGATGGCGTGCTCGAACAGACACGCGTGACAGGCATCGGCGTGCAGGAAATGGCGCGCAAGTCGCCGGGCGCAGGCATCACCGCCATGCAAATGACCACTGCTCTGCGAACGGGCGTGATGATTCCACTGCACAAACAACAGGCCGAGGGGAGCAAGACGCTGGCAGGTTTGATCCGAGCAGATAAAGGCGGATTGATCTACCAGCCGATCATCGGAGTGCATCGCGACGTGGCGCAGATTGATTTCGCGTCAATGTATCCGAGCATCATGGTGCATCACAATATTTCGCCCGAAACCATTGGGCGGGAAAACGCCGAACAGGGATTGATCCCACAAACCCTGCGACCTTTGCTTGAAAAGCGACTGAAGCTCAAAGAGTTGATAAGCGGGATGGATGAGCGCGACTGCCGGGTCAAAAGCATGAAGCAGCGCACCGCCGCGTTGAAGTGGTTATTGGTGGTGTGTTTTGGATACCTGGGCTACAAGAACGCGCGCTTTGGGAAGATCGAGTCGCATGAAATGGTGACGGCCATCAGCCGCGAGTTGATGCTGCAAGCCAAGGAAGTAGCCGAAGATATGGGCTTCACGATCCTGCACATGTACGTGGACAGTTTGTTTGTGCAAAAAGAAGGGTTGAAGGAAAAGCAGGATTTTGAACCTTTGCTGCAGGCGATTACTGAACAAACGCAAATCCCCATCATGCTTGATGGTATCTATCGCTGGGTGTGCTTCCCCCCATCCAAACGGGACGCTAGAATTGCTGTACCCAACCGCTATTTTGGAGTGTTGAACAACGGGGGAATAAAATATCGCGGCATCGAAGCTCGCCGCAGGGACACACCATTTTGGGTGAAGAAGATTCAACTGGAAGTGTTGAACTGCCTGGCAAAAGCCAGGTCACTGGAGGAAGTACCCGAATATCTTCCAGAGATAAACAACATATTACTCCAGGCAAAGCGAGACTTGCGCAACGGGCACGTTCCCCTGGAAGAACTGGTGATCATCCAAAGTTTAAGCAAAGTGGTAGAAGGCTATACATCTCCCTCCCCTGCCGCACTCGCAGCCATGCAGTTACAAGCCGCGGGCAGGGAAGTTACGCCCGGTCAATTCATGCATTTCGTCTTCGTCTGCGGCGAGGAGCGAGTCCGTGTCTGGGAGTTGGGGATGGACGTGAGGATGGTAGATGTAAAAAGATACTTTGCATTATTGGAACGCGCTGTGGCTGGGTTGGTGGACATATTTGAAAAGGAGAAAGTTGGGTTGGGAATTTAAATCAGATTTACTACAGCTACCTTACAGCTACCGCAAAAGACAAGATGGAAATAATGGAAAATATATACAGTTTTATACCCAAATATAGAATATAATTGACGCTAATAGCCCATATATACGGTATGGACAAACAAATGCCCAACTTCGAATCAGTAGGTTGTGGGTTCGAGCCCCGCCGGGGGCGCCTTTTATTTTTGGGGATAATTTTACTCTGTACAAGTCGGTGACTACGCAAATGAATTCATCTCTTATATCAAAACTTACAAAACCACATCTTTTGTTTCGCATCTGGAAAAATGTCCGTTCATATTTCTTTTTAGATCAATGGACTGTTTTAATAGCGCCAAGCACAGGATATAAGTCCCTTTCGTGGGCAGATTTCAAATCCCTTATCCCACCTCCTGACCGTTTCTGGGCAGATCCATTTATATGGGTGTATGAGAATATATATTATGTATTTATTGAAGAAGTACTTTATTCAACGCATCTCGGTCGCATTGTTTGCTTGATACTTGATGAAGAGATGAACATCCTGTCGAATCAGGTTGTGTTGGAGAAACCATATCATCTTTCTTATCCGTTTCTTTTTGAGCATGAAGGGCAACTTTACATGATCCCTGAAACGGGAGAAAACAACGGAATTGAATTATATCGTTGCACGCACTTCCCGGACCAATGGGAATTTTCAAAGACGCTCATCAGCAATGTTTATGCTGTTGATGCCACCCTGCTAAAAACAGAAGACATGTGGTGGTTGTTTGCAAATATCAAAGAAGAAGGTGGCTCAAGCTGGGATACGTTACACCTTTATTATGCAGATCATCCGCTTTCCGACCAATGGACGCCTCATCCACTTAACCCGATCGTGAAAGATATTCACTCTGCGCGTCCCGCGGGGCGCATATTTTTGCACAGCGGCAACCTAATCCGCCCTTCACAGGATTGTTCTGCCAGATATGGATATGCCATCAATTTTAACCGCATCGTCACGCTCACAGAAACAGACTATGCCGAAATCTGCGAACAAACTTTCAAGCCACCTGATAAAAGCAGGGTTCTTGCTACCCATACCTATAACGATGTGGCCGGCTTGACAGTAATTGATGCAAAACAGCGCAGGCGTAAGTTCTAGAGACGGTTACCACACAGTATGCACATGGAAGATTTTCAAATTAATTCCCGGCTGATCCACATGCTCCTAGCCCGCCTTGAACGAATTTCCGCCGATTCATTTTGGGCACATCGCGCCAGCGGGGCAAGGGGTTCTTTAATCAAATTGGTGGAACAGATGGAAACGGGTGCATTCATTCCACCCAAAGAAGCATCAGAACTGGTGGAAATGGGTTTTATCATATTGGAAAAAGCGGCCCTGAAAAAAAGAGGAAATTAATATGCTCTTCCATCGCTTAAATATTAAACGATAGAAGAGCAATACTTATAACCAAAGACACATTATCTAGGAAATTACTATAACAACCGCAACTGATACAAATTTACTCATTCTTTCGTCGTTTTAGTATCTTCTCGAAAAATGCAACAAATCGCTTTTTGATCGATCCAAAATATCCTTGACCACTAAGATGTTGTCCACCTTGTTTCGAAATACTGCGATTGCGATTGCGTGACCAACTTCTAATGGCTACAAATGCCGAGAGTAATATTATCAATATAACCGATACTACAAATACCGGGAAAATCCAGGTTGGCTGTTGAGTTGCAAGCGGAGAAGTTGTAACCACGTTTGGCGGTATGACAACAATTTCAGCTACCTGGGTGGGTCCGGAATTAAACGTTGGCGACAATCGTGTGTCCGTAGTAATTATTTGTTTATCGTTGATCACGGCAAAGTTGCCAGCTAACTTCAGTCTCAAGTCGGGGTCAATTAGTGACGAGGTTGCCCAACTTAATCCTTGTGCCGTATTCCCTAAAATTGCCAATATAACATTATCAGAATTCCAGGGCGAAGGCATTATTTCCATATAACCCACCGGGGAATCAGACGAGATGCGGTAGGTTACTTGAAAATTCCCGCCTGCAAGAACATCGCTGCCATCTAAGAATGGTATCGGAAGGGTTTTGTTTATATCACTCATAATAGGCATTTGGCTGGGGTGACCAATTATCAACAAATTGTATTTTGACCTTTCTGCCTCGGGCAGGTCGTCACCATAATAGACACTTAGTGTGGTAACCGGGCTATTTGCATTAGAGCCCAAAAAAGCAGCCATCTTTAAGGCCGCTCGCCAAGACTCTAAATCATTACGCAGCAATACAAAGGCCGTATTGTCTAATAAAGGATAATAGATAAAAGGATCCGGATAAGAAGCCAAATCCAAATTCGATACAGGGTTGATCACCGTAAGCTCAAGAGGAAGATGTAACTTGGACTCAGGCCAGATATTTACCCATAATCCACGGATGTTTTGAGGAGAACAATCTTCAAGCGCCAGAAGATTCGCCCTCACATCCAGCCGATTTTTGCCAGGTATCACTGCAGCGGCGGGAATATTTATCAGAATTCTGTTAGTTGATAGGCTTGCTGAAGCATCACTCATGCGAACACTGCCGATTGGTTTACCATTGATGAAGACAACTATTCCAGAACTGTTATAATCGATCAATGCTGAATGGCCAAAGACCAGTTCAAAGCTTGCGTCAGAGGCAACTGTCCATCCAGGTGGGACATTAAAGTTGTATGAAACATTACCAACTCCCCTTCCTTCAAACAACTGACCTTCATACCCTAGGCTAGCCAAAGTTTGATCAATCGGTTGCGGAGTCAGCACTGGAGTAGTCTGAACTTCTTGAACAACTGCGAGATTCGGGAACTTGTTTGGGCGAAAAACTCCAGTGCTCACGGCTTGAGCAGCTTTGATCGTCCCTTGATCCGTATTGCCAGACACCACCAATATTACTTTCGCATTGTTCCAAGGCGAGTTGACCATCTCAACTAAACCATCATTTGGGCCGCCTCCCGGAACTTTGAACTGCCCTCCCTCAACAGGGAGTGGAAGTTGCAATTGCCCCAGCACAGGTAGAGAAGCAGAATTACCAACAAAGATTAAATGGTTAGCTGCTTTCTGCTCGGTGGTTAGTTTACTAAGTGTAACCATGTCAATTACCAGGGTATCATTACTTAATTTTCCCAGTCCAGATGCTATAGTTAACGCCGCTTGAAGATCAGCCGCCAACGGCTGATCTGGAATTATCAAAAGCGCTGAATCTGGAATAAATGAGTTTTGATAAATCGGCCGGGGAAAATTTACCAAGTTAGTTGATGGTTGGATGGATTCGTGAGGTAAAGTGAAGAATGAGGATTTACGGATCAAGACATTCATTTGATAAGAATAATTGCAAGTTTCGCCAGTATCGAGAATAATTGACACTCGCATGACGCCATTATTGCTAGTCGACATGAATGCCTCGACCGGGATCTGGATAGTTCTTTCAACTTCACCGACCTGGTCAAGCGGCAGAACAATCGTAGTATCATTTATATTTACAGTAAGTGCTCCCCCTCCTATGGTCCCAGTGGAATAGGGTTGACCTTGCCCCGAAAACACAGGGTTAGATGGGTTTTGGAGACTAGTACTGATAAAAACTCCCATGGATAGATTGAACTCGGCTCCCGGAATCAGTTTCCAATCTGCGGGCAGGCCAACCGAAAAATAGTCCGCGTCGTATGGTCCAATAAGTTTGATTTCACCCCGTCCAAGTAAATCCAATGTAACAACATTAGGATCAGAGACTAGATCAATGTTTTTTTGCTTCGCGTCCATAACCAAAGTAGTGGCTGGTGGAATGCTCTGAGCATTGACAGCATCGGTCGGACCAAATAGGATACTTGCGAATAAGGTAAAAGCTATCAACAGTTTAATGAATTGTTTACTCATGATTTTATCCTCAGTACGATAGACTAGGGTAGATATTTATCCAACTACATGCTGTCCGGTTTCTTCTGCCCCCAAAATGGGCTCTTCATCTCCCATACATATACTGGGGCATCATTATCCCTTCGGGCTTGTTCCAGTGCACTATTGGTCTTGTCAAACAGTTCTTGTGCGGCAATGTGATTGCCATATTCAGCACCGCCTATATGAGCATCAAGTTTCACAACCATATTGAATTGATCTAAATTAACTGCTTCCGAAAGTGCCTGGAAAATTCGCTCAAAAATTCGGTTGGCTGCCATCCCCGGTGTATTTGGAAGCATAACGATAAAACTAATTTCATTCCAACGTCCGATGATGTCATTACCGCGTAATTCCTTGCGCAAAGACTCGGTTACTCTCTGTAGGATTCTTTGCAAAGCGGCAATCGGGAAGGTGTCTATAATGTCCCGGAGACCGTTCAACTCTACAATGCCAATTGAAAGCAAATCTTCGGGATGGTGCGCCAACTCATCCTCAACAAGACGGGTGAAGTATTTTTTGGTATAAACGCCAGTTTCATTGTCCAGGTTGATACGCTGGCGAAAAGTCTCCAACGAAGCGCGCAGCTGTTCACGTACAATAACCAAAACAAAGCCACCAATTAATCCTAGGACGGTTGCCAGGCCAGCATTTAGCAATGGCCGTGGGCTATACGGAATGACAGGAGGCACAGGTAAGTCAAGAAAGTCAAGATTGATAAGCTGATTTAAACGACGAGTGAAAATAATTGTTTGTTGCCCAAGACCATAAGCAAAATTCGCTGCCAGTTTTGGATCTGGTCCCTTCACACTTAACACCAAAATACTCGAACTTGGAAGTACGACGGACTCGTACGTGTAGTCTTTCAGATCATCAGGCTGAAGCTGCAGGAAAGCCAGGGTGTCATTATAAATACGGTCACTATTCATTACCTCGGAATAAGTGGTCATGACTGATTGATTGTTAATAGTATTCAAAACATTCAATACTGTATTCGGACTACTTTCTTCTAGGATACCCGGACTAATGATAAATCGAGCCACTACCTCATACTGGGGAGTTACTAAAAAAGAGACACCCAGTGAGGTTGTGATAGCAATTAAAGCAGTTAGCGCTACAAGCCACCAGCCACGTCTTATCATTTGAAAGTAAAGATTTAATTCCATATTTGCACCATCCAATCTTAATTTTAGGTGGAAGTGACCGACATAGCGGCAATTCCACTGATAATTCTTTCATCTTCAAAAATCAACACACATTTCGATAATTATACACTCACTTTGCATTTTTGTTTGTTGCGGAATTGTTGTAAATGGGTCGGGAAATCGCATAGGTCTAGTGGGCAAGAAGCACGAACAAATAAGGACAAAATACACCAGCAAATTTGTGTGTTTTGTTTTTGGCATTATGAACAGTGATATGTGATAATTACTGCTTCTTGCATAAATACGTGAATTTTGAACGATCAAAATATAGGTAATTACAGAAATTTGGCACTACCGCAAAAGTCACTATTGCATGTCAGTTTGCTTCTATGGAACACTTTGCCGCCTACCGCCGGATATAGGCTGGAAGGCTTCCACATGCCCGTTTAGCCCAGATATGGGTATATCCCAGTGGATTTCCAGAGAGTCAAAAAGTGAGTTTTGAGGTATTGCGAAATTTGGGTTCACACCATTGTGCAGCACACAGTAAACCATGAGCGACCTTTATAACCTCACCCCATCCAGGATCGTCATGTACGCCATGGAATATTGTGGCGATTGCAAACGCGCGAAAGCCTTCTTTGAAGAAAATCAAATTGCTTATTTAGAAGTTGGATTGGAAGGCAATGAAGAAGCCGTAAGGTTTGTAGCGGCCGTCAACAACGGTAACCGCAGTGTGCCAACCATCATCTTTCCCGATGGTTCAATCCTGGTTGAGCCCAACCAGGAAGAGTTAAGAGCCAAATTTTCCAAATAAGATATGCAATTTTATCTTTTGAACAGGCGCTTCGCCCCGACATCCTTCGGATGTGCGAAGCTATTTTTTTTGAGGGCCAAGACAGGATACAATAAGGCGAACAAGGAGCCTAACCATGAAAAAGAGACTCGCCTTCATCATATTTCCTTTTTTACTTTCAGCGTGTATTGATTGGAGCGTAAATCCACAACCGTTCCCGGTGTGGACGGCCATCCCCACGCGCACACCCGGGATTGTGACAGCCACGCCTGTCATTATTTTCGGCACAGGTACATCACTGCCTTTCACGTTGACACCTGACGTGATCACAGTCACGCCAAGCGAGACGCCTACTGCAACAATTACAGATACACCCGCCCCAACCGGTACATCCACACCATTTCAAGCAGTGGAGGTTACAATCCTTGGCTGTAACACCAGCATTGACATTACTCACGGCATGGGCGAAGTGACCAATGCATACGTCACCGTAAAAAATACGGGCAACACAGACCTTCTCAATACCTGCGCGTTACTGCGTGCCATTGACGAGGGCCGCGAACACCCGGACAAGAAACGCTGTGTGGATAACCTGCCACTTGGAAATCAGGTGACACAGAAGCTAACTGTGGATTCCACTTATAAGCAAAGCACGATCATTCAAGTGGATGTTTCAAGCAACGATATCCTGCTGTTGCGCGTGGATAAACAATCCTGCACCGATATCAGCTTGAGCGGCGGTGCGCCATCTGATGCTGGCGTAATAAAGCCAATTACCCCGTAAGTGATCCGTGGTTCTTCCCGACGAAGCAATCTCCGATAATATGTGAGATTGCTTCTCGAAGACTCGCGATGACGCTACTTGACCAAAGGCAGTGTGAAGGCAAAGACACTGCCTTTTGATTCGCCTGCACTTTCAGCCCAGATGCGCCCGCCTTGCGCTTCGACGAGGTGGCGCGCAATTGCCAGGCCGATGCCGGAGCCGCCGCCGTTTTGACGCGAGCGAGATTTATCCACGCGATAGAAGCGATCAAAAATATGCGTGAGATGCTCGGCGGGAATCCCAATGCCGGTATCTTTTACGCGAAATTGCGCTTCGTTTCCTGCACGGCTGACATCCAAAGAGACCTGCCCGCCGGAAGGTGTATATTGCAAAGAGTTGCTGATCAGGTTTGTGAGAATCTGGATGGCGCGGTCCTCGTCAGCCAGGACTTGCATGGGGTCACGCGGCAGGTTTGAGGTCAGCGTGACGCGTTTGTCGTCAAATTGATGACCAAGCCGTTTAACGACTGTAGCTACGAGGTTGGAAACATCCACAGAGCGGACATCCATTTGATATGCACGCGCCTCAACGCGGCTGAGTTCCTGCAAGTCATCCACGAGATGATTCAAACGTTCCGTCTCACGATGGATCTCGGAATAGGTTTCAGAGGCGGCGGGCAGAACGCCATCCATCAGACCTTCCATTGAACCTTTGATAACGGTGAGCGGCGTGCGAAGCTCGTGCGCCACATCGCCGATCAAACGGCGCCGCATGGATTCGACCTGCTCAAGTTTTTCCGCCATTTGATTAAAGTGCGCGGCCAGTTGTGAAATTTCATCCGTTCCATCCACCTGCACACGCTCATCATAATGACCATCAGAGATATGCTGTGTGGCGGCCATGACCGCGCGCAAAGGCGCAATCACGCGGCGGCTAAAAAATATGCCAACCGCCACAGCGGCAATGATCGCGGCGAATACTGCATATTTCAACGCCTCAAAAAAACTAAGGCGGAACTCGCGATACAAATCCGCCGACATTTCGCTTTGACCTGGCCCAAGCCCCTGCCCCGCCCCTTGCCCCGCTCCCGGCCCCTGCCCCATCATCCTGCCCATTCCTATCATATGCCGCCCAAAAGCGCTTGGCACAGCAAACTGGCTGGCGATCAGGAGCACAAGGATACCAACAAAGATCACCACAAGATACGACAACAAAAGTTTTAGGCCAAGACGGCGGTTGATATAGTCGCTCATGGGTTCACCTACAAAGGCTCATCGTCAAATCGATAGCCAACACCGCGCACCGTTGCAAGCAGGTTGGCATTACCCAGCTTCTGGCGCACGTGACCGAGATGCACATCCACCACGCGCATTTCGCCGAAGTATTCGCCGCCCCAAACCTTCTCCAATAATTGTTCGCGGGTCAGGACGCGTCCGCGGTTTTCAGCAAGTGCTCTCAAGAGATCGAATTCAATCGCCGTCAGTTCAATTGGATGGTCATCCACGGTGACTTGACGCGCGCTCACATCAATGCGGACATGCTGGAAGGAGAGCACGCTCTTTTCGGACCCCGGACCTGCCCCCGCCTGGATGCGTCTCAGCGCGGCCTTGACCCTTGCCGTTAATTCGCGCGGACTAAATGGCTTGGTCACGTAATCATCCGCGCCGACGGAAAGCCCGACGATCTTATCGGTCTCTTCGGTGCGGGCGGTTAACATGATGACATACACATCCGATTCACGGCGCAAACGCGAGAGCAGTTCCAGCCCGTCCATGCCGGGGAGCATTAAATCCAGAACGATCAGGTCAGGCTTGAAGGCATGCGCGGCTTTTAATCCGGATGGGCCATCGGCTGCCGTATAAACCTCATAGCCTTCAGGCTTGAGATACGCGCTGACAAGGTTCACAATGGATGGTTCATCATCTATGACAAGGATTTTATAGTTGGACATGCTTTTATTTTACCTGTTATTGAGACTCCGTTTTATGTCCGAAGTTTATGCAATGGCGGTGAAGTATCCATAAAGCGAATGTAAAGGTTGTGTAAAGAGTAATTGGTGTGGCTACAGAAGGTTTCTCGCCACAGAGATCACGGAGTTTACTGAGAAAACCAAAAGAAGAATCTCCGCAAATAGAATCGGTATTCAAGTATAATTCAATGTATGGCTGACGAACAAATAACATCACTCAGACGAAAGATCGCCATCCTCATCGATGGCGACAATGCCCAACCCAACCTGCTGGCTCAAATGCTCGTGGAAGCAGGCCGGCATGGACAAGTCACTGTGCGGCGTATTTACGGGGATTGGACCACGCCCAACATGAATTCCTGGAAAGAGACGTTGAACTACCACGCTTTCCAACCGATTCAACAATTCCGCTATACGATTGGCAAGAACGCCACCGACAGCGCCATGATCATCGACGCAATGGACATCATGCACGCCAGCGTTGTGGATGGATTCTGTCTGGTCTCTTCGGATAGCGATTACACAAGGCTGGCTACGCGCATTCGCGAGACGGGCATTTTTGTGATGGGCATCGGGGAAAAGAAAACCCCCAAGCCCTTTGTGAATGCCTGCGACCTGTTTGTTTACACTGAAAATCTGGTGGCAGAGAAAAAGGCCAGCGCACAAGCAAAACAGAAAAAATCAAAAGAAAAACCACGCGTTGAAGGCGACCCGATGCCTTTGTTGGAACAAGCCTTTGAAATGGCCGTACAGGAAGACGGCTGGGCTTCGCTCGCCAGCATGGGCAACGCACTCTATCAGCTTGACCCGGGCTTTGACCCGCGCACGTATGGACACAAACAGCTTTCGCGCATGATGATGAGTTTGAAGGAGCGCTTTGAAATCCGCACAAAGGAAGCCGGTGGCTCGGCAGCGTTTTTCGTGAAGATCAAGGAGTGATGGGGACGGTGGACGGAAGACAGAGGACGAAGGGTACAGTTAACAGTGATCAGTTGTCAGTGGTCAGTGATCAGGTATCGAGGGGGGATTTGACAGCGAGGCCGCCGCGTTGGAGGACGTGGGTGTAGATCATGGTGGTCTTGACGTCTTTATGTCCCAATAATTCCTGTACGGTGCGGATGTCGTAGCCGGATTGGAGGAGGTGTGTGGCAAAGCTGTGGCGAAAGGTGTGAGGGGAAACGAGTTTGTCTATTTTGGCGAGTTTGGCGGCGCTACGAACGGCTTTTTGCAATACGCTGGGGTCGGCGTGATGGCGCATGGTCTGTTTTGAGACGGGGTCAACGGAGCGAGCGTTGGCGGGGAACAGGTATTGCCAGGCCCATTCTTTAGCTGCGCCGGGGTATTTCCGGGCGAGGGCATAAGGCAGGTAGACTTTACCAAAACCATCTTTCAGGTCTTTTTGATGAATGATATGTACAGCTTGAAGATGCAATTCAAGGTCGGGGATGATGGAGTTGGGCAGAGGGGTGATGCGGTCGTCTTCGCCTTTGCCGTCGCGAACGATGACCTGGTGGTTGCCGAAGTCCACATCCTTGACGCGCAAACGCAGACATTCCATCAATCGCAAGCCGCTGCCATAGAGTATTTTTGCCATTAACTGTGATGTTCCGTTCATCCTGCCGATAATTGTCATGGCTTCCTGATGGGTAAGCACTACGGGCAGGGTCTTGGATTTTTCGGCGTGGATGAGGTCGGAGGGCAGGTCAATTTCCTTTTGGAGGACGTGACGATATAGAAACATGACGGCGCTGAGGGCTTGATTTTGTGAGGATGCGGCAAGATGGCGTTCAACGGCAAGGTATGTGATAAAAGACTGGATTTCCCCGGCGCCCATTTCCCTTGGGTGGCGTTTTTTGTGGAAGAGGATGTAACGTGTGATCCATTCTTTGTAGGTCTGCTCGGTGCGAAGGGAGTAATGCTTGACGCGAATGGCATCGCTGACCTGGTCGAGGAGTTTTCTTCCCTGAGGGGTTGCTGTTGAGGGTTTTTCCATATTGACCTGTTTCAAATCTGTGAATATAATTCATTATATTCTAACTCATTGCCGCCTAAAAATCCAGACGGTTTAGGGTATTATGCGGCAAATTGCCGACCATAGCTATTTATACAGGTAGCTGCCGCCTATTCCCTAGTTAGCCCGTTCCTTCCATGCCAGCAATAATTAATTGTCAAGGTAGCAATAAATGTACAAACTTCTATCAGAAGACCTCGCTCAAACAGACAAGTTGTTAAACAATGTCGTTACTGAAGCAAATCGTTTCCTATCAGGGTTAAATACAATGCCTGTGGGAGCAATTCTGCCAGTTAATATTGATTCTGTATCTTTATCTGATGAAGGTCTTGGTGCACTAAAAACTTTAGAGTATTTCAAAGAACATTATGCTTCGTGGATAAGCGGCAGTGCTGGACCAAGATATTATGGATTAGTAACAGGCGGTGTTACACCAGCGGCTTTGGCGGGTGATTGGCTGGTCAGTGTTTACGACCAGAATAATGTTGGCTCAGACGAGTCGATTGCGCCGATAATCGAGTTAGACACAATAAGATTATTGCGCCAGTTATTTGGGCTTCCAGATGAATATAGTGGTTCATTCGTTACTGGGGCAACCATGTCAAACTTTGTTGGTTTGGCTTTGGCACGTCAGTGGATAGGGCATCAAACAGGAATAGATTTTGCAGAAAAAGGTTTATGGGGAATAGAGCCAATCAAAATATTCAGCGGAGCGCCACATTCCAGTATCAATAAAGCATTATCAATGCTTGGCATGGGACGTGGCGCAATAACAACAGTGGAATGCTTGCCAAATCGCGAAGCGATAAATATAGCCGTTTTAGAAGAACATCTCAAAAACCAAAATGGTCAACCTTGTATCGTTGTAGCCAATGCTGGAACAGTAAATACAGTAGATTTTGATAATCTTAATGCTATCGCAGAGTTACACACAAGGTACAAGTTTTGGCTCCATGTTGACGCCGCATTCGGTGGATTCGCTGCTTGTTCTCCAAAATATTGTTCCTTGACACAAGGAATGGAATTTGCTGATTCGATAACCATAGACGCTCATAAATGGTTGAACGTGCCTTATGACGCAGCCATGCAGTTCACTCGTCACCAAGAATTACAAGCGGAAATCTTTCAAAATTCGGCTGTTTATTTGGAGCAAACAATTAGCAGTAACAATTTCATACACCTAACGCCTGAAAACTCTCGACGATTAAGGGCTATGCCAAGTTGGTTTTCCCTTATGGCGTATGGCAGGCAAGGTTACGCCGAAATTGTGGAACGAAATTGTCAACTGGCTCAATGGTTAGGACAACAAATCAATAATTCAGATATTTTTGAATTATTATCCCCAGTGCGCTTAAATGGAATATGTTTTACCTTCGCTAAGGAAAAAGAAAAATTATCAGTTAAAGTTGTCAAAGAATACTTGAAAAGCCTCCAAGAAAATGGCGATGTATTCCTGACCCCCACTGTTTATAAAGGAATTCCCGCAATTCGGGTATCAATTACAAATTGGAGAACAACTCAAGCAGATGTGGAATTAGCATGGAAAGCGATGTTGAAAGAATCAGCAAAGTACGTATAAGGCAAAAAACGGGCTAACAAAGCGTGCAGTGGACGGTGGGGATTCTGCGGCATTTTCGGGCTTTTTCTACGCCCAAACAGAATCCTGCTCTCGGAGTTTTATCTACGCCCGCCCCACCGCCACTAACGCAAACCGTTGAAACTGTCGAAAAAGTGGGCGAATCTAGCACAAAGCCACAGGGTTCTATAGGATAGAGGACTCCGATGGCAAAATTCAAACCACTCAACGAAA
>Ga0315273_10004495_pt1 | contig 17088 bp, 22 predicted proteins | sample YL17G02_0_MG_FD_205753 | JGI IMG/M metagenome (GOLD analysis project Ga0315273, IMG submission 205753) | Sediment microbial communities from Yellowstone Lake, YNP, Wyoming, USA - YL17G02_0 | ecosystem: Environmental > Aquatic > Freshwater > Lake > Sediment | place: USA: Wyoming | collected... | reverse complement strand
GCGCTGCAGCGCGAGCTCGGCCCCGAGCGCGAGGAGCTGCTCGCCCGCCGCCACGAGCGCGCCGAGCGCCTGCGCGCCGGCGAGCTGCCCGACTTCCTGTCCGAGACCGCGGCGGTTCGCGCGGGCGACTGGCGCGTGCCGCCGGCGCCGCCGGACCTCGCCGACCGCCGCGTCGAGATCACGGGCCCCGTCGACGCGAAGATGGTGATCAACGCGCTCAACTCGGGCGCGAAGGTCTTCATGGCCGACTTCGAGGACGCGAACTCGCCGACCTGGGAGAACGTGATCCAGGGCCAGGAAAACCTGTCGCTCGCGATCGACCGCGAGCTCGAGTTCGAGAGCCCGGAGGGCAAGGAGTACCGCCTGAACGAGGAGCTTGCAACACTCCTTGTGCGACCTCGCGGCTGGCATCTCGTCGAGCGCCACTTCGAGGTCGACGGGGCGCCGGTGTCGGCGAGCCTGTTCGACTTCGGCCTCTATGTTCTTCGCAACCACGCGCGGCTCGCCGCGGCGGGGACAGGGCCGTACTTCTACCTGCCGAAGCTCGAGTCGCACCGCGAGGCGGCGCTCTGGAATCGAGCGTTTGAGGTCGCACAAAGTGCTCTCGGCATCCCGCGCGGGACGATCCGGGCCACCGTCCTGATCGAGACGATCCTCGCCGCGTTCGAGATGGACGAGATCCTGCACGCGCTCGGCCCGCACGCGACCGCGCTCAACGCGGGCCGCTGGGACTACATCTTCAGCGTGATCAAGAAGCTCGGGCACCGGCCCGAGTTCGTGCTCCCCGATCGCGGTGACGTGACGATGGGGGTGCCGTTCATGCACGCCTACACGGACCTGCTCGTCCGCACCTGCCATGGCCGCGGCGCGCACGCGATCGGCGGCATGGCCGCGTTCATCCCCTCGCGCCGCGATCCGGAGGTGAACGCGGTGGCGCTCGCCAAGGTGAACGAGGACAAGGAGCGCGAGGCGGGGCAGGGGTTCGACGGCACCTGGGTCGCGCACCCGGATCTCGTCCCCGTGGCGATGGAGGTGTTCGACCGCGTGCTCGGCGAGCGACCGAACCAGCTCGGAGTGCTGCGCGAGGACGTGGAGCCCGATGCGGCGGCGCTGCTCGACGTCGTCTCGACTCCGGGCGCGGTCACCGAGGCCGGCCTGCGCAACAACATCGCGGTCGGGATCCAGTACCTCGCCGCCTGGCTCCAGGGCTCCGGGGCGGTCGCGATCTACAACCTGATGGAGGACGCGGCCACCTCCGAGATCGCCCGCTCGCAGGTGTGGCAGTGGCTGCGCCACGGCGACGTCACGCGCGAGGACGTGCTCCGGATCGAGGCCGAGGAGCTCCAGAAGCTCGGCCCGGGCTACGAGGAGGCGAGCGAGCTGTTCGACCAGGTCGCGCTCGGCGAGGAGTTCGTCGAGTTCCTGACGATTCCCGCGTACGACCACCTGAGGCCGTAAGGGTCGAGGCCGTTCCTGCCGATAAGCGCAGCACGATGACGGTGCTGCGGCTCTTCTCGATCGTTGGTGTGCTCGTCGCGATGGCGGTCGCGGCGAAGGGCGGGATGCTGCCCTTCGGAGGCTCCGGCTCGTCCGGGAGCGGCCGCGCGCCGCTGCTCCAGCAGGTGGACAAGGCGACGTTCACCGCCGCCGAGGCGGCCCTCGACGCCTACCACGCGGGCACGGCGACCTACGCCGGCGCGCCGGCGATCCCGGGCGTCACGGTGGTCGGGGCGACGGCGACCTCGTACTGCCTCCAGGTCCAGGCCGGCGCCACGGTCGAGCACGAGACCGGCCCCGGCGGGGCCGTCACGACGGGCCCTTGCTAGCGCGTAGACGCCTGCATTCGCGAGTCCTATAGTTGCGCCATGAAGCGGCTCCGCTGCCGTCTCGGCCGCCACCGGTATCGGCGTCTCCGGAACGAGGACGGAGAGTTCTACGACAAGTGCAAGGACTGCGGGAAGTTCAGGGACGTCCCGCGCAATCCTCCAATCTATGTCGGCTAGAGCATCTGGCTGAGGAACGCGGCTATAGCCGCGGCCGTCTCGTCGTAGGCGTCCCAGAGCACCGTGTGCCCGCCGGGCACCTTCACGATCTCGACGTTCGGTCGCGGCTCCTCGCGGAACGGGATCCACGAGGCCTCGCCGAGCACGACCAGGGTCGGGCACTTCGGGAGCGGCGGGGCCGGGGTCGCCATCTCGCTCCACGCGGTCACGACCGCGCTCCGGCAGTAGTGGACGCGCAGCCGGGTGTCCTCGCCGGGGACGAGGTCCTCGGCGCTCTCCGCCTCGACCAGGTCGCGGGGGGCGCGGAGGATCGTGCCGGAGGAAAAACGGAAGTCGACGTACTCGGCGAGCGAGCCGAATCTAGCCTCGAGCCGCGTCGTCTCGGCCTGCATGAGCGCCGTCGAGGGATCGATGTGGAGCGCGGGGTCGAGCAGCACCGCGCGCTCGACGTGATCCGGCGCGCGCGCGGCGAGCTCGGCGACGAGGCGGCCGCCGAAGCTGTGCCCGATCCAGATCGCGGGCTCCTCGACCGTCTCGAGCAGGTCGGCGACGTGCGTCTCGAGGTCCCAGGGCGGCGACCAGCCCGACTCGCCGTGGCCGCGGAGGTCGACGCCGACGACGCGGAAGCCGGGCAGCGCCTCGCGGGCGAGGCGCCGGAAGCGGCCGAGCCGGCTCGTCACACCGTGCAGGCAGACGACGAGCGGCCCGTCGTCCGGGCCCCAGGACTCGGTGTTCAGCTGCATCCCTGCGAACACTAGTCTTCGGGGAAAGCAGACAAGGGGGGACGTATGAAGATCGGAGTGCTGGGAGGCGGCCGGGTCGGCACCGGCCTCGCACGCTTCTGGGAGCAGGCCGGGCACGAGGTGCAGGTCAGCTCGCGCGACACCGTCGCCGAGACCGCCGCGTTCGGCGACGTCGTCCTGCTCGCGGTGCCCGCCGGCGCGGCGGCAGAGGTGCTCGCCGCGGTCGGCGCGCTCGAGGGGAAGGTGCTGATCGACGCGACGAACAACCTCCGGGGCGGGCCGACCTGCGTCGAGCTCGCCGCGCTCGTGCCGGCGGCGCGCGTCGTCAAGGCGTTCAACACCGTGTTCGAGGCGCTCTACGGCGAGATCGAGACCGCGTCAGAGCCGCCGACGATGGTCTACTGCGGCGACGACCCCGAGGCGAAGGCGGTCGTGGCCGAACTGATCGGCGACGCGCACTTCGAGCCGGTCGACGCGGGCGGGCTCGGCGTCGCGCCGGACGTCGAGGGCCTCGCGCGCCTCGTGATCGGGATCGCGTTCACACAGGGCCGCGGGCCCTTCGTGTACCGGTTCCAGGCCCCTTAGGTCTCGACGTGGATGCGGGTCGGCGAGTCGCGCAGCGCGCGGCCCGTCCGGCCCGCCCGGGCGGCGAGCGCCTCGCCGAGGATCGCGAGCGCCGTCTCGGCCGGGGTGTCGGCGCCGAGGTCGAGCCCCGCCGGGCCGTGGATGCGCGCGAGCGCCTCCTCGGGGACGCCGGCCGCGAGCAGCTTCTCGCGCCGCCCCGCCTGGGTCTTGCGCGAGCCGATCGCGCCCACGTAGAACGCCTCGCTCGCGAGCGCGCCCTGGAGTGCGGGGATGTCGAAGCGCGCGTCGTGGTTCAGGCAGACGACGGCGGTGTCGCGGTCGAGGCGCAGGTCGGGCAGCGCGTCCTCGGGCCAGGCGACGACGATCCGGCCGGCGCTCGGCAGCCGCTCGGGCGTGGCGAACGCGGTACGGGCGTCCACGGCGATCGTGTCCCAGCCGACGAGCTTCGCGGCGGCGCAGAGCGCTTCCGCCGTATCGACGGCGCCGAACACGACGAGCCGGGGCGGGGGCCCGTACACCTCCGCGTAGACCTTCTCGCCCGCGAGCTCGACGACGCCGTTCCGCTGGATCTCGCCCGCGTGCGCCGCCAGCTCCGGCGGGCCATCGCCAAGAGTCTCGCCGGTCTCGAGCAGGACGAGCAGCTTCGCGCCCGCACGCTCGCCCTCGAGCACGGTGAAGCAGACCGCGCGCTCCTCGCTCGCGACGAGCTCGAGCAGGCGGTCGCCGAGGCTCACTCGAACCGCTCCACGAAGACGTCGATCTCGCCGCCGCAGGGGAGCCCGACCTCGAGCGCCTCGTCGTCGGAGATCCCGTAGGTGAGCAGCCTCGGCGCGCCCCCCGCGAGCACCTCGCGCGCGCACTCGTAGACGTCGTTCTCGACACAGCCGCCCGAGACCGAGCCCGCGAGCTCGCCGGCGTCCGAGACCACGAACTTCGAGCCGACCGGGCGCGGCGCGGAGAGCCGTGTCGCGACCACCGTCGCGACCGCGACCTGCTTTCCCTCGGCGCGCCAGCGTGCCACGTCCGGTGCGACGTCGCGCATCATGCCGCGTGCCTCCGCTCGATCCCGGCCAGGGCGGCCGCGAGCTGCTCGAGGCTCGCGACGTCGTGGCCCGGCAGGAAGCGGTCGATGTGGGGGAGGGCGGCGCGCATCCCGCCGGCGAGCGGCTGGAAGTCGGGATGGCCCTTGAGCGGGTTGACCCACACCACCGCGTACGCGGCGCGCGCGAGCCGGGCCATCTCGCGGCCGACGAGCGCCGCGTCGTCGCGCTCCCAGCCGTCGGAGAGGATCACGACCACCGCCCCGCGCGAGAGCGCACGCCGGCCCCACACGTCGTTGAAGTGCTTGAGCGAGGCGCCGATCCGCGTGCCGCCCGACCAGTCGACCACGCGCGCCGCCGCGGCCGCGAGCGCCGCCTCGGGGTCCCGCTTCTCGAGCTCGGGCGTGAGGTGGGTCAGGCGCGTGCCGAACGCGAACGTCTCCACGCCGCGCCCCGAGCCGTGCGCCGCGTGCAGGAAGAGCAGCAGCGCCTGCGCGTAGCGCTCCATCGAGCCCGAGACGTCGCAGATCAGAACGAGCTTGCGGTTGCGGTCGACGCGGGCGCGGTAGGGCCGTTCGAGCGGGTCGCCACCCGTCGCGAGCGAGGCGCGGACGAGGCGGCGCAGGTCGAGCCGCTCGCCGCGCGGGCTCGGGCGCAGCCGCCGTGAGCGGCGCTGCGGGCGCTCGCTCGCGATCTGCGCGATCAGCCTGCGGGCGCGCTGGATCTCCTCCGGGGTCATCTCCGCGAAGTCCTTGTTGCGCAGCGTCTCCTCGAAGCTGAAGCCGCCGGTCTCCTCCTCGCCGGCGTCGGGCGCCTGGCTCTCGTCGGCCCGCGTGCCGGCCGGGACGCTGCGCAGGGCGCGGGCGGGCATGTCTGCGCGCGGGCGCAGCTCGAGCCGGACGGGGGCACCGAGGAACCACGCGGCGAAGGCGCGGTCGAACGTCTCCAGGTCCTCCGGACGCGAGACGAGCGTCGTGCGGAGCGTCCAGTAGACGTCGTCCTGCCGCGCGAGCCCCGCCGCGTCGAGCCCGGTCAGCGCGTCCGCGAGCCGTCCGGGGCCGACCTCGAGCCCGGCCTCGCGCAGCACGCGGCCGAACGTGACGACCTGGCCGAGGACCGCGCTACCCCGCACTTCGGGCCTCGGCGAGCAGCCCCTGGAGCGTCTCGTCCCTCACCGCCTCGACGTCCTCGTGGTACTTCAGCACCGAGCCGAGCGTGGCCTCCACCGTGGCCGCGTCGAGCTCGTCACGGCCGAGCGCCGCGAGCGCGCGCGTCCAGTCGATCGTCTCGGCGACGCCGGGCGGCTTGGCGAGGTCGAGCCCGCGCAGGCCGCGCACGAACGCGGCCGCCTCGGCGGCGAGCCGCTCGGGCACACCGGGCACGCGCAGGCGCACGATCTCGATCTCCCGCTCCAGCGAGGGGTGGCCGATCCAGTGGAAGAGGCAGCGGCGCTTCAACGCATCGTGCAGGTCCCGCGTTCGGTTCGAGGTGAGGATCGCGTGCGGCTTGCGCTTCGCCGAGACCGTCCCGAGCTCGGGGATCGTGATCTGGAAGTCGGACAGGATCTCGAGCAGGAACGCCTCGAACTCTTCGTCGGCGCGGTCGATCTCGTCGATCAGCAGCACGACGTCCTCGTCGCACTCGACCGCCTCGAGCAGCGGCCGGCGGATCAGGAACTCGGGCCCGTACAGCTCCGCCTCGTCGACCGTCCCCTCCTGCGCGGCCCGGATGTGGAGCAGCTGGCGCGCGTAGTTCCACTCGTAGACGGCGTGCGCCACGTCGAGCCCCTCGTAGCACTGGAGCCGGATCAGCCTCGCGCCGAGCGCTGCGGCGACCGCCTTGGCGGCCTCGGTCTTGCCGACGCCCGCCTCCCCCTCGAGCAGGAGCGGCTTGTCGAGCGAGAGCGAGAGGAAGAGCGCGGTCGCAAGCCCGCGGTCCGGCAGGTAGTCCTGCGCCGCGAGGGCCGCCTCGAGCTCGTCGATCGTGTCGAAACTCACGCTGCCAGCATAGACGCGGGCTCCCGTTTAGACTCAACAAGCCGAACTCATGAACCCGAACGGAGGGCTCTCTCAATGACCGCAGCTCCTGAAGTCCTGCTTCCCGCTTCGGCGGACGAGGCGGTGTCGCTCTTCGGCGACGGGACGAGTGTCACGGTGGTCGGGGGCGGCACGATCGTGATGCCGGAGATCACCTACGGTCGCCTCACGCCGACGAAGGCGCTGCTGCTCCACCGGGCAGGCCTCGACGGGGTCTCGCGCAGCGGCTCGACCGTCACGGTCGGTGCGACCACGACGGTCGCCGCCCTCGTCGGCGAGGCGGCCCCGCTCGGCCCATGCGCGGCCAACGTCGCCGACCTCGAGATCCGCGCGCAGGGAACCGTGGGCGGCAACCTCTGCGCGGGCGAGGGTCCCGAGGCGCCACGGGGCGACCTCCAGGGCGCACTGCTCGCGCTCGGCGCGACCGTCCGCTCCGCCGGCGCGGGCGGGATCACGACCGAGCCGCTCGAGGAGTTCTTGCCGAAGCGCTCGAGCCGGCTCGTCCTGGACGTCTCGTTCGAGGAGCCCGCCGCGGGCGCGTTCGCCGCGCTCGACCGGCCGCACGCCCACACCTACACCGCGCTCGCCGTCTCGGCGGTCCGCACGAAGGAAGGAGCGGTCCGCCTCGCCGCGACCGGCGTCGGCTGGTGGGGCACGCGCCTCCCGTCCGCCGAGGCGCTCGCGGGCGACCACGAGGCCGCCGGCAAGGCGGCGCTGAACGACGTGAACCTGCACGACGACGCGCTCGCGTCTGCGTGGTACCGGGAGCGGACGCTGCCGGTGCTCGTCCGCCGTGCCCTCGCCCAGCTCGAGGAGGCCTCATGAACCTCACCGTCAACGGCGTCGAGCGCGAGGTCGAGAGCGCTCCCCTGACGCCGCTCCTGTTCGTCCTGCGCGACGAGCTCGAGATCGAGAGCCCGAAGGCCGGCTGCCAGCAGGGCGGCTGCGGGGCGTGCACCGTCCTCGTCGACGGCGAGCCCCGCCGCTCGTGCCTCACACCCGTCGTGACGGTCGAGGGCTCGCAGATCACCACGGTGGAAGGCCTCGGCTCGGCCGAGAGCCTCGCGCCGCTGCAGGAGGCCTTCACGCACCACTACGCCGCCCAGTGCGGCTTCTGCACGACGGGGATGATCGTGGCCGCCCACGCCTACATCGAGCACGGCGGCGGCGAGGACCGCGAGCAGATCCAGCATGCGCTCGGCGGCCACGTCTGCCGCTGCACCGGGTACGTGAAGATCGTCGACGCGATCGCCGCCGTGGCCCGGGGCGACTCCTTCGACCTGACGCTGACCGCGCCGAGCCACGACATGACCAACGTGGGAGGTGCCAAGTGAAGGCCGTCGGCGCACGACTTCCCCGCTACGACGGGATCGCGCACGTCACCGGCAGGACCGTGTTCGTGGACGACGTCCGCATCCCCGGCACGCTGTGGGTGAAGGCGCTCCGCTCGCCGTCGCACCACGCGAAGATCACGAAGCTCGACACGGAGCCCGCGGAGCGGATGAAGGGCGTCCACGCGGTCGTGACCCACAAGGACGTGCCGCTGAACGTGTACGGGCACCTCTCCGCGCTCGGCATCCCCGGCGACGAGCCGCTGCTCGCCGAGGACGTCGTCCGCTACAAGGGCCAGCCGATCGCGATCGTGGCGGCCGAGAGCGAGGAGCTCGCGCGCGCCGCCGTCGAGGCGATCGTGCTCTCACTCGACGAGCAGCCGGCGCTGTTCGACATCCGCAAGGCGTTCGACCCAGACGCGCCGCAGGTCCACCACTGGGGCAACTGGTATCCGCACTTCGAGGCGGAGATGGACCGCCGCCAGATCCGCAAGGGCGACATCGACGCCGCGTTCGACCAGGCCGACACGATCGTCCAGGGCGTCTACCGCCCCGCGGCGATCGAGCACGTCCCGCTCGAGACACAGGTCTGCCAGGTCGTGCCGGAGCCGAACGGCCGTCTGACGATCTACTCGTGCACGCAGGCGCTCTACTTCTCGATGGGCGTCGTCGCGGCGCACCTGCAGCAGCCGCTGAACAAGTTCAAGTTCGTCGGCGGCACGGTCGGCGGCGGCTTCGGCGGCAAGGTCGACACGGCCACCGAGACGATGTGCTGCCTGCTGGCGCTCAAGTCGGGGAAGCCCGTGAAGTGGCGCTGGACGCGGGAGGAGGAGTTCCTCTGCTCTTCCACGCGGGCGCCCTGGCACATGGAGATCGCGGACGCGGTCTCCAAGGACGGCTGGATCCTCGGGCGCAAGATGCTCACGCTGCACGACTCGGGCGCGTACTGTCGCTTCTCGCCGTACGGCCTCACGAAGCACAGCTTCCACCACACGGGCGCGTACACGATCCCGAACCTCTCGTTCGACGGCTACGTGGTGTTCACGAACCGCGTGCCGACGACGGCGATGCGGGGGTTCGGCGTCACGTCGGTGTCGTTTGCGACCGAGACGCACCTCAGCAGGATCGCCGAGGTGCTCGGGATCGACCCGTTCGAGCTCCGGCTCAAGAACGCGAACCGGATCGGGGACACGTCTCCGAACGGCGTCGTCTACACCGACCCGTCCACCGTCCCGACGATCCAGGCGATCGCGGACTCGCTCGGCCACGAGCTTCCCGGCGAGTACCGCGCGATGACGCCGGCGCAGCGCGAGGGGCAGTGGCTGCCCGACCACCTCGTCTCCCAGCTCGGCAACCCGGAGGAGCACTGATGGCTACGCACAAGGGCCGCGGAGTCTCGGCGATCGAGTACCCGACCGGCATGAACCAGAACGGCGACCCGTCGCAGGCGTGGATCAAGATCAAGCCGGACGGGAGGGTCGACGTCTTCGCGGGCACGTCCGACATCGGCAACGGCTCGAAGACGATCCAGTCCCAGATCGTCGCGGAGACGCTCGGCGTGCCCTACGACTGGGTCACCTACGACAACTCGAACACCGACTCGTCTCCGGTCTGCACGGGCACGTTCGCCTCGCGCGCGACGTTCGTGGCGGGCATGGCCGTGAAGAAGGCGGCCGAGAAGGCGCGCGAGCGGATCCTCGAGATCGCGTCGAAGGAGCTCGAGATCGATCCGGCCGACCTCGACGTGGCCGACGGCGAGGTGTTCGCGAAGGGCTCGCCGCAGAAGAAGATCTCGGTCGCGGACGTCGCCGCGGCGGCGACCTGGACCTACGGTGAGCTGATCACCGGCACGGGCGCGCAGCTGAAGCCGTACGCGGAGATCGTCGACCCGGAGACCGGGCGCGTCGACCTGCCGCCGCACTCGGCGATCTCGTACGCGGCCTGCGCGGCCGAGGTCGAGGTCGACGACGAGACCGGCCAGGTGACGGTGACGCGGCTCGTCTCCTGCTTCGACGTCGGCAGGGCGATCAACCCGACGCTCGTCGAGGGGCAGATCGAGGGCGGCGCCGTCCAGGGCCTCGGGCTCGGCGTGCTCGAGAACTGCTACCCGTACTACCCGAGCGTGGAGCACCGCGGCGCGCAGTTCGGCTCGTACCTCGCCCCCGGGATGGAGGACCTGCCGAAGCTCGAGACGCTGATCATCGAGAACCCGTCCGCGGACGGCCCGTACGGCGCGAAGGGGATCGGCGAGATGGCGAACAACCCGCAGCCGCCCGCGATCGCCGCGGCCGTGTACGACGCGGTCGGCGTCTGGGTGACCGAGCTCCCGATCACGCCCGAGCGCGTGCTGCGGGCGCTCGAGGCGAAGGCCGAACCGCGCCGGGAAGGCAAGCTCGTGAGCTTCGACGAGGAGCTCTCGGTCAACGCGATCGGCGGCGGCGCGCTCCGGTTCGAGGTGTCCGCCTGAGCGCGTTTCGGAGCTGGAACGGCGTGGAGCCCCATCCCCTCTTCCCGGGGGTAGACATCCATGCGATCGGCGGCGAGCAGGTGCTGCTCTGCCGGGTCACGTACGCGCCCGGCACGACCGTCCGCCGGCACAGCCACGAAGCGGCCGAGCAGCTCATGTGGATCCTCGACGGAGGCGTGCGAATGACGGTCGGTGACGAGACGAAGGAGCTCGGCCCCGGCGACGTCGTCGCCATCAACCGCGGCATCGAGCACGAGCTCTACTCGGAGCACGGGCTCACATTCGTGGAGGCGCTCGCGCCGGTGCCGCTCGACCACGTGCCGGACCGGGAGCGCGACCTCGTGCTCGGCGACCTCGGCGGCTCGCTCCACGTCGACGCCTAGGGTCGCTCTCGTCACCGGCGCCTCCCGCGGGATCGGGGCGGCGGCGGCCGCGCGGCTGCGCGCGGACGGCTGGCGCGTGGAGACGGCCGAGCGCTCGACCGGCGTCGACCTGGCCGATCCCGATGCGGCGCGGACGGCGGTCGAGCGGCTCGACCGGATCGACGCTCTCGTCGCGAACGCGGGCGTGATCGTGCGCCGCCCCGTGCTCGAGACCTCACTCGAGGAGTGGCGGCAGGTGCTCGACGTCAACCTCACCTCGGTCTTCGTGCTCGCTCAGGCGGCGGGGCGCCGGATGGTCGAGCAGGGCGGCGGTGCGATCGTCCTGCTCGCCTCGCAGCTCTCGTTCTTCGGCGGCGTCAACGTCGCGGCCTACGCGGCGTCGAAGGGCGGGGTCGTCCAGCTCGCCAAGGCGCTCTCGAACGAGCTGGCGCCTCACGGCGTGCGGGTCAATGCGGTCGCTCCGGGGTTCATCGAGACGGACATGACCGCGAGCATGGAGCCCTGGCGCCGTGAGGAGTTCAGCGGGCGGATCCCGCTCGGCCGCTGGGGAGCGCCGGACGACGTCGCCGGCGCGATCGCCTGGCTGCTCTCCGACGATGCGCGCTATGTCACAGGCGCGGTGCTGCCGGTGGACGGCGGCTACCTCGCACGTTGAACGAGAAAGGAGTGAACCATGCCGCTGATCGAGGTCAAGCTGTTCGACTACCGCGTGACCCCCGAGGTGAGCGAGGCGCTGATCGAGAAGCTCACGGACGCCCTGTGCGAGGCCGTCCACCCCGGGTTGCGCGACCACACGTGGGTGATCGTCGAGGGCCACTCGCCGAAGAACTGGGGCGTCGGCGGCAAGCCGTGGCCGGTCGAGGCGATGCCGCCGGGACCCGGCTAGGTTGCCGATGGGTGCAGGAGCGGAACCAGAGGCTCCCATCCGGCGCGCAATACGGCGACGAGCGACGGCGGCGTGAGCAGCACAGCCTGGCCGAGAGAGGGCCGCGGCGTGCGTGCGGCGTAGCCCGCGGCTGTCCAAGTCAGCAGCTCCCCGCCGAGCACCAGGCGCGGCGCGCCCTCGTGCAGGACGAACGCGCCGTCGGGGAGCTCGTCGAGCGGTGCCTCGTGGCGGAGCTGGGTGCGCGCGCCCGGAGCGACGCGCTCCGCGTGGAGCTGCGCGTCGATCGCGTCGGCTCCGACCTGGCCGGGGTGGAGCGCGCGCCAGATCGCCCCGAAGCGGGTGTAGTCCTCGCGGCGGCACAGCGCGCAGGGGCGGTGCCCGGCCGCGAACGCGGTCGCCTCGTCGAGGAAGAACAGCTCGGTGAAGCGGCCGGGCTGCAGCAACGGGCTGCGGTGCCAGCCGCGGAACCGAAGCCGGCAGGCGATCCAGCGCCTGCCGGCGTAGCGCCGGCGGATCCGTCCCGACTCGTCGTGGAGGCAGCCGCGGTTCCCGTAGACCAGGCCGCGCCCGTCAGCTGCGACCAGCTCGCCGAACGGCGTGACCCGGTTTCGCAGCGGCATTCTCCGTAGATGATGGCAGCGATTTTCAGCGCGCGCCCCGATGTGCGGCCGCCCGGTTCGGCGCAGCCTGGACCAAGGCAGAGCGACGATTCGGAGGTGAGGTGCGATGAGCACCACGATTACGAGACCGGAGCCGGCCGAGGCGACGCCCGTCGAGACGGGCGAGCCCGACCCGCTGCGCGAGGCGGCGATCGCCAGCCTGAAGCGGAAGCGCAAGTTCGCCGAGGACGCGGTCGCGTACGTCAGCGTCAACGGCGTCCTCTGGCTGATCTGGGCGCTGACCGACCGGTCGACCGACGGCAGCATCCCGTGGCCCGCCTGGGTCTCCCTGATCTGGGGCTTCTTCCTCGCGATCGATGCCTGGAGGACGTACGGCCGCTGGCCAAGGAGCCTGCACCGGCCGATCACCGAGGAGGAGATCGAGCGCGAGCTGAAGCGGAGCCCGTGACCACAACGGGAACCTGCCGGTCGAGACCGACGGCGACTCGTTCAAGGCGAAGCGGATCCGGCGGAACCCCTCGGTGACGGTCGCGCCGTGCAGCGCCTCCGCGGCAAGCCCCTCTCCGAGGGCAAGCCCGTGATCCTGCTGGTCACGCCGCGATAGCCAATCTGCCGGCGCGCTACGGGATCAGCGTGTCGTCCTGGTGCTTGCGCTGCTCCTCGCGCCACTCGGCCTGGTAGCGCTCCGACTCCTCGAACTCCTGCTCGATCTCGGCCTGGTCGGCGCCGGTCTGGCCGGCCGGGTGTTCCCCGGCGTCGTCGCGCCGGCGCATGGTGCGGGCCGCGATCACGAGGAGCGGGATCGCGATCACGGCGATGATGATGACCGGGAGCACGTAACTCAGCCTATGTCTTTCGGACGCTCGGGGTCAGGCCCCGCTCTGGGCCGGCTTGCGGGAATGCCCCTCGGCGCCGATCCGGCGAGGAGCCGGACGACGGCCAGGCTAGGCGGCGTAGGCCGTCACGATCCCCGTCACCGCGAAGACGGCGAACCCGGCCATGCCGAGCAGCACGACGCCCTGGGCGAGGCGGCCGGGCCGGCGCTCCCGGTCGGGCGCGAGGCGCTCCACGAAGAGTGGCACGGGCGCGGCGGTCAGTGCGACCGAGCCGACGATGAGCATGAGGCTGAGCGTCACCGGCACGAGCCTGAAGTCCTCGAGGTTGCCGCGGATGATCTGTCCGAGCATGAAGGCGCTGGTGCCGAGCGTGAAGAGGATCGTCCGCAGGCGCGTACCGGACGGGAGCAGCGTGCGGCCCACCGCATAGGCAACGCCGAGAGCGACGCCGGCGATCGCCCCGAACGCGTAGATCGCGGCCGTCCCCCCGCTCGTGAAGTCGCCGATGATCGCGCCCATCGCGGTCTCGAACCCGAGCGTGTCCTCCCGGGCGAGAAAGAGGATCCGCATGAAGACGCGCCCGAGCGTCCCTCCCACGACAAGACCGACGACGAATCCGACCGCCGCGCCGATCGCGAGGCTGCGAAGCCACCACCGCACGTTCCCGACCTCCTTGCTTGCCAACCGGCCGAGTATCACCACGCGAGGCGGCCCATGCAACGAGCGCCATCAAGGGGACACGACCGCATGCGCGACGTTCCGCTCGCCGAATCCGCGCGGCTCGTCAGACCGGGCGTAGCCCCTTCCACGGCTCCTCGTCGGCGACCTCGACGGCGGTGTAGCCCTCCGGGCCGACGCACGGGCCGACCACGACGACGATCCGCGACGGGCCGTCGCTCACGTTGAACGAGGCGTGCACGACGTCGCGGCCGACGAAGAGCGACTCGCCCGGGCCGAGCACGCGGTGCTCCTTCTCGAGCCACTGCTCGACCTGGCCCTCGAGGACGTAGAGCACCTCTTCCTGGCCGGGGTGGTAGTGGAAGTTGTGGAAGCCGCCGGGCGCGAACTCGACCTCGCCGACGACGATCGCCTCCGACCCGGTCACGTCCGGCCTGGCGACCCACGTCATCCGGCCCCAGTAGGGCGTCTCCCACTCCAGCTCACCCCGCGAGAAGAATCGGCCGTCGCTCATCTCTACCCCCTCACCGGGGCACGCTCGGCGGCCCCGCTCTGGTCTTCGCCGGTCCGTTCGAACAGCTCGATCAGGTGCCCGTCCGGGTCGCGGACGTAGATCTGCACGACGCCGTCGCCGCGCGGCATCGGCCCCGAGAACTCCTCGACGCCGTGGCCGGCCAGCCGCTCGCGCGCGGCGGCGAGGTCGTCGACCTCGAGCGCGAGGTGCATCGCGAGCCCCACCTTCGCGCCCGGGCCCGGCTCCTTCCAGCCCGCGGGCTGGGTCGTGTCGTGGGTGGAGATGAGGTGGATCTCCTGGCCGCCGGCCCTGAACCAGGCGCCCTCGAAGGTGAACTTCGGCGGCCGCGGGATCTCTTCCATCCCGATCGAATCGCCGTAGAATCGGCGCGACCGCTCGGGATCGGAGACGACGAGTGCGTAGTGCTGGATTCCGAGGAGCACGGTCTGTCGAGCATAAACCGAACAGGAGGAAGAGATGCCCTGGATCGACGTGAAGCTCTACGACACGCGGGTCACCGACGAGTCGGTGCCGAAGATCATCGAGGCGCTGACGGAGGCGCTCCACGAGTCGAGCGGCGCCTCGAAAGAGCACATCCACGTGATCGTGCAGGGCGTGCCCGCGACGCACTGGGGTGTCGCAGGGAAGCCGGGCGCGTAGTCAGGCGAGAAGCTCGAGCTCGACCGCCGGCGCGCCGGGGACGACCGCCTGCGTCTCCCGCGCGTGCAGGAGCGTCGTGCGGACGATCAGCCGCGCGCGGGCGAAGTTGTCGAGCTCGGTCGGCACCGGCTCGACGCGGAGCCCGAGCGCGTACCCGGCCGCGTTGCGCCCGATCGCCCGGTACGACTCGAGCGAGTAGAGCGGCGACATCCCAAACAGCTCGAGGTTGTCGAGCGGCTGCAGGTCGGCGCGGTGGATCAGCGCCGTGCCCTTCGACTGGATCCCGACCGCAATCCCCGAGCCGGAGAGCCGCGCCCCGTCGTGCCCGATGAACGCGACGTCCGCGACGCGGCGCACCCGGATCACGCGCGGCGCCGCGCCGGCCTCGCGGATCCCCTCGACGAGCGCCGCGAGCACCTCGGCGTGGGGGAGGCCGTTGATCGTCTCGCGGAGCTGAGCGCCGAAGGCGGGGCCGACCGCGACGACGACCTCCGCCGCGTCGTCTCCCTTCTCCGCCTCGGCGCCCTCGGCGACGACGGCGGGGCCGCCCTCCCCGGCGCCCCCGAGCAGCGCCGCGTCGGTCTCGTGCGGCAGCGCCCGCAGCAGCTCCCAGCGCTCGCCCTCGAGCCGGTAGCCGGTGCCTGGCCCCAGGTAGAGGTTCGGGTCGTTCACGGCGGAGTGGACGAGGCCGTCCGGGTCGATCACCGCCGAGGTCTGCAGGTAGTCGGCGGCGACGCGCTGGCGCTGCATTGCGACGACCGCCTCGGCGACGTCGGTGAAGCCGTGCCGGTCGAGCGCGAGCGCGACGTCCAGCCCGGACACGCCCCGCTCGAGCGCGGCGTCGGCCGCCTCGACGTCGGCGGCGCGGTCGCGATCGGGCAGGTCGCCGCTGTCGTAGCCGCCGACTGCGGCCTCGACCTCCGCGTCGGTCACGGCGGGAAAGCCGAGGTCGGCGAACACCGCCTGGACGCCGAGCGCCGCCCGTCTCCGCACCGCGGCGACCGTTTCCTCGCCGGCGGGCTCGATCCCGCCGTCCACCTGCCAGTCGCGCTGGATCGTGAGCCACTCGTCGAGGTCGTCCGCGTCGTAGTTGCCGCCGCCGAAGGTGTTGTCGCGCCGGGGCATCACGGAGTAGCCGGAGGTGACGAAGTCGGTGCCGGGCAGGAACTGGCCCATCAACTTGGCCGTCTTGCGGATCGCCGAGTGCGAGGCGATCGCGTCGTTCCCGCTCGCCACCTCCAGGTCGAGCCAGGCCGCGATCATGTTCTCGGCGAGGATCGCGCGGCCGCCGCCGGCGACCGAGAGGACGAGCGCGACGCACGAGATCGAGCCGTTCTGGACGCCCTGCGACCCTGCGGCGCGCACGACCGAGATGCAGCGCGCCTCGAGGTAGAGCATCGACATCCCCTGCGCGTGGCCCATCAGCGCCTCGGAGCCGGTGCCCGACGTGAACCGCACCTTGACCCCGCGCGAGGCGTACGCCGCGCCGAGGAACGCCTTCGACCACGGCGTGTCGTCGCCGTCCACGAACACGGGCTCCGTGCCGTAGACCGACAGCGTCTCCGCGTAGGTGACGAGCCCCCGGATCGCGAGCTCCAGGTTGCGCCGCTCCTCGACGGCGCACTGCGTCATCACGCCGGGGCGCCCGGTCTGAGAGCCGACGAGCAGCGCGATCGCGTTCAGGGGCGCGTAGCGGGCGACGCCGACGGTGGTCTCGATCTCGGCGAAGCCGCGCGCCGCCGCCTCGGCCGCGTCGGCGGCGAGGAGCGCCGGGTTCTCCTTGAGGTTCGTCACGTGCGCCTGGTTGCCGGGGGCTCGGCGGGCGCGGAGCTTCTTGAGCGCGAACATCAGCTCGACCGGGTCGAGCATCCCCGCGACGCGCGCGAGCTTCGCCGGGGTGAGGCCGCGGGAGAGCCGGACGAGCTCCGCGCGCGGCACGTGCACGTCCACGAGCCTGCGCGCGAGCTCGACGTCGGGCAGCGCCATCGCCTCGGCGGCGACGTCGAGGTCGAGCCCGTGCGCGACGAGGAAGCGGTCGATCACGTCGAAGTCGGCGGCGTCGCGGCCGTCCACACGGGTGACCGCGCCGTGCTCGATCACGAGCTCGGGCTCGGGGTCCGCCGGCCCGTTCGCGGCGACGAGGCCGAGCTCGGGCAGCGGCGAGATCAGGAGCTCGCGGCGGAGCTCCTTCTCGGCGCGCGCCGCGAACCTTCCAGAGGTCTCAGGCAAGCAGGCCCCGGGCCGCATACGCGGAGGCGGCCTCGCGGACGAACGCCGCGGTGGCGGCCGCGCCCCAGCCGTCGAGC
>Ga0315273_10004494_pt1 | contig 17089 bp, 10 predicted proteins | sample YL17G02_0_MG_FD_205753 | JGI IMG/M metagenome (GOLD analysis project Ga0315273, IMG submission 205753) | Sediment microbial communities from Yellowstone Lake, YNP, Wyoming, USA - YL17G02_0 | ecosystem: Environmental > Aquatic > Freshwater > Lake > Sediment | place: USA: Wyoming | collected... | reverse complement strand
GGACATCTGTGTCCTGGGTTATGTTCTTCGAGCCGCAGCCAGCACAGGATTTGGGGTCTTCGATAGTCACGGTGAGCTCACCGCAGTCGCCGCAGTACCAGACGGGTATCCTGTGCCCCCACCAGAGCTGGCGGCTGATGCACCAGTCGCGGATGTTCTCCATCCAGTTGAGATATACCTTGGTGAAGCGTTCAGGGACAATTTTTATTCTGCCATCTACAACAGCATCTATGGCGGGTTTTGCCAGCGGGGCGATTTTAACGAACCACTGCTTGGATGCCAGTGGCTCTACGATGGTACGGCAGCGCTGGCAATGTCCCACTGAGTGCACGTAAGGGTCTATCTTTACCAGCAAGCCATCTTTCTCCAGGTCAGCAAGCAGCGCCTTGCGGCAGGCGAAGCGGTCCTGTCCCGCATAGGGACCAGCGTTCTCGTTCATCGTGGCATCCGGGTTCAAGATGTTTACAGAGGGCAGGTTCTGCCTCTGGGCGACGTCGAAGTCCACAGGGTCATGAGCCGGGGTTATCTTCACTGCGCCGGTGCCGAAAGCGGGGTCGACGGCTTCATCGGCGACTATAGGGATTGCCCTGCCTATGGCGGGGAGGATGGCCTTCTTGCCCACCAGGTCTTTGTACCGTTTATCTTTGGGATTGACCGCCACCGCAGTGTCGCCGAGTATAGTCTCGGGGCGGGTGGTAGCCACTGTGATGTACTTGTCTGCCCCCTTCTCTAGGCGATAGCGCACGTAGTAGAGGTGGCTCTGCATCTCCTTATGGTCAACCTCGAGGTCGGAGAGGGCGGTAGCGCAACGGGGACACCAGTTGACAATGCGCTCGCCGCGATAAATCAAGCCTTTGTTATAGAGATTTACGAAGGTGGTGCGCACTGCTTTAGCGGGTCCGGGGTCCATGGTGAAGCGCTCGCGAGTCCAGTCGCAGGAGGCGCCAAGCTGCTTGTGCTGCTCAGTGATAATGCCTTTGTACTTGCTCATCCACTCCCACATCCGCTCCAAGAACTTCTCGCGCCCGATGTCGTGGCGGGTTAGCCCCTCCTTAGCCAAAAGCTGCTCCACCACGTTCTGTCCGGCGATGCCGGCATGGTCGCTCCCCGGCAGCCACAGAGTGGGGTCGCCCTTCATGCGATGCCAGCGGGTCATGATGTCCTCGACAATAGCAGCCAACGCTGTGCCCAGATGGAGCTCGCCGGTGACATTGGGAGGAGGCATGATGATAACAAAGGGCTTCTTTTTGTGGTCCATCTTCGGGGTGAAGTAGCCCCGCTCCATCCAGAACTGATACCACTTGCCCTCGATTTGTTTGGGGTCGTAGCTTTTAGGGATATCTTTCTGTCCTCGCGCCATCGTACAAAAACCCTCTCGACTTACAAATGCTGCTCTTCATTTTAACTTGCCTTTGCTTCGGCGTCAAAGTCGGTAGAGGTTTTGACCAGGATGGTAGAATATATGTCAAAGCACTAGGGCGTCTGCCAGAGGCGAACGCCCCTAACAAGAAGTAAGGAGGGTCTGGGGAAAGGGCGGGTTTGAAACCTGCCCCCACGAAGAACAAAAATCGGGGCAAAGGGGAAAAGGGCTTCCTGGTTTAAATCCTAAACTCTAAATATGAAATTCTAAACAAATTCAAAACCCAAATAACAAAAACTCTTATGGGCGGTTCGCGAATTGCCCCTGAAAGGAATTCATCCAATGCTAGTCGAGAAGTTGAAAGATATCGCGGGTAACCAGTGGGTGATAACGGATAGGGAGCGCATGATAGATTACCTGACCGATGAGACCGCTGCAACGGTGAAGCCCAAGCCTGCGAAAGAGCTTATTCTGGTGAAGCCTGCCAGCGCGCAGGAGGTCAGCCGGGTTCTGAAGCTGGCTAATCTGGAGAGAATACCTGTGTTCCCCCGAGGTGGAGGGACAGGGTTGTGCGGCGGCGCTATCCCCACTGTGAACGGCATTGTTCTTTCGCTGGAAAGGCTGAAGGGGCTGGAGGTGGATAAGGATAACCTGATGGCAATCGCTGAGGCGGGGGTTACTCTCCAGGAGCTGATTGAGAAGGTGGAAGCGGAGGGTTTGTTCTTTCCCCCACACCCGGGCGATGAGAGCGCCCAGGTGGGCGGGCTGGTCGCCTGCAACGCCGGCGGGGCGCGGGCTGTAAAATACGGGGTGATGAGGAGCTATGTTAAGGGCATTGAGGCTGTGCTGCCCACAGGGGAGATTTTGAGTTTGGGGGGAATGCTGCTGAAAGATAACACGGGGTATGACTTAATGCACCTGATAATAGGCAGCGAGGGCACGCTGGCGGTCATCACTAGGGCGATTCTGCGCCTGTACCCGCGGGTTGCCGCCAGCGCTACCATGATTGTCCCCTATGATAACCGAAACGATGCCATCAACGCAGTGCCCAAAATACTGCAAAGCGGGATTATACCGTTAGCTGCAGAGTACATGGATCGTTTGGTAGTCGAGATTTCGGCGGCGAACCTTGGTATGGAGTGGCCCAGCAAGGCTGGGACAGGGTATTTGATGTTTATAGTGGAGGGACGCAGCGATGAAGAGGTGCACCTACAATTGGAGAGGATCTCTGAGATATGCCAGAGCTACCATGGGCTCGAGCCTGTTATAGGGGAAACCAAGAAGGAGCAGGAGAAGGTTCTGAAGATTAGAAGCAACATCTACTCGGCGACGAAGCGCGGCCTGGTGGCGGATGCCCTGGATGTGGCTGTGCCCCCAGCCAGCATGGGGAGCCTCATGGATGCCATAGACAGGGTTGCAAATGAGTTCAGCACTGTCATTCCTATGGTGGGACACGTAGGTGACGGCAACCTTCATCCTACATTGATTAAAAGCCTGGCAGACGGGGGCTTGCAGAATCTTAAGAAAGCGAAAAGGGAGATATACAAAGAAGCCCTTAAATTGGGCGGGACAATGACGGCGGAGCATGGGGTGGGCAAAATCAGAATCCCTGAGATAGATATGTTTCTGAATAAAAAGGTGTTGGAGCTGATGAGGGGCATCAAGAAGGTTTTCGACCCCAATGGGATTTTGAATCCGGGGTGCGCTATAAAGTGAGGGCAGGTTTAAAACCTGCCCCTACGAAGAGGTCGGAGCACTTGCTCCGACCTACCCAGAAATCTGACCGCTAAGTGCTTGTTTAGGATTTACCCTCGTCCTTCGCTTCATCGCTGTCGGATTTGTCTTCGCCCGCTGGTTCGGCTTCAGCCTTGGCTTCCAGTCCCGCTTCGCCTAGAGGCAGCTCGGTACGCTTCTGGGCTAGTAGCAGCGAGAACTCGCTGCGCGCCGGGATGAGCTTGCCGATGATGACGTTCTCCTTCAGCCCTCTCAGCCTGTCGGTGCTGCCTGTTATCGCAGCCTCGGTGAGCACCCTGGTGGTCTCCTGGAAGGATGCTTTAGCCAGCCAGCTATCGGTGTTCAGAGCCGCCCTCGTGATTCCCAGAAGCACGGGCTTGGCGGTAGCGGGCTCGCCACCCTCAGCCAGCACCTTGGCGTTGACATCCTCGTAAACCAGGCTGTCCACCAAATCGCCGGGCAGTAACCCGGTGTCGCCCGGGGAATCCACCCTGACCTTGCGCAGAGTCTGGCGAACTATAATTTCGATATGCTTGTCGTTAATATTCACACCCTGGGAGAGATAGACCTTCTGCACCTCATCCACAAGATACCGCTGAACCGCTTCGCGTCCCCTTATGAGCAGCATATCCTGCGGGTGAATCAGTCCCTCAGTGAGCTGGTCACCCGCTTTCACTCTGGCCCTGTTCTCCACCAGAATCGGGGTCATCTGAGGCACCAGATACTCCCTTGCCTCCTTCTCCTCGTAAAGAACAGAGATTTGTTTCTTCTTGACCTCAACCTTGCCTCCCACTCGAGCCACCAGAGGAGAGGCGACAACTCCTGCTTTCTCTGCCTTGGCGGACATAGGAGCTGCTAACACAGTAGCAGCCTCAACCCACTGGTCATTTTCCACCATCACCTCATAGCCCGAGGGAATGTTGTAATCATCGCGGTAGGTTTCGGAACTGGTGACTTTTATCCTTCTGCCCTCGTCGGTGCGGCCTATCTCGACAACACCTTCGATCTCCGAGATGATAGCCTGAGACTTGGGAGACCTGGCTTCAAACAGCTCCTCCACACGAGGCAAGCCGCTGGTGATGTCCAACCCTGCCACACCGCCTGTGTGGAAGGTACGCATAGTGAGCTGAGTGCCCGGCTCGCCGATGCTCTGTGCGGCGATGATACCCACCGCCTCGCCTATGGAAACGAGGCGTCCCCGAGCAAGGCTTCTGCCATAGCACATCTGGCAGATACCGCGCCGTGACTGGCAGCTCAGGGGAGACCTGACCTGCACCTTCGTGATTCCCGTCTTAACAATCGTCTTGGCTTTGTCCTCGTCTATATCCTGGTTACGGTCAACTATAATTTCGCCGGACTCAGGGTGAGCGATGGGGGCAGCAGCCACACGACCCACTATACGCTCGGCAAGCGGCAAAAGCAGTGTCTTGTCAGCAGGCTCGCTGAGCCAGATGCCTGTTATCGCTCCGCAGTCCTCCTCGCTGACAATCACCGACTGAGACACATCGATGAGCCTTCTCGTCAGGTAGCCGCTATCGGATGTCCTCAGAGCTGTATCTGCCAAACCTTTACGAGCACCGTGGGTAGATATGAAGTACTCCAATACTGAAAGCCCCTCCCGGAAGCTCGCCTTAATAGGCAGGTCGATAATTCGACCTGTGGGGTCGGTCATCAAACCTCTCATGCCCGCCATCTGCCTTATCTGCGAGATATTACCTTTGGCTCCTGAGGAAGCCATCATATAGATAGCTCCGTATCTATCCATGGAGCGTTCCAGAGCTGCCTGAATCTCCTCGGTTGCCTGAGTCCATATAGATACTGCGCGGGTGTAGCGCTCGTCCTCGGTGATTAGACCACGCTGGTATTCCTTATCTATGGCAGTGATCTTGGCTTCAGCCTGTTCCAGTATCTTTGCTTTGTCCCTGGGCACCTTGACATCATTGATGGCGATGGTCATGCCTGACTTGGTGGCATATCGGAAGCCAAGTCGCATTATGTTGTCTACCATGGTGGCTGTGCTGTCGTTCCCCATAAGCCGATGGCAGTCAGCGACGATGCTTTTCAGTGCCTTCTTATCCATAAGCTGATTGCGGAAGCCGAGATCCTTGGGGAGCACATCGTTGAAGATGATACGCCCGCTGGTAGTCTTAAGCCTCTTCCCTGCATCATCGGGCTGTCTGACCTCGATTTCAGCATTTGTGTCAACGACGCCCATCTCATAAGCCAGCTTTGCCTGATCGAAGCTGCTGAACACCATACCCTCGCCCTTCCTGCCCGGTCTGAGCATGGTCAGATAATAGCAGCCCAAAACAATGTCCAGGGTCGGCGCTACAACCGGCTCCCCTGAACTGGGCAGGAGCATATTGCAGGTGCTCAGCATGACCTTGTTTGCCTCTTCCACTGCTGCCTTAGAAAGGGGCACGTGTACTGCCATCTGGTCTCCATCGAAGTCAGCGTTGAAAGCCACGCAGACCAGGGGGTGTACCTGAATGGCGCTGCCACCGATGAGCACTGGCAGGAACGCCTGAATGCCCAGCCTGTGCAGGGTGGGGGCGCGGTTGAGCAATACCGGCCGTTCCTTTATCACCTCTTCGAGGATATCCCAGACCTCGGGCTTGCCCCGCTCCACAATCCTCTTGGCGCTCCTGATGTTAAGCGCCAAGCCGCGGGCAACCAATCTGCGCATAATGAACGGCTTGAACAGCTCCAGAGCCATCCTTCTGGGGAGACCGCATTGATGCAGTTTTAGCTCGGGTCCGGCTACAATAACGGAGCGTCCGCTATAGTCCACGCGTTTGCCCAGAAGGTTTTGCCTGAACCTTCCCTGCTTGCCGCGAAGCATATCCGATAGCGACTTCAGTTTGTGGTTGTTGCCTGTGACCACTGCCCTGCCCCGGCGACCGTTGTCTATCAGGGAGTCAACAGCCTCCTGGAGCATGCGTTTCTCGTTACGGGTGATTATCTCCGGGGCACCTATATCGAGCAATCGTCGCAGGCGGTTGTTGCGGTTGATGACCCTGCGATAGAGGTCGTTGAGGTCGCTGGTGGCAAATCTGCCGCCATCGAGCTGTACCATGGGGCGCAGCTCGGGGGGCAAGACGGGCAGAACGGTAAAAACCATCCACTCAGGTTTGTTCGAGCTCTTGCGGAAGGCTTCGACTACCCTGAGCATCTTAATAGCCTTTTTGCTGCGTTGCCCCGAGCTGGTGGCTGCCTCCTGATAAAGCTCCTGCCGCAACTGTTCTAAATTAATATCGCGTAATATCTCTAGCACAGCTTCGGCGCCCATGCCGGCGCTGAAGACATTTCCCCACCTTTGTCTCAGCTCGCGCCACTTGGTTGCACTGAGGAGGGTTTTGGGCACCAGCCCCTCGAGGTCATCAATCCTCTCCCTCAGCTCTGTATCGAGCTTCCTTTTCTCTTCAGCGTACTGCTGCTGTAGCTGCTTTACCTCGTCCTGTAGCTTATCCTCGCTGAGCTTCGATTGCGATTTCAATTCCTCTACTTTCGCCGTTAACGCCTTCTCACGCTCCATGAACTGCTTGGCGATCTCATCGCGAAGCTGCCTCAATGCCTCAGCCTTCTTCCCCTCATCCACCCTGGTTATGATGAATTTGGCGAAATAGATAATTTGCTCCAGATTACGAGGGGAGATATTCAGGAGCAATCCCAAGTGGCTCGGCGTGCCCTTGACAAACCAGATATGGCTGACCGGGGCTGCCAGATTAATGTGCCCCATGCGCTCTCTTCTCACCTTGGAGCGAGCTACCTCAACGCCGCACTTATCGCAGACAATACCCTTATAGCGTATCTTCTTGTATTTTCCGCAGTAGCATTCGAAGTCCTTGGTCGGTCCGAAAATCTTCTCGCAGAAAAGACCATCCTTCTCAGGTTTCAGGGTGCGGTAGTTAAGGGTCTCAGGCTTGGTCACCTCGCCATAAGACCATCCCCTGATCTGCTCTGGCGACGCAAGGGCGATGCGTACCGCAGTAAAGTCACTGACTTCGAGCATTACTCACCCTCCTCAAATCCAGCCAGATTTATACCCAGCCTCGGTGGTGCTTCCGTAGTGGATTCCATCAAATACGTTACCCTCTCCTCGTCCTCATTGAGCACCTCGATTGACAAACCCAGGCTCTGCAACTCTTTTACCAGCACCTTGAATGACTCGGGCACGCCGGCTTCCACTATATCCTCGCCGTTGACGATAGCCTCGTAGGTTTTGACCCTGCCGACCACGTCATCTGACTTGACAGTGAGCATCTCCTGAAGGTTATGGGCTGCACCATAAGCCTCCAGCGCCCACACCTCCATCTCGCCGAAGCGCTGTCCGCCGAACTGTGCCTTGCCGCCCAGAGGCTGCTGTGTGATCAGCGAATAGGGACCTGTGGAGCGAGCGTGTATCTTATTCTCAACAAGGTGTATCAGTTTCATCATGTATATATTGCCCACCGTTACCGGTTGGTCTAAAGGCTCGCCGCTGCGCCCATCATAAATAATGGTTTTACCGAAGATAGGGGGCGATAGACCCCTCTCCTGCCAGAGGTTTTCCACCGTCTTATCTATCTCCTCGGGGCTCAACGATGAGACATCTACTCCAACATCCTCCAGCCAGAGCCTGAGGCACGCTGCCCTGGCTTCACCCCTTGCCCTGTCATTGAATATCTCTTCTCCATCATAGCCGTGCTCGGAGAGCCAGGCTTTGGCTTTATCCACCTGAATTGTATCCCCGTTATGGTCGCCTCCCACAACGCCCACCTTGTGCGCTATCCACGCCCGCCCCAGCGCATCCTCCAGAGAGAGATCATCGGCGCCATCGAAAACCGGGGACAGCGCCTTGAAGCCCAGAGAGCTTGCTGCCCAGCCCAGATGGGTCTCCATCAACTGCCCGATATTCATTCTTGAGGGAACACCCAGGGGGCTGAGGATAATCTCAACGGGACGTCCATCGGGCAGGAATGGCATGTCCTCCGGAGGCAAAACACGGGCAACCACACCTTTGTTGCCATGGCGCCCTGCCATTTTGTCCCCTTCGCAGATTTTCCGCATTTGAGCCACAAAGACCCTGACCATTTGGTTGACCCCAGGAGGGAGGTCATGATTATCATCGCGTGTCAGAACGCGCACATCTATGACCTTGCCATATTCTCCGTGGGGAACCCTGAGCGAGGTGTCTTTTACCTCACGGGCTTTCTCTCCAAAAATGGCACGCAAGAGTTTCTCCTCTGCGGTTAGCCCTCTCTCGCCTTTGGGGGTTATCTTGCCCACCAGTATATCGCCGGCCCCGACCTCAGCGCCGACGCGGATAATGCCATGCTCGTCCAGGTTGCGCAGGCTTTCCTCGCCGATATTGGGTATGTCCCTGGTTATCTCCTCGGGTCCCAGCTTGGTATCCCTTGCCTCGACCTCATGTCTTTCCATGTGAACCGAGGTGAATCTGTCATCTTTTATTAAGCTCTCGGAAATTACGATGGCGTCCTCAAAGTTATATCCTTCCCAGCTCAGGAAGGCACAGAGGACATTCTGTCCCAAGGCAAGCTCGCCACCCTCTGTGGAAGAGCCATCCGCTACAATCTGATTACGTTTGACTCTATCGCCCTTGCTCACCACAGGTCTCTGGTTTATGCAGGTGCCCTGGTTAGAACGGGCAAACTTTGTCAATGAGACGGTTTGCTCCTTTCCCTGGGCATCCCTGACCAAGATTTCGTAAGCCGAGACCGATATAACCTCGCCATCGCAGGGGGAGAAAAGCACCTGTCCGCTGTCACGAGCCGCCTCTCTCTCCATCCCTGTGGCTATCAACGGAGCCTGAGGTCTAATCAAGGGGACCGCCTGGCGTTGCATATTGGAACCCATGAGGGCTCGGTTAGCGTCGTCATGCTCCAGGAACGGTATCAACGATGTGGTCACGCTGACGATTTGCCTTGGCGCCACATCCATGAAGTCGATTTTATCCGGCGTCTCTATAGGGAACTTCTCGCCATGCCTAGCCTCGATTTTATCCACAGCGAACTGGCTATCCTCATCGAGAGGGGTGTTAGCCTGAGCTATTATGTAAACCTCCTCTTCATCGGCAGAGAGATAGGTTACCTCATTCGAGACAACGGGCTTGATTTTTATTTTTCGGGACGATAGCTTGGCGAGCTTGCGAGCCACCTCAGGGGTGACCACCGTTCCCGCCTTCACCACAATCTCTGTCTTTGCTTTGACCACGTCAGCAGCAACGGTTTTGCCCACGAGTTCAGGGGAGGTGTTGCTCAGCTCTTTAATCACCCTCCGATAAGGGGTCTCTATGAAGCCGAATTCGTTCACCCGGGCATACGTAGCCATGGAGCCAATGAGTCCGATGTTGGGACCCTCGGGCGTTTCGATAGGACATATCCTGCCATAGTGTGAATGATGCACGTCGCGGACATCGAAACCAGCCCTCTCACGGGATAGCCCTCCCGGACCTAATGCCGAGAGGCGGCGCTTATGTGTCAACTCAGCCAGAGGATTAGTCTGGTCCATGAATTGAGAGAGCTGGGAGCTGCCGAAGAACTCCCTGATGGCAGCAACCACGGGACGGCTGTTTACCAGAGTGCTCGGCGTGGCTGATTCCGGAGGGAGCAAACTCATTCGCTCCCGCACCACGCGCTCCATGCGCAATAGCCCGATGCGAATCTGGTTCTGCAGCAATTCTCCCACTGCCCGCACCCTGCGGTTGCCCAGATGGTCAATATCGTCCGGGGTATCCTCTCCGTTGTTGACCATCACGATATGGCTCACAATCGCCACCAGGTCTTCCTTGGCCAGGACTCTTTGTTCAATAGGCTGCTTGATATTGAGTCTCTTGTTCAGCTTATAGCGACCCACTTTGCCCAGGTCATAGCGCCTGGGGTTGAAGAAAAGGGAATTCACCAACGAGCGAGCGTTCTCGATGGTAGGAGGATCGCCCGGTCTCAGCCGCTTGTAGAAGTCTATCAGTGCATCCTCTACAGTCTTAATTGCCGGCTCGCGCTCAAGGGTGGTCTGGATGTAGCGGCGCTCGGAGTTAGTATCCACATCGGCGAACAGCTTGAGTATAGCTTCGTTCTTGCCGTAGGGATGCTCCTCATCGCTGATGGCGCGGATTAAAGTGGTAACCGGTATCTTGCGCTTGCGGTCAACCTTCACCGAGATTATGCCATGGCTGCTGGTATCGAACTCCAACCAGGCACCCCGATTAGGGATGAGCTTGGCAGCACAAAGCCTCTGTCCCGTGGCCGGGTCCTCCTCAACAGTGAAATAGACTCCGGGGGAACGGACGAGTTGGCTCACCACGACGCGCTCGGCGCCGTTAACTATAAAGGTGCCCTTGCCGGTCATGAGGGGGAAATCGCCCATGAAGACATCCTGTTCCTTAACCTCGCCGGTCTCTTTTATGCCGGTCTCTTTTATCACCAGCCGGACTTTCACCTTGAGGGGCACTGCGTAGGTGGCATCGCGCTCGTAGCACTGCTGCTCGGTGTACTTGGCAGCAGCCCACATATACTCCCAGAACTCGCTGTCGTCCTTGAAATCGGGAATCTCAGCATTGGTGCCGAAACCGAAGCTGGGGAAGTGCAGTTCGTAACGCTTTCCTGCGAAGTCCTTAATAGGCGATAGCTCAGCGAAGAGCTCCTTGAGCCCGCCATCCCGTGAAGGGTCGCAGATCCAGCGATAGGACTGCTTTTGAATCTGGATGAGGTCGGGAGTCTCCAGAAGCAGAGGAATTCTGCCATAGGACTTTCTAACACCCATACCTTGGGTTGCTGCTGAAGCCATGATTCAACACCTCTTAAATTTCGCTCAAACGGGGGGGGCCGGCAATGGAGAGCGACACAGTTGGATTTGGAGTTAGTGACATGGGGAGATTTGTTGGTTGTATACACAAAGAAGATTTTACCAGCAAATTTAAATAATAACATATTATAAACTAGCTGTCAATAGTTTTTTAGACCATTGTTTTTTAGACCATTTCAGTAATATTATGATACATGGCATACAGGGGGAGGCAGAAACAGAAATCTGCCATGACGATTTCAGCGCCACAGCGAAGAATGAGAATAGTAGCGCAGGGCTAGGTACGGAGATTCTTCCCCTTCACTCCGTTCGGTGTCAGAATGACATTGAGCCCTTCGACAGGCTCAGGGCGAACGGGAAAAGGCTATTTTCAAAAGGATGACAACCTCGGATTGACACTCAGCCTCGCCTATTTTATGCTACTCCTGTTACCCGAAGAGGTCTTTAGAGGTTTCTGTGAAGATAAGGGCGGCTACCGAGAGCGATATGCCCCACATACTGGAGCTTTACCAAGAACTGTCTCTAACAACGTCTCAAGCCGAGCAGGTGTTAACCGCCTCTCCGGAGGATTACAGGAGGGTGTTCGCTGATATCTGCACCACCCCGAAACGCGAGCTTCTGGTCGCGGAATCCCAGGGCGAGGTTGTGGGCACCATAGGTCTGCTCATCGTGCCCAACCTCTCCCACAGCGCCACGCCGTACGCTATCGCGGAGAATCTGGTGGTCACGCAGAAGTACCGGCGCCGCGGCATAGCAAGAAGGCTTCTGGAGTACTGCATCGCCCGCGCCCGGGAGGAGCGATGCCACAGGATAGAGCTGTGCAGCGACAGGAGGCGCGAGGAGGCGCACCGCTTGTACCGCTCCGCGGGCTTCGAGCCTTCGGCTTACGGGTTCAGGATATATTTCTAGTTAGGTGGTCCCGAATGAACGAAATAGAGAAGTACCTCAGGTGCACCAATATCGTAGACTGCGATGCGGAGTCTATACGAAAGAAAGCGGCTGCCCTTACTAAAGGGCTGAAAACGGATAAGGAGAAGGCTATCGCGCTGTTCTATTTCGTGCGCGATACCATCAAGTACAACCCCTATGATTCCGCCGACCGTTACGAGTACAGCATCGCCAGCGCCACCCTGAAAAGAGGCTACGGATTATGCTTCCAGAAAGCCGCAGTGCTGGTAGCCATGTGCCGTGCCGTGGGCATCCCCGCACGCTTCGGGTTCGCCGACATCCGCAACCACATCCTGTCGCAGAGGTTCCTCGATATGATGTGCGGGAGCAACATACTGATCTACCACGGCTTCGCAGAGATTTACCTGGATGGCAGGTGGGTTATCGCCACACCTGCCTACGATGCGCAGATGTGCCAGGAGAACGGGTTCATTGTCCCCGAGTTCGACGGCGAACATGACGCCAAGTTAAGCCGCTACGCAAAAGATGGCAGGCTGCACATAGAGTACATCAAACCCCGCGGCAGCTACGATGACCTGCCCTGGGACGAGATATACGCAGCTGGCGCTGAGCACATAGCCAGCCTGGGGTTCGATGTAGGCAAGTTCATGGAGAAATGGCGCACCAAATAGGGGCACAATTATGTTCCCCTAGAATCTTGTCTCTTCCCCTCAACTCCTGAAAGCGCTTAGAAACGCTTTTTCAGCCCCCTGTTTCCCCCACTCTTGGGGGACACCCCCAAACCCCCAGCAAAGGGGCTTCGCCCCTCTGCATACCCCGGTTGCGAGAGAATTTAGTGGCTAATGTTCTTGACGGACAGGCCGAGTATGAGTATTATAGTACTATAATATTATAGTTATAGAGTATAAAATGACAAACGCAGAGATGGCGATACTGGGCTTGGTCGTGGAGCAGCCCCGCCACGGCTACCAGATAGAGCAGGTTATCGAGCAACGCGATATGCGGAGGTGGACAGACATCGGTTTCTCCTCCATCTACTTCCTGCTCAAGAAGCTGGAGCGCCAGAAGTTAGTCAAGGGAGAGTGGGGGAAGACTGAGCCCAACAAGGAGCGATGGGCGAATGTCTATCGCCCTACCGATGCCGGGCTGGAGGCATTCCACGCCGCCATCATCGAGGCGCTCTCTATGCCCCAACCAACCCCTCGCCCTCTAATGTTGGGGCTCGCCAATTTCCCCGCAGTCTCAACCAACGAGGCGCTCACCGCACTGAACCAGTACGGCAAGCATTTGACAGAGAGGATGGAAATCCTGAGGACAGTTCAGGATAGCAGTCAGCATGCGCATCCCTACTTTGTAGCCGCTATGTTCGAACTAAGCCTCGCAGTGATGCGGGCAGAGCTGGAATGGGTCGAAAGGTTCTTACAACAATTGCAGGCTAAATCCCAGGCGGAACAGGAGTGAGCGATATGAATGCTATTGAAACCCATCAACTGATCAAGGTTTTCCCCGGCGACATCAGGGCGGTGGACGGCATAGACTTCGAGGTCAAAGACGGCGAGGTTTTCGCCTTTCTGGGACCGAACGGCGCCGGCAAGACCACCACTATAAAGATGCTGAACACCCTTATCCTGCCCACCTCTGGGACTGCTATGGTGACCGGGCTCGATGTAGTAAAAAACGCGGCCGAGGTGCGCAAGCGCATCGGCTACGTGGCTCAGGACGTAGGTGTAGATGAGCACGCCACCGGTAAGGAGAACCTGACCCTTTACGGTCATTTCTACCGGCTCGATAACAAGACTATCAAGCAACGTGTCAAGGAGATCTTCGAGCTGGTCGGCCTATCCGGCGACGAGAACAGGATGGTCTCTACCTACTCCGGAGGCATGCGCAAGCGCCTGGACCTGGCAATGGGGCTGATTCACCAGCCCCAGTTGATTTTCATGGATGAGCCGACCACAGGACTCGACCCTCAGACCAGGTCGCACATCTGGGAGTATATTCGTGAGCTGGTTAAATCCAAGGGCATGACCATATTCCTGACCACCCACTACATGGAGGAAGCCGACCAACTGGCAGACAGAATCGCCATCATAGACCTGGGCAAGCTAATCGCCATGGGCACCCCCGATGAGTTGAAAAAATCCATAGGCGGCGATGTGGTGACGCTCTCTCCCTGCGCGGTCAGGGATGACGAATGCAAAGAGTTCATCAAACGCACCGAGGCGGTGCTGTCGGGCAAGCCATTCGTGGTAGGCACCAAGGCAACGGATGGCGACCTAGCGGTTTACGTACATGAAGGTGAAGCGGCGATACCCAATATAATGCGTCTCCTCGCCAGCGAAGGCATCGAGGTCAAGACCATATCGCTGGCGAGGCCTTCGCTGGACGATGTATTTCTGAAGTACACCGGCCGCACCATACGTGCCCAGGAGGGCACACGCACCACCTTCGCTCAACTACGGCGGATGCGCGACAGGAGGCAGAGATGAATACTATAACCGATACCTGGTATATAACTTTACGAGACATGAGGGCACGGATTCGCATGCCCGTGTTTATATTCATGACACTGTTCCAGCCTATACTGTGGCTGGTGCTGTTCACCCAGATATTCAAGTCACTGGGGGGCATGCCCGGCATAGGCGGCTCCGGCTATCTCAATTTCTTTGCCCCGGGTGTGCTGGTGATGACGGTGCTGTTCGGCTCGGCCTTTTCAGGCTTTGGCATGCTGTGGGATATGGATACAGGAGTGCTGTCCAAGATGCTGGCCACGCCTGTGACCCGCATCTCCGTCATAGCGGGCCGTGTCATCGCCACCGTGGTGGTGCTCCTGATTCAAGCTCTGATAATCATTATCCTCGCCCTTATTATGGGGGTACACATAGAAACCGGCGTGCCCGGGGTGCTGTTTGCTTTCTTTCTGCTGTCGCTGCTGGGGCTGGGGTTCTCAGCCTTCTCTAACGGGCTGGCGCTTCTCCTGAAACGACAGGAGAACGTCATGGCGGTTACCAACCTTCTTACCATGCCGTTGATGTTCCTGTCGTCGCTAATGATGCCAGCCACCCTGCTGCCTGGCTGGCTCAACACAGTGCGGCAGATCAACCCCGTGGACTACGCTGTGGTCGGCGTGCGCGATTTGCTCTTGCAGGGATACATATGGCACGACCTGTGGCTTTGCATGGTTGTGCTGGCTGCCTTAGCCGTGGCAGGAGTGGCCTTCGGCACCCTGATGTTCCGCGCCAGAGCAGAGTAGGCGGCTTGGGGCTAAGCCCAGGCCAAATTCAAATTCTAAATTGCAAAGTGAAAAATACAAAATGTAGGGGCGTTCAAATGAACGCCCCTTTTCTTATGCCCACCGACAAAGCATAATAATAGCGTAAGGCAAGGCACGTCAGTGGTTAAAATTGAGGTGCAGGACACTTCCTACCGAGGGTTTGGGGGACACAGGGGGTTGAAATGAGACTGAGAGACAAGGTAGCAATCATAACCGGCGCGGGCTCGGGGCTGGGCAGAGCCGCCGCCCTACTATTTGCTAAAGAGGGCGCCAAGGTCGTGGTGGCCGCCAACAGGGACAAGGATGGAGAGCATACCGTAAAGTCAATAAAGGATGTGGGTGGCGATGCCCTCTTTGTAAAGGTCGATGTAACCAAAGCAGCAGACCTGCAAAATGCGGTAAAGACTGCCGTAGCTAAATATGGCAGGCTCGATATCATGTTCAATAACGCCGGCACTCCAGGACCCGGAAAGACACTGGCGGATATAACCGAGGAGGAGTGGCACAGGGTCATCTCAGTCAACCTCACCGGCGTATTCCTGGGCACGAAGTACGCCATCCCCGAGATGCTAAAGGGCGGCAGAGGGGTCATAATCAATACATCTTCCGTCGCTGCCCTCTCACCCAGACGCTATGCAGGGGCCTACGCTGCAGCCAAGGCGGGGGTGATACAACTGACCAGGACAACGGCGCTGGAGTACGCCAGGAAGAACATCAGGGCGAACTGCATCCTGCCGGGCCCCATAGACACTCCGTTTTTCACCAAGGTTGCGGGTGGCGACCCTGAAAAGATCGCCGCATTTAAGGAGAAGGTGCTCAAAGAAGTACCAATGGGCAGGTTCGCCCAGCCCGAAGAGATAGCCCAGGTCGCTCTGTTTTTGGCATCGGACGAAGCCTCTTACATCACGGGGGCAGCCTTCGCAGTGGATGGTGGGCAGCTACTGACATGAAAAAAATATGGGCACGGCATGCCGTGCCCATACACTGAATGCCCATCGCTGATCGCTAACAGTTTATCTCTTATTCGCCTCCACGCGCTGCTTGATACCCAGCAGCATCTTACGAATCATCAGATACTGGCCCGGGTACATAATCGGAAGTGAAAGCAGCAGGAGTGGTGTCGTAGCCAGGCGAGATCTGACACGCAAAACCAGGCGCGTCTGCTTATCATCAATTTCATCGAGCATAAAGCACCAGGTGACCTCGACGCCCGGCTCTCTAATAACGATGAGCAGAGACTTATTCGGCTCAATAGCCTTCACCGGCCAACTGGGCGGCTTGCCCATAGGGATAACGTCACCAACCGCGAGGTGCTGGAACTCGGGGATGATTCGATTGGCGCTGGGGGCATCTAAGATACCAAGAAGACTGTCTATACGGTCATAGCTATACATCCCTCCACGACGATACCCCATCTGCACCAGCCAGGGCCAGATATCGGCAGCTCTGGCTCTGATGGAGACGGCGTTGGTGGAAACACTCATAGGTCGCTTCACCTCATCGTCGCCGGGCATGTGGCGTTTGGTTTCGGCCTCCGTTGCCCCCCATCCGAAATTCCGAAGACAGTCCAGAGGGTTACCCATCTTCCCTCCTCAATATCTCAGCTTATCCTCGCCCTTTGCCCTCCCCATCACCACCGCAAACCAGTGCAGCGATTATAGCACAGAGCCGTTGCGGCAGGCGAAACAATGTTGTTGTCGGTTTCAGAGAGAGGTTGTATAGTAGCTGGGGATTAAGATGGTTACCAAGGTCAGCTTCATAGGCATACTGGTGAGGGATATCGAGGAAGCGCAGGCTCATTTTATCAGGGTGTTTGGCCTCAAGCCCTGGGACCTGGGCATTGTGGAGATGCCCGGAGTCAAAGCCGTGATGTTCCCTCTCGGCGGCTGCGCCATAGAGCTATTGCAGCCCACCGTGGGCCCGGATGCGCCTGTAGGCGGCGACCTAGCGCGTCGGCTGGAAAAGTACGGTGAGGGCGTGTGCCGACTCGGACTCTGGGTGGACAACCT
>Ga0315273_10004492_pt1 | contig 17092 bp, 17 predicted proteins | sample YL17G02_0_MG_FD_205753 | JGI IMG/M metagenome (GOLD analysis project Ga0315273, IMG submission 205753) | Sediment microbial communities from Yellowstone Lake, YNP, Wyoming, USA - YL17G02_0 | ecosystem: Environmental > Aquatic > Freshwater > Lake > Sediment | place: USA: Wyoming | collected... | reverse complement strand
CCAGAACTCAGTTGACACCTGGCTTCAGGGTTCCTAACGTCGGAGCCATGAACCAACGCCGGATCATGGTACTCCCCTCGCTGGTAGCGCTTCTTGCCGTCCTTCTCAGCGGTTCTGCGGTCGCTGATGCCACCGGCGGCTCGCGGCTCTTCAGCCCGCTCGTCCCGGTCAGCGCATTCGGCTTGGTCCGCGACGGTTTCGATCCCTCGCGCCTGCACGTCGCGTCCACGGTGAGCGTGGGCTCGTCGAGTTGGGGTTCGCGCGGCACGAGCGCACTGCAGGTGACGACGCTGAGTTACAGCTTCAAGGCCCCGGTCGCGATGAGCGTGAGCCTGGGCAACGCGTTGGATTCCAACACCTCGCGCAGCGGGCAGTCATTGTACCTCCAGGGCTTCAGCCTCGCGTACCAGCCGAGCCGCGCGATGCAGTTTCAGATCCAGTACCAGGATCTGCGCTCGCCGCTGCAGCGCCAGCAGCACGGCTTCGGTGTCCCGGCGTGTTGGGGCTACTGAAGCCTTCAGGCCCGTACCCGCGTTCCGCGCCTCGTCACCCTGCGGTCTGCCCCGCTCGCGCCAGCCCCGGGTCGCATCCCGTGGACTCGTCCTGCGCCCGGCCGGGGTTCCAGCACCATTGCGGGCTGCACCTGTAATTCATTGGCGTGCAGGAGAATGGGAAGGTCGAAAAGGGTTCCGCGTGCCCCGGGGCCGGCTGCTCCCGGATGCGTGAACCGGGGTTGGATAAGCTTCCCCCGGACGAGGCCTTCCCCGTTGCCCGCGCAGATGGGGTTTTGAGTACTCGGCCGATTGTGGCTATTCTCGCGTTAAGTCGTCTGCAGGCCACGCCGATACGCCCGATCATGCAGGAGCGACGGCTGCGCCGTACAGGTGCGGAGGTAGTTCCAAGATGCTGGTCCTAACACGGAAGTTAGGCGAAAATATCCGGATCGGAGACTCGGTCAAGATCACCGTTCTGGAGGTGCGTTCGGGCCAGGTGAAGCTCGGCATCGAGGCGCCGCCGGAGGTGAAGGTCCACCGCGAAGAGATCTATGCCCGCATCCAGGAGGAAGCCCGTCGCGCGCAGCAGGGGAAGCCAAGCGAGCCGGGACCGCCGAATGCCAGGGGCGATTCGGGCAGAGCGAGCGGCTCCCGCTGATTCGCGCGACGGCGCGGCGGATGCCGGAAGGGTGTCCGTGGCCGGTTCCCTCGGCCGACGCGGCAGGGGAGTCATGGACCAGGGTTCGCTGCGCCGCGGGCGCATCCGGTTGATGACCATCACTGGCGGGGAGTGCTCCCGTGGCGAGGTGGGCGTGCGCTGGTCGCGGGTGAAGGCCGCAAGTGCGCGGATCGCAGCCGGCTTCTACGACCGTGCTGGCGTGCGCGAGAAGCTGCTGGACGCGATCCTGGACGAGTTGACGGACCGCTAGGCGCAGTTGCCCGCCGCGACCCGGCGGGCTTTTCGTTTGTGGTCCTCCTCTGCGATACTGCGCGCACGATGGAGCGTCCATGCCGGTGAAGCGCACGGTCCGCGCACGCGCTGAGGGAACGGCACCCGTGGAGTCCGTCGGCCGGTTGCTCATGGCCGATGTCGAGCACGGCGTGCTGCTGCTCGACCCCCGGGGCCGCGTGATGACCGCGAACCCTGCGGCGCTGCGCCTGCTCGGGCTGCGGGGGACCGCTGTTCGCGGGCGTGCCGCCTCCGGGCTCGTGCGCACCGTCGTGCCGGGCGACGATCCGGTCGCCGAGACCTTCGGGGCCGCCATGACCGAGCGCGAGATCCTGCTCGCGCCGCGTGGCGGGGGGGAGGTGCCGGTGCTCCTGCGGGGCTTCCGCTTCGGGCGCCCGGCGCGCGTCCTGCTCGTGTTGCGCGATCTCACTCAGCTGCGCCGGATGCAGCAGGAGCTGCGGCGCAACGAGCGGCTCGCGACCCTCGGCGAGCTCTCGGCGGGGGTGGCGCATGAGATCCGCAACCCGCTGGCGGGTATCGGCGTCAGCGCGCAGGTGCTGCTGAGGCGCTTCGAGCCCCGCGATCCGCGCGCGCGCTTCGTGAGCGTCATCCTCGAGGAGGTGGCGCGGCTCGACCGGCTAGCCACGAACCTGCTCCAGTATGCGCGCCCGCGGAGTCCCGAGCTCAGGCCCGGTCAGCTGGTGGACTGCGTGCGACGCGTGGTCGAGCTCTCGGCCGACTCGTTCGCTCGGGCTGGCGTGCGCGCGGAGATCGAGGCGAAGCCGGGACTCCGGCCGCTCTGGATCGACGCGGACCTGGTGACGCAGGTCGTGCTCAACGTGACGCTGAACGCGGTGCAGGCCATGCCGCAGGGCGGCACGCTGCGCTACGAGGTGCGTCTGACGCGCCGCCGCCGCGCGCTGCGCGGGCCGGGCCGGCGGGCCGGCGACTGGCTCGAGCGCAGGGCCCCCGCGTCCGGCCCCGTGCGGACCCCCTCCGCGGGGGAGTGGATCGCCATCCAGCAGATTCGTGTGACCGACAGCGGCGTGGGGATCCCGCGCGGCGTGCTCGACAAGCTCTTTGATCCCTTCTTCTCGACCAAGCCCAAGGGCAGCGGGCTGGGGCTTTCCATCTGCCAGACCATCATGCAGGAGCACGGCGGTTCGATCGAGGTCGCGAGCCGCGAAGGCGGCGGCACCACGGTGCTCCTGGATTTCCACGTGGAGAAGCGACATGGCGAGAGACGAAGCACCGCCGCGGACACAGGCCCCGCACACGCTGCTCATCGTTGACGACGAGCGCTCCCTGCGCTTCAGCATCGGCGAGTGGGCGCGCGACGCCGGTTACCGTCCGCTCGAGGCCGAGGACGGCGGCACGGCGCTCGAGTACGTGCGCGAGCAGTCGGTGGACGCGGTCCTCCTCGACCTGCGGCTCGGGACCGAGGACGGGCTCGAGGTGCTCCAGCGCCTGCGTGCCGAGGAGCCAGGTGTGCCGATCATCATGCTCACCGGGCACGGTTCGATCGAGCACGCGGTGCAGGCCACGCGGCTGGGGGCCTTCGATTTCATCCTCAAGCCGCCGAATCTAGACCACCTGGGCATCGTGCTGGAGCGTGCGCTCGAGCGCGGGCGCCTGCGCCGCGAGGTCGAGGCTGCCCGCCGCGAGAAGTTCCCGCCCATCATCGGCGCCAGCCCGGGGCTGCGCACCGCGCTCCAGCGTCTGGAAAAGGCGGGCAAGAGCGGCACCGCGACTATCATGGTGCGCGGCGAGACCGGCTCGGGCAAGGGATTGCTGGCGCGCTACCTGCACGCGCACAGCGCGCGCGCCGACGGACCTTTCGTGGAGCTCAACTGCAGCGCCATCCCCGAGCAGTTGCTGGAGAGTGAGCTCTACGGGCATGAGAAGGGCGCTTTCACAGACGCCAAGCGCTTCAAGAAGGGACTCTTCGAGCTGGCCGACGGCGGGGCGCTCTTCCTCGACGAGATCGGCGAAATGACGCCGGGCCTGCAGGCCAAGCTGCTCCACGTGCTCGAGACCCGCACGTTCCGTCGCGTGGGCGGTGGGACCGACATCACGGTGGACGTGCGCGTGATCGCCGCCACCCACCGCGACCTGCCGAAGGCGGTGGCCGAGGGTCGCTTCCGCGAGGACCTCTACTTCCGCCTCAACGTGGTGCCCATCGAGGTGCCGCCACTGCGCGAGCGACGCGAGGACGTGTCGCTCATGGCCGAGCACTTCATCGCCCAGTTCTGCCGCGAGCTGGGCCGGCCGGCGGCGCGGCTGCACCCCGACGCCCTGCGCGCGATGCTCGACTACGCCTGGCCGGGCAACGTGCGCGAGTTGCGGAACGTGATGGAGCGCGTCGTGCTGCTCGAGGCCGAAGACGAGATCCGGGTCGAGCACCTGCCGCCCGAAGTGACAGGCGCGCGCGGAGGCGCACGCACCCCGGCTGCCGCGACGAGCGTGTTCCCGTCGGGGGTGGTGCGGCCGCTGTCCGAGGTCGAGAAGCTGGCGATCGAACACGCGCTGTCAGTGTGCGGAGGCAACAAGACGCTCGCCGCGAGGCAGCTGGGCATCTCGCGGCAGACGCTGCGCACGAAGCTCAAGGAGTACGCGCTGGGCGACGACCAGGACGAGGCGGGCGAGGGACTCTGAGCGACTGAACGCCTTCCGCCCGGCCGCTCCATGGCCCGGACTTCGGTCCTGGCTCTGCGGAGTCTGGGCCGGGCATCCCGGATGGCCGCTTCCCGCACTCCACGCTCGCGTCCTGGTGCCCCGGTCTCGTCCGCGGCGTGACTTCGCAGCCGCGCGCCCCCCAATCCCGTTTCGGCGGGCGGTCAGGAAGCGGTCGTGATCCGGGCCCGGCGGAACGAGGTTGGGCAGGCATCCTGCACGGCCAGCCTTGCTCGATGCGACGCGACCGAGTCGCAGACCCGGCCGCGAGCAGCCCGCCCCGCCCGCCGGCCCTGGGCCCGGCAGGGCTAATTCCGCGCGCGTGAACGAGGTGGCGGGCCTGCCGTCTGGGATTCCCGACGCCACCCGACCCCCGCAGCCCATGACCGTCGCGCTTGAAGCCCTGCTGGCACGCACGGTGCAAATCGAGGCGCCCGTCCCCGACTGGAGACTCACGCTCATGCCCCACATCCTGATCATCGAAGACGAGCCGAGCACCTCCTGGGCGCTGGCCGAGGGGCTCTCGGACGACGGCTTCAGCATCGACACCTTCTCGACCGCGGAGGCGGCCTGGAGCTGGCTCCAGCGCCACGAGAGCGACCTCGTGATCTCGGACCTGCGCCTGCCGGGCATGAGCGGTCTCGATTTCGCGCGCAAGCTGGCACGCGGCCGCCGGGCCCTGCCGGTCATCATCCTGACCGCCTACGGTAGTCCTGAGACCCTGCGTGCGCTCGCCGCCGCTGGCGTCTTCGAGTGCTTTCCCAAGCCCTTCGCCATGGATGCGCTCCGTCACGCGGTGCATCGCTCCCTCCAGCGCGCGGCCGACCGTCGCGATGTGCGGCCGCACCGGAAGGCCGCCTGATGCGTCCCCGTGCGCCTGTCCAGCCCTCACGCCGTCCCGTCGCGGTGCCCCGGCACGACCGGCGCGAGGCCGTGGCACGCGCCCTCAGCGGCTGCGCCGCGCGCGAGCGCGTGCTGCTAGCCCTGCTCCTCTTCGAGCGCCTCACGCCCGCCGAAGCCGCGAGCGTGCTCGGTGTGCCGGCTGCGAGCATCGAGCGTGCCTACGCCGCGCTGCTCGTCCAACTGCGCGAGCTGCTCGGCGGCCGCACCCTGCGGGCGAGTGCACCGCGCTTCGCGACTCCGACCGCGCGCCTGCGGAGGGCGGCGTGAACCGCCACGCCGCCTTCACGCCCCGCTCGGACCTGCACCGCGCCATTCCGTCCACGACCGCGCTGCGGATCGATCAGGCGTATGCCGCGCTGGCCTCGTTGCGCGAGGAGGAGCGGCGCCTGGAGCGGCTGGGCCTCGAGGAGGCGCTGCGCCGCTGCCGCGAGCAGCTGCGCTACTGGGAGTTCCTCGCGGCGCTCTTCGCGCTGCCGGCCGCGCCCCGGTCCCGCGTCGCCCGGACGCAAGGGAACCGCTGATGGCCTCGGAGCGCTCCTCCGGCGGATTCCGACGCGGCCCGTCCACGGCGGCGCCGCTGCGTGTCATGCCCGGCATCGCTCCGTGCGGCGAGCCCGCCGACCATCCGGCGAACTGGGAGCGTCCGCGGACCCGCATGCTGGTGGTCGCGAGCGGCAAGGGCGGCGTCGGCAAGAGCAACCTGTGCGCGAACCTGGCGGTGGCCATGGGGCAGCGCGGTGCGCGCGTGCTGTTGCTGGATGCCGACTTCTCGCAGGCCAACCTGGATCTGTTGCTGGGGGTGCATCCGCGCTACGACCTGCAACACGTGCTCGCGGGCGAGCGCACGCTCGAGGAGATCCTGGTGGAGGGGCCGGGTGACGTGCGGCTCATCCCGGCGGCCGCGGACGTGCCCGAGTTGGCCGAATTGGACGACTATCGGCGCGAGTGCCTGCTGCGCGGCATCGGCACGCTCGACGGCAAGGCCGACCTGATCGTCGCTGACACCGCTTCGGGAGTGACGCGCGACGTGCTCGCACTGTGCCTGGCAGCGGATGACGTGATCGTGATGACGACGCCGGAGATGCCGGCCTTCGCCGACGCCTACGGCCTGATCAAGGTCCTGAGCGCCCAGGGCATCCGCCAGGCGCCACACCTGCTCGTGAGCCAGGCATCCAGTGCCGAGGAAGCCGAAGAGACCACGCACCGCATCCGGCTCGTGGCCCGCCGCTTCCTGCACCTCGAGCTCCAGTCCCTCGGCGCGATCCCCGAGGACCCGGCCATCCCGCGCGCCGTGCGGCGTCAGGAACCGGTGGTGATCGCCTTCCCGCGGTCGCCGGCCGCCGAGGCCTATCGCGCGCTGGCGGCGCGGCTGTGGACGCCTTCGCCGGCGGATCCTCCCGCCGAAGAGAGCCATCTCGAACGCCTCCTGGCGGGTGCACGTCGCGAACGCCAGCGTCTCGGAGCCTGAGGAGAACCACATGGCCCGCCCGTCCGCCACTGGCCGCGTGCGAGTCCGCAACGCGAAGCCCGCTCCAGCCGCGCGCACCCGGCGTCCGCCTCCGCGCCGGGCCGGGCCAGCTCCCCGGGCGACCGCCGCGGCGGCCGCCACCCTGCGGATGGTGCCCGCGCCCCCGCCCGTGACCTACTCGAAGGAGGACCTGCTGGGCCGATTCGCGCCGCTCGTAAGGCACGTGGTCGAGCGCGTGGCCACCACCCTGCCGCGCAACGTGGACCACGAGGACCTGTACTCGGCCGGAGTCCTGGGTCTGCTCGACGCGCATGCCAAGTTCGACCTGCGCAAGGGAGTGAAGTTCGAGACCTACGCGGTATGGCGCATCAAGGGCGCGGTGCTGGATCAGTTGCGCTCGCTCGACTGGGTGTCACGCTCGATGCGCCGCAAGGCGCGCACGCTGGACGGTGTGACCCGCGCGCTCGATCAGAAGCTGGGTCGCGCCGCGTCCGAGGATGAACTGGCGCGCGAGCTCAAGATGGATCGCGGCGAGTTCTACCGGCTGCTCGACCACGTTCGCGGGGCGGTGCTCGTGTCGCTGGACGAGACCCGCTCGAGCGATGACCAGGAGTCCACGACGCTGGGCGAGCACCTGCCGGACCCGCGCGCCGTGGACATGAACGCGCGGCTCGAGGACGAACAGACCCGCCTCGTGTTGCTGCGCACGCTCGACCTGTTGCCCGAGCAGGAACGGCTCGTCGTGGCGCTCTACTACTACGAGCACCTCACGCTGAAGGAGATCGGTCGCACGCTCGGCATCTCCGAGTCGCGGGTCTCGCAGGTCCACACGCGTGCCATGTCCCGTCTGCGCCTGCGGCTGCACAAGGCGCTGGCCGGCGAGGAGCTGGCGGCGTGAGCTCCGAGGAGGTGGACGTCACCCTGTCCGGCGCGCCGCACGCGGCGCTGCGCGCTACCGTGCTGGATGTGGCCCGGCGGCTCGAGGCTGCCGGCCAGATCGAGGCCTCAAGCGAGCTGTGCGCCGCGCTGGCGAGCTGGTGGCAGGAGCAGTTGGGCTGGACGGGCGGGTTGGCCCGGCAGCTCGGCGTGTACCACGACATCAACAATGCGCTCGTGGGAGTGCGCGGCAATGCGCAACTCCTGCTCATGGGGCCCGCCGGAGCGGTTCCGGGGGCCAGGGACCGACTGGAGGTCGTGCTTCGTGAGTCCGATCGAATCCGAGAAGCCGCAGCCCGGCTCAACGCTCTCAAGTCCGTCCTCGCGGCGCTGGCCCGCGAGAGCGAATCGGGGCCGGAGTCCCGTGCGGCCTGAGGCGGACGTGCATCCCGGCTCCGGCCGGGTGCGTCGGTCCCGTCCGGTGTCGCCGCCGGCGGTCGAGCCGCCGACGGTGCGCGCCTCCGACCCATGCGGGTCGGGGAGGGAGCGCCGCCGTGCCTCGCGCTCGCTGTGGCAGGCGTGCGAGGCGCTGCTCTCGGCCGAGGTCGATCCGGAGGCGCTCGATCGGGCGCTCTCCGGTCTGCGCGCGGCCTTCGACTGCGACGCCGTGATCCTGCGGGCCCGCGGCCCCTCCGGCGAACTCGAGCCCTGGCAGGCCTGCGGAGACTGGGGGATCCGGTCGGGTGATCTGCGCGATTGCCTGACCGTTCCGCTGCTGCGTGGCAGCGCACGCGTGGGGACGCTCGATCTGCTCGCGCGACGCGGCCAGCACTGGCTGCCCGCGCAGCTCGGCCTCGTGCGCGCCGCCTCCGGTGCGCTCGGATCCGCCCTTGGCGCCCGCTTCGAACTCGAGCAGCTGCGCCGCCAGCCCGGGCGCGATTCCACGACCGGACTGCCCGACGCGCACGCCTTCCAGGAGCGGCTCGGCGAGGAGCTGGCGCGCGTGCGCATGCACGGGGCGCCGCTGGCGGTGGCCGTGGTGGAGCTCGACCGCTTCTCGGCGCTGGCGAAGCGCTACGGTGCCGGTGTGGCCCGCGCCGCGCTGAGCGAGGCCGCGCTCGTCCTGCGGCTCGCGCTGCGGGAGACCGACGTGCTGGCGCGCTTGCCCGGCGCTCGCTTCGCCGTGGTGCTGCCCGAGACCGAGCCGATCGCCGCGCTACGCGTTGCCGAGCGGTTGCGCCGCACCGTGGAGGAGCACCGCTTCGCCCGCGCCGGACGGCTGGGCGTGAGCGCCGGCGTGTCGGCGAGCCCGCGGGACGGGATCGAGACCGTGGAGCTCATGGACCGCGCCGAGCGCGCCCTGACGCTGGCCGTCAAGACCGGCCGCCGCCGGACCGTCGCGGCGGAGTCCGTCCGTGTCCACTGAGACCGGGGTGCCCAAGTCCGGCGAGAACCGCCTGCATCCCGGATCCGCGACGGTGGTGGGGGGTGGACCCCCCGCACGATTGCTCGTCGTCGATGACGAGGCCGCCGTGACCGAGCTGCTCCAGGAGTTCCTGACGACGCTCGGCTACGAGGTCGAGGTGGCGGTGAGCGGTGCGGCCGCGGTGGCACGCATCCCCGTCTACCGTCCCGACGCCGTGCTCTCGGACCTCAACATGTCCGGGCTCACCGGCCTCGATGTGATGCGCATCGCCCGGGAGGTGGACGAGGAGACGGTAGTCATCCTCATCACCGGGGAGACCACGACCGCGGTGGCCATCGACGCGATGCGCCAGGGGGCCTACGACTACATCATCAAGCCCTTCGAGCTGGACGACGTGCAGGGCAGCGTCGAACGGGCGCTGACCAACCGCCGCCTGCGAGCCGTCAACCGCCAGCTGGTCGAGGAGCTGAGACAGAAGAACGAGATCCTGAGCCACCACGAGCAGGAGCTGAGCGAGCAGGTCCGCCTGGCCACCCACCAGATGAGGACTCTGTACGACGTGGGCAAGGAGATCAGCGAAGACCTCGAGCTGGGCCCGCGGGTCGCCGTCGTGGCCACAAAGGCTGCCGAGCTGTCGGGCGCCAGCGCCGCCGTGGTCTACCTGCGCATCGAGGAGACCGAGGAAGGTCGCGTGGTGGCGACGCACGGCCTGGAGATCCCGGATGGCGAGGCCGGCCGGGTGCACTTCTTCACCGCCGAGCGGGCCATCGGTTTCGACCACCCCGACTACCGTCCCGTGCGCCGCCTGGCCTCGCCGGAGCAGCCCATCGAGTTGCCGCTGGTCGTGGGACGGCGGTTCGAGTCCATGCTGGCGCTTCCGCTCTCGCTGTCCACAAGTCAGCAGGTCATCGGACTGCTGGTCATGCTCGACAAGCCGGGCGGGTTCAGCGTGGCGGACGAGAAGTTCCTCGAGCTCTTTGCGTCGGAAGCCGCCATCGCCCTGCACAACTCGCGGCTCTACGAGCACACGCGCGTCCTCGATCGCCTCAAGTCCGAGTTCGTGGCGGTGGTCTCGCACGAGATCCGCACACCGCTCACCTCCGTCAAGGGAGCGGTGGAACTGCTCACGGACGACCGGTATTTCCAGAACAACGAGCAGCAGACCAAGCTGCTGGACATCGCCCAAGCCAATGCCGAGCGTTTGCTCATGCTCATCAACGACATCCTCGACTTCTCCAAGCTCGAGTCCGCCTCGCTGCCGATGTGCATGCAGGTCGAGAGTCTGGAGCCGGTGGTCCGCCAGGCGGTGCAGAACCTGCGCACCTTGATCGAGGAGCGGCACATCGTCGTCGACTGCGTCTTCGAACCCGGCCTGCCCGACGCGATCATGGACTCGAATCGCATCGCACAGGTGCTCACGAACCTGCTGTCGAACGCCATCAAGTTCTCGGTGCCCGAAGGACGCATCGAGGTGCGGGCCAAGACGGAAGGCCCCATGCTGCGCGTGAGCGTGCGTGACCACGGCGACGGCATCGAGCCCGCGGACATCCACAAGCTGTTCCGCAAGTTCTCCCAGATCGACGGCGGCTCCACGCGCAGGGTGGGAGGCACGGGTCTGGGCCTGGTCATCTGCAAGGGCATCGTCGAGCAGCACGGCGGCACCATCGGCGTCGCGAGCGTGCCTGGCGGGGGCAGCACGTTCTACTTCCTCCTGCCGAGCGCCGGCGCGCAGCAGCAGGAAGCGCGCGACACGGGCTTGGAGCCCGGGGCGCACGCCGCCTGAGCGGAATGGACCTTCCTTTCAGCGTGCGGAGCGGGGCTCAAGCGCGGACACGCTCGTTCCCGGGGCCTGGCCAGACTGGTCGCGCAACGTGCGAGCCGCCTTCCGCTGCATGTCGCGCCGGGGCCAGCTGCGACGGCGGCAACCTGCGCGCAAGCCTTGACTGTCTCGTGCCCGGCGGCTAACTTCCTTTGCTGCGGTCCATGAGGGCCGCTTTCTCGAGGCAAGGAGCGCGCAGTCCACCAGATGAGCGCCAGGGAAGACGCTGCCAATCCCACGAACGCCACGCGCCCGCTGAGCGCGTGGGGACGAGTGACCGTTGCGCTCCTGACGGGTGCCCTGCTGGGCGCCGGTTTGCCGGGCGCCGGTGTCCTGGGCCTCCTGCCCGAACGCTTTGCCCTCGACGGCGTCCCCCTTTACGAGACCCGGGTCCCCTGGCAGGGGGGACCGCCGGCCCCGGGCGAGTGGCCGCGCCCCAGACGGGCTGGCGAGCAGGCCATCCTCTTCGAGGACGGAGAGCGCACGCTGCTCGCCGTGCGTTCGTTCACGGCGGCCGGCACGAAGGCCCTCGCTCGAGACCTGGAGCGCCGACGCCTGAGCGGCGTGGATGCGTCGTCCGCGCGCCGCGCCGCGGCACGCGCGCACTGGCGCTCCGGGCTGGCCCCGGCCGGAGCGGTGACGCTGCCACTCTCGGGCCAGTGTGCCGCGCTTCTCAGGGCGCGATTGCTCCTGGTCGTGCTGGTGGACCCGCAGGTGCCTCCACTGGTCCCGCTGGAGACGCCCGGCAGCGCGGCCGAGCGCGCACGGCTGGCTCGCGCCGAGGTCGAGGTCGTGCGCTTGGCGTTGGCCGCCCGGCCGGACTCGCTCGCCTCCGCGCTCACCGTCTGCGCATCCGCCGAGGGGGAGTGGCTGCGCGCTCTGGCGGCGGAGCCGGCGTCCGACCCGCGCGCCCGGATCGAGGCGGCGTGGAGGTGGCACGAGCGGTCGTATGCCCCGGCGCTCGACCAGGCGGAGCGCGCCCTCGAGGCGACGCTGTCGGAATCCCAGAACGATGAGGTGGTGGCCGCGGCCTTCGCGCAGGCCCTCTCGCTCGAGCGCCTGGCGCCGAATCCGTCCGCCGCCCTCTTCGCACACGGCGCCTGGGGGCCTTTGCCCGCGGCGTTTCCCATCGTGCGGACCTGGATAGCTCTTTTCGCCGCCGGCGCGCTCGCGGGTGCGGCCCTTGCGCTCGTGCTGTGCGTGCCGTGGCTGTGGCCGCGCTCCCGGCCGCGCGCCGTGCACGCGGTGCACGGCGTCCCGGCGGCGCTGAGCCCGCACGCCTCCCGCGAGCGCCTCGTGCGGCTGTCCCGCGACCCGAGCCGGGCCTGGGATGCGGAGTTGGGATGGCTGCACCTCGTGAGCGGGCCGCATCCCGCGCGGATCGCGCACGCGGTCGCCATCCTTGCCGGCGGGTTCGTCGAGCGGGGAATGCGCGTCCTGCTGGTGGACGCCGGCGAGCGACTCAGGCTGCATGAGCGTTACGGAGGAGACCCGCGCTGGGGGCTCGGTGAGTGTCTGGCGGGAGAGGTCCCGTTGCTGGGGGTGGTGCAGGGCACAGGCCGCGCGGGCTTCTTCTTCCTCGCCCACGGCGCGCCGGGGCGACCGGGACGCTGGGACGATTTGAGCGGGCTGCTCGAGGACGCTCGCAAACACTTCGACCGGGTGCTCCTCGCCCTGGACCCGAAGGTCCCGAGGGCGGCAGCGCTGCCGCTCGGAGGGCGGGTCCTCGAGGCATGGTGGGCGGAGCCTGGCCCCGGGCTTTCGAGGAGCGCGGTCGCGCTTTCCGAGCGGCTTGGCATCCCATTCTCCTGCTTAGACTTGAACTGGCTGATGGAGGCGATGCTCGAAGCCGAGTCCGTCGCTCCGGTGGTGCAGGTCCCGGGTCCGCCTCCGCCGGGGGATGATGTCAGCGCCGCACAGCCAGCCTGCTTCGCGGGCGCAGAAGCCCTCGCAGCCGCGGGCCCGGGACCCGGAGAGGAAGCGTTCGAACCGGTGGCGGCTGTGTCGGGCCCGGCGGAGGCCGTCGGAACGCTGGCACGCTCTGATGGCGAAGCGGTGGTGCTAGGCTGTGACCTCGAGGTGCAGGAGCGCCTGCGCTTCATGGTCTGGATGCGACGTGTGCAGGCCGAGCGTCGGGCCGCGGTGTTCGAGACCAGCGCGGGCCGCTGAGCCGTGCGACCCAATCGGCGGAGGACCGCATGCGCATCCTGGTGACCGGTGGCGCGGGCTTCATCGGCTCGCACGTCGTCGACCGCTTCATCGAGCGCGGGCACGAAGTGGCCGTGCTCGACAATCTCAGCAGCGGGTTCCGCGAACTGGTGAATCCCGCCGCCCGTCTCTACGAAGCGGACCTCACCGACTCGGCCGCGGTCGAGCGCTGTTTCGCCGAGTTCCGGCCCGAGGTCGTGGACCACCACGCAGCGCAAATCGACGTGCGCCGCTCGGTGGACGACCCGGTGTTCGATGCGGGCACCAACATCGTCGGGGCCCTGGGCCTGCTCCAGGCCTGCACCCGCCACGGCGTGCGCAAGTTCGTCTACGCCTCGACCGGCGGGGCGCTCTACGGCGAGGGCCGGCAGTTGCCCGCGACCGAGCAGCATCCGGTCAACCCCGAGTCACCCTACGGCGTGAGCAAGCACACGCTCGAACATTACCTCTACCTCTGGAAGCTCCTGCACGGCCTCGAATACACGGTGCTTCGCTATCCAAACGTTTACGGGCCGCGCCAGAACCCGCACGGCGAGGCGGGCGTGAACGCCATCTTCATCCTGCTCATGCTGCAGGGGAAGCGGCCACGCATCTTCGGCACTGGCGAGCAGGTGCGCGACTACCTCTACGTCATGGACGTGGTGGAGGCGAACGATATGGCGCTCGCGCAGGGCGGCGGCGAGATTGTCAACCTCGGCACCGGGATCGGCACCTCGGTGAACGATATCTTCCGCGAGCTGAAGGCGATCGTGGGTTTCGAGGGCGAGCCGGTCTACGAGGCGGCGCGGCCGGGGGAGGTGCAGCGCATCTATCTCGACGCGACGCGGGCGAAGATGGTGCTGGGCTGGACGCCGCGCATGAGCTTCCGCGACGGGCTGGCGCAGACGGTGGAGTGGTCGCGCCGCACGGGCGGCGAGCAGCTGCGGTAGCTCAGCGCGCCGGGGACTCCAGCCGGGGCCCCCCCACCAGCGAGCCCGGTGACCAGCGCGGGTAGCGCGCGTCGAAGCGTGCGCGATTCCCCGGGCCGAGCAGGAAGTTCAGCGCGCCGTCGGCGTCGTTGATGACCACGTCCACGTGCCGGTCCAGGTATTCGAAGTAGCGCCCGGCCCGCCAGGCCTGCACCGACGGGTTGTTCACGAGCCCGTCCAGGTTCACCACGGTGAAGGGGCCGATCTCGGGGGCGAAGTAGCCGGCCGCGCCGGCGTTGAAGACCCCGACCGTCCGGGTGCCCGGAGCCTGCGTGGCGATCCGCGTCAGGATGGGTCGCACGGTCAACTCCTCGCCGCGCGGCACGATCTTCGTGGCGTTGAAGTACTGCGCGAAGATCGCGATTCCCGCCGCCGCCGCCACGATCGCGAGCGCCGCGCGCCACGCGGCCCGCAGACGCCCGACCAACTCGCCGCCGGCCACGCCGCCCGCGAGGAACACGAGGATGAAGGTGGGCACGGTCGCGTACCAGACGACGTAGGTGCGCAGGACCAGCGCATAGACCACGGCGTGAGCCGCGAGATAGCCGAGGAGCCCCAGCGCCAGCGGACGCAGGACCGGGACGCGTGGCCGCCGGAGCGAGAGGATGAGGAAGGGCAGGAGCGCGGCCAGGGCCAGCCACCTGGCCCACGCGAAGAGGGTGAACGCCGCTCGGTGCTTCATGCTCTCGCCGGCCACGAAGTAGGCCGGCACCCAGACGAAGGCGGCGAGGTAGCGCAGGCGGTGGCCCAGCGCCTGCGGCACGTGGCCGAAGATCTGCGGGTTCGCGAGCTTCGCCGCCCCGCTCACCTGCCAGGGCGTGCCGAAGGTGGCGAGGTTCCAGATGAACCAGGGAAGCGCGATCGCCAGTGCCGTCACGCCGGCCATGACGAAGAACGCGAGTGCGCGGCGCCATGAGCTCCGGGTGGCGAGCCACGAGCCCAGCGTGACCAGCGCCAGCGCGAGGCCCAGCAGCGGGCCGTTGTCGGTGCGGGCGAGGAACGCGAGCCCCGTGACGATGCCGACCAGCGCCCCGCGGCGCGCATCGGGCGCGCCGTCCTCGAAGGCCCACGTGACGACCCACAGCCACGCCGCGAACAGCGTCACGGTGAGCGCGCTCTCCAGCCCGCGCAGGGAGAGCAGAACGGTGACGGGGGAGAGGAACCAGATGGCCGCGGCCCAGTGCGCGCCGCGCGGGGAACGGAGTCGCCGCAGCAGCCGCCACAGCAGCATGCCGCTGGCGACGTCGAGCAGGGCGCACAGGCTGAGGGCCAGGTGCACGCCCACCCAGGAGCCTGCCTGCAGTGCGCCGGTGAGTGCGAAGACGGGGGTGAGCAGCAGCAGCCAGAGCGGGTGGAAGCCGTTGGTGGGAGCCAGGCCGTCGAAGGTGGCGCCGTGGCCCGCGGCCAGATGGCGCGCGATGTTGAAGTAGTAGAAGGCGTCGTCCGCGACCACCCGGTTGTCGCACCAGCCCGACCAGATGAGCCCGAGACGCAGCGCGGTGCCGAGCAGCGCAAACGTCAACAGGCCGCGGCGCCCGGCGGACCCGGCGGGCGCGGGTGGCTTCAGGGCGTCCGGTCCCGCAGGCTGTGCTGCGCCAAAGGGTGTCATCGGCCCTTCGCGTCTCAGCGGACGAGCCGCGCTTCGAGCGTGAGACGCGGGTGCCCGGTCCGCCGGCCAGTCACGTGCGACTTGTTCTCGATCCGGCGGTAGCCCGCCAGCGCGCGCAGGTCCACGCCGCTCGCGGGCCACCAGCGCAGCCCCGCCTCGAGGTCGCGCGTCTGCTCCACCACGCCTTCGAACGTACCCACCGCGACGCGCGGCGAGCCCGGCACGAAGGGCTCGTCGAGGCCATTCTCGCCCTTGTCGCTGCGTGAGGCGCGCGCGAGCAACTGCCAGTCCGCGCCCAGATCAAGAGCGCCGCGCAGGGCGATGCATCGCGAGTCCGGGCCCAGGGGAAACCCGAGCGGTCCGCCCTGCGCCTGGTGGGCGCGCCCGAAGAACGAGGTGTAGACGTAGCGCGACAGCCGCGTGTACTCGCCGCCCCAGCTGAGGCGGCTGGCGCCGAGCAAGCCCACGCCCTCCCAGCCCAGCTGCCAGCCGTACTTGTCCGGGTTCTGCGCGGTGCGCGCAGACAGGTCGTCGAGCAGCAGCTCGCCGTAAACGCGCGTGCCGCTGGCGATGCGCCAGGCAACGTCTAGCCCCAGCATGATGTTGTTGCGCAGGGCGCCGGAGGAATCGGGCTCGTCCTGCACCAGCAGGCGTTGGACCAGGACGTAGGGGATCACGCCGATGGCGTAGAGCGGCTGCCAGCTCGAGGCCCGGTAGCGGGCGGTCTCGGTGATCCCGAGGCGCAGCGCATCCTGTGGCTGCCACTCCACCCGGTGCGCGGCGAGCTGCTCGCCCGCCGCCTGCCGGAGGGTGGCGGAGAGCGCCGAGAAGTCCAGGTGGAACGTGGTCAGGTGGACCTGGTAGGAGAGTCCCGTGAAGGGCGCCGAGGTCTTTGAGAGGAGCAGCGAGGCTTCCTCGCCCGGACCCCAGTGCCGGCGCCCGCGCCCAAACTGCGCGGCCCAGCAGCCTTCGCGGCTTGTGCAGGCCAGGTAGGTCTCCTCGGTGTGGACGACGAGGTCGGTGTTCGCGACGATAGGATCCGCGAAGGAGCGCGCCCGGTCCACGCGTCCGGCCAGCAGATTCGTGAAGAGGAGCCACTGGTCCGTCTGAACGCCCAGCCGCGCGCGCAATCCCGAACCCGAGGCGAAGCACACCTCGCCCGTGTCGGCCAGGACGCTGCCCTCGGCCGCGACGGAGAGTTCGAAGCGCTGGTCCTCGGGCGCGGTCGCCTCGAACAGGCGCCGCGTCGAGCGCCAACGCGTATGAGGGGCGAACCAGGGCGCGGCGTCGCACCCCAGGGCGCGCTCGAGGCGCGCAAAGGAAATGGCTCGAGCCGCATCTGGAGAGTCCGGTGGAGCGCCGCTTCCCTGCAGCTCGAAGCGCTGCAGCGGGCGCAGGCCGAGATGCGGGCGGAGGATGCGCGCCTCGCCCGGCGCTGAGCCGAGGATATCGAGCAGGCGCAGCTCCGACTCGAGCGGGTCGCCGACGGGGATGAATCCGCGTGGCGAGGCGAGCAACGGGGCTGGCGCCCACAGGACCAGCGCCACGAGCGCGGCCCACGCCGCGCGGGACACCGTGCCTGCATGCAGCGATTCCGGGGTCCGGTGGCGAAGCGGTCGGTCAACACGAATCATAGGGGTGCGATGCTAGCAGGCGGGCAGGGGTGCGGCTAGCGCAGGCTCCGGCAGGGTGCGATCCG
>Ga0315273_10004491_pt1 | contig 17094 bp, 17 predicted proteins | sample YL17G02_0_MG_FD_205753 | JGI IMG/M metagenome (GOLD analysis project Ga0315273, IMG submission 205753) | Sediment microbial communities from Yellowstone Lake, YNP, Wyoming, USA - YL17G02_0 | ecosystem: Environmental > Aquatic > Freshwater > Lake > Sediment | place: USA: Wyoming | collected... | reverse complement strand
TCAACGCCTCGTCGATCTTCTTGGCGCTCATCAGTTCGTCGCCGCGGTTGGCGTGCGTGTAGGCTCGCTGCAGGACAATGAGCCGGCGCAGCTCCTTGAGCGGCTCGGGGTGATCCTCGACGCGCAGGTCGAACACCCGGTCGGCGTCCTGCCACGGCCGGCCCGTGGTCTTGGGGCGCACGACGAGGATGGCCGCGGACTGCTTGCCGCGGATGTCGCCGCCCACCGCCTGCGCGGCGTCGAGCGAGGCGAGCAACCGGTCTGCGAGGTCGCCCTGCCCGCGCTGGAAGGCGGCCGCCATCGCCGGCCAGACCTTGTCGTTCGCCATCATGTTCGCCTGGGTGGAGTACTGCGTGCCGATCTGATGCCCGGCCGCGGCGATGGCCTGCTTGCCCGTGTGCGCCGCCACTCTTCCCTGCGCGTCGAGCATCGCCACCTGTCGAACCTCGCGCTGGGGATCGTCGGCCAGGAGTTTCCCGAGCGCATCGGGCGCGCTCATGCCTGTCTTCATCAGGTCCAGGCCCCGCTGCCCGTACGCCGGCTCGACGAACGACTGCGTCGCCACGACGCCGACGCCCGCTTCGCCCCAGGTCACGATCGATCCGACCGAGAACCAGTGCGACTGCACGGCGACGCCCATCTCGCCTGTCTTCGGATCCCGCGCGACGATCGAGAACGTGCTGACGGGGCGAGAGGGAGTGACGACCGCTCCAACCGCTGACGGCTGGTCGAAACACAGCGCCGCAATCAACCAGAACATGGTGCTCCTTCCGGTTTGCTGGTCGAATCTGAAATCGCGAGTGCAGAGTTCAGAATTGAGACTCCGCGATTCCACCCCGCCTGTCACCAACGGTGGTACGCAGGGTGGCCTGGCTTGACCGCCACGAACGTGCCGCGGCCGTTGGCGCACACGACGCCGTTGGCTTCGAGCGTCGCTTCGACGACGGCGCGGTCGTCGGTGAACTCCACGACGTGCGCGCGCAGCGTCACCGGGCCGAGCGGCGTGGGCCTCCGCAGCCTCACCGAGTACTCGGCCGTCACCGTCGAAGGCGGCTCGGGCAGGCCGAGTTTCTGCATCAGGTGATAGGTCGCCGTCCAGTTGCAGTGACAGTCGAAGAGCGTGCCGATGATGCCGCCGTTCAGCGCCCCTGCGTACGCCTGGTGCTGCCTCTGGGGCGTCCACTCGCAGACAACCTCGTCACCGTGCGGGAAGCTGCGGATCCGCAGGCCCAGCTCGTTGCCAGGGCCACACCCGTAGCAGCAGTTGGCAGGCGCGTAGCGCTCCTGCAGGCTCGCGCCAGCGTCGATTGAGTCGGGCATGGGAGCATGGTAGCAGATGCTGAAAAGGAAAAGGGGTCGGGAGTAATTACGCCCGAGCACGTCTTCGCATGACGGATCTGTATTCGGCGTGTTTGCTCGGCGTAATTACTCCCGACCCCATTTGTCGGCTCCGCCCGCACGATGGCGCCGCGAGCCACGTTCCGGCTGTCGTTCCACTTCGGGCATCCGGGGCGAGTCGGAGACCTGGCGGGTGGATCCCAGCAAGGGCATGACGCTGGTCATGCTGTCGGTGGCGACGAGCCTCGACGCCTGTGCCGTCGGCTTCAGCCTGGCGATACTCGACGCGCCGATTCTCTATCCCGCCTTCATCATCGGCCTGGTGACCGGCACGTTGTCATTCATGGGCGTGCGCCTCGGCCAGCGTCTGGGCCAGGGCGTGGGGCGGCCGATGGAGATCGCGGGCGGCCTGATCCTGATTGGGATCGGGTTGAGGATGCTGCTGGGAGAGGGGGCCGGCTGACGGGAAACGGCAGACGGTAGACGGTAGACGGTAGACGGTAGACGGTAGACGGTAGACGGTAGTGGGCCTGCCCGGGGGCGCCCGCCTGCGCTGCGATCCACGCCGACGCGGGATCGCGTGCTGGGCGGCTGAACGTGTCGTTGTGGTGCGGGACGAACACGTCGCGCAGGTCGGCGTTGGCGGCCGCCAGGATCGTGATGCCGGCCGCACCGTCATCGCCCGCTCCAAGGCGGCGTCCGGACACGGCATTGAGCCTCCTCAGCTCTGTCGTACCCCGACGCCTCCCCGTCACCAAGCGGACAGATCGCTTGCTCTCGGGAGCGGTCGGAACATGTACTCCCTGCAGGCTCCGAGGATCCGGTTAACGCGCGAGGCCGCGGCGATAATTGGCGATGTGAGATCGCGACACCGAGGCTGCGGCGTCACGGGCGTCTGATGACGGGTGTTCCGGGCCGACCCGTCCATCTCGTTCCCCGACAACTTGGAGATTCCCAGCTTAAGCAGGACCAGGGACTCCGTGATCGGAACGGCCTGCAGGAGCACATCCTGCCGGGGACGTTGAGTGTGGGCGGCGTGGCGTGGCAGGCCACCGTCGTGCTGGTGAAGTCCCCGACGGCGCAGTCCATCCTGCTGCACGCCGTCAAGCCCCGCGCCTCCGGCAAGTTCCCCGGCGGTCCCATGCTGGTCGGCATGAAGCCGGGCAGATTGCTCGGGGAGCCGTGAAGCCACCGCGTGGCGACTTGCGGCCGGACGCGAGGCTGCGCAGGGGAGACGTGTTCACTCGGACGCCTCGCGCCCTGCCAGACGGCGCGGCCGACGAAGAAGGGCCCGAGGCGATCGAGATAGCGCGGTCTGCTGTGTCTTGCGCATCGCCTGCGCGACCGCCGAAAGCGGGTGCAGGTCTTTCCCAATCAACCCCACCACGAAGTCGTTGTCGTGGGTGTCGAGGCCGTGGCGAGCCAGGCGGATGTCGTGCGGGTTGTCGGTGGCGCCGAACGCCATGCCGATGGCGCCGTGCTCGGCGAGGATCACGCGCTGCTGGTCGGCGGGCGCCTGCGCGGGCACGCCGACGCCGCGCGGGTCGTTCAGGACTTCATAGACCACGCCGGGGATGGAGGCGTCGGCAAGCGTGTCGGCGAGCGGCCGGGCGCCGGCACAGCCACCGAACGCCAGCAACTGCATGAACAGCCGCTCGTCGGAACGGCGGGGCACCCCGCCTTTCAGGCCACCCTTTCCGCCGAGATCCGGCGGCTCGAAGGCGCGTCCCCGGCACCGCCGCTCTCCCCTCCGGGATGGCCTGTGCCTTCACGATGCTCCCTGGTTTCCGCCTCTCTTCGGGATCACGGCATCGTACCACAGCGGGCGCCGGGATCCCCTTGCGCTTCGCCCGCGACGATGGCATCGTCGTCGTCGAGGAAGTATGCAAGGACTCCGTTCGACGAAGCGCCGCATGCGCGTGCGCGACTATCTCCGCATGGCGGAGACGAACAGGCCCCTGGAACTGGTGTACGGCGTGCTGCGGGAACCGCCCGCGCCGTTCTACGGCCACCAGGCCATGGTGACGCGAATGGCGGCCGCGTTGCACCGGTTCGTCGATCGCCACGCCCTCGGCGCCGTGTGCGTGGCCCCGGTTGACGTCGTCCTCGATCACGACGGCGCGCTTGTGGTCCAGCCCGACATCATCTTCGTCTCCAATGCGCGCAGCGCGATCCTGTCGGACCGCGTCTGGGGAGCCCCGGATCTGACCGTGGAGGTGCTGTCACCGGGCACGGCGAAGCGGGACCGCACGAACAAGCTCGAGTGGTATCGGGAGTATGGCGTGCGGGAGTGCTGGCTGGTCGATCCCGTGGTGCCCACCGTCGAAGTCGTGTGCCTCGATCCGTGGCGTCCCGGGCGCATCTATGGTGGCTCCGCGCGTTTCTACTCGCGGCTGCTACCGGGATTCCGTCCCTCGATTACCCGGCTGTGCCGGCGGAGCGGCAAGAACGCTGGCGTGATGACGACGGCTCGCGGGTAACCGGCGGGCCGTTGCTCCGAATCGGGGGCTCTCGTCGTCTCCGGAACGACACCGCCGTTGGCCTCCACTGGCTCGCTGCGCGCACGCGAATCGTTCGGCCATCGGCCGGGCGCCGCGTCGCGAGAAGACCGGTGTGCTACCACAGCACGAGCAGCGGCCGCCCGACCTCCAGCAGGGATTCCAAGCTCGAGAGGACCATTGGCCACCCCCGTGTGATCCCCGCCAGCATGTCGGATCCGGCGTCGAGGTCGTCGTGTGTCACCGTCAGGCGCTCCACGTCCCGATGCGGCTCGATCAGGAACGTGACCCTCGAGTGCTTCTCCTCGTGCGCCTCGTCGGCCGGGAAGGCCCACGACACGACGAGGCGCCGCGGTGGCGAGCGCTCGACGACCTGGCCAACCAGGTCGAGCGTTCCCTTTCCGTCCGACCGCCGGTGCTCCCACCTCGACCCTGGCTTCCAGTCCGACACGTTCTCGTGCTGCCAGTACTGCGTCGTCATCTTGCTGTCGATGAGCGCATTCCACCGCTTCTCCGGCGTGGTCGCGACGTACACCACGTAGACGAACTGGAGCGTGTCCAGGTTAGTCTCCTTCCGTACTCTTCTTGAGTTCGCGTAACGCGTCCAGGTGCTGCCGTTCGTACCTTGCGATCCACCGCTCGTAGATGTCGCAGATGGGGACGGGATTGAGGTAGTGCAGCTTCTCTCGCCCCCGACGGACCGTCGCGACCAGGTTGGCGCCCTCCAGGCGCCCGAGGTGCTGCACGACCGCCTGTCGGCTCATGTCGAGGTGCGCGCAGAGGTCACCCAGCGTCTGGCCGTTCTGCGCCTGCAGGGTATCGAGCAGGCGCCTCCGTGCCGGGCTCGCGAGTGCCTTGAACACCTTGTCCACGCCCACCCTTCCGACAATATGCAACGAAATGCTTGCAGGTCAACTGTCGGGCAGCAGGACGGGGCTCGAACCCGCCAGGCAGCGCGTGTGCGTACGCCCCCGCCCTGCGGTAACATGCGCCTGCACCGTTCAGAGGAGGACGCATGCTCGATCGTCGTCAGTGCTTCCGGCGCCTGCTGGCGGTTCCCGCCGCGGGCTGGGCGATCTCGCGCGTTTGGCCGTCGGCGGCCGCCGCCGCGCAGGAACTGGTGCAGGATGGCGAATCGTACTGGAACCACCTGCGCTGGCAGTTCCTGATTCCCGAGGACCAGGCCTACTTCAACACCGGCACGCTGGGCGCCTCGCCGCGCGTCGTCGTGGACGCGGTGGCCGAGCACCTGCGCTACGTCGAGGAGAACGTGGCGACGTGGGACTTCGCCGCCGACAGGCCCGAGCGCCTGGCCGGGTATCGGCCAGAGAAGGAACTGCGCCGCAAGCTGGCCGAGTTCGTCCACTGCGACCTCGAGGAGATCGGCCTGACGATGAACGCCACGATGGCCATGAGCCTCGTGGCCAACGGCCTCGAACTCCAGAAGGGCGACGAGGTGCTCATCACCGACAAGGAGCACCCGGGCGGCCGGTCGGGCTGGGACGTGAAGCAGCAGCGCGTCGGCATCGTGCTCAAGGAAGTCCCGGTGCCGACGACGGTGAAGAGCCCCGACGAGATCGTGAAGGCGTTCGAATCGGCGTTCACGCCGAAGACGAAAGTGCTGGCGGTTCCGCACATCACCTCCGGCCAGGGCATCGTGCTGCCCGTGAAGGCGCTGTGCGCGGCGGCGAGAGCCCGTGGCATCTTCACGGTGACCGACGGCGCGCAGGCGGTGGGGCAGCTCCATGTCAACGTGCGCGATCTCGGCTGCGACGCGTACTTCTCCTCGCCGCACAAGTGGCTGCTCGCGCCCAAGGGGAACGGCTTCCTCTACCTGCGGCGCGACGTGCAGGACCGCGTGTGGACGACGCTGGCCAGCTCGCAGTGGAACAACCACCAGGAAGGGATGTTCCGGCTGACGCAGTACGGCACGCTGAACCAGAGCCTGCTGCGCGGGTTGGAAGTGGCGGTGGACTTCATGGACCGGATCGGCCGGGACCGCGTCGAGGAGCGCGTGCGGTTCCTCGGCACTCACCTGCGGACCGGGCTCGGCAAGATCGGCGGCGTCACGGTCGTCACGCCGGTCCATCCGGCGCTGTGCGCGGGCATCACGACCTACGGCGTGAACGGCGTGAGCGGGCGGCAGCTCCAGGACGAGCTGTGGAACCGGAAGAAGATCCGCGTCCGCGCCTCCGGCACGACGGCAGTGCGCCAGTCCTGCCACATCTACAACAACGTGGTGGAACTGGACGCGACGCTCGAGGTGGTGAAGCGGCTGGCGGGAGGGTAGGGCGGAGGACTTGTCGTGCAGGAGCGCGGGTCTTCAGACCCGCGACATCTTCGGTATCGGCAGCCGGGGGACACTCCGCAACTCGCGCCGTTTCCGCGAATGCGCCTACGCCGGTGGCCTCCAATGGCTCGCCGGGATCATGCGAGTCAGTCGGCCACCGGGGAAGCGCTGCGTCGCGTCGTGTTCCGGATCGACCCGCCGGCTGCCTCCAATGGCCCGCCGCGCTGCCGAGATTCCCGGAAGATCCGGGAACGAAGGCGGGCAGCCTTGCCGGCGCCTTTGGCATTCTAGTCTGCGACGGTCGCTCTCCCGATCTGCGTCGTCGGGGCCCGCTGGCCGCGGTAGCGGATGACGGCCACCGTGATGTCGTCTTCCTGCGGCGCGTCGCCGGCAAACGTGTCGACCGCGTCGAACAGGCCCTGCACCAGCGCGTCGGCCGGGCGCAGGCTGTGGTAGGCGCTGAGGAACTGCTCGATGCGCTCGGTGTCGAACGAGGCGCCGAGCGCATCGACGGCGTCGCACACGCCGTCCGTGTAGAGGAGCAGCGCTTCGTCGGGTTCGAGGGAGAGTTCGGTGATAGGGAAGCTGGCCTCTTCGAGCACGCCGAAGGCCAGGCTGTTCTTCGCCTTCACGAGTTCGACCGTGCCGTCGGCGCGCAGGCAGTAGGGGAGGTTGTGGCCCGCGTTGGCCAGCTCCATCCGCCCGGTGGTCAGGTCCAGCCGCCCGCCGAACGCGGTCACGAACATCGCGCCGTCGTTGTCGCGCGACAGCTCCCGGTTCATCCTCGCCATCGCCTCGTCGAGCGACAATCCCGCCCCCGCGATGGCGCGGAACAGCGTCTGGCCGACGGCCATCATCATCGCGGCCGCCATCCCCTTGCCCGACACGTCGGCGACGATGAACCAGAGCGAGTCGCCGTCCAGCAGGAAATCGTAGAAGTCGCCGCCGACGGTCCGCGCGGGCGTGAGGCGCGCGCCCAGGTCCACCTCGTCGCGCGTGGGCGGCCTGCGCCGCAGCATGCCCATCTGGATCTCGCGCGCCAGCGCCAGCTCGCGGTCGATCACCTGGCGCGCGGCGGCCGCTTCGGCCAGCGCGATGTTGCGGACGCGCATCGCCGCCACCGAGGCAAGCGAGGCCAGCAGTTGCAGGTCCTGTTCCGAGAAGCGCCGCACGTGGATGCTCGAGTAGAGCGCGATCATGCCGAGGCATCCCGCCGAGTCCGAGAGCGGCGCCGCGACGATGCTCCGCACGCCGGAGACGAGCACGCTCTTGGCCGAGGCGAACCGCTCGTCGGCCTGCGCGTCCAGCACGAGGGCTGCGGCGCCTTTCACGGTCACTTCTTCGGCCAGCCGCCGCGACACCAGCAGGCTGCCCGACGATCCGGGCGAGCGACGCTCGGCCGCCCGGACCAGCTCGCCGTCGGGCCCCTTCAGGAAGATGGCCGCCTGCTCGGGCTGAAGGACCGCGAAGGCGCGGTCGAGGATCATCTGCAGGAGCTCGTCACGCGAGATCGGCCCGGACAGGACGCGATGGACTTCGTTCAGGAGCTGCAGCCGAGACGACGCCCCGACATCGGCGTCGGTGGTCTGTATCAGCTCGGCGACGGGGCGCAGCACCGAGAAGTACGCGTTGTCCGCGGGAGCGTCGGTGATGGGTGGCGGCGAGGCGAACTCGCGCTCGGCCTTGCCCACCGACCGCACGCGCAGTTGCGTATCGCCGATGCGGATCGTGTCGCCGGGGCGCGCCTCCGCGGGGTCCGACAGCGCCTTGCCGTTGAGCAGCGTGCCGTTGCGCGAGCCGAGGTCCTCGATGAACCACGCGGCGCCGTCGCGGAACAGCCGCGCGTGCCGGCGCGAGACGCTGTGATCGTCGATGGCGATGTCCGCCTTGCCCGTGCGGCCGATCACGACGGCGTCGCCCTCGCAGTCGCGTTCCACCGGCGCGTGGCCGGGCCGCTCGATTTGCAGGTGGAGCGTGCTCACGTCAGCCTATCCAGTCATGCGCCAGCGCAGCGCGCGACCGCGCCGTCACGTGTCGGTTCGACGGTGAACAGCGGCAGGAACCCGGCCAGGTCGAACACCTGGCGCACGGCGTCGTTCAGCGAGCAGAGAGCGAGCGTGCCCTTGCCTCCGCCCAGGCGCTTGGCGGCGACGAGCAGCACGCGCAGGCCCGCGCTGCTGATGTAGCTCACGCGCTCGAAGTCCACCACCAGTTTGCGGTTCCCGCCGTCGAGCGACTTTCCGATGGCCTGTTCGAGCTCGGCGCTGGTCGTGCTGTCGATGCGTCCCGACGGAGCCACCACCGTGACACCGTCCCGGACTTCCTGCTGGATATCCATGCCTTCATCCCTTCCCGGGCTCGTCGGGCGCCTGCCCCGGGAGCTGGCGCATCAGCACGAGACAGTTGCGATCGTCTTTCCGCGAGTATTCCACGCGGTGCATCAGTTGCTTGACCAGATGGATGCCAAGGCCGCCCGGCCGGCGATCCTGGAGCGGCGCCCCGACGTCCGGCGTCGGGAGCGCCAGCGGGTCCACCGCCGGCCCATCGTCGGCGATGGTCACCACCAGCATCGACCCCGTCAGGGCGAACGTCATTTCAATCACGCCGTCGCTGCGGCCCTTGTACGCGTGACCGACGATGTTGGCGAGGATTTCGTCGAGGGCCACCTGCACCGGCCACCCGGTCTCGCGATCGAGGTCGTGGGCCGCCAGAAAGCGGTCGCAGGCGTCCGTGGCCGCGCGGATGCCATCGAGGGTGCCGGCGACGCAAACAGTCTGGGACGGCATCATCGCCATGTCGGGCCCGCTTGGCAGCAGCAAAACGTGGGCATGATACCACCGGTCGCTGTGATATAAGATCCCGATACTTTCTCTTCGTCTTTCGAGCGTCTGCCGCCAACTTTTCCCGGAGGCCGCGTGTCATTCTCCGTGAGCGCGGACGAAGACACTGCCTTGGTTGAGCAGTGTCTCCGCGGCGACACGAACGCCTTCAGGCCGCTGGTGGAACGGTACCAGAAGGTGCTGTTCACGGTGGCGTTGAGGATGCTGGGCGACCATGCGGACGCCAGCGATGCGGCGCAGAACGCGTTTGTCCGGGCCTACGAGAAACTGGGCACCTACGACCGGACGCACAGGTTCTTCAGCTGGCTCTACCGCATCCTGCTCAACGAATGCCTCAACGTGCAGCGGTCGCGCCGCCGGTTCGAGCCGATCGAGAGGATCGAGCCGACGCTGGCCGCTACCGACGACCCGCACCGGGCGGCGCAGGACGCCGAGGTCAAGGCCCGGGTGCAGGCGGCGCTGGCGCAGTTGCCCAGGCCGTACCGGGAGGTGGTCATCCTGAGGCATTTCGCGGACCTGTCGTACCACGAAATGGCCGAGACGCTGGCGATTCCCGAGAAAACGGTGAAATCACGGTTGTATTCGGCGCGCCAGCGGCTTGGGGAACTGCTGCTTGGCTGGGATGGTGAGCGATGAGCGAGATGGCCGACAAGGATCTGCTGCACGGCGCACTCGACGGGGCGCTTACAGAGCCGGAAGCGGAGCGGTTGCGCGACTGGCTGGCCAGGGATCCGGCGGCGCGCGCGCAGGCGGAGGATCTCCGGCGGCTGGTCGAACTGGTCCAGCAGTTGGGGTCCGCGGAGCCCCCCGCGGGGTTGTCCGAGCAGGTGATGGCCGCGGTGGCGGCCCGCGCCGAGCGGAGGCCTGTGCCCTGGTGGGAGCGATGGGCGGCGGGTGTCCGCGGCGTCCGCCAACAGCTTTCCGAATGGTTCGCGCATCATTCGGAGCGGAACAACTGGAGCGGCGAGCTGCTCCGCTGGGCATCCGGCATGGCCGGAGGAGGAGCGATCGTGGCAAAGAAAGCGTTGTGGGCGGTTGCGGGGCTGGCGGTGATAGCGATTCTCGTGTTCGTGTACTACAATGGCGCCCGGTCGGTGGACCAGGGTGCCGAAGGCACGATCGCCGGGGCCAATCGCGCGGTGGGCGCGCAGCCGTCCAGCGTGAACGCGAAGACCGGCGACGCGCAGAAGTTCCTCCAGAGCGACACCTTCAACCGGATGATGAAGAGCAAGGACGTGCGCAACCTGCTCGCCAACGCCGACTTCTGCGCGCTGCTCGCGAGCGAGGCGGTCGAGGCGGCTCTGAGGGATGGGGACGTCGAGGCGGCGCTCAAGAACCCGGACGTGGCGGCCGCGCTGGCGGACGCGGACGTTGCGGCCGCGCTGCAGGACTCGGAGATCCAGGCGGCGATGGCGGATGCGGAGGTGCAGGCCGCGTTGCGGGATGAAACGGTCGAGGCGGCGCTCCGGGATCCGGACATGGAAGCGGCGCTGCGGGACCAGGATACCAGGGCGCTGTTGATGAACGACGAGATCCAGGCCGCGCTCAAGAACCAGGCGGGATTGGCCAGGCTCTTCGCAGACGCGGAGGCGGCGCTCAAGACGGCCGGAGTGAAAGGCGGCGGGAGCCAGGCGGCCCTCAAGGCCAATCAGAGCGCGCTCCAGGCGGCACTGCAGAACAAGCTGTTCGCGGCCCTGCTCGCTGACGAGGCCTTCGAGGCGGCGCTCAGGAGCCAGAACGGCTTGATGATGAGCCTGCTGTCCGACGACGCGTTCGAGGCCGCGCTCAAGTCCGACGGCCGGTTGTTTGCCAGCCTGCTCACCGACGGTGCGTTCGACGCGGCGCTCAAGAACAACGCGGGTTTGATGATGCAGCTCTTTGCCAGTGACGCCTTTGAGGCGGCGCTCAAGCACAACGGCGGCGCCGCGTCGCTGTTCGGCAACGTCGAGTTCCAGTCGGCGCTGAAGGAAGAAGCGTTCATCGCGGCGATCAAGGACAACGGCTTCCAGGCGGCACTGAAGAACACCGCCGCGCTGCAGGCCGCGCTCAACAAGGCGTACTAGGCGCACCTTTCTCAGGGGGATGGGGATGGTTCGCCCGCCGAGTGTGGGGGAAGGCGAGGCGGCCCTCAAGAGGTGGACGAGGTGAGTAGCGGAGCGGAGAGCCGTTCTGCCGGGCATCCGGCACGGCCGGAGGAGGTGGGACTGTGGCAAAGAAAGTGATGTGGGCGGTCGCGGGACTGGTGGTGGTGGCGATTCTCGTGTTCGTGTACTACAATGGCACCCGGTCGGTGAACCAGGGCGCCGAAGGCACGATCGCAGCGGCCAATCGGGCGGTGGGCGCGCAACCGTCTAGTGTGAACGCCAAGACGGGGAACGCGCAGAAGTTCCTCCAGAGCGACACATTCAACCGGATGATGAAGAGCAAGGACATGCGCAGCCTGCTCTCGAACGCTGAGTTCTGCGCGCTGTTGGCCAACGAGGGGTTCGAGGCGGCGCTGCGGGATGGGGACGTGGAGGCGGCTCTGCAGGATGCGGACATCGAGGCCGCGCTGGCGGACGCGGACGTTGCGGCGGCGCTGCAGGACTCGGAGATCCAAGCGGCGATGGCGGATGCGGAGGTGCAGGCCGCGTTGCGGGATGAAGCGGTCGAGGCGGCGCTCAGGGATCCGGACATGGAAGCGGCGCTGCGGGACCAGGATACCAGGGCACTCTTGATGAACGACGAGATCCAGGCCGCGCTGAAGAACCAGGCGGGGTTGGCCAGGCTCTTCGCAGACGCGCAGGCTGCGCTCAAGCGGTTCGGGGTGAAGGGCACCCCTGAGGCAGCGATCAAGGTCGGGCAGTCCGCGCTCCAGGCGGCACTGCAGAACCAGCTGTTCGCGGCCCTGCTCGCTGACGAGGCCTTCGAGGCGGCGCTCAAGAACACGAACGGCTTGATGATGAGTCTGCTGTCCGACGACGCGTTCGAGGCCGCGCTCAAGTCCGACGGCAAGTTGTTTGCCAGCCTGCTCACCGACGACGCGTTTGAGGCGGCGCTCAAGAGCGACGCGGGCCTGATGACGAAGCTCTTTGCCAGCGACGCGTTCGAAGCCGCGCTCAAGAACAACGCGGGCTTGATGATGAAGCTGTTTGCCGACGACGCGTTCGAAGCGGCGCTCAAGGCCGAGGCTGGCTTGATGAGGCTGATTGCCGAAGACGCAGACTTCCAGGCGGCCCTGAAGGACACGGCCGCGCTGCAGGCTTCGCTCAGACGGTTGATGTAGGCGCGCGGTTTTCAGGGGGAAGGCTCGCCCGCCGAGCGTCGGCGGAGGCGAGGCGGCCCTCAAGGAGCGGACCCGGCGAGTGGCGGTTTGCGGCGGCGCGAACGTTGAGTGAGGTGCCCGGCGGCCCTGGGTCAAGGGCCGCCGGGCGTTTGTGTGTCTACACAACAACTGTTGCCGAGGGGGGTTAGATGAGCCTACGCGCTGCCACTTGCCCCACTGCCGGGGCCTCACGCGGCCGCACACTCGCCCGGGCCATCGCGCTGGCCTGCCTGCTCACGCTGATGGTCGCCTCACCGTCGGCGGCGCAGCTCGCCCGCGTGGACGTCGGCCAGCTGACCCTCATCTACTTCGATCTCACCGAATCGTACCTGGTGCCGCACGCCGTCCAGTAGTTCCTCGCGTCGCTCGATTTCCAGCGCAAGACGTTCGGGTTCAATCCCAAGGAACGGGTGTACGTCCTGCTGGCCGACTTCTCGGACGGCGCCGACGCAGGGGCGTCGGTGACGCCGCGCAACCGGATTTCGATCCAGATCGCGCCGCTCGGCTACGCCTTCGAGACCATCGCCGCCAACGACCGGCTGATTCTCATCATGAACCACGAGATGGTCCACGTGGCGACGATGGGGCAGCCGGCCGGTGCCGACAAGTTCTTCCGCGGCCTGTTCGCGGGCAAGGTGTCGACGATCAAGGAGCAGCCGGAAACGGCCATCTACTCGTACCTGACGGCGCCGCGACTGTACGCGCCGCGCTGGTTCCACGAGGGCGCTGCGGTGTTCACGGACACCTGGATGGACGGCGGCATCGGCCGGGCGCAGGGGGGCTGGGACGAGATGGTCTTTCGCGCGATGGTGAAGGACAACGCGCACATCTACGACCCGCTCGGGCTGGCGTCCGAGGGCACGAAGATCGACTTCCAGCTCCAGATCAACGCCTACCTCTACGGCACGCGGTTCGTCACGTGGCTGGCCGATCGCTACTCGCCCGCCCAGGTCGTCGACTGGGTCTCCCGCAAGCCCGGCAGCCGCGCCTACTACTCCTCGCAGTTCAAGAAGGTGTTCGACCGGTCGCTCGAGGACGCGTGGGCCGAGTGGATCTCCTTCGAGAAGACGTTCCAGCAGAAGAACCTCGAGGCCATCCGGAAGTACCCGATCACGCCGTACAAGGACCTGTCGCCGCGGGCGCTGGGCTCGGTCTCCCGCGCGTACTACGACGAGGCGGCGGGGAAGATCTATGCCGCGTTCAACTACCCTGGCGTCGTGGCGCACGTCGGCGCCATCAACGTCAACGGCGGGTCGGTGGAACGCATCGTGGACGTGAAGGACCCGGCGATGTACTCGGTGACCGCGCTCGCCTGGGATCCCGGCACCCGCACGCTCTTCTACACCACCGACAACGGCGCCTACCGCGACCTGATCTCGCTCGACCCCGCCACGGGCCGGCGCAAGATGCTGATGAAGGACGAGCGGATCGGCGACCTGGCCTTCAGCCGCGCCGACAAGGTGCTCTGGGGCATCCGCCATCTGAACGGCATCGCGACGCTCGTGCGCATTCCGGCGCCCTACACCGACTGGAAGCAGATCATCTCGTTCCCCTACGGCGAGGTGCCCTACGACCTCGACGTGTCGCCTGACGGGAAGCTCCTGGCGTGCTCCTTCGGCCAGGTGAACGGCCACCAGAGCGTGCGCGTGCTCGACGTGGCGAAGGTGCTCAAGAAGGACGTCACGCCGGTGGCCGAGTTCGACTTCGGTCTGGCGTCGGTGCCCAACAACTTCGTCTTCTCGCCGGACGGCCGGTTCCTCTACGGCAGCGCGTACTACACCGGCGTGTCGAATATCTTCCGCTACGACCTGGCCGCGAAGAAATGGGACGCCGTGACCAACGCCGAGACCGGCTTCTTCAGACCGCTGCCGCTCGGCGGCGACGACCTGATCGTCTTCCGCTACTCGGGCCAGGGGTTCGTGCCGGCCCGGCTCACGGCCAGGCCGGTCGAGGACCTCGCGGCCATTACGTTCCTCGGGACCGAGGTGATCGGAAAGCACCCTGTCTTGCAGGAATGGAATACCGCGATCAGGACGCCGGTCGTGTACGAGAAGTTGGAGAAGACCAAGGGCAAGTACGGCCTGACCGGCGGCCTCAAGATGGAGTCGGTCTACCCGGTCGTCCAGGGCTACAAGAACACGCAGGCCGTCGGGCTGCGTTTCAACCTGTCGGACCCGCTGGAGTTGAACCGGTTCACGTTCGTCGGCACCTACTCGCCGGCTGGAGCCATCGCCGAAAGCGAGCGGTTCCACCTGCGCGCCGAGTACGAACGGTACGACTGGAAGCTGCGGGCGACGCTGAACGGCGCGGACTTCTACGATCTGGTCGGCCCGACCAAGACGGGCCGCAAGGGGTACGTCTTCGGCGTCGAGCGCAAGAAGACCCTGATCTACGACGAGCCGAAGAAGATGGATGTGACGCTGGGCGGCAGCTTTTCTGGCAATCTGGACCGGCTGCCGGCCTACCAGAACGTCGCGGTGTCCGTCACCCGGCTGGCCTCGCTCGAAGCGCGCCTGACCTACACGAACACCACCGGGTCGATGGGGCGCGTGGACGACGAGAAGGGCAACAAGGCGACGCTCGTCGCCGGCACCGACGTCGTGGACGGCAAGGCCATCTTCGGAGCCTACGCGACATTCGACCAGGGCGTGCCGCTGCCGCTGGCACACTCGTCCATCTGGCTGCGCGCCGCCGCGGGCTTCTCGCCCAACGACGTCAATAACCGGTTCGCGAACTTCTACTTCGGCGGCTTCGGCAACAACTGGGTCGACTATCGGACCGAGAAGCGGTACCGCGAGTTCCACAGCTTCCCGGGCGCCGAGCTGAACGAGATCGGCGGGCGCAACTTCGCCAAGGCGATGGTCGAGCTGGCGCTGCCGCCGTTGCGGTTCGCTCGACTGGGCAAGCCGGGCTTCTACATGACGTGGATTCGCCCGGCGCTGTTTGCCGGCGTGGTGGGCACGAACCTCGACGCGCCGGCCATCCGCCGCGCGGCCACCAACGTGGGGGCGCAGTTCGATCTGCGGTTCACCGTGCTGTCGAACCTGGACATGACCATTTCCCTTGGCGGGGCGATCGCCTTCGAGCACGGATTCCTGCCCCGCCGGGAAGCCATGGTATCGCTCAAGGTCCTCAGGTAGAATGCCGGCCGTGGCCCTGAACGCTGCCGCGGCCCTGCTGCCGGTTCTCGTCTTCCTGGCGATCCTGTTCCTGATGGACAGCTTCAAGCTGGTGCCAGTCAGGGCGGTCCTTGTCTCGGTCGGGGCCGGGGCGCTCTCGGCCATCGCCGCGCTGGGCATCGAGGTCTGGTTGATGTCGGCCAGCGGCATCTCCGACTGGGCCTTCCCGCGCTTCGTCTCCCCGGTCATCGAGGAAGTCCTCAAAGCCATCTACGTTGTCATCGTATTGCGGCGGCGGCGCCTCGGCTTTCTCGTCGATGCGGCAGTCATCGGCTTCGCCGTCGGCACCGGGTTCGCCCTCGTCGAGAACCCGATCTACCTGCGGCGCTACCCGGACTCGCGTCTGGTGCTGTCGCTGGTGCGGGGCTTCGGTCCGGCGATCCTCCACGGCGCCCTGACCGGCCTGTTCGCGATGCTGGCCAAGAGCCTGACGGACCGCCATCCCGAGCGCCGCGTAGTGATGTTGCTGCCGGGCGTGGGCGCCGCCATCGTCCTGCATTCCATCTTCAACCACTTCGCGCTGCCGCCGATCCTGGCCACCTGCGTCTTGCTCGTCCTGCTGCCCATCGTCATGACGGTCGTGTTCGACCGGAGCGAGCGGGCCACGCGCGAGTGGGTGGGAGACGGACTCGACCTCGACCTGGATCTGCTCAACCTGATCACGTCGCCCGCGTTCTACCACACGCGGTTCGGCAAGTACCTCAAGGAACTGCGCGACCGGTTCGACGGCGCGGCGGTGAGCGACATGTTCTGCCTGCTGCAGTTGGAACTGGAATTGTCGATCCGCGCCAAGGGGATGCTGCTGGCGCGCGAGGCCGGCCTCGACGTGCCGCCGGACCCGGCAGTGAAGCCGAAGCTGGAGGAGTTGAAGTACCTGCAGGAGTCCATCGGTCCGACGGGGATGCTGGCGCTCAAGCCGCTGCGCGTCGCGAGCGATCGCGACGACTGGCACGCCTACCTGCTGGAGCAGGCCGGCATGGAGTCGCGCGGCCATCGGTGGGTGAGGCGTGTGCGAAAGATCCTCAAACGGGGTCGGGAGTAATTACAGAATTGTGTCCGATCCGATTTCAATTCTGCATTTACTCCCGACCCAGTTATCTGCCTGCAGTGTCGCCAACTGCGCCGCCGGGTCGTACCCGTGGTCCGCGGAGGACCGCACATACACCGTATCCGGCGTCGTCACCGGCGGCTCGCCCTTATCGAGGTTCCCCCGAGGGCGCGGGCACCATACCATAGTCAGGGGGGCGGGGGATGACGCACGAGGAGCTGGCCTGGGGCGGCGTCGGCGGCCAGCGACTGCACGCGCAGGAGTGGCGGCCCGAGGCCACATCGCGGGCGGTGGTGTGCCTCGTGCACGGGCTGGGCGAGCACGCCGGCCGCTACGCGCACGTCGCGCAGGTGTTGGCCGAGGCCGGTTGCGCACTGCTGGCCTTCGACCTGCGCGGGCACGGCCGGACGCCAGGCCCGCGCGGCCACGCGCCCTCCTACGACGTGATCATGGGGGACATCGGCGTGCTGCTCGATCAGGCGAAGCAGCGCTTTCCCGGGGCGGCGCGCTTCTTGTACGGCCACAGCATGGGCGGCAGCCTGGTGCTCAACTACGGGCTGCGCCGGTGGCCGTCCGTCGCGGGCGTCGTGGCGACCA
>Ga0315273_10004490_pt1 | contig 17097 bp, 16 predicted proteins | sample YL17G02_0_MG_FD_205753 | JGI IMG/M metagenome (GOLD analysis project Ga0315273, IMG submission 205753) | Sediment microbial communities from Yellowstone Lake, YNP, Wyoming, USA - YL17G02_0 | ecosystem: Environmental > Aquatic > Freshwater > Lake > Sediment | place: USA: Wyoming | collected... | reverse complement strand
TGAACCCGCGCATGCGGGTGCGCAGCATCGTCGGAGAGTCCCTGGACATCCACGACATCGGTACGCCGGCCGAACGCAAGAAGCGTGTCTCGGAGCTCCTCGAGACAGTCGGTCTCAGCGTCGAGCACGCCGAGCGCTACCCGCATGAGTTCTCCGGCGGGCAGCGCCAGCGCATCGGCATCGCCCGGGCGCTGGCGCTGAATCCCAAGCTGATCATCTGTGACGAGCCGGTCAGCGCCCTGGACGTGTCGATCCGCGCGCAGGTGATCAATCTGCTCAAGGATCTGCAGAAGGAGCTCGGTCTCACCTATCTCTTCATCGCCCACGACCTGTCATTGGTCAAGCACGCCTCCGACCGCGTGGCCGTCATGTACCTCGGGAAGATCGTCGAGGTCGCCGGCAGTGACACGCTCTACGACACGCCGCAGCACCCGTACACCGAGGCTCTGCTCTCGGCCGTGCCGATCCCCGATCCCGAGACCGAGCGCGGGCGGCGGCGCATCATCCTCGAGGGGGACGTGCCCAGCCCGGCCAACCCCCCGGCGGGCTGCGTCTTCCACCCGCGTTGCCAGCGGGCGCAGGACGTCTGCGCCACGGCCATGCCCGCGCTGGTCAGCACCGGCGGTGACGCCGGCGGGCAGCACCAGGTCGCCTGCTACTTCCCGGCGCGTTTCCGCGAGGGCGTGCGCTCGGTGGCCGGCGAGCCCTTCGTCGGCGCCGAGACCATGGGGCAGACCTGACGAGGTCGCGCCGCGGCAGCCGCTTTGCCCGCGTCGGCCGCGGGAGTGTCTGCGGCCTCATGGGGCTTGCCGCCCTGTCGCTGGTGGCTTGCGCCGGTGGCGCCACGCAGCCCTCTGCCACACCGAGCCCGAGTCAGAGCACTCTCGTTCTGGTCGATGGGATCCCTCTCATGCAGGCGGACGTCGAGGCCATCCGCGCCGAGGCGCGGCTCGCCGCGACGAGCATCGATCCGGCGACGGCGCGGGAGCAGGCGATAGAGCGCCTGCTGGTGCGCCGTCAGGCGGAACGTCTCGGGGTGACCGTGGCCGAGCGCGACCTGGAGGCGCGCCTGGCGGCGATCCGCGAGAAGGCCGGCGGGGAGGAGGCCCTCGCCAAGGCGCTCGAGGGCGCCGCGATGACCGATAGTCAGCTCTCTGCGGCGACGCGCTACAGCCTTCTCCGGTCGGCGCTGCAGGACGTCATGTACGCCGACCTCAAGCCCGGCGACGGCGCGGTCCGGGCGTTCTACCGCGAGAACCGCGCCGCGCTGTTCACGCGACCGGCGGAGGTGCGCCTGCGTCAGATCACGGTGCCCAGCAAGACGCTGGCGCTGCGCGTGGCCGGGGAGGTCGGCAGAGGGACGCCCTTCGCCGCGGCCGCGCGTCGCTACAGTATGGACCCGGCGACGCGCTACGAGGGCGGCATGGTGGGCTGGGTCTCCGCGCCCTCGCTGCCAGCGGAGGTGCACAAGGCGATCGCCCGCGTGCCGCCTGGAGGTCTGTCATCGCCGGTCTGGTCGTTCGCGAGATGGCACCTCTACAAGGTCCTCGACCGGCGCGTTGCCGTGATCGCGCCCTTCGCTCGGGTCTCGCCGCAGATCAGGGCCGAGCTCACGCGCCGCGCCTGTGCCGCCGCCCTCGACGCTTGGGCGAGGCGCGCTCGCGAGAAGGCCGCGGTCGAACCGGCGCCCTGACGACGACGGCCTCCCGGCGCGCCACTCTGTGCCGTGACGGGCGCCGCTGCTATACTCCTCACACCTGATCCCGCTGGGAGGTCCCTCCGGTGCGCAACGCCCTCATAGTCCTCCTCGCCGTCGCCCTGGTGCTGGTCGGATTGGGCGCCCTCAATCATTCGCTGGCGTTCGACATCGACTACGTGCTCGGCTCCTGGACGGGGGTCTCGGTCTTCTGGGTCACCGCCGCCATCGGTGCAGTCCTGCTGCTCGCTGGCCTCGTTGCCATCTGGTTTGCACGCACGTCTGTCGTCGCCGCGCAACGCAAGCTCGAAGCCGAGCTGCAGAGCACCTATGAGCGCTTGCGCGCGGCCGAGGCACGCGTGCCGGCGGAGCCCACGCCGCCAGCGGAGCCCGAGGCGCCGCCGGAGCCCGTGGTCCCGCCGGAGCCCACGCCGCCGCCGGAGCCCGAGAAACCGCCCCAGGCGCCGCCGGAGCCCACGCCGCCGGCGGAGCCGGCCACGATCGCCGCGACCTCCGAGACGCCGCCAACGGCGCCGCACTGACGCGCCACGCTGGCGGGGAGGTGCCGTCCGTCCCTGCCGCGCGGTACACTTGCGCGGTGAAGCTCTCGTGACCGATCAGATCTCCTGGCGCATCGCCCCGGCGGCCTATGCCGACGTTCAGGCGCTGGTCGTCCAGCTCGGCGTCAGCGAGGTGCTGGCGCAGATCCTCGTGCGCAGGGGATTCACCGAGGCCGAAGAAGCCCGCGCCTTCTTGCACCCGGACTTCCGCGTGCACGACCCCTACGCGATGACGGGGATGGCGGCGGCCCGCGCGCGCATCGACAGGGCTCTGCGGCGCGACGAACCCATCGCCGTCCACGGCGACTACGATGCCGACGGCATCACGGCCACGTTCCTTCTGCGGCGCGCCCTCGAGGAGCATGGCGCCGACGTGCGTTCGCACCTGCCGAACCGTTTCACGGACGGGTACGGGCTCTCGATCACGGCGGTCGAGGAACTGGCCGCCGCCGGGGTGCGCCTGCTGATCACCGTGGATTGTGGCATCACGGCTCGGGACGAGGTGGCGCGCGCCCGGGAGCTGGGCATGGACGTCATCGTCACCGACCATCACGAGATGGAGGGCGCGCTTCCCGACTGCATCGTGCTGACCCCCAAACTGGATGGCTATCCATGCCCCCACCTCGCCGGGGTCGGCGTCGCCTTCAAGCTGGCGCACGCGCTGCTTGTCGAGAAGCCCGAGGGGCCGCTCGTCGAGATACCACTGGCGCTGCGCGCCCTCACTGATGTAGTCGCGATCGGGACGATCGCCGACATGGTGCCCCTGGTCGGCGAGAACCGTGTGCTCGCCACGATCGGCCTCGGACGTCTGCGCAGCGCGCCGCGGCCCGGCCTGGCGGCGCTCATGGAGGTGGCCGAGGTCAAGCCGGGGGCCGTCACCGCCGGCGCCGTCGGCTTTCGTCTGGCGCCCCGCCTCAACGCCGCCGGTCGTCTCGAGGACGCCTCGCTGGCGCTCCAGCTCCTGGATTGCGCAGGGCGCGCGGATGCCCTGCCGCTGGCCCTGCGCCTGAACGAGCTCAACCGCGAGCGCCAGGCCATCGAGGCGGCGATCTTCGCGGAGGCCTGCGCCATGGTCACGGAGCCGGCGCCGGCGGCCCTCGTGCTCTCGTCGCCGCAGTGGCACGAGGGCGTCATCGGGATCGTCGCGTCGCGGGTGGCCGAACGCTACAACCGTCCCACGATCATGCTCAGCGAGGGCGACGAGGAGGCCAAGGGCTCGGGGCGCAGTGTCGCCGCCTTCGACCTCCTCGGCGCCGTCGAGGCCAGCGCGGAGCATCTGCTGGCCTTCGGCGGGCATCGTGCCGCCTGCGGCCTGCGCCTGCGCCGCGAGCACATCCCCGGCTTTCGTGCGGCGTTCGTCGCGCGGGTGGCGGCCACGCTCGGCGACGACCTTGCGCGCGCGCGCCAGATCGACGCGCTCGTCGGCGGCCACGAGCTCACGCTGGCCCTCGCCGACGAGCTCGAGCTGCTGGCGCCCCACGGCTTCGGCAACCCTGGCGTCACTCTCCTCCTGCGCGGCGCGGAGATCCAGACGCCGCGCCTCACGCGGAACGGCAGGCACATGCAGTATCGGGTGCACTGTCATGGGGCCTCCTGCCAGGCCATCCACTTCAACTTCGCGGCGCTGGACCAGGTCGGCGCCCCGGGCCGGCACGACGTGACGCTCGTCCTCTCGAAGAACGAGTACAACGGCACGGTCAGCGCCCAGGCCGAGGTCAAGGATCTCTCGCGCCGCCGCGAGTCGTCGCTCGATCTCTGCCGCACCGCCTGCGACGCGCGCTGCACAGACCGCGCCCTCGGTGCGGACTTCTGGCGATTGGTGCTCGACGAGCTGCCCTGCCGCATCCCCGCTGCGTCCGCGGCCTCATCCGTCCCGCTCGGCGGCGGCACGGGGCGCGTCGTCGACCACCGCGGGCGCCCGCCGGCGCCCGCCGTGAGCGCGCTGGCGGCGGGCGGCGAACGCGTCCTGGTGCTGGTCGCGGACGTGGCTCAGCGGCGGCCGCTGCTCAGCCACGAGATCCTCGGGGAGCACATCGCGGCTCGCGGCCTCTACGTGCAGGCCTTCTGCGCGAGCCGTCTCGCCCTCGCCGCCGACGCCGATGTCGTGATGGCGGGCATGGACCTTGCCGCCGTGATCGATCCGGCTCGCCTTGCGAGCGCCGTCTCCGGCTTTGCGCATGTCGTGCTCGCCGATCCGCCGTTCACGCGGGCACTGTTCGCGTGCGTCGTGGAGGCCTGCGCGAGCTCCTGGCTCCATCTCTGTTGGGGTCCGGCCGAACTGGACTTCGCGGGGAGGATGCGCCAAGCTGAATACGACGTGGAGGCCGCCGCGCGACGCATCTGGCGGGCCCTCGACGCCGGCTCCGGCCGGTTCGACGAGGCGCTCGCCGACGAGTTGCTCCGCGGCCAGACGTTCCTGCCGTCGGCGGCGACGCTGGCGGCCGCGTTCCGCGTGCTGCGCGAGGCCGGACTTCTGCGTGTCGCCGGCGACGCCTACGAACTTGAGCGCCCGGCCACCAAGATCGACATCACGGACACCGAGAGTCACCGAGCATGGCACACACTGTTTCAGACAAACGACTTCCTGCCGACCTGCCTCACGGCGAGGCTCTGAGGCAGGTCCCGGAGCAGTACGCTCCGCTGCTCGACGACCTTCTCGAGGCGGTCAACCGCTACAACCCGGAGGCGGATCGCGCTCTGATCACGCGCGCCTTTGTGGCGGCCGCCATCCTGCACGAACTGCAGAGCCGCAAGAGCGGCGAAGACTACATCCACCACCCGGTGGGCACCGCCCTGAACGCGGCGGAGCTCATGCTGGACTCGGTGACCATCGCCGCAGCCCTCCTGCACGACGTCGTCGAAGACACCGGCACTCCGCTGAGCTGGATCGAGGACGAGTTCGGCGCCGAGATCGCGATGCTCGTGGATGGGGTCACGAAGCTCACGAAGATGCACTTCACCTCGCAGGAGGAGGAGCAGGCCGAGAACTATCGCAAGATGATCATCGCGATGGCGACCGATATCCGCGTCATCCTCATCAAGCTCTGCGACCGGCTGCACAACATGCACACGCTCTGCTATCTGGGCAAGCAGAAGCAGATCCAGAAGGCCAAGGAGACGCTCGAGGTCTACGCGCCGCTGGCGCACCGCCTCGGTATCCACAACCTCAAGTGGCAGCTCGAGGATCTTGCTTTTGCCTCGCTGCACCCGCGCAAGTACCAGGAGATCCAGCGATGGGTGGCGCAGCGGCGCGCCGATCGCGAGGACTACGTCGATGAAGCGGCGGAATCTCTGCATGAGGCGCTCGAGGGCGCTGGCATCGCCGCCGATATCCGCGGTCGCATCAAGCACTTCTACTCGATCTACATGAAGATGAGCCGCGGCGGCAAGGAGTTCAACGAGATCTTCGACCTCACCGGCGTGCGGGTCCTCGTCGATTCCGTCAAGGACTGCTATGGCGCGGTCGGCATCATCCACTCGGTCTGGAAGCCTCTCCCGGGGCGCTTCAAAGACTACATCGCCATGCCCAAGGTCAATCTCTACCAGTCTCTGCATACCACCGTCGTCGGCCCCGGCGGCAAGCTGCTCGAGATCCAGATCCGTACGCACGACATGCACCAGACCGCCGAGTACGGCGTGGCCGCGCACTGGCTCTACAAGGAGAGGGGCGAGCGCAACCAGGACAAGCTCGCCTGGGTGCACCAGATGATGGAGTGGCAGTCCGAGACTGGCGACCCGGCCGAGTTCATGGACACGCTGCGCGTCGACCTCTTCGAGGACGAAGTCTTCGTGTTCACCCCCAAGGGCGACGTCAAGAGCCTGGCCGCGGGGAGCACGCCCATCGACTTCGCCTACGCCGTGCACACGGACGTCGGCAGCCACACGGTCGGCGCCAAGGTCAACGGCCGCATCGTCCCCCTGCACACCAAGCTCAACTCGGGGGACATCGTCGAGGTCATCACCAGCAAGTCGAGCCGCGGGCCCTCGCGCGACTGGCTGGACATCGTCAACACGCCGCGGGCGCGACAGAAGATCCGCCAGCACTTCCGCCGCGAGCAGCGCGAGGATTCCGAGCACTCCGGGCGTGACCTTCTCCAGGAGGCACTGCGTCGCGAGGGCGTGGCCGGGCAGAAGATCCTCACGTCCAAGGTGTTCGCGCAGATCTGCAAGGAGATCGGTTTCGACAAGCCGGACGACCTCTATGCCGCCATCGGCTCCGGCAGAGTGCCGGTCAAGACCGTCGCCAACAAGGTGCTGCAGGCCTCCGGTGTCGTCAGGGATGCGCCTCGCTCGCCGGATGCCCTGCCCCTCAAGCCCGCAGAGGACGCTGACGAGCCGCAGGCCCTTTCCGGCGAGCTCGGCATCGCCGTCGAGGGCATGAGCGACATCATGGTGCGCATGGCCAAGTGCTGCAAGCCTATCCCGGGCGACGACATCGTCGGCTACATCTCGCTGGGCAAGGGCATCACCATCCATCGCGCGGACTGCAAGAACGCGCGCTCGCTGATGAGGAATCCCGAGCGCTTCATGAAGGTCGACTGGAAGGGTCTCGCCGACAGCGCCTTCCGCGTCGAGATCATGGTCGAGGCGCTCGACCGCAACCACCTGCTTGAGGACCTCGCGCGGACGCTCTCGGACTCGGGAGTCAACATTGTGGGCGGCAGCATGCAGACGCTGGCGGACGGCGTCGTGCGCGATCGCTTCACGCTCCTCGTCGGCGACGTCCGGCAGCTCGACAACATCCTCGGCAACATCCGCAGCATCCACACCGTGTACGACGTCTACCGCGTCATGGGGAGCTGAGCGCCCAATCCACACGACGGTCGACCGTCACCGGACCGTTTGATACGCTCTCGCGCGAACGCCGACCGTCCGAGGTCCTATGCCCGATCCACTCCAGGTCTCCTCGCTGCCGCTCGGCCCGCTGCAGGCCAACTGCTTCCTCGTGATCCAGGGCTCGGTGGGTCTCGTCATCGACCCCGGTGACGAAGCCGGGGTCGTGATCGCAGCGCTGCGGCAGTTCGGCGTGAGGCCCGCCGCCATCCTCGTGACGCACGACCACTTCGATCACGTGGGTGCTGTGGCGGCGCTGACGACGCACTACGACGTGCCTGTGTACGTCGGCGCGCCCGACGCCGAGGAGATCGCCGAGGGCGGGCTCGGCGGCATGGCGGGCGTCCACGTCGACCCGATCAGCAACGTCCACATGATCCGCGGCGAGCAGGAGCTCTCACTGCCGCTCGCGGTGACCGCTCTGCCCACGCCCGGGCACTCTCCGGGGTCCTATACGTTCGCCATCGACGGGCAACTGTTCTGCGGGGACCTGCTGTTTCGCGGCAGCATCGGGCGCACCGATCTGCCAGGCGGCGACAGGGACCAGTTGCTCGACGCAGTCGCCATGCTTGTGCGGCGTTTTCCGCCTGACGCCGTCGTGCACTGTGGGCACGGCCCCGACACGTCGCTGGGGCGTGAGCTCGCCACCAACCCGTACCTGGCGCCGCTGCGTCACGACCCCGAGCATCACTGGTGAGCGCCATCAAGGCCCCGAAAGGGACCTACGACCTGCTGCCGGAAGAGGCGGCGCAGCGCGACCTGGTCGTCGCCACGGCCGCCCGCGTCTTCGCCTCCTACGGGTACCGCCGCATCGTCACTCCAGAGATCGAGGAGACCGGGCTGTTCCAGCGCGGCGTCGGCGAGGCCACCGACATCGTGCGCAAGGAGATGTACACGTTCGCCGACAAGGGCGGCCGCTCCATGACCTTGCGCCCTGAGGGCACGGCCCCGGTCTGCCGTGCGTATCTCGAGCACGGTCTCCACAAGTGGCCGCAGCCGGCCAAGCTCTGGTACTACTGCCCGATGTTCCGCTACGAGCGGCCGCAGGCCGGCCGCTACCGTGAGCACTACCAGATCGGCGCCGAGGCCATTGGTTCGGCCGATCCGGCCGCCGACGCCGAGGTCATCGCCCTGCTCGGCGGCATCTTCGCCGAGGTGGGCGTCGAGGACGTGCGCCTCAACATGAACAGTATGGGCGATGGGCGCTGCCGCCCGGCCTACGTGGCCAAGCTGCGCGAGTACCTGCGCGCTCGCGAGGGCGAGCTCTGCGGCGATTGTCTCGCCCGGCTCGAGCTCAACCCGCTGCGCACCTTCGACTGCAAGGTCCCGTCGTGCCGCACCGTGCTCGACCAGGCGCCGCGCGTGGTCGAGCACCTCTGCCCGGAGTGCCGTGAGCACTTCGACGTCGTGCTCGAGCTGGTCCGAAGGGCCGGGCTCGAGCCCCATCTCGACTTTCGTCTCGTGCGCGGGCTCGACTACTACACGCGCACGACCTTCGAGTTCAGCTCAGACCGCCTTGGAGCGCAGAGCGGCGTCGGTGGCGGCGGCAGGTACGACGGGCTCATCGAGCAACTCGGAGGTCCGCCGACACCCGGAGTGGGGTGGGGCAGCGGCCTGGAGCGCATCACCCAGTCGATGCGCCCGCAGGCGCCGGCGCAGGGGTCGCCGAGCGTCTTCATCATGAGCTTCGACGCAGGCTTCCGGACGCTCGCCTTCGGCCTGGCCCAGGACCTGCGCGCCGCAGGTATCACCGCCGAGCTGGACCTCGCAGGGCGCAGCCAGAAGGGGCAGCTCAAGCACGCTTTGCGCATGGGCGCTACCTGGGCGGTACTGGTGGGGCCCGGCGAACCCGGCCCGGACATGGTCCGGCTGCGCGCTTTGCGCGGCGGTGGCGAGGAGGACGTGCCCGCCGCCGGGCTCGTGGACGCTGTCGTCGCTCGACTGCTGGAGGGAGCCTGATGTGGCGTGATGCCTACCCGGGCGATCTGCGCGCCGCCGACGTCGGACGCGAGGTCCGCCTGGCCGGCTGGGTCGCCCGCCGTCGCGACCACGGTCAGCTCATCTTCGTCGACCTGCGCGACCGCAGCGGCGTCGTCCAGCTCGTGCTCGATCCCTCGCGCGCCGCCGAGGCCCATGCCCGTGCCGAGCAGGTGCGCTCCGAATACGTCCTCGCGGTGTGCGGCGAGGTCGTGGCGCGCTCCGCCGAGACGGTGAACCTCGGCCTGCCGAGCGGCGCCGTCGAGATCCGCGTCACTTCCCTCGAGATCGTCAACGCGTCGCGCACGCCGCCGTTCGAGGTCGAGGGCGCCATCGAGGTCGAGGTGGACGAGAGCCTGCGCCTCAAGTATCGCTACCTCGACCTGCGGCGTGGCTCCATGCTCGCCAACCTGCAGATTCGTCACAGGGCCGCGCAGGCGGCGCGCGACTACCTCAACGAGCAGGGGTTCCTCGAAGTCGAGACCCCCGACCTCACGCGTTCCTCGCCGGAGGGCGCCCGCGACTTCCTCGTGCCCTCGCGTCTGCAGCCGCGGCGTTTCTATGCCCTGCCGCAGTCACCGCAGATGTTCAAGCAGATCCTCATGGTGGCGGGGCTCGACCGCTACTACCAATTCGCGCGCTGCTTCCGCGACGAGGATCTGCGCGCCGACCGTCAGCTCGAGCACACGCAGATAGACCTCGAGACCTCGTTCCTCAGCGCCGCGCAGATCCGCACCCTCGTCGAGGGCCTCCTGCAGGCGATCTTCGTGGGCGTGGGGGAGAGGCCTTTCGCGATGCCCCTTCCGACGCTCTCGTACGACGAGGCCATGCTGCGCTACGGGTCAGACAAGCCGGATCTGCGCTACGGATTTGAGATCACCGAGGTGAGCGATGTCTTCGCAGCCAGCGAGTTCAAGGTGTTTCGCGAGGCGGTCTCGGGCGGCGGGGTGGTGCGCGCCATGCGCGCGCCCGGCGGCGCCGCCCTCTCCCGCGCCCAGATCGACCGGCTCACCGAGCTGGCCAAGGAGCACGGCGCCAAGGGCATGGCCTACGTCTACGTCGAGGAGGGCCATGCGCTGCGCGGCCCCATCGTCAAGTTCCTCGCGCAGAGCGAACAGCAGGGTCTTGTCCGGCGGCTGCACGCCGAGCCGGGCGACCTCATCGTCTTCGGCGCCGACCAGCCCACAGCGGTGGCCCCCGTGCTCGGCGCGCTGCGCCTGGCGCTCGTGGAACTGCTGGCCGTCAAGCCCAGCACGCGCTGGGCGCTTGCCTGGGTGGTCGAGTTTCCGCTCTTCGAACTCGACGCGGAGACCGGCGGGCTGACCTACGGGCACAACCCGTTCAGCCTGCCCACCGCCGCGACCATGGAACACCTGCACAGCGCCCCACTGCAGGTGCGCGGCGCGCAGTACGATCTCGTGCTCAACGGCGCCGAGCTTGGTTCGGGCTCCCTGCGCAACCACGACGCCGGCGTGCAGCGCGCCATCTTGCGCGCCTTGGGCCTCGACGAGGCGCGCATCGAGGAGTCGTTCGGCTGGTTCCTCGAGGCGCTCGAGTACGGCGCCCCGCCGCATGGCGGCATCGGCCTCGGGTTCGATCGCATCGTCGCCTTGCTCGCCGGCACCGCGTCCATCCGTGACGTGATCGCCTTCCCCAAGACGTCATCGGGCGCCGATCCCCTCACGGGCGCGCCTGCACCTGTCACCGCCGCACAGCTCGCGGAGCTGCGCATCCGTCCGGTCTGAAGCTTCGCCTTCGCCGCGTTTGAGGCTATCGCTCAAGGTTCGCCCCGGGATTGCCGACTGAGCTGGTGGATCAGTCCGCGAACACTTGGTGAATCGATGGGCGTTTGCTAGGATGAAGCAGCTCGACCTTGTGCGTGACCTCGTGGAATTCTCGAGCCAACATGTACACATTGGGAGCCCGTGCGTCGGGCCATCCGTGGATGGCTCGGGAGGGCACCCACCTGCTGGAGCAGGTTCGAGAATAGAGCGAGCACGGCAAGGTGGAGCCTTTCACCAGAGGGAGGCGTCATGGGCATCGTAAGGCGCAATTCGTCGTTTCTGCTCGCGATCGCCCTCATCCTGGGCGTCGGGGCGTCCATCTTCGGTGGAGTGGTCGCGGTGCGCGTCGTCGCCGCCGAGGGTAGCGCGCCGGTCACGGCTGCAACCGACCCCACCGCGAACAACATGGTCAGCAGCTACGGCCTGGGCAGCATCCCCGGCGCCACGTCCGGCGGCGCCTACGAACCTTTGGTGATCACCCCGACCGCCGACACCCCCGCGTTCATCACCGACCGTTTGGCGGAGCAACAGGGCATCGTGTTGCTCGTGTACGTGGAGGGCGCCTCGGACGACATGGAGATGCTGAGCTACTTCAACACGGTGAAGGAGCAGTACGCGGCCGACTCCACGTTCATGGCTTTCGAGGCGGTGGCCGTGACTGAACTGGGCGACACGCTCGGTCAGCTGCGCGTGAGTGACCCGCCGATCCTCGCCATCATCAGGGGCGACGGCGTGGTCTCCGAGCTGTACACCGGGTGGATCGGGCTCAAGGTCATGGAGCAGCGCGTCGCCGACGCCGTACGCGGTCTCTGAAGAGCGCTCTTCCGCGCCGCCCGCAGCGCGGCGGTCGCTGGCCCCACTCCCCCAGTTGACGCCTCGCGACGCCGTGGTAGCATAATGCCAACCTTTTCGGTTGGGATTATCCCACCACGTCACCTGGAGCCTCGTGCGCATCTCATCACGCAGTGAATATGGGCTGAGAGCGATGGTCTACCTGGCCGAGAACGCCGGGGCGAGGCCGGTTCCGCTCACTGAGATCGTCACCCGGGAGGGGATCCCCGGGCCGTTTCTGGAGCGCATCCTGGCGCAACTGCGCGAGAGCGGCCTCGTGATGACCACTCGTGGGGTGAGCGGGGGCTACCAGCTCGCGCGTGGCGCGGACACGATCCCCGTCGGCGACATCGTCACTGCGCTGGAGGGTCCGCTGGCGCTGGTGGGCTGCGTGCCCGACGACAGCGCCTGCGAACGCTCGCAGTCGTGCGCGTCGCGCACCGTCTGGCGCCGTCTGGACAGCGCCATCAGCGGCGCCCTCAACGGGATCACGCTGCAGGATCTCACCGCGGAGGTCGAACCAGGATGAAGGCCGTCTATTTCGACCACGCGGCGACCACCCCGGTCGACCGCGGAGTCCTCGATGAGATGCTGCCGTACTTCAGCCAGGAGTTCGGCAATGCCGGCGAGTTGCATCGCTTCGGCCGGACGGCGCGCGCCGCGGTAGAGCGGGCCCGCGCGCAGGTGGCGAACGCCATCGGCGCCGCCGCCGGCGAGATCGTCTTCACCGCCGGCGGCACGGAAGCCGACAATCTGGCGCTGCTCGGCTCTCTGCAGCGCCTCGCGCCCGGCCACCTGATCGTCAGCGCCATCGAGCACCCCGCGATCCTGGAGACCGCCAGGGCGCTCAACCGCGCGGGTTGGGACGTCGACTTCGTGCCCGTCGACGGGCTCGGGACGATCGATCTGGACGCGTATGCGCAGGCCTTTCGCGCCGACACGAAGCTGGCCTCGGTGCACTTCGCCAACAACGTCATCGGGACCGTGCAGCCTGTCGCCGAGCTGGCGCGCATCGCCCACGAGCACGGCGCGCTGTTCCACACCGACGCCGTGCAGGCGGTCGGTGCGTTGCCCATCGACGTCGTGGACATGGGCATCGACATGTTGAGCCTCTCCGGCCACAAGCTCTTCGGCCCCAAAGGTATCGGCGCGCTCTACGTGAAGCGCGGGGTCCGTCTGCTGCCCGTCGTCCACGGGGGCGGTCAGGAGCGGCGTCTGCGCTCCGGCACAGAGAACGTGCCGGGCATCGTCGGCTTGGGCGCCGCCATCGAGCTCGCGGTGAACGGCATCCCCGAGACACGCCCGCGTCTCGAGGCGCTGCGCGAGCGCCTCGTCGCGGGGGTGCTCGCGAGGGTGCCCGACTGCCGCTATCTTGGCCATCCGTCCCAGCGCCTGCCGGGCAACGCGGCCTTCACCGTCCGCTTCATCGAGGGCGAGTCGATGCTGCTGCAACTCGACGCACAGGGTTTCATGGTGTCGAGCGGCTCGGCGTGCGCCTCTGGTTCACTCGAGCCGTCGCACGTGCTCATGGCTCTCGGGCTGGGCGCGGAGGAGGCTCACGGCAGCATCCGCATGAGCCTCGGCCGCGAGAACACCGCCGAGGAGGTCGACGCCTTCCTCGAGGTTTTCCCACCCATCGTCGAGAAGCTGCGGCTCATGAGCCCGCTGTACGTGAGGGGGTGACGTTGTACACCGACCTCGTGATGGACCACTTCAACAACCCGCGCAACGTCGGCGCGATCGCGGACGCCGACGGTGTGGGCCAGATCGGCAACCCCTCTTGCGGCGATGTCATGCGCATAAGCATCCGCGTCGAGGGCGACCGTCTGGCCGACGTGAAGTTCAAGACCTTCGGTTGCGCCGCGGCTGTGGCGGCCTCCAGCATGGTCACGGAGATGGTCAAGGGCAAGACCTTGGCGGAGGCCGGCACGGTCACCAACAAGGCCGTCGCCGAGGCTCTTGGCGGGCTGCCTCCGAACAAGATGCACTGCTCCAACTTGGCGGCCGATGCGCTGCATCTGGCGATCGAGGACTTCCTCGAGAAGAGCGGTCGTGGCGCCGAGGTCGAGGAGGTCCTCGGGACGCGCCCAAAAGGAGAGGCGCCCTCGTCGCGCTGAGCGGTGGGGTGGACAGCGCCGTCACGGCGCTGCGACTTGTCGATCAGGGCCGCACGCTGCAGGCGGCCATGGTGCGCTTGTGGCCGGGCGAGGACGAACGCAGCTGCTGCTCGCGCGGTGCCCTGCAGCGGGCGCGACAAGCCGCCGCGGCCGCCGGGATCCCCTTCCACGTGATCGACAGCGAGCGCGATTTTGCCGCCCACGTGGTGGAGCCGTTCGTGGGCGCCTATCTCGCCGGCGAGACCCCGAATCCCTGCGTGGCCTGCAACCCCCGGCGTCTCGCGGCGCTCGTGAAAGCGGCCGACAAGCTCGGTCTGGGGCGCGTCGCCACAGGGCACTATGCGCGCCTCGTGTGGAGGCACGGCGAGCCCTACCTGGCGCGCGCCGCGGACCGAGCCAAAGACCAGACGTACATGCTGTGGGCCGTACCGCCCGACGTTCTGGCGCGGCTCGAGTTCCCCCTTGGCGAGCTGACCAAGGCTGAGGTACGGGCGGCCGCCGTGGCGGCCGCGTCGCCCGTCGCGGCCCAGCCCGAGAGCCAGGAGGTCTGCTTCGCCCAGGATGGGTACCGCGCTCTTCTCGAGCAGCGCGGCGTTCAGGCCCTGCCGGGCGCCCTCGTCGACAGGAGCGGCCGTACGCTGGGCGAGCACCAGGGCCATTGGCGCTACACCATCGGGCAGCGGCGCGGTCTCGGCGTCGCCGCGCCGCGGCCGCTGTACGTGCTCGAACGCCGCGCCGCGGCCAACGAAGTGGTGGTCGGCGGCTGCGCAGAGCTTGAGGTGCGAGAGGTGAGCGTCCGCGAGCTGGTCGACCGCGGGCTCGGCAAGGGCACCGACGTGTCCGTACAGCTGCGCTACAGCTCGGCGGCAGTACCGGTCCTCCGTGTCGAGCGGGCGGCGGCGGGCGGCGCCGTCATCCACCTGCTCCGCCCCTTCGCCGGCGTGGCTCCGGGGCAGTCCGCCGTGTTCTACCGCGACGATGTCGTCGTCGGCGGCGCCGTGATCGCCGCCCAGCCATTCGCCTTGCAGGGAGTATGATAGTCTCTGGCCTGCTTGGAAGGCCCAACCAGTCGGTAAGGAGACGTGTATGCACGCCACATTCACGCCGGTCGCCATGACCTCTTCCGAGGTCCTGCGCTACGCCGCCGCCTTCTTCTTCGTGCTCGTGGCGATCGCCATCGCCTACGCCCTCATCAAGGCGGCCAAGGCTCTGGACCGGGTCGACAAGGTCCTGGCCGACGTCGACCACGAGGCCGTTCCCCTGATGCAGAAGGCGGGCGTCACGCTCGACGGCGTCAACGCCAACCTCACGAACGTCGACGACATCACCAAGGACGTGGCCGACATCACCGACAAGATCGACTCCATGGCCAACATCATCGAGGGGGCCGTCAGTGGGCCGGCGCGCAAGGCGGCGGCTTTCAGCGCCGGTGTGCAGACAGCCATGTCGAGCTTCATGCGGCGCGACAGGGGCGAGGCCTCCGCTGAGGGCGAGCCCTTCACGGAAGGCGACTCTGGGCCCTCTCCCTGGGAGAGCGCGCCCGCTGCCTCCGCGTCAGGTCCCGCGACGACGCCGGCGGCCGCTGCCGGGAAGGGTTCGACGACGAGCACGACGAACGTCGGCGACCTGCCCAGGACTCCCGCTCCCGAGGATCAGTCATGGGTCTCTCCGCAAGGCTGATCGTGGGCGGGGTGGCCGCCGGCACTGCCCTCGCCTATTACGTCAGGAGACGGCACAGCGCGACGGGCGAGGCGTACCTCGACATCATCGCGCAGTTGCCCGCGGCGGCGCGTAGTTCCGTTGCGCACGTGAAGCGTCGCGCCGCCCTGGCTCTGGAAGACGGCAGGGCCGCGGCCCGTGCTCGCGAGGACGACTTCACGCGTCAGCTTGAGGCCGCAGGATCAGTCACGACCTTCGATCTCTCGCCATACCGCGGCAGCTGAGCGGACGCGTGTCGACCGAGAGGATCAACCTCGAGGTGCCGGCGACACCGAGCGCCTTCTGTGTGGTCCGTCGCGTGCTGGGCGGGCTGGGGTCGCGGCTGGGCTACTCGCTCGACGACCTCGAAGACCTCTATCTGGCCACCGACGGGCTGCTGTGTGCGGCGCTTGGCCATGAGCCGCTCGAGTGGGTCCGCATCGCCATGGTCGTGGCCTCCGACGACCTGCGTCTGACGATGGGTAGGTTCACCTCGCCCGACCTGCGCGCTGAGGTGGCGGCGGAGGTCCAGGCGTGCAACGACATCGACCTGTGCAGGTTGCTGCATGGCACGATGGACGAGGTCCACGTGGCCGACGCGGGCGCTGCCTTCGACGTGGTCCTCGTGCGTCGCCACCGGGAAGTGCGACCATGATCGAGCGTGACGAGCACGTGTCCGCGGAGCGGCGAGACCTTGAGGGGCCGACGCCTCAGGTCCAGCTGGCAGCCTCCGCACCCGCGCTGAACCAGAAGAGCGAGCCCGGCCGCGGCGCCGATCCCGATGGCCGCGGGCGCGCCGAATCGGACAAGCTCGATCAGTATCTGCTGCGCCGCTACCACCTGCACGACGACCTCAAGGCGCGCGACCAGCTGATCACCATGTACATGCCGCTGGTCCGTTCTCTGGCGCGGCGCTACGCCTCTCGCGGAGAGCATTTCGACGATCTCGTCCAGGTGGGGGCGATCGGCCTCATCAAGGCGATCGATCGTTTCGATCTCACGCGCGGCGTCGAGCTGACGACCTATGCGACGCCCAACATCGTCGGCGAGATCAAGCGCTACTTCCGTGACAAGGGCTGGTCGGTACGCGTGCCGCGCGGCCTGCAGGAGCTCAACATCCGCGTCAACAAGGTCATCGACGAGCTCACCGCCAGGCTGCAGCGCTCCCCGACCATCGCGGAGATCGCTGAGGCGGCCAGCTCGACGCCGGAAGAGGTGCTCGAGGCGCTGGAATCCAGCCAGGCCTACAACTCCATCTCGCTGCAGGCGTCTCCCACCAACGATCCCGGCGACGACGAGGCGACCCTCGTCGACTACCTGGGCGGGGACGAAGACGCCTACGACACGATGGAAGACCGCACGATGCTGGCTCCGGGGTTCGCCAAGCTCGACAGTCGTGAGCGGTATATCCTCCATTTGCGCTTCTTCGAGGGCCTCACCCAGAGCCAGATAGCCTCGCGGGTCGGGATCTCACAGATGCACGTATCGCGCCTCATCCGGCGCTCGCTCGAGAAGCTCCGCGACGAGATCGGCGAGCTCGACGCTCCGCCGGTCAGCCAGTCGCGCGGCACCGATTCAGCCCTCTAGACCGACTCCCGACA
>Ga0315273_10004489_pt1 | contig 17098 bp, 11 predicted proteins | sample YL17G02_0_MG_FD_205753 | JGI IMG/M metagenome (GOLD analysis project Ga0315273, IMG submission 205753) | Sediment microbial communities from Yellowstone Lake, YNP, Wyoming, USA - YL17G02_0 | ecosystem: Environmental > Aquatic > Freshwater > Lake > Sediment | place: USA: Wyoming | collected... | reverse complement strand
ACGGTCGAAGGGAATAAAGCGAAGGTCGCGTTCGACTCCGTCGGCGGCGGGTTGACGACGAACGACGGTCAGCCCCCCGTTTGGTTCGAGATCGCCGGCGACGACCATATCTTTTATCGGGCCGAGGCGGAGATCGTCGGGGACACGGTCGTCGTCAAGAGCCCGCGCGTCGCCTCGCCCAAAGCGGTCCGCTTCGGCTGGCACGAGCTGGCCGGGCCCAACCTGGCCAACAAGGAGGGCCTGCCGGCCTCGCCCTTCCGCACCGACCGCTGGTAATTAATTCGGGGACACAATACCAATTTCCGATTTTAAATTCGGAAATTGGTATTGTGTCCCCCTATTTCCCCCCTTTTTCTATCTCTTCTTCCACACCGGGACGCCGCGGCCGGGTGTCCAGGGCGCGCCTGCGGCCTCGAGCTCGGCCTGGAGCTTCTTGATGTCCACCTCGATCGTCGCACGTATCTCCTCGAGGAGCTTCCCGAATCCGTCGGCCGCGATCTCATAATCGCGCCTGACCGTCGCCGTGATCGGCCCGGTCGTGTCGAGCTGGGCGGCGACCCTGTCCATGAGCGACGGCGGGGCGACTTCGTTCCGGCGCTGGCGGGTCCTGTCGCCGAAAAGGACAAAAACCTCGTCCTGGAGATGCTTTTCAATGGCCCGGGCCGTTTCGGCGAGCTTCGGGTCGGCTTTGGGTGCGTCGAGCAACGCTTTCTTGATGAAGGAGATGTTCTTAAGGGCGTCCTCGGCCGCCGCCCCGGCGCCCATCATGGCCCGCTGAAGCTCCCCGGCTTTCTTCTGGAAATCGAGGAGGGCGGTCCGGTCCTTTTCCGGCAGGCTGGCCAGGTTGAGAGATTCGACAATGAAAGCCCGCGGTTCGGCGAGAGGCGTCAGGACGCCGTCGACCTTCTTCGCCAGCGCGGTCGTGAACTTGCCCGGGACGACCAGGGGCCCCATTGGATTCCAACCCCATTCTTCGCGCGGCCGCTCTTCGACTTCGGTCGGGTCGATTGCAGGGTAGCGGAGGTCCCAGGCGACACGGTGAAGGCCCTTGCCTGACGGCACCGGGAACCGGCGGACGACTTGGCCCGCTTCGTCCGTGATGGTCATGACCACGGACGGCTTCTCCTCGTTCTCCTCCTTGCGGAGGCTGTCCCAGCCGGGGAACGGGACGGGCTTTCCGTCCTTGACCAGCTTCCCCTCCTCCTCGCGGCGGGCCTCGGCGCCCGTCTTGAGCCCGTCCTTCAGGTAGTAGGTGAAGACGGCGCCGAAGGGCGGGTTGGGAGCGAGGTAGAACGTCTCGCCCAGGCCGCCCTTGCCGTTCGAGTCGATGGGCTTCAACGGCATGTACTGGAGGGCCTTCTTGACCGGAAAGAGGGCCGCGTCTTTCGCCAGGCTCTCCTCGCTCATGTCCTGGAGCGGCGAATAATCGTCGAGGATGAAGAAGCTCCGGCCGAAAGAGGCCCCGACGAGGTCGCTCTCGCGCTCCTGCACTTCGATATCGCGGAAGGAGATCGTCGGCACTCCGCCGCCGAGCTTCGTCCACGCCTTCCCGCCGTCGAGCGTGACGTAGATGCCGAACTCGGTCCCGGCGAAGAGGAGTTCTTTCTTGATGTGGTCCTGGGCCACCGACCAGACGATCGTTCGCTGGGGAAGCCCGCCGGCGATGTTCGTCCAGGTTTTTCCGCGGTCGCCGCTCATTAAAAGATAGGGCTTGAAGTCGCCCGTCTTGTGGCTGTCGACAGCCGCATAAACCGTGTCTTTATCGTGCTTGGAAGCCATGATCTTGTTGACGAAGTAAAAATCGGGGACACCGGCAACCCGGTCGATCTTTCGCCATGTCTTTCCGCCGTCCTCGGTCACCTGGATGAGGCCGTCGTCCGTTCCTGCGTAGATCAGGCCTTCCTGGAGGCGAGATTCGCTCACCGTCGTGACCGTTCCGAACTTCGACATGGCCCCGTGGTCCCAGAGCCCGTCGACGCTCCACGCCCGGCCCATGATCTTCTGCTCGAGGCGGAAGACGCCGCGGGTCAGGTCGGGGCTGATCCTCGTCCACGAATCGCCGCGGTCTTCGCTCCGCCACAGGTATTGGGATGCGTAATAAACGCGCGTGTGAGAGAACGGGCTGATGACGACCGGCGAATCCCAGTTAAAGCGCAGGGGCGGCTCTCCCGCCTCCGGCTTCGGGCTGATGTTCAGCGTCTCCTGGCTTTTCTTGTCGTACCGGAAGAGGACGCCTTCCTGCATCTCGACGTAGACCGTGTTCGGGTCGGCCGGGTCGATGGCCGAGGCGTAGCCGTCGGCCCCGTAGGTGATGGCCCAGTCGAAGTTCGAGATGCCGTTGCCGTTGAGGGTCCGCGACGGCCCGAGCTGGCTGCCGTTGTCCTGGGCGCCGCCATGGACGTTGTAAAAGGGGAGGGCGTTGTCGAGGGCCAGCTTGTAGAACTGGGTCACGGGCAGGTTCTCGAAAAAGCGCCAGGTCTTGCCGCCGTCGTGGCTCTCGTAGACGCCGCCGTCGCTGCCGTTGAGGATGTAGTCGGGGTCGCCCTTGACGAAGGCCATGGCGTGGTTGTCGCCGTGCTTGCTCTTCTCGCCGACGGGGCGCCAGGTCTTGCCGCCGTCGTTCGTGACCATCATCGACGGGTCCATCTGGTAGATCCGGTCGAAGACGCTGGGGTCGGCGAAGATCTCCTGGTAATAGTGCGGCCCTGTGCCGCCGCTGATATAGGGGCTGCGCTTCTCCCAACTTTCGCCCTTGTCCGTCGAGCGGTAGAATCCTTTCTCCTCCGGCCCGGCCTCGACCGTGGCATAGACGACGCGAGGATCGATGGGCGAGACGGCCAGGCCGATCTTGCCCACGTCTCCGGAGGGCAGGCCGACCGCGAGCTTGCGCCAGGTCTTGCCCGCGTCCTCGCTCTTGTGGATGCCCGATTCGGGCCCGCCGCCCATGAAGGCGGCGACGCTGCGGCGCCGCTGGTATGCCGCGGCGTAGACGATGTCGGGGTTGGCCGGGTCGAACTCGGCGCTTGTGATACCCGTGTCCTTGGAGATCTCGAGCGCGAGGGTCCACGTCTTGCCGCCGTCGGAGGTCTTATAAAGGCCGCGCTCGCCGCCGGAGGACCACAGGGGCCCTTCGGCCGCGGCATAGACGACGTTCGAGTTCCGCGGGTCGACGAGGATCCGGCCGATGTGTTCGGACTTGGCCAAGCCCACGTTCGTCCAGGTCTTGCCCCCGGTGAGGCTCTTGTAGACGCCGTCGCCGAAGCCGACGTGGCGCCCGCTGACGTTCTCGCCCGTGCCCACCCAGACCGTTTCCGGGTTCGACGGGTCGAGCGTGACACAGCCGATGGAATACGACGCCTGGGCGTCGAAGACGGGCATCCAGGTCGTTCCGGCGTTCTCGGTCTTCCAGACGCCGCCCGAGCCGACGGCGGCATACCAGGTGTGGCGCTTCAGGGGGTGGATGACGATGTCGCTGATCCGTCCCGACATGAGGGCCGGGCCGATGTTGCGGAAGGCCAGGCCCGAAAGGAGCTCGGGCGTGAGGGCCGGTTTTTTTTCGACTTTGGCGCCGGATTTGACGTCCGGCTTCGCGGCCGCAGTTGTGGTTTGGGACGCGAGATAACCCGCCGCTGAGAACGCGGCAAAAACCAGAAGGACCGGAACGACGTATTTCTTCATAATGACCTCCTCGACTAGGAGGGAAGATTATCAGTATCCGGGGCGGAATGACAATAGCCCGGATGAAACGGGAGCCGAAGGGGTTGATTTTTTAGCCCCGGCCCCGTATTGTTAGGAACGGACAACAGTCTGAAGGAGGAACACATGGGTGCTTTCGTTCTCTTGCTCATCATCATCGGGGCCGTCGTCCTGATGGCCATCGGCATGTACAACAGTCTGGTTACGCTCCGCAACCGCTGCGACAACGCCTGGTCCCAGGTCGACGTCCAGCTCCGCCGCCGCTACGACCTCATCCCCAACCTGGTGGAGACGGTCAAGGGCTACGCCAAGCACGAAAGCGGGGTCTTCGAGCGCGTGACGCAGGCCCGGAACGTGGCCGTCAACGCCCAGACCGTCAAGGCCCAGGGCGAAGCCGACAACATGCTGACCGGCGCCCTGAAATCCCTGTTCGCCGTCGCCGAGGCTTATCCCGACCTCAAGGCCAACCAAAACTTCCTGATGCTCCAGGAGGAGCTGGCCGGGACCGAGAGCAAGGTCGCCTACGCCCGGCAGTTCTACAACGACGTGGTCATGAAGTTCAACATGAAGCAGCAGGTCTTCCCCTCGAACATCCTGGCCAACATGTTCGGCTTCAAGACCAGAGAATACTTCCAGATCGAAGAGGAAGTGGCCAAGGGCCCGGTCAAGGTCAGTTTCTGATCCGGGCGAAGGTATTTTAAAATGGGGACATGCTCCCCCGGAACGCGGAGACACGCCTTGGGGACATGTACTTCCGGTACGTGTCCTCCTTCTTGTCTTCGTGCTTGACTTGACGAAGGGCGGGTCAAACGATGTACGAACAGATCTCGCGCAACAAGTGGAAATCCATCGCCCTCGTCGGATTCTTCATGGCCTTCATCTTCGTCCTGACGTGGTTCTTCGAATACGTGACCGGGTGGGGGAAGGGCGGGCTCGTCCTGGCCGTCGTCGTGTCCATGACCATGGCCGTGGTTGGCTACTACGCGAGCGACAAGATCGTCCTGACCATCAGCCGGGCCCGTCCAGCGACGAAGGACGAATTCCCGTACCTCTATAACGTCGTCGAGGGTCTGGCCATCGCCGCCGGTCTGCCCGCGCCTCGTTGTTACGTCATCGACGACACCGCCCCGAACGCCTTCGCCGCCGGGCGCAAGCCGGAGACGGCCGTCATCTGCGTCACGACCGGAATCCTCGAAAAACTGAACCGCGTTGAGCTTGAGGGAGTCATCGCCCACGAGATGTCCCACATCAAGAACTACGACGTCCGGCTCCAGACCCTCGTCGTGGTCATGGCCGGGATCGTGGCTCTCCTCAGCGACTGGATGCTAAGGAGCTTCATGTGGGGCGGCGGGCGGCGGCGCGGCGGGAGGAGCCGGAGCGGATCGGGCGGCGCCGGGGGCATCTTGATCATCGTCGGCCTGGTCCTGGCGGTGCTGTCTCCGTTCATAGCCACGATCATCCAGCTGGCTGTCTCGCGGAAGCGGGAATTCCTGGCCGACGCGAGCGGAGCTATGTTGACACGCTACCCTGCCGGCCTGGCCTCGGCCCTGCGGAAGATCTCGGCCGACACCGAGCCTCTCGAGGCGGCCAACAAGGCTACGGCCCACCTCTACATCGTCAACCCCCTCAAAAACATCAAGGGCGGCGTCAACAAGCTCTTCAGTACCCACCCGCCCATCGAGGAGCGCATCGCCGCCCTCGAGAAGATGTAGGCGCGACTGGGTCGCGCCTCAGCGGCTCATTTCAGACGCGCGTAGGCGTCGTCGACGGCCTTCTTGAGGTCTTTGGCCGCGCGCTCGAGCCCCTTCTTCACGTCTTCCCCGGCCTTCTGCCCGGCCTTACTCCATTCCCCCATCCGGACCTTGAGCTCTCCCTCCTTCTTCTCAAGCGACTTGAGGCCCTTGTCGTACTCCAGGCGCGCCTCGAGCTTGAGCTTCCGGCTTTTGGCCTTGAGCTCCATCAGCCCCGCCTTGACGTGGTCCATTTCGATGCCGATTCTCTCCAGAAATTCGTCTGTTTTGGTGAGCTTTGCCATGATGTTCCCTCCTGGCCCCAATGTATCAGAAAACCCACGCTGCTACGAGAAGCCGAGGGCTTCTTGAAAGTGCCCGGGCATTTCTCTATAATAGGCCAGCCCATTGCGGGGTCGTAGTTCAGTTGGTTAGAACGCCGGCCTGTCACGCCGGAGGTCGCGAGTTCGAGTCTCGTCGGCCCCGCCATTCCTTAATCAAAAGCGCCATCCTCTTTTCATGCGCATTCCAACCTTTGGCCAATAGTTATCGAATTCTTGATGGGAATTCCACTCAAGGCCCAAGTTTTATGGCGATGTTGGCAATATGCATTCCGAACTAAAAACAGAAGTAACGAGTGCCCTCACAAAAAGTGAATCCTGGCCCTCGGAGATGCTCCAAGAGATCTTCCTAAGAAAGGCTCTTTCAAGGTTTTCAGGATCTCTTTGGCAAGGGGAACATTCTTGTTTTCCGGGTCTATCTCGATGAACTTAAGAAGATGTTCTTTGGCTTTGGACGTTTCTCCCAATCCAATATAAATAATGCCAAGTTGATAATATGCGTCTGAGTAGAGAGGATCTAGGTTTAGCAATTTTTCAAAAATGTCCTGGGCTTCCGGACTTCTGCCAAGATTGACCAGACACACTCCATAATTATAATAAGTGGAGGGATCTTTATCGCCTAAATCAACGGCTTTTCTATAAAATTCGATGGCTTTCTCAAAATCTCCCCTTTTCCCAAAAATGATTCCAGCCCTTGAGAGGGGCATAATAAAATTTGCCTTTAATTCTACCGCTTTTTGATAATCTTCAAGAGCCTTCTCAGTCTTTCCATTTTTCTCTAAACTCACGGCCCGGTAATAATAGAAAATAGGATTCGAGGGATCTAAGGAAATGGCTTCCGCAAAGTTTGTGATAACCTCTTCATACTTTCCCGCCTCTAAGAGTTTTAGCCCTTTTCTTATCAATTCCATGGAATCCGAAGAAGTGCTTTGGGCCTGGTCGAGTTGGATTTCCAGATTCGCTGTATCATCGAGTTTGACCCGAATAGAAACGCTTAAAGGGAGATACCCCTCCCTTTCAAAGAGAGCTTTATAGATGCCAGGAGTTAGGCCACTCTTATAAAAACCCCCCTTTTTATCGGAATGTAATTCATATTTCAGGGCTTCGGATTCAGAAGAAACAAGCGTTATTTTGACTTCAGTGAGCGGGACTCCTGTGGCCGAATCTTTGATCATCCCTTTCACTGCGCCCGTGGTCGCTCCCCAGAGAGGGTTCAATGCAAAAGCTAAAGTTAGAAGGATGCCCAGCCTAACGGTTTTGGTGATCGAGCGAATCGAACGGCTCCTTTTTTATCTCGCTATTTTTATCTTTCAATTTCTCCTCTAATTTCTTTGCTCGGTCATAACACACTTGTGCCTTTTCTCTTTCCCCCAAGGAGTAATAGACCGCGCCTAGAATTCTGTTGTTTTCCACAGTATCTCCATATTTTCTGATGTCTTCGAAATATTCGGCCGCTTTTTGATATTTCTTAAGTTCCAGACAGGAATTCCCAAGGAGTATAAGGACTGGATAATTCTTTATAATGGTTTCTTTTTCAAGGAGCCCCACAACTCTAGCATAATCTTTATTTTGATAGTAGGCACGGGCAATCACAGGCTGGGCGTCTATGGCGACATGTTTAATTCGTTCAATGGAGATGAGACTCTTGCCTGGCTCACCCAAGTCAACGTGCCAACTTATCAAAAGGTCACGTCGATTCGTGCTCCCAGAGATTTTAAACTAGGTTTGAGGTTCTGGTTCTAAACAGGGATAATTTCTTCATGCCGTTCAAAAAGAGGGGAGGGGAATGAACTCCTCTCCTCTTTCCTTATCTCCGTAAGGCAACGTTGAAGTAAGGCCTCATAATACCTGAGCCGATTTTTCGGGGGCAGGTCAAATGGGAGCCTCGCCCGAAAACCGATCCAGCTAAAAATGGAGTTTTTTGGCTTCCAAGGCTGCACATTGAGCCGGGGAAGGTTACAAGGCCGGACGTTCCTGAGAAACCGAAGAAGGGATCCCTGCCTGTTTGCCATAGAAATGTGCGATCAGCAAAATAATCGTATCGGGAACGCTATGCAGGAATTGCACACCGATGTCGAAGTGCTTGCCCTTTTTGCTCTTCCGGGTCCATATGACCTCGGCGTCCACTCTGAGGGACCGCTGAGTTCTTTTGAGGTCGATGGCGATCCGGATGATGTAGCCGACGGGGAAACCCAGCTTGGTGCGGATCCGAGCCCCAGTCACGGAAATATCGTGGGTATAGGCATTAATCCCGCCGTTAGTGCCGGTCCCCAGAGCCAGGTAATTGTCCTTTACGAGAACGTTGTTTTGTTCCCCAAACCTCTTGTCCTTTCGGTTTTCCATTTCACGGTCCTCCAGGAGCCGTCATGATAAACATGCCAAACCGCATTCTCGGCCGCCGTTCCCAGGAGGTCAATCACCCCTAACGGCTATTTGATAGGTTATATCTTATCACCCCCTTCCCTCTCTTGGCCCTAGTCTCTATGCCCCTAGTCCCGCCCTCTCCCCGGGGGCCTCTTTAGCGAGAGTGACCCGGCCTTCCCCAAGACTCTGAAGATCATCTTCATTGAGAAATCAGCGCTTTAATCATCGTCCCCGGCATCGGGCACTTGTTGCAATTTTGTACAACTTTCTAACGTTCTAGGCATCTGCTGAGCACAAGTTGAGCATAGACAAAGCGGGAAGACTACCAACGAGGCGGCCGGTCTTTTGGTTCTAGCAAGGAACATCGGCCCGTAACGCCGGAGGTTGCGAGTTCGAGTCTCGTCGGCCCCGCCATTCCTTAATCAAAAGCGCCGTCCTTCAGTTCCCCCTAATTACAGAGGGGGATAAGGGGGTTAAGAAATACGAACAGAGTCTTGAGAGGCGCTTTTGTATCTTGAAGCGCCGTCCTTCAGTTCCCCCTAATTACAGAGGGGGATAAGGGGGTTAAGAAATACGAACAGAGTCTTGAGAGGCGCTTTTGTATCTTGAAGCGCCGTCCTCCAGTTCCCCCTAATTACAGAGGGGGATAAGGGGGTTAAGAAATACGAACAGAGTCTTGAGAGGCGCTTTTGTATCTTGGAGCGCCGTCCTCCAGTTCCCCCTAATCACAGAGGGGAGCAGGGGGTTAAGAAATACGAACAGAATGGGCAAGAGCTACGAAGAGCTCACTTCCTGGGCGGTCCGTTCACGGGAGGGGTACCGTTTTTGTTGGGACTGATTTAGATCAAGTCCTTCATCGCGCCGAGCGGTAGGCCGATACGTTTGAGCAGAGCCTCGTAGCGGGAATCGGATCGCAGGCCGTCAAACCGCCGGTCGCATTTGATGTAAACCAGAAAGCCTGACCGCTCCTCTAAGGCTTTAGAAAGCCATTCAAAGGTCTGATCCTTTTCTCCAAGGCCAATATAAACGGCCGCGATATCGTAGGCTGAAACGTAGTTGCGCTTGGACTTCTCTAAGAGCTTCTCCGCTAAGAGTCTCTCCAAAATCTTCTGCGCTTCCTTCTTTTCGCCGGCGATCCCGTAGGCGTGGCCAAGGTCGGCCAAGGGAAGAAAGTTACCCTTCCAATTGTCGACCGCGATTTGGAACTCACCAATGGCCTCTTTGATCAAAAGTTTCTGTTCATAGGCCATTCCCAATGTGACATGGGCCCACGAAGCGTCGGACCCGGCTAGTATGTCTTTGCGCGCAAGCTCAATCGCCTCGTCATAACCCGCTGTGCTGAAGCAGTGCCAACCGGAGCATAAATGGTTGGGATTGGCAAAAGGATCGAGTTCCGAAGCGAGCTTGACCTCAGCCAGCGATTCTTCCATTCTGTCCTGGGCCATCAGGAGATGCGCATAGAGATGGTGGATCATGGCCAGGCTGGGGTTGAGCTCGAGGGCTCGTTTGAATTCTTTCTCAGCCTCAGTCCAATCCAGATCATATTGGAGCCAGGCCACAGCCAGATAGCCGTGGGCTTCTCCGAGAGTATTATCCTTCTCCAGCGCTTTTAGAGCGGCTTGTTTCATTGCCAAAAAAGCCTCTCGAGGAGGAACATCGCCCAATAGACCACTAAAAAAGAAACTTTTTGCGATTTCGACGTAGGCCAGAGCAAAATCCGGATCGAGCCTGATCGCTTGATTAAAATATCCATTATCGCCCGAATAAACTCCCTTGAGATAGGCATCAAGGGCTTGGGGATCCACAGTCTTTTTCTTGGCCGACCGGAAACTCTTCTCCTCCCTGAGTCTGATGCCGATCTGCCTGGTGATATCCTGGGCAATTTCGCTCTGGAGAACCAGAAAACCGCCGATGTCGCGTTCGTAGCTTTTGACCCAGAGCTGCCGGTCTTCGGCCGGATTGATCAGCCTGGCCGTGATCCGCATTTTTTCCCCCGCCCTCAAGACGGAACCTTCAATCACAATGTCGGCATTCAGCTCTTTGGCGATCTGCGGCAGAGATTTTTCTGTTTTTTTATACTGCATGACAGAAGTGCGAGATTTCACCTGCAGGGCGCTGATCTGTCCCAATTCCGTGATGAGCGCGTCAGTTATTCCCTCGGCAAAATAGTCCTGGGAGGGATCGCCGGAGAGGTTTTCGAGCGGCAGGACCGCCAGCGATTGCACCTGCGGAGCCCTTGTCCGACCTGTCAAGAGTCCTCTCACTCCACCGATATTAAGGATGAACGCAAGACCCGCCAGGCCGAGAGCCAAAAGACCGACCGGCAGTGGTCTCTGCCACAGGCTTCGCTTGGCCCGGCGTCGGGGCCTTCCGGCGACAAGCGCCGCGAGGTCGCCGGTCTCGAGTCGTTTCAAGTCGGCGATGAGTTCCTTGGCCGACGCGTAACGGTCGGCCGGCTCTTTCTCCAGGCACTTGAAGATTACCCGCTCCAGCCCCTCGGAGATATGGGCTCCCAGGGACCGTAGCAGTTCCGGCGGCTTGTCGAGGATCGCGCGCATGATCTCAGAAGCGGTCTCCTGAGGAAACGGCTTTTTCCCCGTGACCAGCTCATGGAGAATGGCCCCCAGAGCATGGATGTCGGTGCGCGCATCGACTTCGCGGCCATCCAGCTGCTCGGGCGCCATGTAGGGAAGGGTCCCCGTCAAACCGAGTGAGCCGGTGAGAGACAAAGTCTTATCTAGCGTTCCGGCGGGCTGAAAGAGCTTGGCCAGGCCGAAGTCCAGCACCTTGAGCAGGCCCTTGGGCGTGACCATGATGTTCCCGGGCTTGAGATCCCGGTGGATGATCCCCTGCTCATGGGCCGCTTCCAACGCTTCCGCCGCCTGTTTTCCCAGCGAGATGACTTCCGTCTCCGGCAACGCTCCCGGGAGGGACTTCTCACTCAGCGTGACTCCGGATATGTATTCCATCGCCAGAAAATCCACGTTCCTTTCCGTGTTGAAATCATGGATCGTGGCGATGTTGGGATGGTTGAGCTTGGAGAGAGCCAGGGCTTCCCGGCGGAAGCGCTTTCTCGTCTCTTCATCGGCAAGAGCTCCGGCGGGCAGGACCTTGAGGGCGACGTCTCTTTCCAGGCGTTCGTCCTTGGCCCGATAAACGACACCCATGCCGCCGGCACCGATTCTTTCGATGATGCGATAATGGCCGAGAGACTGACCTATCATGGCGGCTCGCTCCTTTCCTGTTTAGTCAACGATCGGATAGGATCCGCTCAAAAAAAATAGCGAGGGAAACCTATCAAAACCTCAGCACTTGCAGGTTGTCTTTTAATGATCACGCCGGACCGAAAAAATATTCCTTCTTCCGGCGGGCCAGGCACGATGGCGGCTTTTCGTTATCAAGCGGATTGGCGCCTCTTTGAACATATGTTTTTGATCGAAACTATAGGAAAGATATATCACCGCCCGGCGATCGATGTCAAGCGACGGAACTCGTCCCAAAATCGCCGTTTGTCAAAGACATAGTCCTTATCCGGCTTGACCCTTTCGTGCCGTAGCGCCGGGGCCGCGCACGACCCGTCCCGGCTTAGCCCCCGTATGTTCGCCGTCCCGCAGGACCTGGACCCCGTTCACCAGAACGTGGATGATGCCCGTTGAATACTGGTGAGGCTTCTCGAAAGTGGCGAGATCCCTGATCTTATCCGGGTCAAAAACCACGATGTCGGCGAAATACCCCGTTTGGAGGCGCCCGCGCCGTTCGATCCTCAGGGTCTCGGCCGGAAGCGCGCTCATCTTGCGGATGGCTTCCGGGAGCGTCATCAGCTTCTCGTCGTGGACATATTTCCCCAGAATTCTCGGATAGGTCCCGTAGGCCCGCGGATGGGCGCCGGCTCCGAGGAATACCCCCTCGGGAGCATAGGCGGCTTCGTCGGTGCAGAAACTGAGCCATGGGAGGGGCAGCGTCTTCTTCAGGTTCTCCTCGGACTGGCTGAAATAGATGGCCAGCACCTGGCCGTTGTCCTCGATAAGGAGATCCATGGCGGTTTCTTCCGGAGATCTCCCCCGGATCTCCGCCACCTGGGCCAGCGTTTTCCCGGTCAACGGTTTCAGGCTTTCGTTTTTGAAAGCGATCAGCAAGATCCTGTCGGGAGAGCCGCATTGGAGATACAGGCTTTCCCAGCCCTTTGTTGGCTCTCTCATCTCCTGGATGATCCGCCGCCGGGTGGCCGGGTCTTTCATTCTCTTGATGGCCGCTTCGACTCCGCCGTCTTGGATCCATGGGGGAAACGAAGCCAAGAGTCCGGCCATGCCCGCGGCGTAGGGATAGGCATCGGCCGTGATCTCGAGCCCTTCCGCGCGGGCCTTTTCCACGATCCCGATGACCTCGTCCATCTTCGCCCAGTTGTCGCGCCCTCCTGTTTTCAGGTGAAAGATCTCGCCGCGTATCCCGGCTTCCCGTACGATCCGAAGGAACTCGCCGGTCGCCTGGATGATGTTGTCTCCCTCGCTTCGGATGTGGGAAATATAGAGGCCGCCGTATCGTGCGGCCACTTTTGCCAGGGCCACCAGCTCGGCGGTCTTGGCGAAAGAGCCGGGCGGATAGATCAAGGCCGACGCGACGCCCAGGGCGCCCTCTTCCATCGCCTGCCCGACCAGTTTTTGCATCAGGCTCAATTCATCATCCGTCGGCGGACGGTCATCATAGCCGATCACATGGACCCTCGGGGTCGCCGCTCCGATGAATGAGGCCACGTTGGGAGTCACGCCGCGTTTTTCGAGGAAACGCAGGTATTCGTCCAGGGTCGTCCACCCGATATCGGATCGGGCGTCGCCTTGGCCCTTGACCAGGGCTTCTTTCATCCGCTCGCTGAGGGGCCCCATGGATTCCCCCTCGCCCAGGACTTCCAAGGTGATGCCTTGTCGGATATCGCTCTGCGCCTTCCCGTCCTCGATCAGCGTTTGCCCGGCTTGAGACATCATGTTGATGAATCCAGGCGCGACCGCCAGTCCCTGGGCATCGATCTCCGCCCTGCCGCGAGCCTTCGAAAGATCCCCGATGGCGACGATGGTGTCGTTTTGGACCGCGATATCGGCCATCCGCGGTTTATCGCCGCTCCCGTCATAAAGAACCCCGCCGCGCAGGATCAGGTCGTACTCGACCGATTTATGGCAAGCTACGGCGGATAACAAGACGAGGACAAGAGTGGCCAGCGTCGATTTTGCGCGACTCATGGATGCCTCCTTGACTTCGCTGCGCGGCCGGCGATATATTCCGGGCGGTGCAAAAGATAACAACGGTTTTATTATATGCTTCTTTGACCGGGTTTTCTTTGATCCTCGGAGTCATCCTGGGCACCACCCTGAAGATCAGCCAAAAGATCATCGCGGCCATCATGGCTTTCGGTTCCGGCGTTTTGATATGCGCTCTGACTTTCGGGCTGATGGAGGACGCCTTCAAACATGGAGGGTTTGATGCGGTCATCATCGGGTTTTTATTGGGAGGGGTGGTTTTCATTTCCGGGGATGTCTTGATCCACAGGCATGGCGGACGAAACCATAAACGCAAGGCCCATCATCCAGCGGCAAAAGAAACGAACGGCCAGGCCATCGTCCTGGGTTCTCTCCTTGACGGGATCCCGGAATCGATAGCGCTAGGCGTCGCTCTACTCAGCAAAAATGGGATCGGATTGCTCATGCTCGTCGCGATCTTTCTATCGAACCTCCCTGAAAGCCTGTCCTCCATAGACGATCTGCGAAGAGAGGGTTTTTCCAAAAAGAGCATCTATCTGTCGTGGTCGATTGTCAGCATCCTCGTCGCATCGAGCGTCGTTTTAAGTTTCCTGTTCCTGGAAAAGCTGGATCTCAATGCGCTCGGCATCATCGAGTCTTTCGCGTCCGGGGCGATCCTGGCCATGCTGGCCGACAGCATGATGCCCGAAGCTTATGAAGAGGGCGGATTCCTGATCGGGTTCTTGACGATGCTGGGGTTCTTGACGGCTTTCGTTCTTTCAAAGATATAGCTTTAAGGGGGATTCTTGACAATTTATCGCCGGCGACGATAATCTCGGTTCCATGAAACCTCCCTACCGCCGCATGCTCCGGGTGATGGAGGCGAAAGCGGAACAGCCGGCGCCTAACGCGGCCGCGGGAGCCATCTGGTCCCTCTATATCCTCGGATGCTCCGACGGGTCTTTCTATACCGGAGTGACCACCGACATCGACCGCCGGCTCCGGAAGCACCAGGAAGGCAAGGCCTCTCGCTACACCCGGACCCGGCGCCCTGTGGTTCTCGTCTACCGGGAGGAGTGCGGCACACGCTCCCAGTCCCTGTCGCGGGAGTGCGCCGTCAAGTCCCTGAGCCGGCGCCGCAAGGAAGAGCTCATCCAAGAATACGATGGCTTTTTAGCCAAAATCCTGATATAAATACCTTCTGAAACTATCTGCCGGCAGGGAAAAGTCAGCTTTGCGTAGCCTGTGGCCTTCCGGAGAAGAATAGCCAAATCGGAGAGGAGAAAGAAATGGGATTAATGCGGAAGCCGATGCTCATGCGGCAAAAGGCGCGTTTCGAACATACCCTGAAAGACCGGCTGTCTTTTCTGTCCGGGAAGGGCATCAAATCGCCCAAGGCCGAAAAAGATACCATCGTTCGAAAAATGCAGGCGGATATCAAGGCCGTGAATAAAAGGCTGAGGGTGATCGCCGCCAGCGAAAAAAGAACGGAAGAGATGGCGAAGACGAAGGCGGAACGAGCGGCAGCCCCCAAGCAAGAACAAGACGGCGGTAAAAGCGAGAAGCATAAGAAAGCCCCGGAAGAGGGCAAAGGAAAAAAGATAAAGGCGGAAAAGAAGCCTGCCCCTCCGAAAGCACCGGAAGGCGACAAAAGCCAGAAAACGACGGAATCCCCCGAAGAAGGCAAGGTAAAAACGAAAAAGAAAACAGAAGGAACGGGGGAGGAGCCGGCAAGCCAAGCGAAGGCAGAGAAGTAATCAAAAAAAATCGGCCGTGAACGGACGATCTCTGATGCGCTCTTCGCCGTTCTTCGCCCCGCTCCTGCTGGCGGCGCTTCTCGCTCCCGCCTGCTCCCGCGCTGACCGTCCGAGCTTCGACCAAGCTGTCGACAAGCTCTTCGCCCAAGGCTATCCGCAGGCCCTCGAAAGCTACTTCTGCTCGCTCGGCACCAACCCCAACCTGGGATTCCGCTGGGCCGGGACATCTGCCGAGCGGGCCGTCGGGGACCGCGTTGCGTCCGAAATGCGGGCCATGGGCCTCAGCAACGTCCGGCACGAGCCCGTCCCCGTCGACGTCTTCGAGTTCGAGGAAGCGTCGCTCACGGCCGCCGGCCGGCGGATGACCGCCTCGACCATCGCCGGCGTGCCGCCAACCCCGCCAGACGGCGTCACGGCCCCGATCGTCTACGTCAAGGGCGGCACTGCGGCCGACTTCGACGCCGCCGGGGACGTCACCGGCAAGCTGGTTCTCGTCGACATGAAGATGAGCTCGTGGTGGTTCTGTCTGCCCGCCTTCGAAGCGGGCCAGCGAAAGGCCGCCGGCGTCGTCTGCACCTTTACGCCGGACGACCCGAAGTACTACTCCGTGGACGACCGGGCCCTGGGCAGTTTCGATGGCCAATACGACCTCGGCGCCCCGCCCTGGATCTATGTTGCGCGCCGCGACGGCGACTGGCTCAAGTCGCAGATCGAGGCCGGGCCCGTGACGGCGACCCTGTTGCTCAAGGAGAAGGTCACGCTCGTCCGCGACGGCGGCGTCGCTTACAACGTCGTCGGCGAACTCCCCGGCTCCCGCCCCGATGGGCAGATGGTGCTCATGGCCGCGCACCAGGACGCCCATTTTCGGGCCGGCGCGGACGACACGGCTGCCCTGGTGAACATGCTCACGATCGCCAAGGCGATGCGGGGGAGCGGCTACCGTCCGAAGACGACCGTCGTGTTCCTGGCGACGGTCGGCGAAGAGTTCGGCTACACGGACTCCTACTACGAATGGATCGTTGGCGCCTGGTGGGCGGCCACGCGCGCCCACGCCGATTGGGCCGGGCGCGTCCGGGCGATGCTCAACCTCGAGAGCATGGCGGTCAAGGGGGCGCCCCTCGGGCTCCGCTCGAACCCGGAGCTCAAGCCCTGGATGGAACAGCTTGCTTTGCGGTCTCCGGGCCTGCTGCCTCATGGCTTTGAGCTCCTCACGCCGGTCAACTCGTGGAACGACCAGTGGACGTTCACGGCGGCCGGCATCCCCAGCGTGAAGTTTGATGCCACGACCTCCGAATATGAGGCGCTCTATCACTCCGATTTTGAGATGCAAGACATCGTTGACTGGCCCTACCTGGCGAAGATCGCCAAGTTCGCCTTTCGGGCCGCCGGAGAGCTGGATGGTGGTCTGCTGCCCTATAGCCTCAAGGCCAGGGCCGACGACCTGTCCGCCGCCCTGAAAAATGACGATCTCGCCGCCGCGGGGGCCGACCCGGAAGTCGTATCGCGCTTGAGCAGTGCCGCGTCCGCCTTCGGGACGGCGGCGGCCGCTTTCGACACGCACGCGGGCTCTATTCCCGCGGACAGGATCGAGGAGGTGAACGTCGGCCTCCTCGCCGTCGAGAAAGCCCTCAACAGCGCCTTCACGGCCCTATCGCCGGCAGACGACGATATCACCGTTTATCCGCACCAGGCCGTACTCCGGGACGTGCGGGGTATCGCCGCGGCGCTCGTCGCTCTGACGCCGAGCAAACCCGACCCGGCCGCCGCCCTGAGGGCTCTGGGCGGGACCTACCTGACGCGCCTCGGCCTGGCCTTCAGCTACACGGTGTACCAGAAAAACATCTCGCGCCTCGACCCCGGCTTTGATCGCATCAACTGGGGAGGGCAGGGTCATCTGCCCAAGCCCCTCGACGTCATGCCCCAGTACCGGAAAATCCAAGCGGGCGATCACGCCGGGGCTAGGACGGACCTCGAGGCCAAAC
>Ga0315273_10004488_pt1 | contig 17099 bp, 15 predicted proteins | sample YL17G02_0_MG_FD_205753 | JGI IMG/M metagenome (GOLD analysis project Ga0315273, IMG submission 205753) | Sediment microbial communities from Yellowstone Lake, YNP, Wyoming, USA - YL17G02_0 | ecosystem: Environmental > Aquatic > Freshwater > Lake > Sediment | place: USA: Wyoming | collected... | reverse complement strand
CGGACGCCTGCTCGAACCAGTCGGCGCTGCGCGCCGCGCCGGCAAGCCACAGGTCGACGCGATGATTGCGCTGGTAACAATGCGTGACCTGAGGCCAGGTTGCTATCTCAGCGCCGACGGCGGCGATGCGGTCCGCCTCCACTTCGACCGCGATGAGTTCGGTCACCAGCCCCAGGGCGGCCGGCTCGAAGACCGGGCCGATGCGCCGGATGAGCCGCTGCTCTTTGAGCGCATGGAGACGGGCGATGACCTGCTCTTCCCGAAGGCCCGCGATCTCGCCGAGAGCGGCAAATGGGCGAGGCACCAGCGGAAACGCGACCTGCGCTGTGGTGAGGAGTTGCCGCTCCTGCGGGCTCAGACCGGCCGCGATCACTCCCTCAGCCAACGTGCCGCTTCGCGTGCGTGGTAGGTCAGGATCAGGTCGGCGCCCGCTCTGGCGATGCTGGTGAGCACTTCGAGGATCGCGGCCCTTTCGTCCACCCAGCCTCGCGCCGCGGCCGCCTTGATCAATGAGTACTCGCCGCTCACGTTGTAGGCCGCGACCGGCCTGTCGAGCGCCGCCCGGACATCGGAGATGACATCCAGGTATGCCAGCGCGGGCTTCACCATGATGATGTCCGCGCCTTCGTCGGCATCGAGGAACGCCTCGCGCAGCGCCTCGCGGCGGTTCCCGGGCGCCATCTGGTACGACCGGCGATCCCCGAACTGGGGCGCCGAATCAACCGCCTCCCGGAAGGGCCCGTAGAAAGCCGATGCGTACTTCGCCGAATAGGCCATGATGCCGGTATTCGACAGACCGGCACTGTCGAGCGCGCGCCTGATCGTGCCGACCCGGCCGTCCATCATATCAGAGGGTGCGACCATGTCGGCTCCCGCCTCGGCATGCGAGAGCGCCGCCTCCGCCAGCCGGTCGAGGGTGGGGTCGTTGCAGATCTCGCCGCCTTCGCCGACGATCCCGCAGTGACCATGCGTCGTGTATCCGCAGAGGCACACATCGGTCATCACCACCAGCTCGGGGAACGCGCGCTTGAGCGCGCGAACGCCCTCCTGCGCCGGACCTCGCGGGTTCGCCGCCTCGCGACCCTCGGGGTCCTTGGCGTCGGGCAAGCCGAACAGCAAGACCGATCGCACGCCTTCCTGCCATGCCTGCTCCGCCTCGGCGGCGAGCAGGTCCGGCGAACGCCGGCACTGGCCGGGGAGCGCCTCGATCTCCTCGCACCGGCCGGCGCCGGAGACGACGAAGAGCGGGTAGATGAACTGGCTCGGGTCCAGTCTGGTCTCTGCTACCATCTCCCGCAGGGCGGCGGTGCGCCGCAGGCGCCGCGGGCGCTGGCAGAGCCAGCCCTCGGCCTCCGCCTGCTCGACGGCGCGTGTCCCCAGTTGCCTTGATGTCATCAGTCTCAACCTCCCCACAACATGATAGCAGAACCCGCGGCCTTCGCACATCATCACCTGGAGCACTTCTGTTGCCGCGCGTACTCCACCAGGGCGGCCACCAGTCCGGGGATTGTGTGCTCGCCCGCCTCCACATCCACGGTCAGGCCGTGCGCGCGGGCGGCCTCGGAGGTTATGGGGCCTATCGAGGCGACCAGGCGGCCTTTCAGCGGCTCGATGCCGGCGGCCTTGACCAACTGGTGTACCGCCGATGCGCTGGTGAAGGTCACCACGTCCACGTCACCCGCGCCAAGGGCGGCCGCGGCCGCCGCCGCTCCCTGTTCGTCTGTGACGGTGCGGTAGACGGGGAGCACCTCGACGTAAGCCCCTCTCTGCTGGAGCAGTTCGGGCAAGGCCTCCCGCGCCTCTTCCGCCCGCGCCAGCAGGATGCGTGTGCCCTCGGCGACCCCCGGCAGCTCGGCCGCCAGGCTCTCGGCGACAGACCGCGACGGCGAGAAGTCCACCCGCAGCTCCCGCTTCTCGAGCTCGGCCCCGGTCCCTGGGCCCATCACCCCGAGGCGGGAGCCGGCCAGCGAACGCCAGTCGAGCCCAGCCTGCCGCAGGGACTGGCTGAAGCAGCCCACTCCGTTGGCCGAGGTGAACAGTGCCCAGTCCCACGCCTGCCCCAACACGTGCGTGAGCGCGGCCGCCTCGATGCGCACCGGCTCTATGCGGATCACAGAGCAGACCAACGGCTCCGCGCCGGCCCGCCTCAGCAGATCGGCGAGCGCGCTTGCCTGGTGTCTCGGGCGCGTCACCAGCGCCCGCATTCCCAGCAGCGGACGCTTCCCGAACCAGTCCAGTCGGTCGCGCAGGCTCACGACATGTCCCACCACCAGAATCGCCGGAGGAGCGAGACGGCGGCGCTCCACTTCATCGGCGATCCCGAACAGCGTCGAGACGATGGTCTGCTGTCTGCCGGTCGTACCCCAGCGGATGACGGCCGCGGGGGTAGCGCCATCTCGCCCGGCGGCCAACAGCTCCTGTGTGATCTCACGTAGGTTGCAGACGCCCATGAGCACCACGATGGTGTCCACCGAGCGCGCCAGGCCTCGCCAGTCGATCTGGCTCTCGGTCTTGTCCGCGTTCTCATGTCCGGTGGCGATCGCAACCGTCGAAGCGGCGCGGCGATCGGTGACCGGGATGCCCGCATACGCCGGCACCGCGATTGCGGACGTAACCCCCGGCACCACCTCGAACTCGATGCCGTTCTCGATCAGGTATTCGGCCTCTTCGCCGCCTCTGCCGAACAGGTACGGGTCACCGCCCTTGAGTCGGCACACCGAGCGCCCGGCCTTCGCCTCATCCACGAGGAGCTGGTTTATCTCCGGCTGGGTCAGGGCGTGGTTGGCTGCCGCCTTGCCGACATAGTGCAGCCGCGCCTCCGCGCGAACCTGCAGCAGCAATTCCGGGCTGGCGAGACGGTCGTACACGATGGAGTCGGCCGCGCGCAGCACCTCGAGCCCCCGCCAGGTGATCAAGCCCGGGTCGCCAGGGCCAGCCCCAACCAGGTACACGGTTCCTGGCCTTACCATCAGCACTCCTCGATCAACACTCTCGCGCCGGCTCGCAGCATCTCATCTGCCAGGCTTCTCCCCAGCGCTTCGGCGTCCTGCGCGGCCCCGACCACCTCGCGCCTCATGACAGAGCTTCCTGCGCGGTTGGCGACCACCGCCTGCAGCCGCACGCGGCCGTCCGCAACCGTGGCCAGCGCACCTGCCGGCAGCGTGCAGCCAGCGCCCAGCTCCGAGAGGAACGCTCGCTCTGCAGTCGTCGCCAGCCGGCTCGGCAGGTGATCCAGGCGGCCCACCAGATCGCGCGTCGCCGCGTCGTCCTTTCGCGCCTGCAGCGCGAGCGCCCCCTGCCCGGGGGCCGGGAGGCAGATCTCCGGTGGGAGAACCTCTGACACGCGGTCTGCGAGGCCCAGCCGCAGCAGGCCCGCATACGCGAGCACGAGCGCATCGAACTGCCCCTCTCCAAGCTTGCGCAATCTCGTGTCCACGTTCCCCCTCACGCCGACGACCGCCAGGTCCTGGCGCGAGGCGCGCACCTGCGCGGCGCGACGAGGGCTGGAGGTCGCCACTTTGCTCCCGGACGGGAGCGCCGAAAGCCCCACTCCCCCGCGCGACACCAGGGCGTCGCGGGGGTCGCTGCGCTCGGGGACGGCGACGACGGCAAGCCCGGGGCGCTCGTCTGTCGGGAGGTCCTTCATGCTGTGGACTGCGAGATCAACCGCGCGGCTCATCAGCGCCTGTTCGATCTCTCTCACGAAGAGGCCGGTAGGACTCTCCGAGAGCGGCTCAGCGCCGCCATCGCCAGTGGTGCGTATCACCACCGTCTCGACGGCCGCGCCCCGCGTCTCGAGCATCGCGGCGACCGCGCCGGCCTGCGCCAGCGCGAGCGCGCTCCCTCGGGTGCCGATGCGGATGCAACCTGACTGACTCATCTCTCCAGCCCCAGGAGCGACCGCGCGAGCCGCTCGGCCTCGTCGGACTCGCCTGCCAGCAGCAGGGACATCGCCTCACTGTTGATCACCCGCTCGAGCCGCTCCCTGCGCTCCGCCTGGGTCGCGACCGTCGCCATCAACTCCGACCGGAGGCGGCCCAGCAGTTGCGCCAGGTGAGCGTACGCCGGCGAGATCACCTCTTCGATTTTCTCCCGCAGGTGGCGGGCCAGCGCCGGACTGGCGCCCTCGGTGGAGATCGCGATGGCGATGGGATCGCGGTAGACGGTGGCGGGCATGTAGAAGGTGCAGTGCGCGGGATCGTCGGCGACGTTGACCGGAACGCCGTTCGCCTCGGCCTCGCGGTACACGGCGGCGTTGACGCTCGGCTCGTCGGTGGCGGCGAACGCGAGCGTGCTGTCCGCCAGATCGCCCTCCCGGTACTCCCTCTCCACCAGTTCCAGGTGCGGACTCATCACCAGCGCCCTCATCTCGCCGCCCAGCTCCGGTGACACGACCCGGACGCGCGCGCCCTCACGCAGGAGCGTGGCCACCTTGCGAGCTGCTACCTCGCCCCCGCCTATAACCGTGCACAGCCGGCCCTTCAGGTTGAGGAAAATCGGGAATGACATGGCTGTTGCGCCGCCCCGCCTCGGCGGGCGGCCCTTCTACCCCGATGCCGCTGTCTCCGACGCGCGGCTGCGCACCGCTGCAGCGGGCAGCGCCGGGATGACGACCCGGAACGTCGAACCGACGCCGACCTTGCTCTCGACGGTCACGTCGCCGCCGTGCGCCTTCGCGACCGCGCGCACGATGGACAAACCAAGCCCCGTACCCTCTTTCCCCGTGTCCCGCGCGTTTTCCGCCCGGTAGAACTCATCGAAGATCGATTCCAGGTCCTCTTCGGGGATCCCGATGCCGGAATCGGCGACCGATACTCCGATCTGATCATCGCGCCGTCCCACCGCCACGGTCACCTTCCCCCCTGACGGCGTGTACTTCACGGCGTTCGAGATCAGGTTCTCGAACAGCTCTGAGATCGACTCCGGGTCGCCCGCTATCGGCTCGAGGCCGCTGCCCACCTCCAGTTGGAGCGAGACCGACGCGCTCGCGGCCGCCTGGCGGAAGTCGTTCACCACATTTGCAGCGACCTCTGCCAGGTTGACCGCGCCCTCGGCGGAGGACGCGGCCTCCCGCGCCCTCGACAGCGCCAGCAGGTCGCGGGCCAGGTCGAGAACTCCGCGAACGCGCTGGCGAGAGCGATCGAGCGTCTCATACGCCCGCTGCGGCAGCGCCCCTGTGCGGCCCTCCACAACTACTGCCAGCATGCGCTCGATCGCCGTGAGGGGAGAGCGCAGGTGATGCGCGACCCGGTGCAGGTACATGGACTTGCTGCGCTCGAGCCGCGCGAGCGATTCGTAGGACTGCTCCAGCTCATCCGTATGCTGCCTGAGCGAACGGGACAGGTGGACGATCTCCCGCTCCCGCTCGCGCAGCGTCGACGCGATGGAGGTGGCCATGAATGCGGTGAAGTAGAGCGTCGTGGCGAGGACGAAGAGGCTGGCCAGGAGGTAGACGGGCTTGCTGTACAGATGCGGTTCAATGAGGGCAAGGTGATAGTGAGGGATCGAGCCGGCCGCCTCGAGCCCTGCCATCAGCGACACCAGCCCGACCGCGATCCCCGCATGCACGTAGGTGGCGCGGCGCGAGAGCAAGATGCTGGCGATCACGATGTGGAAGACGTAGTAGCAGCGGAACGGGTTCTCGATCCCACCCGAGAAGTGCAGGAGGGCGGCGAGAAACAGCAGGTCACACCCGATCTGGATATTGGCGAAGGCCGCGAGGTTCGAGGGAGCGCTCACGGCCGGCAGCCGCCACTTCATGGCCCAGAGCAAGGCGTTGTAGACCGCGAGAGCCGCCGTGATCGCGTAAAGCGGAAGCTCGGAAAGCTGCACATCGAGGACACGCGAGGCGGCGGCGACGGTTATCACCACGCCGACTGCCGCGACCCAGCGGAGACGGATCAGCCACGAGATCCGCTCTCTGAGCTCCTCGATCTCCATCTCGCTGTGAGCGTCCTGCGTCGCCATGGGCAGCCCCGGGCGGCATCAGCGGCGCCGCTGCGTGTGAGTAATCAGGCTCCGGCCGCTGGAGCTACTTCCCCGCGTCGTGCATCTGCTTGGGGTTCGCCAGCACTCGCTCGATGGTGCCGACCAGTTCCGCGGAGGAGGCCGTCTTCTCCAGGAATGCCTGCACCGGGAGGTACTCGTACGGGCCGTAGTCGGCGTCGCCCTTTTCCGGATGGAGCTTCAGACCGGCAGCTGACTGAATGGCAGTCAACACGATGATCGGGAGATCGCGGGTCTCCGGGTCGGTGTCCTTGCGCAGATCCCAGACGAAGTGAAACCCCTCGGTGCCGCTGGGCATCATCACATCGAGGACTATCAGGCTCGGCTTCTTCGACCGGGCCGCCTCAAGCCCGCTGGGGGCGTCCGAGGCGAGGATCGTGCCATATCCCTCATTCTCGAGCAGGATCTGCAATGCATCTGCCGCGTCCGGGTCGTCTTCCACGATCAGGATCGTTTTGCCCGTAGCATCCGCCATGCGTCTTCCTCCTTCGAGTTGGCAGGGCGGCGCACCGACTCCGCGCGCGCTGGCCCTGTCGATTGCAGACGGCGGACCTGCCGCCGCTTTCGATGCGGCGCGTACGCCCGCCCACTCCAGACTTCGGCACATCACTTCCGCGCCGGCCTGCCGATATCCTTGGCGCTCGGACACGGCAGCACAGGCACATGAGACCATGATTCCAGCGCGATCCCCCCAGTGCCTCTAGCCGCACGCCGCGCGCTTGCTCTCAGTGACCCCGTTCCTGTGTGCGGCCACCACCCAGGGGCAGGGGTCGGCGCGGCCGTCGCCGAAGACGCGCCAGACCCGATGACGGAGAATGTATCCGCGACAACTTCCGCGCGGGCGGAGGTCGTCCCCGCCGTGAGGCCCCGTCGCTGGCCCTGGCGGGGATTCGTGGTCGGCCTCGCCCTCCTGCCGCCCAACTCCATGTGGGTGTTCTACATGGAATCGTTCAGCGGCCGCGGGCCCTACGTCTCGACCATCTCGCTGTTCTTCAACGTGGTCTTCATCGTGACGCTCGTCGCGCTTGGCAACGCGGTCGTGCGCAGGCTGCGGCCGGGCCTGGCGCTAAACCGCGCCGAGCTGATCATCGTGTACGTCATCCTCACCGTCGGCACCTCGATCATGGGCCACGACATGCTCCAGGTGCTGCTCCCCGTCATGACCGTCGGCTACTGGTTCGCCAATCCACAGAACCGCTGGGAGGCGATGCTCAACAACAGCACGCCAAGCTGGCTGCTGGTCTCGGACAAGCAGGTTCTGTACGGCTACTACAACGGATCGACCACCCTCTACCAGCGGTCCGTCCTCCTTGCCTGGCTTCCGCCCGTCCTGTGGTGGACCGGCTTCATCGTCGTGTTGGTATTCGTCCTGGTCTGCATGTCGGTCGTGCTCCGGCCGCTGTGGGCCGAGCGGGAACGGCTGACCTTCCCCATCATCCAGCTCCCGCTCGAGCTTACCGACCCGGGCACCGGGCTGCTCCGGAACCGGCTGATGTGGGTCGGGTTCGCACTTGCCGGCGGCATAGACCTGGTCAACGGGCTCAACTACATCTTCCCGTCGGTCCCCGCCATCCCCATGTCCGTCGAGCTGACGCGGTTCATCCCCGACATGCCGTGGGCCGGGGTTGGCTGGCTGCCGATGCACTTCAACCCGGCCGTGATCGGGCTCTCATTCCTCATGCCGCTGGACCTGCTGTTCTCGTGCTGCGTCTTCTTCCTCTGGTGGAAGGCGCTCTACGTTCTCGCCGCGGCGACCGGCGTCAGCAGGGGGTACGGCGGGGGCATCTCCGAGTCTATCTTTCCCTACGTTAACGAGCAGATGTTCGGGGGCTTCATCGCCATCGCGCTCGGGTCCCTGCTGGTGGGGAGGCGGTACTTCGGCCAGGTCTGGCGCCGGATGGTGGGCAAGCCGTCGGAGGTGGACGACTCGCAGGAGGGCCTGCCGTTCCGCGTCGCGGCCGTCGGGATCGCCATTGGGATTGCCCTGCTCGTGGCCTTCAGCGTTCACGCCCGGATGTCGCTGAGCATCGCCATCCTGGTGTTCGTCATCTACTACCTCCTGGCGCTGGCCGTCGCGCGAGTGAGGGCGGAGTTCGGCTCTCCCGTCCATGACTTTCACTTCACCGGCCCCGACTACACCATCGGATACGTCGGGGGCACGGTGAACCTGCGGCAGCAGGACCTCGGGATGCTCACTCAGTACTTCTGGTTCAACCGCGCCTATCGCGCGCATCCCGTGGCGGACTCAGTCGAGGGCCTCCAGATGGCCGCGCGGGCCCGCAGCTCAGCGCGGCTCATGGTGCTCGCCCTGCTGCTCGCCACGCTCGTCGCCGCTTTTTCAGGCTTCTGGATATGGCTGTACTACGCCTACAAGTTCGGGGCGACCTCGCAGTTCGGATTCGGCGCGGACTGGTTCGGCCGCGAGGCCTATAATCGCCTGCAATCGTGGACTGAGAATCCACAGCAGGCGAACCTGATTGCGCCGGTGGCGATGGCGGTTGGCTTCGCCATCACGCTGCTGCTCGCGGCCGCGCGCACGTCGTTCGTCGGCTGGCCTCTCCATCCCGTGGCATACGCGCTCTCGGCGAGCTGGTCCATTCACCTCGTCTGGACCCCGATGCTGATCGCGTGGGCGGCCAAAGTCGGGGTGCTGCGCTACGGCGGGCTGCGGCTGTACCGCCAGGTGCTCCCGCTCTTCTACGGCCTCATCCTGGGCGAGTCGATCGTGGGATGCGCCTGGCCCTTGGTCGGCCTGATCCTCAACGTACCGAGCTACAACTTCTTCGGGGGCTGATCGCCGGCGCATCAGTGGCCGGCGAGGCCGCGGTAAGCGGAGGCGATCTCGCCGAGCAGCAGGTCGTACCGGTACTCGGGGTCCGAAGAGGCCTCCACGCCGATCACCGGCAGCAGGGGCTCGGCGATCTTCCGGGCCAGGTCCAGCCTCACCTTCACCGGCAGTTCGGCGCTCCGGGCGAGGTAGCGCTCCACGACTGCAAACTGCTCCCGGCTGAGCGCGCGCAGGTTCAGGAGCGATGGGTCGCCGAGCAGTCGGTAGGCGGCAGGGGGCTGCTCGACATCAGGCCGCCTCGGCAGCGGCCGCGAGTCCACCACGACGATGGTGCCTGCCGCGAAATCACCGAGGCGCTTCGAATCCTTGCTCAGGAAGACCGCCAGCGCGCCGACGCCGTAGGCGGCCGGCAGGAAGTCCACGTAGCGCGCGATGTTGCGGACGAAGGCGGCGCGGAAATCAATGGGATAACCGCCGTCTCGCATGACGCGGATCCCTGTCATCCGCTTCCCTGGCGTCCGTCCACTCCACACCGTCTCCCAGAAGATGAAGTAGCCCCAAACGATGGCGAAGACGGCGAGAATCGAGACCGCGAGCACCCAGAACGGCGCCATCTGGCCGACGAATGAAAGCTGATCCCAGTTCACCGCGGGCAGCAGGAGGATGAGCGCGTAGATGATGATGCCGCTGGCGATCGTCTGGGCGAAGGTGTCAATCGCCATGGCGCCGAAGCGAGTCCCGATGCCGGCCAGGGTGTAGGTCAGCGCGACCTGCTCAGGAGTGATAACGGTCTTGGTGTCGTCGAAGCTCATGTTGCCACCGAACCCATCGTCCCCAAATCACTCGCGATTGTCAAGCTAAGCGCATGGAGGAGCGATCGGGAGCGCCCAGCGCGTCGCAGAGGCAGCGTCTCGCCGAGCTCGTGAGCCGCGCCTCCCGCCTCCGCGGGGTGCGCAACCTCAGCGACCAGGAACTGCTGGAGTTCGGGCGCCTGTACCGGAGAGCGGCCTCGGAGCTGTCGCACGCCCGCACGCACGGGGTGAACGCGGCCGACCTCGAGCAGTTGAACTGGCTTGTGGGCCGCGCCTATGGTCTGCTCTATGTCTCCGAATCGGCCGGCTGGTCGAGCGCGAAGAGCTTCTTCCGCTCCGAGCTGCCCAAAACGCTGCGAAGGCATGGCCGCCTGATCGCGCTCGCCGCTGCGGCGATGCTCGCAGGGGTCCTGATTGGCGCCCTCATCCAGGTGTTCCGGCCCGACTTCCTGGAGTTCCTCTCCCCCGAGCTTGCCGGGGCGGTGGACAACCTGGCTGCGCGGCATGCAGGCGGCCAGAACTGGCTTCCCGCCGACTTCCGCCCGATCGCCTCCTCGCTCATCATGGTGAACAACATCCAGGTGTCGTTCCTCGCCTTCAGCGCTGGGATTCTGCTGTGCATCCCGACGATCGTGGTGGTTGCGTACAACGGGCTCGTGCTGGGCGCGCTGGCGGCCGGCATCAGCCGCACCCCGGCCGCGATCTACTTCTGGTCGTTCGTCGCGCCCCACGGCGTCATCGAGCTGCCCTCCATCGTGATCGCTGCGGCCGCGGGTCTCCTGCTCGGGCTGGCGGTGATCGAGCCGGGGGAGCACAGCCGGGCGGACGCACTGCGCGCGGCGGGCCGGCAGGCCGCGGTGATGATGATGGGGGTGATCGTCTTCCTGGTCGCGGCCGGGATCGTCGAGGGGCTGTTCTCCCCGGCGGTCGCGCCGCCGGCGGTGAAGCTCGCCGTCGCTTGGGCGCTGGCCTTCGGCTTCTGGTACTACATCCTCGCCGTCGGCCGGAAGGGCGGTGCGGCTACAGGCGCGCCCGCGCCTTGATCGCCAGGTAGCGGTTCAGCACCGCCACCGACAGGTCGGCAGGAGTCGCGTCCAGAGCTATCGCGCCTCGTCCCCGCAGCGCAGACAACGCCCGCTGCCGGTCGCTCAGCAGCGCCGTCGCCACCGTCCGCTCATACAGCTCCCTCGGCTGCGTCGGCGAGCGGCCGACGATCTCGTAGAGCTCGTAGTCGCTGAGCGCGGCGCAGAGCACCAGGTGTCGCCGCGTGAGCAGCGTGATGTAGCTGAGCAGCCGCGCCGACGAGTCGGGGTCGGGCAGGTCGGTGAACAGCACGAGCAGCGACCGCTTACCGACACGCTGGGCCGCGTACAGGAACGAGCGGTAGTAGTCGCTCTCCGCACGCTGGGGCTGCAGCCCGTAGAGTGAATCGAGCACCAACGAGAACTGGTGCTTGCGCGGCGGCACAAAGAGGATGGGGTCCTGGGCGAAGGCGTACAGCCCGACCCAGTCGCCGACCCTCGCCGCCACGTGGGCCAACAGCGCCGCCGCGTTCACTGCGTGGTCCGCCTTGGTCAGCTCCCCGAGGCCGCTCGCCATGGTGCGGCCGAGGTCGAGGCAGAGCATGACGTGCTGGCTTCGCTCGATGTCGTACTCCCGGGTGATCGGCTCATCGTGGCGCGCCGTCGCCTTCCAGTCGATCCGCCGCAGCTCGTCCCCCGGCACATAGGGGCGGAGCGATTCGAACTCCAGGCCGATCCCCTTGACCCGCGAGGCATGGACGCCGATGTCCGTCAGGCGCTGCTTGCGCGCCGATATCTCGTGAGCGCGGATGTTCGCCAGGTTGGGGTAGACCTGCACCGCGAAGCCCAGGTCGTACTGGAGCTGCCTGACGACCAGGCCGAACCCGGTCGTGAATCTGAGATTCAGCGGCCCGAACGCGAAGTCGCCGCGCCGCGGCGGGGTGACGTGATAGCTCTCCTCGGCCTCGCCCAGCGCTCCCACGTCGCAGCGCGCGCGGCGGCGGTCAACGGCGAACTCCAGCGGAGGCTCATCTCGGAGCACGGCGTGGAACGCGTGGGGCGACCGGTTGCGGAGAACCAGCGAGACGAGGTTCGCGGCGCCGACTGACAGCACCTGCTCGACCACGCGCCTGGCGGCCAGGCGGGGCGCATCTCTCAGGGCGCGTACATCCGCGAGCGCCCCGCTCAGCAGCGCCGCCCACCAGAGGGCGCCCAGCCACATCAGCGGGGCCCACAGCAGGCCGAGGCCGAACCAGACCGCGCCCGCGGCAGCGAGAGCCCCGAACCGTACGCTCGGGAACCAGTCCCGCGGCTGGGGCGCGCCCTCGCGCTGCGCGCCGCTATCTGGGGATGGGGACTGCTGAGATGACACTCTCGAGCAACCGCTCCGCCGTGAGGCCCTCTACCTCCGCCTCCGGCTTCAGGATGATCCTGTGTCGCAGCACGGCCGGAACGACATCCTGCACATCGTCCGGCTCGACGAAATTCCGCCCTTGCGCCGCCGCTCGGATCTGCGAGCAGCGGAGCAGCGCGATCGCGGCGCGGGGGCTCGCACCCAGGATGGTATGCGGCGACTCGCGGGTGCGGGCCACGAGCTCCGCGATGTACGCGATCATCTCCTCCCGCACGGTCTGCCTGGAAAGCTCATCGGTCGCGGCCTGCAACTCCGTGAACCCGATGACCTTCTCCAGGCCGGCCGCCGCCAGGTCCTGTGGGTCCTTTCCCTGGAGATGGAGCCGGAGCATGCTTTCCTCGGCCGCTCGGTCCGGGTAGCGCACGTACACCTTCATCAAGAATCGGTCGAGCTGTGCCTCGGGAAGCGGGTACGTCCCCTCGTACTCGATGGGGTTCTGGGTGGCCATCACGAAGAAGATGCCCTCCAGCGTGTGATCCACGCCGTCAATCGTGACCTGCCGCTCCTGCATGGCCTGCAGCAACGCCGACTGGGTCTTCGGGGGCGTGCGGTTCACCTCGTCGACCAGGAGCACATTGGTGAAGACGGGGCCCCGGACCAGGCGGAAGGTCCGGGTCTGGCTGTCGAAGACGTTGGTTCCGGTGATATCCGTCGGCATCAGGTCCGGCGTGCACTGCACGCGCTTGAAATCGGCGCTGATGCAGTGGGCAAGGGACTTGCTCAGCAGCGTCTTCGCCACCCCTGGCACGCCTTCGACCAGCACGTGGCCGCGCGCGAGCAGCGCGGTCAGCAGTTGGGTCACCACCTCTTCCTGACCCAGGACGACCTTGCCCACCTCCGCCCGGACTCGCTCCATCAGCTCCTGAATGCTCATCGCGTGCTCCTCGCTGCATTCCATGTCAGACCTGCCGCAGAGACCGGACGGCCTCGTCCAGAGACCGCACCGCCGACATCGCCCGCGCTTCGCTCACATCGCCGGCAGCAGCGGCGATCTGCTCGCACTGCCGCAGCGACTGCGCGATCTTCCCACTCGCCTCCCCGTTGACTCGCGCCGCGGCGCGCGCTATCTCGTCGGTCCCCGCATCGTGAGCCAACCCCAGCTCCATCCGCAGGCCCGCGACTGCCGCGTCGTGCGCGGCCCGCACTGCGATCTTGGTCGCGTGCCCCTTTCGCAGCAGCGACGTCATGGTGCCCAGGTACTCGCTGCGCTCGCGATGGCCGCGCTCCAGGGGGATGGCGCTGCCGAATCTGCGGCCGCGGGCATACATCACGACCAGGATCCCCAGCAAGAGCTGCGCGCCTGCCAGCTTGAGGGGCAGCGGCGTCATCTGCCATGCCGCGTGCTCGCCGTAGCCGTGGTGGTACTCGTCAAAGTAGACCGGCGAAGTCTCGGCCGGCGGCCCCAGGGCGTTCAGCACGAACGCCAGGTTGTCCTCTCTGCCGATCCCCTCGTTCGATACGCTCCAGGGGCTCGACAGGATGATGAGGTCGCCCTTGCCGACGCGGAGATAGGCAGCTACCACTCCGCTGTCGTCGCGGAAGACCGGCGCCCCGATCTGTCCGAAGTCAGGGGGCTCCGGGGGGACCACGCCGAAGACGGGAACGCTGCCTTCGTGCCGCTCTCGCAAGGGAGGAGGGGCTTCCAGCCGGATGCGTATCAGCGACCGCACGGCCAGCCGCTTGACCCCCTGCGCGAGACGCGTCGGCTGGGCCGCGCGGGCGTAGGTGAGCTTCCCGCCCATGTCTAGCGCCTCGATGTCGCCCCGCCGATCGGCGACGGGCGCTGCGCCGGGGAGCACGAGCCCACTGACCAGCACCGCTCTGTGGCCCTGCTCGATCCAGGCGCGTAGCGCCTTCCACTCAGCGGGGAGGATGGGCTTCGTCGGCTCGACGATGACCAGCACCCCCTGGTCGGGCATAGCGCGCGGCAACAGCGGCGAGCGGAGCCGGCCGACGGCGTACCCGAGTTCCTGCAGTGTCAGAAACAGCCCGCGCGTGCCTCGCGGATCCGAGCTGTAGCTGCTCGGGTTGAAGAGGCCGGCCTCGCCGCGCTCCGTCTTTCCCCCCGTCATCACCCAGACCAGGAGGAACATGAGGAGCGTCAGCCCAAGGATCCACCAGGCTTCCCGCGGCAGCCTCATGGCGACGTCATCGCCTCCAGTCGGTCCCACTGCTGTCGAGCCCGTTGGTACTGCTCCGGGCCGGCCGGAGCGAGGCCATACCAGACGGCGGCGAACAGCCGGTTGAGCTCACGCAGGACGTCCGCAACCTCGTGCAGCCCAGCCGCGCGCAGCGCGCGCTCGAAGCGGCCGTCGGTGCGGGAGCTCTGGTAGCTGATGCGCCCTGCTTTGTCGAGCTTCATCAACGCCGCCATATGGAGCGCCCTGATCGCGGTCGCGTAGTCCGCGGAGGCCGCATCGGCCTCCGCCTCCGCCAGCCACTGCTCGTGCGACCTCAGGGGAGGCGGCGACGCCGCTGACTGGGCCTCCTGGGCGCGGCGCCGAAAGGCCGCTGCCCCGAGCACGATCCGGCCCACCAGGATGAGCGTGAACAGCGCTGACAGTGCCAGGAGTCCCGCCAGGATGGCGCGCTGCACGCCGCGCGACAGCCCGAGGTGAAAGGATGGGACCGCCCGGAAGACCGATTCGAGGAGACGCTTCAGCCACGCGAGGGCCTGCGCCTGAAGTCGCGCCAGCCTGCTGGGGCGGAACTCAGAGCGCTTCAGAACGCGCGCGAGCACGGCGCGGGCGTTCGCGGGGGTCAGGGTCGGCGGGGCCGCCACCGCGCTCTGCAGGCTGCGAAGGGTTCGCGCCGCCGCCTGGATGCCGTCTCGGCCCCGGCTGGTCTGCTGTCGCAGCGCGGCGAGAAGCTCCCGGTTGTCAACCACGACGGGTTCTTCGCCCGGCACAGCGACCTGAACGCGCTCGGGAACGAGGGCGAGGGCCGCCTCCGCACGCCGCTTCCCCTCGCCGCCCGGAGCGGCGGCCTGGTCGAGGCCGGATGCCGCCTTCGCGAGCTTCCCGGCGTACTCCGCCCGGGCGAGCGGCTCGGCAGCGGCGCTGCAGCAGATCAGGAGGACGAGGGACGCGACGAACGCAGAAACACGGATCACACTGTGCTACCGCCATCTGGAAGCGACGCCGGCCCCGGGGGCACAGCCGCCGGACCCGCTGACGGCCGCGGCGCCGACACCCCCAGCTCCGCAGCCAGGGTCTCCAGGTCGAAGCCTTCTTTGCGGATACGCGAGTCGTAATAGAGCAGAATCACCGAGATCAGTGTGATCGGTAGAACGAGGGCGCTGCTCAAGCCCATGATGACGCCAGCGACGAGCCACATCACTACGCTCTCGCGGGCCGCGGAAGCCAGCACGAGCGCGCTCATTGGCACGTACTGAATCAGACTCGCGATCACGGTCGTGATCATGAGCAGCGCGAAGAGCTGCGCCCAGACGCCCTGGCCAATCAAGAAACGGCTCCGCCACAGGGCCTGGAAGTAGCGCTTGTCCTCGATGATGAAGACCTCCATCACGAACGCGGCCCAGAACCCGAAGACGATCGCGCCGACGAGCAGCAGGACTAGACCACTCAGTACGAACAGGGAGGTGGCGAGCAGAGTGAGCGCGAACGGCCCGAACCGTTTCAGCACGTACTGGTACGCGCTGCCGACCGTCGCCCCGTGGCCCAGGTAGCGGTCGGACACCGCCTTCGTGAGCGCGCCGCTCGCGGCGAAGTACGCGGGGATTCCCAATACTGCCGACAGGATGCCAAGCGCCGGCACGGCCTGCAGCAGGCCAAGCGGGACGTACACGAATGCCGCTATCCCGAAGAACAGCCAGAAGTTGCGGCGGTAGAGACGGAACGCCTGATCGATGATCTCCAGGAGGCCCATGGGCCTCAGCATCACTGCGCCCTCTGCCATGACCGCACCTCACGCTCAGGCTGCTGCTACCACGCCATCTCATCGGCCGACTGACCCAACAAGCACTGACGGGGCCTATTCCGCAGACCCGCCCGATTCCCTCCGGCCGGGCGCGACGGCCGGACCCGGATCTCGCCGGCCCGGCTAGCTGCGTGGGGCTTCAGCGCGAGAGTCGAGGTGCCGCTGCGCCATGGGCGTCGTGGCGTCGCCGGGGATAATGGCCAGGATGCTCTGCACGCTGACGGCCAGAACGGGCACCTCCTGAGGCTGCTCGCCCGCGCCGGCCCCCAGATCGAAGACCCTCGCCGACACCAGGGGCAGGAACTGCCGCTTATCCTCTTCGATCTGCTGAAGGAGCCGACGATTGGCGAACTTCCACGCCTTCCCTTCGATCCGCTGCCCAGGCAGCAGAAGCGTGACCGGCACAAACCCCTGGTATGCCTCTGTTTCCATGGTGTTCTCCATGCCCCAGTTGGGAGGTTACAGGGTCTTGTAGCAGATAAGTGCCAGCATAGCAAGACACATGGGCGACGGCGGACGAGGGCACGCCTCACGTGCCCCACAGCGCGCCGCGGGTCGGTCAGAGGAGCTGACGGTGCTGGCTCGTCACCTTCTCAAACGCGCGGTAGATGTCGTCTATGTCCTGCTCTGTGCCCAGCAGCAGATTGTGGAAGAGCCAGATCACCTGCTCGCAGAGCATCTCCGTCATCGGGCAGCTCACCTCGCGGTAGTCCACCGTTCCCGAGTAGTGCCCGCAGCTCGCCGGGCAGCCGCGTCCGCGGAAGTTCTTCTCCAGGAAGATGGGGTTTCTGTAGAGCGGCTGCCCGTACCCGGTCGAGCACGGGACCCCCTCCGCCGCCAGCGCCTCCATGTAGCGCTGCCTCGATATACCGCCCAGCTCATCCCCACGCAGGCGGACTGCATAAAGGTGGTACGCTCTCCGATCACCGGGGCCCGGCTCCGGGTCCAGAGGTGCTATGCCGGGGAGCGACTTCAGCAGCGATGTGAGCCCCTGGCCGTTGCGCCATCGCAGATCGGTCTCGCGCTCGAGGTGCTTCAGGCGCGACCGGAGCAGTGCGGACTGCATCTCGGTGATGCGGAAGTTGTAGCCCAGCAGATGGTGTTCGTAGAACGGCCGG
>Ga0315273_10004485_pt1 | contig 17106 bp, 15 predicted proteins | sample YL17G02_0_MG_FD_205753 | JGI IMG/M metagenome (GOLD analysis project Ga0315273, IMG submission 205753) | Sediment microbial communities from Yellowstone Lake, YNP, Wyoming, USA - YL17G02_0 | ecosystem: Environmental > Aquatic > Freshwater > Lake > Sediment | place: USA: Wyoming | collected... | reverse complement strand
GGCTCGCCGTCTGGCTTGGGTGCGCCGTCGGCCGCCGCCACGGGGCGTTTGCGCCCGCGGCCGCCGCGCGAGCCGCGACGGGTCTTCTTCTTCGGCGGCGCGGCCTCGCCGTCGGCAACGGGCGCGGCCGTCCCCTCGGTCTCGGGCCCGTCCTCGGCCTCGGCCTCGACGGGCTGCTCCGGCGCGGGCAGGTGGATGCGCGCCGCCGCCTCCTCGGGCTCGGCGGCACCGTTGCCCTCGGCGACGGGCGCCGCCGGCCTCTTGCTGCGGCCGCGGCCGCCGCGCGAGCCGCGGCGCGTCTTCTTCTTCGGCGGCGCCGTTCCGGCCTCGCCCTCGGCCGTCGCCTCGGTGCCGGGCTCCGTGGGCTCGGAGGCAACCTCGGCCTCGGCCTTCTCCGCGACCTCGAGGTCGCGCGCCGGGACGTGGATCCGCGGGCCCGCCTGGGGCTCTGTCTCCTCGGCAGCCGCTGCCTCCGCGCCTGCCGCGACGGGACGCTTGCGGCCCCGCCCGCCGCGGGTGCCGCGACGGCTCCGCGCCCTGGCTGCCGTCGTCTCGCCCTCGGCGGCGGCCGGGACCTCGGCGGCCTCCGCTTCGGCGGGCTCGGCCTCGCCGGGCTCGGGCTCGAGCTCGGCGGCCTCCTCGACCTCGAGCTCGACCGCCTCGGCCACCTCTCCCTCCGCGAGCTTGCGGGCGCGCGGGGCGCGGGTCGGCTTCTCGGCCTCGGCCTCGGCCGTGAGCGGGTCGGGGGGCAGCGCCGGCGCGTCGAGCCGGATCGCATAGGCCGTCTGCTCGAGCGCGCGGGCGATCCGCACCTTCACCTTCTTGCCGACGAGCTTCGCCGCATCGGCGACGCAGACCTCGTAGGCGCCGACCTTGCCGACGGCCGCGGACGGGTCGTGGCGGTCGATCTCGACCAGCTTCAGCTCGATCTCGGCGCCGTCCTCGAGCGGCGGCTGCGGCTGGAGCTGGGCGACCGAGCCCTCCGCCTCGACCAGGAAGTGGTCGAGATGGACGTCCTCCTTGCCGGTGAGGAAGAAGCGTCGCTTCGTGGCCGCCTCGATCTCGGCCAGGCGCGTGGCGCCGGGGCCGATCAGGATGCTCGCCACCCTCGCGCTCAGCTCCACCTTGTAGGACTGGGTGCGCGAGCCGGCCGCGAGCGCGCGCAGGCGCCGCTCGGTGTCGACCGCGGCCGACCTCTCCGAGAGGACGATCCCGTCGCCGCCGCAGGTCGGGCACTTCTTGGTCAGGATCTCGCGCGGCCCGTCGGTGACGTTCTGCCGCGTCATCTCGACGAGGCCGAGCGGCGAGATCTCGACGACGTAGGTCTTCGTCCGGTCCCGCTCGAGCTCGGCGGAGAGCGCCTGCTCGACCGTGGCGCGGTTCTGCGGGCTCGCCATGTCGATGAAGTCGATCACGATGATCCCGCCGATGTCCCTGAGACGGAGCTGGCGGACGACCTCCTTCACCGCCTCGAGGTTGTTCTTCGTGATCGTGTCCTCGAGCCGTGCGCCGGAGGTCTTCGAGCGCGAGCCGACGAAGCGGCCGGTGTTCACGTCCACGACGGTGAAGGCCTCCGCGTAGTCGAAGATCAGGTAGCCGCCCGACGGAAGGTCGACCCGCCGGCTGAGCGTGGAGCGGATCTCGGCATCGACGCCGGAGGCCTCCATCAGCGGCGTCTTCTCCTTGTAGCGGATCACCCGCTCGACCATGTGCGGGGAGGTCTTCTTCAGGTAGCCGACGATGCGCTTGAAGGCGCGGTCGTCGTCGACGAGGGCACGCTCGAAGTCGCCGGTGAAGAGGTCTCGCACGACGCGCAGCGGCAGCTCGGCCTCCTGGTAGACGAGCTCGGGCGAGCGCGCCGTCTTCGCGCGCGCCTGGATCGTCTTCCAGAGCCGCTGCAGGAAGACCAGGTCGCGCTCGATGTCCTCGGCCGAGGCGCCCTCGGCCGCGGTGCGGACGATCACGCCGCCCTTCGAGACGTCGAGGCGCTTGATGATCTCCTTGAGCCTGAGGCGCTCGTCGTCGGGGAGCCGGCGCGAGACGCCGAGGCCCTCGCCCTGGGGCACGAAGACGACGAAGCGCCCCGGCAGCGAGATCTCGGTCGTGAGGCGGGCGCCCTTGGTCTTCATCGGATCCTTCACCGCCTGCACGAGCAGCTCCTGGCCGCGCGCGATCAGGTCCTGGATCTTCTTGCCGTGCCGCTTGCCCTCGAGCTCGGGCACGACGATCTCGTCGACGTAGAGGAAGCCGTTCTTCTCGAGGCCGATCTCGACGAACGCGGCCTCCATCCCGGGCAGGACGTTGTCGACGGTGCCGAGGTAGATGTTCCCGGCGATCGAGCGCCGCTCGGGCCGCTCGAGGTAGACCTCGGCGACGCGGTCGTCCTCGATCACCGCGACGCGCTGCTCGCCGACGTCGACGGAGACGAGGAGCTCGCGCTTGGCCGCGGGGAGCGGCGCGCGCTTGGGCGGCTGGCGGCGGCGGGTGGCCGCGCGGGCCGACCCCTGGGACGAGGAGCGCCGCTCGGACCTGCGCTCGGGCGTCTTCTTCTCGGGCGGCTTCTTCTCGCCCGTGGGCGCCTCGACGGCGCCGGTCTCGGCGCCGGGCTTCTTGCGGCCGCGGCCGCCGCGGCTGCCGCGGCGGCGCCTGGCCGCTGCGGACTGTTCTCCCGCCGCCTCGGCGGGAGGAGCCTGTGGGGGCGCTACAGGCGGCGGAGCGGGTGTGGGCGGAGCGGGCTCAGACGGCCGCTCCTGAGACGTTTGCTTGCGTCGAAACCATGGCAGGGGCAACGAAAACTCCTTCGTGAGCGCGCGCACGGCCGAGACCGGAGTGCTCCGGGCGGGGCGCGCGCTGCTGGTTGGGGGTCAAAGCTGTAGGCATAGGCCTCCCTGCAGGCTAGCAGTAGTGCCGTCCGACCCCGGTCCTACGATCCGCCCAACCGTCGAGGGAGGTGGGTGCGATGCCGACCAAACGCGAAGCGGAAGAGCTGCTGATGATCGAGGAGGCGGACGCCTGGTTCGAGTACCTGGAGTCGACCCGCGGCCAGACCGCCACCCGCTACGGCGAGCTCGAGCCATGGGCCTGGGCGCGGCTCACGCAGCGGCTGCGCGCGATCAGGGCCCGCCGCACGAAGCTCCGCCCGGCTGCCGCCTGATGGCGAGCTGGGCAATGCGGCCCGAGCCGGTGCGCGTTCCGCCGACGGGCTCGAGGCTGCGCCGCCGCCCCCACGTCTTCCGCCGCCGCCGCAGGCGCTAACCGCGCGCCTGGTAGACGCGGACGGCCGCTTCGCCGAGCGCGCGTGTGCCGCCGTAGGCCACGCCGCCCTTCACCGCCCAGCCGACGCCGGGCACGAGTCCCGCGAGCGAGCGGGCCACGCCGCGGAAGCCGAGCGCGGAGCCGACGATGGCGAGCGCCTCGGGCAGCCGGGCCGGCCCGACCTCCTGCCCGTGCGCGGCCGCGATCCGCAGCACGAGGCGGAGCTGCGAGAGCGTGAGCACCGGCAGGTCGACCCCCGGCAGGAACACCGCCGCGCCGATGAACCCGTTCTGGATCGAGGCAGAGCGGACGAGCTGCTCGCAGACGGCCGGGCGCAGCGACGGCAGCCGCGCCGCGAGCGCGACCCCACCGGCCGCATGACGAACGAGCGCGATCGCCAGCTCGGCGATCGGGAAGCCCGCCCCCGGCCGGACGACGATGATGTCCTGGGCGAGCACGTGCGGCACGTACGAGCGGTCGCGCGCGAGCACCAGCCGGGGCACGCCGGCCTGATGGGCGGCCCGGAGCGCGCGCTCGTCCTCTTCCCGCACCGCGCCTCCGAGCACGTGCACGTACGCGGCGGCTCCCTCCGGGGCGCCGATCCGCACCGCCGTCTCGTCTCCGCCCGCGACCAGCTCCTTGCGCAGCTGCGCGGCGAGCGCGCCGCCGACCGCGAGCGGCCGCCGGTCGCGGCCCGCCCTCGCGACGGCGCCGAACTCCCGCGCCACGACGCGTGGGCGGAGCGGGAACTGCTTCAGTCCGAGCTTCATGACCGGCGCACCCCGCGCCCGCGCCCGTAGATCGCGAGCAGCACGCCGACCGCCGCGAGGTTGGCGATCATCGAGGACCCGCCCACGCTCACGAACGGGAGCGGGATCCCGGTGATCGGCGCGATCCCCATCGTCATGCCGACGTTGACGAACACCTCGAAGAGGAACATCGCCACGATCCCTCCCGCCGCGATCGCCGAGAAGGAGTCGCGGGCGAGCGTGATGATCCGCAGCCCGCGCCATACGACGAGCAGGTAGAGCAGAAGCGCCACCAGGGCGCCGAGAAAGCCGCGCTGCTCTGCGAGCGAGGCGAAGGCGAAATCGGTCGCGTGCTCGGGCAGGTAGTCGAGGTTCGTCTGGGTCGCGCCCCCAACCCCGCGCCCGCGCACGCCGCCGGCCCCGACCGCGGTGATCGACTGGTTCACGTTGTACGTCGAGCCGGCCGGATCCTTGGACGGGTTCGTGAAGCCGATCAGGCGGTCCTCCTGGTAGGGCTTGAGCACGTGGATGCCCGCGGCGGGGAGGAACCAGAGCAGCGCGAGCGCGACCAGGAACACGACCGCGGCGATCGCCGCGAGCTGGATCCAGCGGGTACACGCCACGAACAGCACCGCGAACGCCGCGACGCCGTAGACGAGCGCGGTGCCGAAGTCCGGCTGCACGAAGACGAGGCCCATCGGCACGACCGCGAGCCCGATCGCGGCCGCTGTCACGCGCGGGTCGCCCTCGCCGATGCGCTTGTAGCGGTCGGCGAGGAACCCCGCGAGGAAGAGGACGAGCAGCAGCTTCCCGAACTCGGAGGGCTGGAACCGGAACGGGCCGAGGTCGAGCCAGCGGCGGGAGCCGCGCGTGACCGGCCCGGCGAGGAAGACGAACGCCATCAGCCCGACCGTGCCCGCGTAGAGGAGCCGCCCGTAGCGCCGGTAGATGGCCGGGTCGATCAGGGCCGCCCCGATCGCCGCCGCCACGCCGACCGCGACGAAGGTCGCCTGCCGGACGACGTAGTAGCTCGGCTTGCCGGCGACGTCGTGGTGGGTGATGCCGCCGATCGCCCAGAGCCCGTAGGCGACGAGCGCGGCGACCGCGGAGGCGAGCACCCAGTCGACGCGCCGGACGAGCGAGGAGGCCTCGACCTCGACGCGGCGGGCGCGACGACGGGCGCGCGAGCTTCTGGTGGGGGCGTAATCGACCATCAGTCGCTCTTGATCACTCCGAGCTTGGAGGCCCTGGCGCGGAAGTACTGCTCGAACACCTGCAGCGCCGCGGGCGCAGCGGCGGTGCCGCCGTGGCCGCCGTTCTCGATCAGGGCGCAGACGACGAGCGGCGGCTTGCCGCGCACCGTCTGGCCGTCCGCCGAGCCGTAGCCGCACCACCACGACTGATCCTGGAGGCCGGTGTAGCTGCCGATGTGCACGACCTTCTCGGCGGTCCCCGTCTTGCCCGCGACGCGGACCGGGAAGCTGCCGAAGATCGCCGCGGAGGTGCCGATGTTCGCGTGCGTCGCCTCGAACAGCCCGTCGCGCACGACGGCGAGCGCCGCGGGGTCGACGCCGCTCGGTTGCGTCACACCCGTGTAGGAGCGGAGCACGCGCCCGGGACCGGCGCTCGAGCCGCCCTGCTCGACGTCCATCAGCACGTGCGGGGTGACGAGGCGGCCGCCGTTCGCGATCAGGGCGTAGAAGCGCGCCATCTGCAGCGGCGTCACGAGCAGGTCCTTCTGGCCGATCGCGAGCTGGATCGAGTCGCCGGGCTTCCAGAGCCGGTCGATCTGCCAGCAGCACGGATCTGTCTTGCGCGTGAAGGTCGCCCGGCGCCACTCGGGCGTCGGCAGCAGGCCCGCCGTCTCGGGGCCGACGTCGACCCCGGTCGCCTGCCCGAAGCCGAAGCGGCTCGCCCACAGCTGCAGCGGATGGCCGCGGTCGGGCGGGAGGCTGTAGAACACCTCGCCCAGCCGGTAGAAGTAGGTGTCGCAGGACGCGGCGAGCGCGGTCGGCAGCGTCATCTGCGAGTTCGCGAACGGATCCCAGTTGTGGAAGACCTGCCCGTGCGACTTGTAGTCGCCGGTGCACGGCAGCGACGTGTAGGGCGACAGCAGGTGCTCCTGCATCGCGGCGAGGGCCGTCACGGGCTTGAACGTCGAGCCGGGCGGATAGCCGCCGGCGACCGCGCGGTTCAGGGACGGGTAGTTCTGCTCCGCCGCCGTCTTGGCGGTCAGGCCCGCGGCGTCCAGTGCCTTCTGGTCGACGCGGCCGACGTAGACGCCCGGGTTGAAGGTCGGGTAGGAGGCGAGCGCGAGGATCGAGCCGTCGCGCGGGTCGAGCGCGACGATCGCGCCGCCGTTCGCCGCCCACTGCCCCGAGGCCTTGATCCCGAACTGGATCGCGCGCTCGGCCGCCGCCTGCAGGTTCGCGTCGAGCGTGAGGCGCAGGACGTTGCCGGACCGGGGCGGCTGGGTGAGCGTCAGGTCGCTGCGCGGACGGCCGAGCGAGTCCACCCGGAGCTTGGCCTCCCCGGCGACGCCGCGCAGGAGCGCGTCGTAGCTCGACTCGACCCCGGCCTGGCCGATCGTGTCGCCCGGCCGGTAGCCGCGCTTGGCGTAGGTCTTCAGCTCCTCGGCCGAGATCTCGCCGGTGTAGCCGAGCAGCTGCGCCGCGAGCGAGCCGTGCGGATACTGGCGCAGGTAGGTCTGCGCGATCTGCACCCCGGGGAACTCGTCCTGGTGCTCGTAGAGGTACGCGACCTGATCCTCGCGCACGCCCTGCTTGACGATCACGGGCGTGAGCGGGTCGCGCCTGCGCTGGCCGATCTCCGCCGCTACCTGGGCGATCGGGAAGGGAACAATCGCCGCGAGCTTGTGCAGCAGCTGATAGCGGCCCTGCTTGGGCAGGTCGGCGGGCCAGATCTGGATCTCCGTCCCCGCCCGGTTCGTGACGAGCATCCGGCCGGACCGGTCGAGGATCGGCCCGCGCGGGGCGGCCACGCGCACGGTGCGCAGCTGGTTGTTCTGGGCCGTACGCAGGTACTGCGACCCCGAGAGCACCTGCAAGGCCCAGAGGCGCAGGACGAGGATCGCGAAGATCCCGAGCGCGAGCATCCCGAGGATGGCGACCCGGAGCGCCAGCTTCGGGGTGACGCGGAACGGCTCCTCGACGTTCGGGCTCGGCGGCAGGAAGCGGCCGGGCGTGACGCTAGCCAAGCAGTGACACCTCCCCCGAGCGCTCGGCGCTCCAGTCGCGCGGCGGCAGCGCTCGACGGACGAGCGCGTACACCGGCGCGGTGAGGATGAGGTTGAAGATCAGCCCGGGCACGAGCGCGTCCACGAGCACGACCCGGGCCGACACCGCGTCGCCGAGCATGAAGTGGAGCGCAAGCGCGCCGACCGCGTACAGGACGGTCACCACCGCGACCGAGACGTACGGTGCGTGGAAGCGGTCCCGCCCCGTGGTCTCGCCGTAGCGGCCGATCCAGTAGGCGCCGACCGTGAGCAGCAGCGAGGTGAGCCCGAGGGTGCCGAGGGTCGCGGTGTCGAGCAGCAGCCCGGCGAAGAAGCCGCACAGGGCGCCGAAGACTGCGCCCCTGAGGAGCGCGATCGAGAGCAGGGTCACGAGGAGCAGATTCGGCGCCGCACCGAGCAGCGAGATCGACGGCATGATCGAGGCCTGCAGGACGGCGGCCACGAACAGCAGCAGGCCTGCCTTGACGGCGTCGAGGGTCACGGCAGGTGCGGGACGGGCTTGCGGCTGGCGAGGACGGTGACCGCGTCGAGCGCGCCGAGGTCGACGAACGGCTGCACCTGGATCTTCTTGTAGAGGTCGGTGTCGCTCTGGCCGACGCTCGTCACGCGCCCGATCGGGATCCCGACCGGATACGAGGAGGGCAGCCGGCTACCCAGCTGGGAGCCGGCGGTGACGACCGTGTCGCCGACCTGCACGACCTTGTCCTTCGGCACCCGGTCGAGGACCAGCGAGCCCGTGCCCTGGCCGTGGCGGAGGATCCCGAACGCGCCGCTGCCGAGGTCCTTGGCGGCGACGGCGAAGGAGGCGTCGGTCAGCAGCACCACGAGGGAGGCGCGGGCGACACGCAGCGTCACCTGGCCGACGAGGCCGTCGCTCGTGACCACGGACGCGTTGGCGGGCACCCCGTTGGCCGAGCCGGCCGAGATCACGATCTGCTGCTCGAACTCGCTCGGCGGCTGAGCGATCACCCGCGCGTTGATCGGGTAGTAATCGGCCGGAAAGCGCGGGCTGTCGAGGTAGCCGAGCGCGGCCCGCAGGTGGATGTTCTCCTGGAGCGCCGTCTGGTTCTGGATCACCTGCTGGCGGAGCTGGTCGACCTCGGCGCGCAGCCTCGTGTTCTCCGACTTCGCATCCACGAGCCCCTTGCCGTAGCCGTAGGCGTCCCGGAACGGGCGCGCCACGCGCTCGGCGCCAGTCTCGAACGGTCGCAGCACGGTCTCGCCCGCGCTCTGCGCGCCGTGGAGAACGCCCCCCTGCGCCTCTCGAAAGTAGACGGTGATCAGCGCGAGCGAGGCCAGCACGAGCACCCCCACGACGAGGCGCCGCTTGAGCGGGCCGTGCCCACGGGAGGAGGAATGTTGGGCGTTGGGGCGCTGAGCGGGCGAGCCCAGCACCGCCACGCGTGCGGACCGGTTGCGAGGCACGGACGGCTAAGGGTACCGCGAGACCCGGCGGGGCGTCGGCATGACCGGGCGCTAGTAGCGGCGGCCGTTGCGGCGGCGCGCGCGGTTCGAGCGGTGGATCGCCTCGAACTCCTCGAGGCTGCGGCCGGAGCCGACCGCGACGCAGGTGAGCGGCGACTCGGCGAGGTGGACGGGCATCTGCGTCTCGTGGCGCAGCCGCTCGTCGAGCCCGGTGAGCAGCGCGCCGCCGCCGGCGAGCACGATCCCCCGGTCCATGATGTCGGCTGAGAGCTCGGGCGGCGTCTTGTCGAGCGTGGACTTGATCGCGTCGATGATCTGGATCACCGGGTCGTCGAGCGCGCGGCGCACCTCCTCGGAGGAGAGGATCACCGTCTTCGGCAGGCCGGTGAGCATGTCGCGGCCGCGCACCTCGGCCTGCACCTCCTCGCGCATCTCGTACGCGGAGCCGACCTCGAGCTTGATCTCCTCCGCCGTCTGCTGGCCGACGAGCAGCTTGTACTCGCGCTTGATGTGGTTGACGATCGCCTCGTCCATCTCGTCGCCGCCGACGCGCAGCGACTGCGAGACGACGATTCCGCCGAGCGAGATCACGGCGACCTCGGTGGTGCCGCCGCCGATGTCCACGATCATGTTCCCCGTCGGCTCCCCCACCGGCAGCCCGGCGCCGATCGCGGCCGCCATCGGCTCCTCGATCAGGTAGGCCTGGCGTGCGCCGGCCGAGAGGGTCGCCTCCTCGACCGCGCGCTTCTCGACGCCGGTGACGCCGCTCGGCACGCAGACGACGACGCGCGGGTGCGCAAAACGGTGCTGGTGCACCTTCTGGATGAAGTGGCGCAGCATCTGCTCGGTGACGTCGAAGTCGGCGATCACGCCGTCCTTGAGCGGGCGGATCGCGGAGATCGTCCCCGGCGTGCGGCCGAGCATCCGCTTCGCCTCGACGCCGACCGCGTGCACCTCGCCGGTGCGCTGGTCGATCGCGACGACGGACGGCTCCGACAGCACGATCCCGCGCCCGCGCACGTATACGAGCGTGTTTGCGGTGCCGAGGTCGACGGCCATGTCGCGGCCGCCGAAGCCGGTCATGGAGGTGAAGAGGCCCATCGCGCCGACCGAGTGTAGCTTCGAATGGGGTCAGGCACTCGGACCTGTCACGAATGGCGAAGGCGAGCGTGACGAATCACGCACAACGCTTCGATGGGCGCCCGCGCTCGCCTACGCTGGCGAAATGGCTAGGCCTCTCCGCATTGCACCCCCCGGCGGCATCTTTCACGTCACCGCGCGCGGAAACCGTCGACAGGAGATCTTCTTCGACGACCGCGATAGGCTGCGCTTCCTCGAAATGTTCGGCACGGCCGTGTCGCGCCACGACTGGCGCTGCCATGCCTACTGTCTGATGCCGAACCATTTCCACCTGATGATCGAGACACCCGCGGGCGACATCTCGGCGGGAATGCAACGACTGAACGGCGGGTATGCCCAGTGGTTCAACCGTAGACACGAGTTTGACGGACATCTCTTTCAGAGCCGGTTTTACTCTGTCTTGCTCGAGAGCAATTGGCACCTCCTGGAGCTCTCGCGATACATCGTCCTTAACCCGGTCCGAGCTCGCCTCTGCCGCGATCCGGCGGAATGGCGGTGGAGCAGTTACCGCGCGTACATGGCGCTCGCGCGGCGACCCGAGTTTCTGACTGTCGATTGGTTGCTCGAACAGTTCGGCTCCGATTCCCAACGCGCCCGAACTGTGTTCCGGCGCTTCGTCGGCGAAGCGCTCACAGCTTGACCTAATCGGACAGGTCCGGGTGCCTGACCCCAGGACGGCGTCAGCGTGGCCACGTACTTAGCCGACTCCGTACTGCCCCGGGAGGCGCTCCGCGAGCAGGCGCACGAGCAGGGCCGCGGGGAGGCCGACAACGTTGAGGTAGTCGCCTTCGACCGCTGAGACGAGGCTTGCGCCGAGACCCTGGATCGCATAGCCGCCTGCCCGGCCCTCCCACTCTCCGGTCACGACGTAGGCGGCGACCTCGCGCGCCGTGAGCTCGCGGAACGTCACGTGCGTCACCTCGCGCTCGGCGAGCTCCCAGCCATCGGTGAGGAGGCAGAGCCCGGAGACGACCTCGTGTGTCCGTCCGGCGAGCGCGGCGAGCATCCGCGCGGCCTCGCCGGCGTCCGGGGGCTTGCCGTAGACGCGGCCCTCGCAGACGACCGTGGTGTCGACGCCCAGCACCGGCCGGCCGCGCGCCTCGCCCGCCACCGAGCGAGCCTTGCCGATCGCGTGCTCGACCGGGTCGCCGCCGTCCTCCACGTAGTCCGGCGCAACGACGTCGAACGGGATCCGCAGCTGCTCGAGGATCGCACGCCGCTGCGGCGAGGTCGAGGCCAGCAGGAGCCGCGCCGCGCTCATCCGGCCTTGCGCGCCCGCCAGATCTCCTCCGCAGGCCAGCGGCGGGCCCACTCGGGGCTGGGCATCGCCGGGTGGCGCGACGGCTGCGCCCCCTCCGGAGCCTGGATCTCGATCAGAGCCTCGACCTCGAATCCGTTCGCGCGCAGGAGCCTGATCAGGTCGCCGTGCCCGAGGTGGAACTCGATCGCCTCGTCCTCCTCCGGCCACTCGAAGCTGAACATGCCGAAGTAGTCGCGCAGCAGCTCGGAGCCCGGCGGAGCCTCGTCGAAAGGCGCGCAGAGCATCGCGAGCGGCGCATTGACGAGGAAGACGAGCTCGCCGCCGGGTCGAAGGAGCCGCGCCGCCTCCGGGATCCAGCGGTAAGGGTCGCACCAGATCGAGGCCCCGTACTCGGAGACGGCAACGTCGAAGCTCGCGTCGGGCAGCGGCACGTCCTCCGCGCTCGCCTCGAGCAGCGGGAACTCGAGCCCGAACCGCTCCTGCATGGCGCGCGCCGTCTCGAGCTGGGCGGGCGTGACGTCGACGCCGACCACCCGCGCGCCCAGGCGCGTCAGTCCGGCGGCCTGGTACGCCGTCCCGCACCCGAGCTCGATCACGTCCTTCCCGGCCACGTCGGGGAGAGCGTGGAGGTCCGAATCGGGCACGCCCCAGACGCCCCAGGTGATCCCCTCGCGCGCCCACCCGATCGGCGCGCGCTCAGCGTACCCGGACGCGAACTCCGTCCAGGCCCTGCGGTTCCGGCGCGCGTGCTCGGGGAGGGTCACGGCTTGCGTGCCTTCCAGATCTGCTCCAGCGGCCAGCGCCGCGCCCAGGCGAGGTCGTACCCGTACGTCGTCGTCGCATCCTCCGGCGGCCGCGGCTCGATCAGGTCCTCCACGACGAGCCCGTTGCGTCGGAAGAGCCGGATCCACTCGCCGACGGGAAGCTGGAAGTGCACCGAGCCGTCGGGGTCCACGTGGCGGTGCAGGCCGAAGTAGTCGGCGTGGAGCACCGCGTCCGTGTGGTCTGCCTCGTCGTCCCAGCAGATCCACGCAAAGGCGCTCGTCAGGCAGAACGCAAGGAGGCCGCCGCTGCGCAGCACCCGCGCCACCTCGGGGACGACGAGGTGCGGGTCCGCGAAGCTCATCGCGCCGTGGTCGCAGAAGACGAGGTCGAAGCTCCCGTCCGGAAACGGCAGCGACTCGGCGCTCCCGTGCACGAGCGGGAAGCCGGCGCCGGCCGCGCGCGCGTGGTCGAGCTGGCGCTCGGAGTTGTCGAGGCCGACGCAGCGGGCGCCCTCCGCCGCGAGCAGGATCGACCATTGCGCCGCGCCGCAGCCGAGCTCGAGCACGTCCTTTCCGGCCACGTCGCCGAGCACCTGCAGCTCGCGCTCGGGCAGTTGCCAGATCCCCCAGCGGGGCTCCGGACGGCCGATGTGCTCGCGGTGCGTCGCCTGGTAGGAGTCCGCCTGCTGGTCCCAGAAGACGCGGTTCCGCTCTGCGTCAGACGAGCTCATCGTCCGCGAACCAGAGCGCGAGCTCGCGGGCGGCCGACTCCGGCGAGTCGGAGCCGTGCACGAGGTTGTCCGGCATCGCGAGCGCGAGGTCGCCACGGATCGAGCCGGGCTCGGCCTCGGCGGGGTTGGTGGCGCCGATCGTCCTCCGCATCGTCGCGATCGCGCCCTCGCCCTCGACGACGAGGGCGAGCGTCGGCGCCGAGGTGATGAACGCGACGAGCTCGCCGTAGAAGGGCTTCTCGGCGTGCTCGGCGTAGTGGCGCTCACCGAGGTCGCGCGAGACCGTGAGCAGCTTGGCCGCACGGAGCGCGAAGCCGCGACGCTCGATCCGCGCCAGGATCTCGCCGGCGAGGCCCCGCTCGACCGCGTCCGGCTTGATCAGGATCAGAGTCCGCTCCACGGCCATGGCCGCGGAGAGTCTATTCGGAGCCGCGACGCTCGCGCCGCGGGGAGCGCAGCGCGGTGGGCCCGAACTCGACCGAGGGCAGCGGCGCGGGCGCGGCCACCGGCGTCTCGCAGTACGGGCAGATCTGCCAGAGGGCCTCGAGCGGCGCCTTGCACGAGCTGCACGACTGCTTGAGCTTCGTGGTGCAGACCGGGCACACGAGGTAGGTCGCATCCACCTCGGCGCGGCAGACGGGGCAGAAGAGGTCGCGCCGGGCGAGCCGCTGCTCCATCGCCTTGATCTCGAGCTGGCGCTCGCGCGCGTCCTCGAGGTACTCCGGCGGCCGGAAGAGCATGTAGATGAAGGCGCCGACGAACGGCGGCACCAGGCCGAGGATCACGGCCATGCCGACGAGCCACGGATCCTCGATCCGGCGGCGGGCGTCCTTGTAGACCCAGTAGCCGACCGCGATCCAGAACACGAACAGGAAGAAGAAGGTGAGGTTGCGGAGGACGAGCCAGGTGCCCGAGTTGAAGAAGTCGTGCAACCCTCCGAAGCTGCTAGCGGCCATCCATCCCCCTGCTCACAGAAGCAGTTTGCCGATCACGTAGCCGACGGCAAAGGCGAGCCCGACGAACGCCGCCAGGATGAAGGCGGCGAACGCGAACACGGTCAGCTTGTCGCCGTACTGAGCCATGGTAAGCCGCCGGTGCGGACGGAGGCGAGGTCGGCGAGGAGGTAGAGCGAGCCGGTGACGAGCACGGGCTCGCCCAGCTCGTGCGCGCGGGCGAGCGCAGCGGCCGGGTCGGGCACGCACTCGACCTCGGCGAAGTGGCGGGAAGCAGCGTCTGCGAGCGCCTCGGCAGGCAGCGCGCGCGGGCTCGAGGAGCGCGTCGCAACGAGGCGGGAGGAGCGGGCGGCGAGGGCGGCGAGCATCGCATCGACGTCCTTATCGGCAAGGACCGAGCAGACGATGACAGCGACTTGCTCGAGCCGCTCGACGAGCCACGCGACGCCGGCAGGATTGTGGGCGCCGTCGCGGATCTCGCCGTCCCGCCGCTCGAGCCGGCCGGGCAGCGCGACCTCCGCGACGCGCTCGACCGGGCGGCCGAGGAACGCCTCGACGGCCTCCCGCGCGCCGCCGGTCACGACCCTGTGGTCCGAGACGAGGAAGGCCCACTCGGGCTCGCCGAGGACGACCGTCGCGCCCGGGCCGGCGACCGCGAGCTTCTCCCGCGCGATCGCCTCCCTGGTGTCGCCGAGCACGTCTGTGTGCTCGAGCGCCACGTTCGTGAGCACGACGACCCGCGCGTCCAGCACGTTCGTCGCGTCGAGGCGGCCGCCGAGCCCCGCCTCGACGACGGCGACGTCGACCCGGGCGTCGGCGAACGCCTGCAGCGCGGCCGCGGTCAGGGTCTCGAACTGGGTCGCGCGGTGGCGCTCGCAGACGGCGCGGACACGCGCGACGGCCGCCTCGAAGTCGGCCTCCTCGCCGCCGATCGAGATGCGCTCGCCCCACCCCGAGACGTGCGGCGAGGTGAAGGAGCCCACGCGCAGCCCCTCGGCGCGGAGCGTCGCGTCGACCGTCCGGGTCAGCGTCGACTTGCCGTTCGTGCCGACGACGTGGATCGCCGGGAAGCGGCGCTGCGGCTCGCCGAGCTCGGCGAGCACGGCGCGGATCCGCTCGAGCCCGAAGCCGTCCTCGGGCCACGGGCTCAGGCCCGCGACCCAATCAGTCGCCGAGGGCATCGAGCTCCCGCCGGTAGCGGGCGAGCTTCTCGCGCTCGGCCTCGACCACCTCGGCCGGGGCCTTGCCGACGAAGCGCTCGTTCCCGAGCATCCCCTCGGAGCGGGCGATCTCCCTGCGCAGCCGGTCGCGCTCGCCCTCGACGTCGCCGTTCGCCGTCACCCGCTCGGGCTTGACGACCGCGTCGAAGATCCGCCGCTGATCGTCGTCGAGCCGTGCGATCACACCGGCCCGCCGGAACGCCTCGGCCGCGTGCTGGATCGGCTCGAAGCGCGTCTGCACGCCTGCGAAGCTGCCTTCGAGTTCGGGCCAGGGAGCAACGATCAGCCGGGTCTCGCGCGCGGGCAGGTTGCTCCAGATCTCCTCGGTCACATGGGGCATGACCGGGTGGAGGAGCTTCAGCAGACGCTCCAACACCGCGAGCGCCGTCGCGCTCGCGTCCTCGTCTTCGTCGTAGAGCCTCGGCTTGATCGCCTCGGCGTACCAGTCGCAGAAGTCGTCGAAGGTGAGGTGGTAGAGCGCGTCGACGGCATGCGAGAAGTCGAACACCGCGAAGAAGTCGGTCAGCTGCGCCTGCGTCGCGTCGAGCCGGGCGATGATCCACTCCTCCTCGAGGCTCGACGGCCGGAAATCGGGCCGCGCGTCGCCGGCGTTCTGGAGGATCAGCCGCGACACGTTCCAGAGCTTGTTGGCGAGCTTGCGGCCCTCCTCGATCGCGCCCCAGCTGAAGCGGACGTCCTGGGTCGAGGAGATCTTGAGCAGCCCGTAGCGGGTCGCATCGGCGCCGTGGCGATCCACCGCCTCCAGCGGGTCGACGCCGTTGCCGAGGCTCTTCGACATCCGCCGCCCGTCGGGGGCGAGCACGGTCGAGTGGATGATCACGTCGGTGAACGGCACGTCGCCCATCAGCTCGATCCCGGCCATGATCATCCGGTTCTCCCAGAGGCGGATGATCTCGCGCGCGGTCGAGTTGACGTCGCCGGGGTAGAACGACTCGAGCTCGGGCGTCTTGTCGGGCCAGCCGAGCGTCGCGAACGGCCAGAGCGCCGACGAGAACCAGGTGTCGAGCACGTCGTCGTCGCGGCGGATCGAGGTCGTGCCGCACTCGGCGCAGGCCTCGGGCTCGGGCCAGGTGATGGTCTCGTGCCCGGCGGGGCAGTACCAGATCGGCAGCTGGTGGCCCCACCAGAGCTGGCGGGAGAGGCACCAGTCGGGGATCGTCTCGAGCGACTCGATCGCGAAGCGGTGCTGCGACTCGGGGTGGTAGCGCACCTCGCGGTCGCGCAGCGCCTCGATCGCCGGCTCGGCGAGCTCCTTCATCGCGCACCACCATTGCAGGGAGATGAGAGGCTCGATCCGGTTATGCGTTCGCTCGCAGGTGCCGACCGAGTGGCGGTAGTGCTCGCGCTGCTCGAGCTGGTCGCGCTGCCTGAGCCAGTCGAGGATCTCCTGCTCGGCCTCCTCCTGCGTGAGCCCGGCGAGCGCGCCCGCCTGATCGTTCATGAGGCCGTCGAGGCCGATCACCATCGGCTCGGGCAGGCCGTGGGCCCGGCCGATCTCGAAGTCGGTCGGATCGTGGCCGGGCGTGATCTTCAGTGCGCCGGTGCCGAACCCCGGCTCGACGCGCGTGTCGGCGATCACCGGCACGCGCCGCTCGACGACGGGGACGACCACCTCGCGGCCGACGAGGTGGCGGTAGCGCTCGTCGTCCGGGTGCACGGCGACCGCGACGTCGGCGAGGATCGTCGGCACGCGCACGGTCGCGATCGTGATGTGCCCGTCGCCGTCGGCGAGCGGGTAGCGGACGTAGCTGAGCGTGTCGTCCCGCTCGACGTGCTCGACCTCGAGGTCGGAGATCGCGGTCGCGCAGACGGGGCACCAGTTGATGATCCGGTTCGCGCGGTAGATCCAGCCACGCTCATGGAGGTGGACGAAGAAGCGCATCACCGCGCGGATGTAGTCGTCGTCCATCGTGAAGCGCTCGCGCGAGTAGTCGAGCGAGGCGCCGATCCGCCTGAACTGGCCCATGATCACGCCGCCGTACTCGTGCAACCACTCCCAGACCTGCTCGACGAACGCCTCGCGCCCGAGCTCCTGCCTCGACGTCCCCTGCCGGCCCAGCTCCTTCTCGACCACGGCCTGGGTCGCGATCCCCGCGTGGTCGTAGCCGGGCTGCCAGAGCGTGTTGAAGCCGCGCATGCGGTGCCAGCGGACGAGCGCGTCCTGAATCGACCCGTTGAGGGCGTGGCCCATGTGCAGCGCGCCGGTCACGTTCGGCGGCGGCACGCAGATCACATAGGAGCGGCGCGCGGGATCGGGCTCTGCGTGGTAGAGCCCTTCCTCCTCCCAGGTGCGCTGCCAGCGCTCCTCGACGCCCTCGGGCTTGTAGAGCG
>Ga0315273_10004484_pt1 | contig 17106 bp, 20 predicted proteins | sample YL17G02_0_MG_FD_205753 | JGI IMG/M metagenome (GOLD analysis project Ga0315273, IMG submission 205753) | Sediment microbial communities from Yellowstone Lake, YNP, Wyoming, USA - YL17G02_0 | ecosystem: Environmental > Aquatic > Freshwater > Lake > Sediment | place: USA: Wyoming | collected... | reverse complement strand
GAAACATTATTTTGGAGTAGCACGGCGGATAGAGGGGTAGATACGGGTCTTGTAAGTTCTGGAGCAATGTTCCAGACCAGACGCAAAATTATGATAGAGCGTCAAAGTATCACCCCTATTATGACTTACTATCCTGAACTAGATGGGCATTTAGTTGGAGGTTGTTTTGCTCCGGGTCTTGTATCAGTAATTGCGGGTAGACCAGGAATGGGTAAGTCAGCACTAAAATCCAATCTCATTTATAACCTATGTACTAATGGAATTGGTGTAGTAAGTGTAGCAATTGAGCAAACACTTGCTACAGAAATGGATAGAATAGATACTCTTATTACAGGTATTCCAACCACAGAAATACGCAATTCGAGGCTCTGGGGTGCTGATGATCAGAGAGTAGAATCAATAAAAAATGCCCAGCACACTATAGATGATAAATGGAATTATCACATCATCCATAAACGCGGCATGACACTTCAAAATATCTACGTAATACTGCAACAAATACAGACACGTAGACCAGTAAACGTTGTGTTCTTCGACTTGTTTGATAAGCTGATTGATGTTAATGTTTCTTTAAACAAGCCACAGACTGTCGGTAAGAAATTGGGTGAAATTGCTATCATGGCTCAAGAACTTAACGCACATATGTGTTTACTAGTCCAGATCCATAGGGAAGTCGAAAAACGGAAAGACCGTCGACCTTCGATGGCAGACCTCAAGGACAGTGGATCGTACGAAGAGGTTGCTAGATGGATTTTGGGTTTATACAGAGATAAGTATTATAACCCAGAGAACATTTCTGACATCCTCGAGGTCAACGTGCTTAAACAAAATGATGGACCTTCAAACGTCAAGGTAGACTTTGAGTTCATCCCCGAGCAAGGGAGGATAGTAGAAATGGGCTCCCTTTCAAGGGTCTACCGAGATGTCCAATAATGAAGAGTACTTAAGAAAACTAGTTGATTTACATAGAAAAGGTGATGGGACAGCACTCTATAAAATCTTTACTACTATCAAGGGTGCCTTAAATCTTGGTATTTACTATGATCCCTCCCATGCCCGTGAATATTGTGATTTTGAACAAGTTGCGCTCACAGGAGTATGGAAAGCAGTTAACTCCTATGATTCAACAAAAGGGAGTACTGTTACAAGTTGGATCTTGACAATAGTAAATCAAAGGCTCTCAAGAGAAGTAAGACTTATAACTAGAGAACACACAGAAAGTGGAATGCATCAACATGATATTCAATCCTCTATTAGACCTGATGATGATCTAGACACAATTATCTTTCAACAAGCAAGGGATCCTGACATATTTGAAGGTGTAAAACCTGGGATAGATGAAGATGAATTCTACCAATACATCAATGAGGTTGAAGAAAAACTTTTACGTGTTAATGTTAAGTTGGCTAAATTATTCATTATCAAACTTATATGGCCCAATATAGATCGTCAATCATTAGCTACTATGTTAAAAGTCAGCCGAATGAGCATAAGCAAATATTTCAAGATAATGCGCATGGTGATGGAGTCTACCTATGAAGCCCACGGTAAAGATAGAATTGAATGAAACCTATGCCTATGTCGTGGAAGGAAAATTAATACCCGAAGTAGTTCAAAACTGTCAAATAAACTACGCATACTGGACTAGAGACTTTTGGTCTAAACAAGTTACTCAAAAGAGTAGAATTCTCAACTACCTTTATCTACATGAGGGGATTTATTACTTTCCCGCGGGTTGGGTACCAAAGATAAAGCAGGTGTATGAGGATTTTGGTTATGAAGTAACCCTAGTAAACATCAGTAAAAAGATTGTAAAGCCCTCCCCAATAACTAACTCTTTTATTCCTAGGGATTATCAGACTTCTATAATTACCCAAGCTTTGGAGATGCGCCGAGGAATCATTGGAGCACCAACGGGTTCTGGCAAGACTTCTATCTATGGAGCAATTCTATTCTATCTCGGAGCCCGTGCTCTTATTATTGTGCCTTCATTAAACCTACTCAACCAAACTGCAAATGAACTTAAAAAATACTTGACCGATAAAAGTATTGTAGGAATGATTGGAGATTCTGAGTGGGATCCTCAACTTATAACTGTTGCTACAAGAGATACACTTTGGAATCGTTTTAAGACTGAACCAAAGACAATGAGAAAATTTTTCTCAGATATAATGGTTTTAGTAGTAGATGAAGCACACCATATTAAGAATAGTGGTTATAACCCCAAAAACACTTATTTCAAATTGGTAATGGAGATTCAGGCCCCATATCGTTATGGAGCAACTGCTACACCCGGTGCTGAAGGAGGTCTTAGTAGAATGCTTTTAGAGGCAGCTACAGGGCCTGTAATAGGTGAAATTCCTATGACTGAACTTATAGAAAAGGGGTATCTTGTAAGACCTAGAGTTGAGATGCGTTTTGTTAACATTCCTAATTCAATAAGTAACTGGCATAAAGCCTATACAACCAACATTGTAGGCAATGAAGACAGAAATTTCCTTATTAAGGAATTAGCAGAAACCTATGCAGCTCAGGGTAAATCTGTTCTCATTGTATGTAATTGGGTTGAGAAGCACGCACGCGTGTTGCATAGATTAATGCCCCAAGCTAATCTTATGATTGGAGAAACAGATTCCGACTCACGTGAGATAATAAAGGAAGAATTTTCGTCCAAGGATTCTAAAATTTTAATATCAACAGTAATTCAAGAGGGCGTCAATATTCCTTCAATGGATGTAATTATTCTTGCATCGGCAGGTAAAGGGGGAGACGAAGGCCGAATGCAAATTCAAAGAATTGGAAGAGTAATGAGGCCTAGTAATGGTAAATCCTCAGCACTTGTAATAGATTTTTATGACAAGGATGGAAGCATCTTAGAAAGACACTCTAAAGGACGTCTAAAGATTTATAACCAAGAAGACGCCTATGAGGTACATTTAGAAACCAATATTTCAAAACCTACGGCTGACCGATATCAACCAAGAGGAATTGCAGGTGGGTGGAAATGAGAAGGGCTAATACCAACCGTTACATTCATATCAACAAAAAGGGTGGGGCTAATCTATCAATTCATGTAAGAGGCTCTAATATAGATTTCTTTAGGGTCCTATTGAAATTTGCTCAGGTAAGACACACAAATATTCCCTGGGCTCAATTTATTGCAGAAGGATTAAAAACCTATGTAAATACACTCCCACCTGAAGACAAAGCTATCTTTGATGCTATTTCCACTGATTACTACAATGAAAAATATGGACCCGCTCAAAATCTAATCAAAAACATACCGGAGTTAAACCAATGAGTAGAAAATTGACTCGTGAAGATGTTGCTAATCTTTTCAACGATGCTAAGTTGACAAAGGCAGCAAAGCATGAAATCATTCAGGGTAAACTGAAGATTCCTAATATCGATCCTAATCTTGATGGAGAACCTCTTGTCGATGCGGTATTCACTGCATATGAAAAGGCACTTGCGGATCTTGAATCAAAGAAGACAGCAAAGAAGGCTATCCCTTCTCCGGCCGCTACACCAACAACTTCTTCCGAAAGAGAAGAAGGTGGTGGAGAATCACGCAAAGACATTATTATCAATGTTATCAAGGAAGCTAAGTCTATTTCCATGGCTGACTTGATTGCTGATATTGATCAGCGCTGTGGTTATGCTGCTAGGGGTAAAACAAGCCGCACTAGAGTTGGTAGAGTTATTAAGGATTTAATTGCTGAAAATCGCGCTGAGAATGTTAATGGTACAATCAAAATGAAGTGAGACACATGAACATTAATGATGTTCCAGATGTACCAAAGACAAACAACAAACTCGAAGCTATCTATATCAGACAAATGGGTTTGGCTGACAAGTACAAGGAAATTGAAGGGTTGCCTTGGCCTTGGCCTCTACATCCTGACATTGCTGAAAATCAAATTTGGTTCAAGGATTTTCTGTGGCGGGTAACAGAGGAATTAGTTGAATCCCTTGAAGCGGCCCTTAATAAAGATCAAGTTCACCAGATAGAGGAACTAAGTGATTCATTGCATTTTCTCATTGAACTCCTTTTAATGGTAGGGATCTCTATAGATGAAATAAGGGACAAATCCTTCTATACTTCAATGGGAATAGTCACTTCTCCAGAAGATGATGTTCTTGATTTTATCTGGAGCCGTCTACCTTCTCCAGAAGACTCAGATATGCTCTTGGAATTTTATTGGGATGTAGTTTATCATTTAGGCCTTGCAGGCAATTGCCTCAAGAATAAGAAGTGGAAACAGACCCAAATGCCTACTGATGTTAACAAATTCCGGAATCTGCTCATCCACAGTTTCAGATCTTTAATTGCCCTATTTAAAGTTTGTGGCTGTAGTTCAGATGAAATTTACATCTACTACTATAAAAAATCGGAAGTTAATAAATTCCGTCAACGTACACACTACTAACAAGGAGATATAATGCAACACTATGAGGAGCTACTCAAACTTCTCGAGGCCACAAAGGAAGACTTCGACAAGTTCTACAACAAAGCAGTAATGAAGGCAGGAGTTCGTCTGCGCAAGGGACTCAAGGACGTCCAAAATAAAATTAAGGAAGTCCGCACAGAAGTCGCTGGGCATAAACGGGCAGTTAAGGCCGAGCGCAAGGCTTCTAAAGTTGCTGCACCCGCAAAGAAGTAAAGCTCGACATGGGTTACTCTTTACTGTAGGGCTGCTATACTAAACTGTGGCAGCCTTATAGTGAGGAGACAATGACAATAGAACTAATAAAACTAACTCCACGTGAAAAAGAATCTCTTAGGAAGGAGCATTATCTTAGTGAGCAAGTAATGTATCTGAAGCAAGCTATGAGAGATTTGCATAAGGTAATATATGCTCAAGAGAAAGAAATTATTGAGCTTAAAGACCGTATTGTCAAGATAAGAGTTGAAAAGAATAAATCAAAAAGATATGGGTATGGAATATACCCTGTTAAAGGGGTCGAACTTTCACCAGATTTATCAGGAGATAGTACAGAATCTGATAACACAGGGGGAGATAGTTTGGAAGACGAAGGAAGCCCTGTTTCTCAATTTTGTACTGTCAGATCCGCTTAACAATAAGATAGAGTATGACAAGAACTGGAAATGGTGTTATGCTGAATTCTTCGATCGCATGGTTGGACTTAATCCAGGAACTGCTTACCACTTTCGAAGTAAATGGCAAAGAAATTTAGAGCGTGAAGGTGGAACCTTCGACTATTCTTACGGAGATAGTTTTAAGAGTCAGCTCCCAAAAGTGGTCCGAGCTCTCAAAAAAGAATATGATAGAGAAGCTATCATATCAGTATGGGACAAAGGGTTCTTGGACCGCGGATCCTACGCCAGGCGGCCGTGCACCCTCACTATCCAATTCTACAACAGAAAGGGATATCTTCATTGTTTTGTCAATATGAGGTCTAATGATGTTATTAATCTTCTTCCCTATGATGTATTCCACCATACCTCCCTCCAAACTTTTATTGCGTCTATTACGGGCCTTAGGTTGGGAAATTACTACCACACCTGCGCCCAATACTACTGGCCAAAGAAAAGAGAACTCCGAGGATTTGGAGAAAAAATGCTTGAAAAACTTCAAGCCACAACCCCCCCTCAAAACACCCATTTCCCTTGGGTAGAACCACGTCTCTCATTAGTAAATGCTTCGAAGACAATTAGATCTTATATTTCTCATCATAACTTCGAAGACATAGGAATTCCTGATCCCTATATCCAAGGTCTTGTAAATTATATAACAACTAGAGTAACAGCAAATGCAACCAGCGAAACCTAAGTCTATAGATATCGTAAAAGAGAAAGTCTGGGAGATTCTAATATCTAAGGTTGCTGCCTATGGCAAAAAGCCCATCTTGAAATTTAAGTGGGCTATAATTGTGCCTAGACTTGATTCCAAAAAAGAAAGATTAATAAATCTCTCTAACCGTAAAGAAATAATTATGGATGATGAGACTATAGATGATACAATAGCAGACATACTAGGCTATTGTATTATCTGGCAAATGCTTAATGATGGATTATATGAAGATGCCCCAATCCTAAGAATAGGGGAACCAGATAAAAGAGAAACTCCCTCCTATGAAGCAGCAGTAGCACGATATCTTGATGACTTTGGTAAGAAGGCTAAGAGAGAACTTAAAGAGTTAACTTACTATGACATGGCAGGTAGTATTATGAACATACTTACCTTTGTAGATAACCTAGTCACAGAGTATGTCAAAAATCATATGCTTGATGAGTTTGTAGATAAAGAACTAGTAAATCATAATATAATGGCGTGCATAGTTGAGTCTATGCTGTATTTAGCCCATCAACCATCATTTGTTTCAAGGGACCTAGAATGAGAATCTTTGCCAATTGCAAGGAAGCTATCAAAGAGACTGAAAGAGACCTATTTGAAATGGGTATCACTGTACATCCCCAGACTATGCAAGACAAAATCGTCAAAGATAACCCTAAGTATAAAACTCTTGAGCTTAGTCCCTATGGATTCCAGATTGTTGAAGGTGGGCAGAAAGACAAACAAGAATTTATAGGTTATCTATTCGAAAGTGCAGCCTCAAGAATTATAAGTTGGGCAGATGCAGAGTTTAGTGAAAGGATTTTAAAATATCAGAGACCTAATATTCCCAATGGGGCATTAAATCCCGGTAAAGCTTGGGAACTAAGGGCTGACATCTGGTCAGAATATATACATAACGAGCATTTTGCTTACTCTTATGCCGAAAGATTTGGAGAGCAATTAGCAAGAGCTGTTCATGAATTACAAGTACGCCCAGAATCAAGACAAGTTATAATGCAGATGTACAACTATGGTCTTGACCAGAGACATTGGGGAGCAACAGCAAGGGTTCCCTGTTCACTAAATTATCAGTTCCTTATTAGGGAAAATAGATTGAGTATGATCTATACAATGCGCTCAAATGATTTCCTTACCTTTTTCTCTACTGACAACTACATGGCTATGTTGATGCAAGAATTTGTAGCTAAAGAAGTAGAAGTTGAGCTAGGTAGATATACCTTCTTCACAGGTAGTCTACATGCATATCATAAAGACATGGAGAAAAGAGGCATATTTTAACCCATGATTGGGATGTGCATAACTAAAAATGATCCAGGGATAATTAAAGTCTTATTGAAAGTAGTACCTCTTATTGATTCTCTCTATGTTTTAGATGGGGGGGATAAGAAGGAATTAAGGGAATTTGTAGAGAAACTTAAAATCCCGCATCTTTATATTACTGATCATGAAGCAGGGGAGAACTTCCCTAGAAATGGGCTTATAAAAGAACCCCTCCTAGAAGAAATTAAAAAGAGTGAACAATTAGGGGAATGGGTATACATAATTCATGGAGATGAAATACCAATTGATAATCCACTTGCCGTAGCACGTAGGGCAGAGGATTTCTTTGCTGATGCAATTGAGTGGAACATTGTCAACTATTTTTATCATCCTTCAGATAACAGACTAAATTTAAGGAAAGAACTATCTAGGATACACTCTAACAACTTAAAATTCAATGATTTTAAGTGGTATTTTCTTCCAGCTTGGAAACGTGTAAGGATGTTCCGTCTAGACACTAGGTATAGTTTTTCAAACAAATTTCCGCAGAGGGATTTTCCTGTGGGAGGAATGAAAACTAAACCCAAAATCTTTCATTCTAATGCTATTATTAAGCATTACCCTTTTTATGGAACACTAAGGGAATTGATAGCAAGACAACATGCTGCCTTGATAGGAACACGTTTCAAGTCCATAGCTTTTTCATGGCTGGCAGCCTACGGCTCTATAGAAGTTGATGAATTATTTCTTAGTGTTATTCCTAAGGTCCCGGGATTAATTGATAATGCAGTTATCTTCAATGAAAATAAATTTCCTCTACCCATTACATATAGGTGAAGTATGACAGATATAACTCGTAAGATTCTTTCAGAACCTGAGCCTGAGGTTGAAGAGGATGAAACTGAAGAAACTGCTATAGAACCTTCTGAGGAGGGGCCTCAAATCAAAAGGGGTCGAGGACGTCCACGTAAAGGAGAACCTACTCCTATTGTTGAAACACGTGGTGGAGCTAGGGAAACAAAATCAAAGGAACCTAGTATCCCCAAAAATTGGAAACCTGGAAAATTTGATATAATTCCAGAATTAACGGTAGGCGGAGTAATGCCGGGGGCGGGAGGGGTCCTTATTGGGGCCGTCGCTGCGGGATTCAATCCTCAGTATATCATAGATGGGAGAAAGTTTATAAATTTCAAAACATGGGACTATAATTTTTCCCAGTATGGTACCCGATTTAGTATGTTGAATGAGTCCTATCGGGATACGCCTCTAGACCTTATTGTGGGTAGCCCGAGTTGTGCAAAATTCTCTAGAAGGGGGACTAAAATCATAAATGGAAAACCTCTTGAAGAAGTACCGCCTGAAATTTTCGAATACGTCCAGTTCTTGGAGGAAATTGTGCAACGGCGCCCCCGATTCTTCATATTGGAAAATGTACCGGGCGTACGCCGTTACTTTTGGTTCGAAAAACATCCCGATAGTGGCTATCTTCTTAAGTCCGAAAAATTCAGGACGGGTATCTGGCTCAAAGACTACGACATACAAGAAGAGTTTTATGATACCCACGATTTCGGTTTACCTCAATACAGGAAACGGTTGTATCTCATTGGGGCACTCAAGGAGTATGATTTTCTGTATAGACCACCAAAATATCAAAAAATAGCTGTAGTGAAGGATGTTCTTGAGGACCTGAAAGACAATTTTGGGACATTAGTTAATCATGAAGAACCTGAGCACAATGAAGATAGAATCAGAGACTTTAAACAACTCAAACCGGGAGAAGCAGCTTATTCCTCTTTTGGGAACAAAAGGCTTGCAGCTGATGCTCCTGCCCCGACTATCACCGGAGGATCTACGAGGTTTATCCATTATGACAGGGATAGAATTATTACTCCCAGAGAATGTGCTAGGATTATGGGATTCCCAGATGACTTCATATTTTGGGGTGGTATTTTGCAACAGTATGATCAGATAGGTAAGGGAGTTGCTCCTCCTGTTATAACTCACATGGCAAAACAGGTAATGGAGACTCTACAGAATAAAGGTAAGCTTAGAATTCCTGAAGTCTTCAAACCAAAGAAACGCCTGTTACCAAGGATGCACATTTCATTCAGTAGAGAGGCATGAATTTTCCAAAGGCAAAACAAGGGCTAATTTACGTGACCTATAATTGCAATCATAAGATTTGGCAATCCAAATTCACCCATTTGGAAAGACCATGTCCCAATTGCACAAAAAAGATTCACCAGGAAAGGGCACGACGTAAGAAAGAACTCCCCTTTTACTTAAGGACGGATACCTGATGCCTACAGCTGCGGCTATTTATGGTGGTATAGGGGGTTCATTATTGGGGGCACAACAAGCGGGTTTTGCCCCCATTTATCTTATTGAACCTAGAGACTTCGCGAGCCCCCTAACTGTAGTAGAAAACTTTGGCATTCCTTTAGTCTTTGGAAGATTTCTTAAGGATTTCAGAACTAAAGACGTTGACGTTATCATTGGAAACCCTAGCTGTGCTCAATTCAGCCCCTTAGGAATGAAACGTAAGGACAGGGGCAAATTGCATGAATTAGACCCAATGGAATTCGAAATAACCAAATTTACTACAGAAGTAGCAGTCAGAAGACCTAAGTACTGGCTTCTTGAGAATGTACCTCAAGCAACCAAACATTTCGAATTCCTAAATAAGAATGGATCAGCAGGATTATTTTTCAATGGTAAGGTTATCTTAACCTTAGAAGAACATGAAGTAACTAAGTTCGATATTGAATGTTGTGATCATTGGCCGTACCAGAAAAGACATAGAATAATCTGGGTCGGACGTAGAAATGACACGCCACGTTTAATTGACCTCTGGCCATCAAATGCTCAAGAATGGAAAGGTTGTAAAGAAGTACTAGATGATATCCCTGATATCTCAATTCCTGACTACAACCATGTAATCCCCAATCTTACAACAAAACGTATCCAAAGGATGGATATATTGAAGTATGGAGAATCCTATTATGGAACTCAAAACAATAGACGTTTAGATCCAGACAAACCCGCATACACAATAACTTCTCATTGTACTAGGCATATACACTATAAATGGCCAAGACCTCTCACAGTTAGAGAATGTGCAAGACTTCAGGGATTTCCAGATGATTTCAAATTTTTCGGGACTGAAACATCCCAATTAGATCAAGTAGGGAAGTCCCTTCCCGTTCCAGTAGCAAAGTGGCTTTTTGAAAGGATAGGCAATGAACTACAAGAGAGAATTGCTTGACAGAATCAGAAATGGAATTGATATTGTCGAGTACATTGGAGAACATGTAGATCTTATCAAACGGGGTGATTCATATCTCGGATTATGTCCCTTTCATCAGGACTCAAGTCCTAGTATGCGGGTGCATCCCGTACGTAAAATCTTTAAATGTTTTGGCTGTGGAGAGGGTGGTTCAGTTATTACCTTTGCCATGAAGTATCATGAAATTTCTTTCCCGGAGGCAGTAGAGAGTCTTGCCTCTCTAGCAAAGGTGCCCCTGCCTGATTCAGCAGATAGTTTACATATCTCCAAAATGTTAAGGTATATAGATGATCTTAAGAATGCCTTTGTGCAAGCACGCAGGGGAAACATTTCTACAGTAAGAAATACTATTCAATTTTCTGACGAACTATTAGATTTCTTTGAAGTGGGATTGGCTCCCAAGAGTATGGTTTTATATGAGAGGGATCTAGCCTGGGAATTAGGATTGATAACCGAGCAAGGATGGCCCTATTTTTACGAAAGGGTTATGTTTCCCATCAAAAACCCAAGTGGACAAGTTGTGGGGTTTTATGGTAGAACTACAAAAGAAGAAGGAATTAAACATCTAATCAGCAAAAATAGTAGAATCTTCAGGAAGGCTAATACCTTATTTGGTTTTCATGAAGCGAAGAAGACTATCAGGGAATTAAATACCTGTTATCTTGTAGAAGGGCCTAAAGATGTTTTAGCACTATGGGCTCAAGGAATTAAGAACGTAGTAGCTACCTGCGGTACTTCACTAAATGACAAACAGGCCAAGCTTATTACCTATTCAACTAATAATGTTATGTTAGCCTATGACAATGATGAAGGGGGAATAAAGGCGGCACTGAAAAATAGTGAAACTCTCCTTGAACATGGTGCAGCATTAACATACGTAGCTTTACCCCAAGGGAAAGATCCTTACGATTGTTATATTGAATCGGGTAGAGTACCTATAGAGGATATCATTAGTTTGCCAACTCTACTTACTACAGTATATCCCATAGAGACACCTAATGATAAGCTTAATTATACAAAGGCATTTCTATCGATCATTGAGCACGGTAAAAACAAAATCATTAATCAGAGTTTAATTGAGAGAGCAGCAGTAGTTCTCAATCTACCCACACGCTTGATATGGGAACAATTTGAATCTAGACCATACAAATTCGATTTAGGAGATACCCCCAGAACTAAATCAGTAAAAGTTGAACCTTGGCACCAACTTATTCTAGGTCTTTCTTACGCCCCAAATTACGCCCCAAAGGTACTAAGTTTTTTAGATTCTCAATTAGGGGATTACTCAAGGGCCAAAGAAGTAATCCAGATCATGGTAGATGGAAAAATTGAAAATCAAGCCCAATGGATGGATGTTGCAGCAGGGGCTTATCTGAATGTTCCATTGCATGATGATACATTAGATATGTTGAGTGATCCAGAAATCGCTGAGTACATAGAAGTTGCTACTAAATCCCTAGTTGGTTCTAATCTAATGGACATACTCAAGAGGACAATAGCACAGGGAGATCTTGAAGGTGCTGAAAGGATTAAACAATGTTTGACCTTACTCCAATCGACAAAAATAATCGACTCCAGCGGGACTACTTCTTCATGAATCTTGCTGTCATGTACCGCACACGCGGTACATGTCCAAGATTAAAAGTAGGCTGCATTCTAACTAGTATGCATCGCCTTGTAGCAGCCGGTTACAATTCCTCTCCTCCAAATCAACCCCATTGTGAAGATGTAGGCTGTCTACTCAAAAACAATCATTGCATTAGGTGTCCACATGCAGAAATAGCTGCTATATCTAATTTGGAGCACCGCTATAATGATTTAACTGCTTATGTAACTGCTCAGCCTTGCTATTTTTGTTTAAGAGCATTATTTATGGCAGGTACCAAGGATATTTATTATATTAAATCATTTATTGATTTAGATAGGGATGAGTTGGCCAGGTCTTTTAATATTCCTATGATTCAAATGCCTTGGCCATACAAAGACTGTAAAGATTTGATCCCGTTTGATTCAGAAGCTTATCGGAGTAAGGATAATGGAATTAGGACAGTTAAGAGAGAAACTCCCGTTATATAGTCTCGATACCGAATTTACATTTGGTAAATATCGAAGCGAAACTATAGAAATGGTTATTTATGAGGATGTCAAATACATTACCTGGTGTATTGAGAATGTAAAGGATTTCGTTCTAGATGATAAAGCATATAAGGTATACAATCAAGAATTATCAGCCTCAAACTTAGATGATGATAAAGATGACTGGCAATTTCCTGGGGCACCAGATCACTCCTCATACTATGATGACTAAGGAATTAAATGGAAAAGCCAAACAACTGGCCTATCACATTACCACTCAACAATTGTCTGAAATGCACCTTATATAAGCAGAATAGTTATCATCCTTATAATGCTACCGGGAACCTTGTTAATCCCAAGATTATTATAGTTGGGGAGGCTCCCGGTTCTGCTGAAGAGGCTACTGGTAGAGTATTTCAAGGTAGGGCTGGACAATTAATGAGGAAGGCCCTAGGTGAAGTAGGAATCAATCCAGAAGTTGATTGCCTCATTACTAATGTTGTTATGTGCAGACCTTTAGATGCAACAGGGGATAATAGGAAACCAGAAAAAGCAGAAATTGCTAACTGTCATGAAAATCTGGAAGCAATTCTCAACTATTACAAGACTATAGCAAAACTAATAGTCCCAATGGGGGCTACCCCGCTCAAGAGAGTATCTAGCAAGGGTAGTATAACAAACGCACGTGGTACTCTCACTGATTGCTCTTACGGCAAAATGATTCCTTCTTATCATCCTGCATACATATTAAGAAACATGAATTTGCTTCCAATTATGCGGGCTGATTTTAGGTTTGTTTCTGATTTTGTTGGGGGAATTGAACAAGAAGAAGTCAAGGGTGGAGAGTATATTATCATCAACAACATGGAACTGTTAAAATGGGCTTTTGAGAGATTGTCTGAAGTAGAACAGTTTGTCTTTGATATTGAATCCACAGGGCTAGAATTTTGGGAACAGAAGATTATTGGTATCTCATTCTCCTGGCGTAGGGGGACTGGAATATATTTGCCTCTGTGGGTACGTGAAGCAGAGGGAGTAGCTGATGGTTTTACAGATCAACCTGCTAGGGACGAATTTAATCTGAAACCCTATTGGCCAGGAATTATGGACAAAATAGACAACAACCTTAGAGTCATATTTGAGGGTCCAGCAAGGAAAACTAATCATAACATCAAGTTCGATATTAAACAGGTAGAATATCAATTTGCCTGCACAATTGCCCAGGTTGAGTGTGATTCAATGATTCTACACTATCTCTATGATGAAAACCAGGCCCAAGGGTTAAAAGAGATATGTGATCTTAGATACAAGGATCTCCGAGGTTATAGTGAAGAACTCAAAAAGATAATTGGAATGTCTAAGGTTGAAGAGGGGCAATTTGCTGATGCCCCTTTATCAATGATTGCCAATTATGGAGCTAGGGACTCTGATGCTTCTTGCAGATTAAGAGAAGACGTTTCAAAGCAACTAAGTTCCGCGACGATACGCTTCCTTACTCATTTTTATATGCCTCTAACGCGCATATATGCTACTGCTGAGTTATGGGGTGTCAGAATAGATCTTCCCTATATTGAGAGAGTGTCCAAGGAGCTACATGAAAAGGCAGATATTGAATCTAAGGCTATTTTTGAATTGGCTGGAGAAGAATTTAATATAAATAGCTCCAAACAACTTATACAGGTCCTCTACCACAAATTACATCTACCTACTATCAATATGACGAAAGGTGGATCCCCATCGACTGATGAGAAGACCCTAAAAATGCTTGGCAATGTTCCAATAGCCAAACGCATTCTAAATTATCGAGGGCATAACAAGAATCTTACAACCTATGTTGACAAGATGCCGGGTATTTCAGACATTTATGGGCGCATTCATCCCTCTAACAAATTAACAGGTACTGTAACGGGTAGACTTTCTAGTTCGGCCCCCAATATACAAAACATTCCTAGGGATCCACTTATCAAAGGGATCTTTATTCCTCAGGAGGATTTCTATCTTTTAGAAATTGACTATTCCCAGATAGAATTAAGAGTTATGGCTTGGTATTCAAATGACCCAGTAATGTTAGAAGAATATCGTACCGGGGCCGATATTCATGCTTTAAATTGTGAAATGCTATTCGATGTAACTAAAGAGAATTCCGACCCAATCAAGTTCAAACGCTTTAGAAAACTAACTAAACTATGTAATTTTGGGGGAATGTATGGGGGCTCAGCCAAGAAATTAATGACCTCAGTCAATGAAAAGTTAGAAGACGAAGATCCACATCTTACAATGGATATGTCTCAAAAGTTCATTGATTTCTTCTTCAGTAAATATAAAGGCATTGCCCAATACCTTAGAGTCCAAGAGCAGATCATTAGAAAAGACAAACAAGCAGTAAGTTGTTTTGGTAGAATAAGACATCTGCCTAATGTTGATAGTCCAGACCAAGACAAAAGATCTGAAGCAATTAGAGAGGGTATTAATGCTGTAATTCAAAGCACAGCTTCTGATTGTACTCAATTCTCAATTATTATGTCTGAATTGGCTCTCAGAGGTTTTGAAATGACTTGGGAGCAGTATTTCAATACAGAACCTCTTGATATCTGGAATACACTATGCAATCCTAAGTGGGCAAAGTCTAGGTTCTTGTTTTCCGTTCATGATGCACAGATATGGGAAATTCACAAAGATGAAGTAGAAAAGATAATTCCTCTAATCAAAAGGATCATGTTGAATCCTCCACCTCCTTTTAACATGGTTGTAGATGCTGAAGAAAAAGTATACAAAGAAAGATGGGGAGGAGTATGACGGAGGTAGCCATGCCTAAAACGTGCAAGTGGAAACAAATCCAACATGGCATTTATGGTGATACATGGGATGTACAATGCTTGGATCGGCTAGACCATGGATTGTTCGTTCTCACGGTAAAACGAGAGTTCTGTCCCTACTGCGGCCACATGATCGAGATTCCCAAAGACTCAACACAACGGAGGGAAGAATGACACCAGAAAAAGATTCGGTGGAACTTGAGATTGCAGACGAACTGAGTATGACCCATCTCTACGAAGCAATCGTTCTCAGTCCGGTGCTTAACCCAGAACTTCTCAACTGGATTGTTACCGAACGCCTAGCCCGAAGGCAGGCCGAGGCGCGGGAACTGGCACTCATTATCAGCAATGCCAACTTTGCAGGGGTGATCGTCCGTCTCCAAGAGCAGGTGAAGGAACTAGATAGGGAGATAGTCCGACTCCGTGCTATTTTTGAAAATCCCAAGAAGGAGGAATAAAATGAGTGCTACTGCGTATCGCATAGTCAAGACGGTGGCAGATGGTTTTGTTATCGAGGGACGTTTTGAGGAAGCAGCCGGCATGTGGTGGTGGGGTAGTATGGGGTGGATATGGAAACGGTTATCACGGGACGGCCACAGATGCGATAACCCGCTCCCGATATTCCCAGAATACTATAGGACCGAAGCCGATACACGGTATGCGCTCAAACGCATCATCGAAGGCCAGCGCGTTGTGTATGTGTCCAATGCGGACGGAACCGAGGCTCGCATCGGGAAACACACTCCGATCAAGAGAAAGGTGAAGAAACCGTGACCCGCGAACAGGCCACGGTCTTCGCGAACCTGGCGAAGTCGCTGGAGATGACGGAAACCCCGGCACACGCGGTGACACAAGATGATGACGGCGACGGGTTGCCCTTCTGATGAGACTCGCCCACAAGGTTGACGCGAATCAGGCTGAGATCGTGCGGTGGTTACGGAAGGCGGGCGCGTCCGTATGGGACACGTCAGAGAGTGGCCGAGGAGCCCCGGACATAGTTGTCGGGTATAGATCGAAGACATACTTGATCGAAGTGAAGGGACCGAAGGGGAAGTTGAGCCCCCGGCAACGGTGCTGGCATCATGATTGGCGTGGTTACCCCGTGATTGTTGTGAGAAGCGCCGAAGAAGCGTTACTGGCAATAGGGGCAGTGAAGTGACCACGATGGATCTACTCGCAATCATTCTCCTGCCGCCCGTGATCGTCATGTGGTGGCTCAAACGTCACAACACAAATAATCGGAGGCAATAATGGCAAAGTCAAAGAGTCCCTACGTCATCGTCCGCAGTTATTCGGCGGGGGTCTTCGCTGGAACGCTGAAATCTCGAAAAGGGCAGGAAGTTGTTCTGACCAACGCCCGAAGGTTGTGGTACTGGTCTGGCGCAGCCTCGCTGTCGCAGTTGTCCATCGACGGCGTATCAAAGCCTGCCGCCTGCAAGTTTCCGGCAGAAGTTCCTGAGGTGACACTGTTGCAAGCAATCGAGATTCTGCCCGTGAGTGAGAAGGCCCGCAAATCAATCGCGGAGGTGAAAATATGGACAGCATAAAGGACGGATCCGGGTCCGGATCCGGGTACGGGGACGGAGACGGGTACGGGTCTGGGTACGGGTACGGGTACGGGTCCGGGTACGAGGACGGGTCCGGGGACGGGGGCGGGTACGGGTACGAGGACGGGTCCGGGGACGGATACGGGTCTGGGTATGGGTCCGGGGACGGGTCCGGGAACGGGTGAAACCCATAATCACAGAATAGCTCAAACGTCAAAGACGGAGTTGTGAAAACTGTGATGGAAAAGCGACCGACGCGAATCACGGATCAACAAAAGCTGGCGAAAACGTTTTCAGAG
>Ga0315273_10004483_pt1 | contig 17109 bp, 16 predicted proteins | sample YL17G02_0_MG_FD_205753 | JGI IMG/M metagenome (GOLD analysis project Ga0315273, IMG submission 205753) | Sediment microbial communities from Yellowstone Lake, YNP, Wyoming, USA - YL17G02_0 | ecosystem: Environmental > Aquatic > Freshwater > Lake > Sediment | place: USA: Wyoming | collected... | reverse complement strand
GCAGCGCTTGGTGCTCGCGCCCCAGAAGCGCGCCAACATCACTGGCCGGGGCACTAGGTAACCGGCCGTGGGGATCATTCGCCGGTATCGGCTTCCCTCGCTGTTCCTCCTCGTGGCGCTCGTGACCGCGGCGTTCCTGAGCTTCTTCTTTGTATTCCTGCTCGCGCCCCTCGTCCCGCTTGGCCTCTTCTACCTCGGCTATCTGTTCACGCGCGAGCGGAGCGCCCGCCGCGAGGACCTCGCGCAGCGACGCCTGCTCGCGCACGAGGCCGAGGCGCGGCGGACCGAGCTCGGGCGCGAAGGGCAGGCGCCGCTCGTCGGGAGCGAGACGTGACCGAGACGCACCGCACCGAGCTGCTGCACGCCGGAGCCGCCGAGTCGCCACGCGCCCTCCAGGCCGAGGCGATCCTCGACGCGCTCGACCGGCGCGCGCGCCCGGGCGAGCGGCCCGAGGAGGTGCTGCTCGACCTCGGTCTCGTCGACGACCGGGACTTCGCGCTCGAGCTCGCGCTGCGTTCCGGGTTGCCGTACGGAGGCCTGCGCGGCTTCATCCCCGATCCGAGGCTGTTCCTGTACGTCCCCGTGGCGACCGCAGTAGCGCAGCGGGTCTGCCCGCTCGTGCTCGTCGACGACTCCCTGAAGCTCGCGAGCGCCTACCTCGATCCCGACCTGCTCTCCGTCCGCACCCGGTTCCCCAACCTCGACCTCGGACTGGTGATCGTCCCGCGCGACGAGCTGCTCGACGCGCTGCGTCTCGTGGCGCCGGGGCTCTAGCCGGACGATGACCACGGGCCCGGCCTCCGCTCCGGTCGACCGCGAGGGCGAGCGCTTCACCCAGCGCGTCGCCGCGCATGCCGGGCTCCGATACCTCGCCCTTGATCCCGCGCCGGACTGGCCGGACCCGGTGGACGCCGAGGCCGCGCGGCTCGTGCCGCCGTGGCTCGCGCGCGAGCTCGGAGCGATCCCGGTCGCGATCGAGGACGGGGCGCTGCTCGTGGCGGTGGCCGACCCCGCCGAGGAGGAGGCGCTCCGGACCGTGCGCACCGTCACGGGGCGGGACGTCGTGGCGGTGGTCGCCTCACCGGGCGCGATCGGCCGCGCGCTCGAGCGGGTCTACGGGCCGCGGGCCGTCGAGCTGAGCCTCGCCGGCCTCGTGCCGCGCGGGCAGGAGCCGCGCTACTACGAGGAGGTCGCGCACCGCCTCGGGCTCCCGTTCGTGAGCCTCGACCCTCCCTCGCGTGGGGGCCCGGATCCCGTCAACGCGAGCGTGGCGCAGACCTTCTCCGAGGCGGTCTGCCGACGGCTGCTGATCCTTCCGATCTCGCTCCACGAGGGCGAGCTCACCCTCGCGACCGCGGCGCCGCCGGGACAGATCGAGCTCGCGCTCGGCGTCGCCGAGGCGCTCACCGGGCGGCGGCCGCGCGTCGTTGTGACGACGCCCGGCTCGCTCGAGCGGGCGGTCGACCGCGCCTTCGGGGCGCCGCCGTACACCGTGCCCGAGGAGCCGGAGGCTCCCGCCTCCGATCGGGCGGAGCGGCGCCGCCTGGGCGAGCGCTTCACCCAGCGCGTCGCCGCGCATGCCGGGCTCCGATACCTCGCCCTTGATCCCGCGCCGGACTGGCCGGACCCGGTGGACGCCGAGGCCGCGCGGCTCGTGCCGCCGTGGCTCGCGCGCGAGCTCGGAGCGATCCCGGTCGCGATCGAGGACGGGGCGCTGCTCGTGGCGGTGGCCGACCCCGCCGAGGAGGAGGCGCTCCGGACCGTGCGCACCGTCACGGGGCGGGACGTCGTGGCGGTGGTCGCCTCACCGGGCGCGATCGGCCGCGCGCTCGAGCGGGTCTACGGGCCGCGGGCCGTCGAGCTGAGCCTCGCCGGCCTCGTGCCGCGCGGGCAGGAGCCGCGCTACTACGAGGAGGTCGCGCACCGCCTCGGGCTCCCGTTCGTGAGCCTCGACCCTCCCTCGCGTGGGGGCCCGGATCCCGTCAACGCGAGCGTGGCGCAGACCTTCTCCGAGGCGGTCTGCCGACGGCTGCTGATCCTTCCGATCTCGCTCCACGAGGGCGAGCTCACCCTCGCGACCGCGGCGCCGCCGGGACAGATCGAGCTCGCGCTCGGCGTCGCCGAGGCGCTCACCGGGCGGCGGCCGCGCGTCGTTGTGACGACGCCCGGCTCGCTCGAGCGGGCGGTCGACCGCGCCTTCGGGGCGCCGCCGTACACCGTGCCCGAGGAGCCGGAGGCTCCCGCCTCCGATCGGGCGGAGCGGCGCCGCCTGGGCGAGCTCCTGGTGGCGACCGGCCTGATCACCAACGCCCAGCGCATCGAGGGGCTGAGGATCCAGGAGCGTGTCGGAGGACGGATCGGCGAGGTGCTCGTGCACGCGGGACTCGTCCCGGAGGAGGCGGTCGCCGGCGCGCTCGCCGAGCAGCTGCGGCTGCCGCTCGTCGACGTCTCGAAGCTCCAGCCCGAGCCGGATGCGCTCGCGCTCGTTCCCGAGCCGGTCGCCCGTCGCCATCGCTTCGTGCCGCTCGCGATCTCCGACCACGTGCTCTACCTGGCGATGAGCGATCCGCTCGACGACGACGCCGTCTCCGAGCTGCGCGCGCACACCCGGCTGCCGATCCGGATCGTGATCGCCTCCCGGCCCGGGATCGAGCTGCTGCTCCAGCGCACCTACGCGACCCGCTACGTCCGGGTCGCGACGACCGATCTGCTCAACCGGTCGCCGGACGAGTCTGCCTACCGCGTACTCACGTGGCCGCAGCGGGCCGGCTTCACAGCCGTCCTGGTCGTCTTCGGCCTGTTCCTCGTCTACAGCCCCGTGAACACGATCATCGCCTTCAACGTCCTCTCGGTCCTGTTCTATACGTCGTTCTCGCTCTACAAGTTCCGGATGATCTACGACGCGCTCGGGCACACCTTCGAGCTGCCGGTCACGGAGGAGGAGATCGCCGCCCTCGACGAGCGCGAGCTGCCCGTCTACACGATCATGATCCCGCTCTACCGCGAGGCGGCCGTGCTCCCGAAGCTCGCGGAGTCGATCTCGCAGCTCGACTACCCGCCGTCGAAGCTCGACGTCAAGCTCATTCTCGAAGAAGACGACCTCGAAACGCAGGCTGCGATCAAGGCGCTTGCATTGCCGCCGCATTTCAAGGTCGTGATCGTTCCCGACGCGCAGCCGAAGACGAAGCCGAAGGCGTGCAACTACGCCCTGATCCAGGCGGAGGGGAAGTACGTCGTGATCTACGACGCCGAGGACCGCCCGGACTCCGACCAGCTGAAGAAGATCGTCGTCGCCTACTCGAAGGCCGAGGAGCGGATCGTCTGCATCCAGTGCAAGCTGAACTACTACAACCGCGACCAGAACCTGCTCACGCGCTGGTTCACGATCGAGTACTCGAGCTGGTTCGACCTCTTCATGCCGGGCCTGGACGCGGCAGATTCCCCGATCCCGCTCGGCGGCACCTCCAACCATCTCGTTCGCGAGAAGCTGATCGAGCTCGGCGCGTGGGACCCGTTCAACGTGACCGAGGACGCAGACCTCGGAGTCCGCCTGCACAAGTTCGGCTACAAGACGGCAATCGTCGACTCGACCACCTACGAGGAGGCGAACTCAGACCTCTACAACTGGATTCGCCAGCGCTCCCGCTGGGTGAAGGGCTACATCCAGACCTGGCTCGTGCATATGCGCCACCCGGTGAAGCTCGGGCGGCAGATGGGCTGGCGAAGCTGGTGGTCATTCCAGTTCGTGATCGCCGGGACGTTCGTCGGCTTCCTGCTCAACCCGTTCTACTGGGTCCTCACGACACTCTGGCTGGCAACCCAGGCGGGATTCATCAGAGTCTTGTTCCCGAGCTTCGTGTACTTCGCCGCGGCGGCGGGGCTCTACATCGGGAACTTCGTGTTCACGTACATCAACGTGGCCGGTGTGCTGCGGCGCGGGTATCCCGAGCTCGTCAAGTATGCGCTGCTCAGCCCGCTCTACTGGGCGTTGATGTCGGTCGGCGCCTACAAGGGCCTGTTCCAGCTCTTCTACAGGCCGTTCTACTGGGAGAAGACCGTGCACGGGCTCGACGTGCGCGCGGAGAGCGAGCCGTGAGCATCGCACCCGCCGAACGCGCCCGGGCGCGCCGGGAACCGCCGGCGAAGCGTTTCGTCAAACCGGGCCGCGCGTTCTCGCTCGGGCCGGAGGCGCGCGCCTCGGCCGCCCTCTATCTCGTCTCGTTCCTCGTCTACACGGCGGTCGGCGTCCAGGTCGTCGTGCGCAAGCACGTCGTGGTGTTCGACGGGATGGCACGGCTCAGCCACGCGTTCTTCGTCTGGTGGAACGCCCCGCCGAAGCTCGCAGCGATCGGGTTCGTGTGGCCGCCTGTCGCGACCCTCGTCTACCTGCCCTTCGCGCTCGTGCGGCCGCTCGCGACCTCGCTCGTTGCGATGCCGGTCATCGCGGCCGCGTTCGGGGCCGGCCTGATCCTCACGCTCGACCGGGTCTTCCGCCTGGTCGGGATGCGCCGCTCGCTGCGGCTGCCGCTGCTCGCGGCGTTCGGGCTCGATCCGATGATCCTCTTCTACGCGTCGAACGGGATGAGCGAGATCGTCTACCTGTTCTTCCTCTCGCTCGGCGTCTACTTCTTCCTCCGCTGGTACCTCGACCGCGCCCCCAGCGTGCTGATCCTCAGCGCGCTGTTCCTCGCGCTCGCGACCCTGTCGCGCTACGAGGTGATCTCGTGGGCCTTCCTCCTGATCTTCGTCCTCATCGTCGCGCTGATCCGCCAGCACGTGTCGCGTGCGGAGCTCGAGGGCTCGATGCTCGCGTACGTCGCGCCGATCTCCTACGGGATCGGCCTCTGGCTGTTCTTCAACTGGCTGATCCTCGGCGATCCCCTCTTCTGGCTCCGCCATCAGGCGCCCGGGGCAGCCGCCAACGGGCCGGCGGGCCAGGCGATCGCTGTCACGGCACCGGGCCCGTCGATCAGCGCCTGGCACATCGCCAGCTCGCTCGTGCAGGAGAACCTGAACCTGTTCGTCCTCGCGCCGCTCACGCTCGTCGCGCTGCTCGTGCTCGCCGTTCGCCGTCGCGATGTGATGGCGCTCGCGATTGCGCTGATGATCGGCCTGAACGCGTTCTTCACCGGGCTGCTCGTGTACGTGTCGCACGCCGAGTCGTACCTGCAGCTCCGTTACAACATGCGCGCGATGCCGCTCGCGATGATCGGCGTCGCCTGGCTCTACCTGCGCGTGGCGCCTCGGGCGCGGATCGCGGTCTGGGCCGCCGCGCTCGCGATCATCGTCACGAGCTGGCCCCTCACGTGGAACGAGATGCGCACCTTCCCCTACCAGTACCTCGAGCAGGCGTTCACCCGCGTCCTCTCCACCGGGAAGGATCAGGAGGGCACCGCGTCGGTGGGCGGCTACAGGGTGGGGATCGCCGGCCAGAAGCACGCGGCCGCGTGGGTGGTTGGGCACATACACGGGAAGAACGAGATCCTCACCGACGACGCGCAGACCTTCAGCGTGATGCTCCTCTCCGGTCGCCCCGACCTGTTCTGGGACCGGATCGACAAGGGCGACGAAGCGTGGCTCGACGTCCTCTCCAATCCCTGGGGCCGCGTCCGCTACATGCTCGTCTCCTCCGGTGTAGACGACCTGATCCGGGCGCACTACCCGGCGATCGCAGACGGGACGGTGCCCGGGTTCACCGTCGTCCATCGCGGCGATGGGTTCACCGTCGTCGCGGTCGCTCCGCGGCCGCCCCAGCCGAAGCGCCCGAGCTAGACGGCGGCGGGCCTACAATGCGCGCCGATGGCGACGACCGGGAAGCCGCACGCCACGAACCGCACCGAGCAGTGGCGCCGCGACGCGTACGTCGTCACGCCTGAGCGGAAGGGTGAGCTGTTCTCGACGATCTCGGGGATCGAGAACGAGCCGCTGCACACGCCGGAGACCGTGCAGGTCGACTACGAGCGCGACCTCGGCTTCCCCGGCGAGTACCCGTTCACGCGCGGGGTCTACCCGACCATGTACCGGGGCCGCCTCTGGACGATGAGGCAGTTCGCCGGGTTCGGCACGGCGGAGGAGACGAACGAGCGCTTCCGCTATCTGCTCGAGCACGGCCAGACCGGCCTCTCGACCGCGTTCGACATGCCGACGCTGATGGGCTACGACTCCGATCATGAGCGCTCGCTGGGCGAGGTCGGCCGGGAGGGCGTGGCGGTGGACTCGCTCGCCGACATGGAGACGCTGTTCGCGGGGATCCCGCTCGGCGAGGTGTCCACCTCGATGACGATCAACTCGCCGGCGGCGATCCTGCTCGCCTACTACCTCTGCGTCGGCGAGCAGCAGGGGGTGCCGCGGGCCGAGCTGCGCGGGACGATCCAGACGGACATCCTCAAGGAGTACATCGCGCAGAAGGAGTACATCTTCCCGCCCGCGCCTTCGATGCGGCTCGTCACCGACATGGTCGAGTTCTGCGCCCGGGAGATGCCGCTCTGGCATCCGATCTCGGTCTCGGGCTACCACATCCGCGAGGCCGGCTCCACCGCCGCCCAGGAGCTCGCCTTCACGCTCGTCGACGGGTTCACGTATGTCGACTGGGCGCTCGAGCGGGGGCTCGACGTGGACGACTTCGCGCCGCGGCTCTCGTTCTTCTTCAACGCGCATCTGGATTTCTTCGAGGAGATCGCCAAGTACCGCGCCGCGCGCCGGATCTGGGCGCGCGAGCTGAAGGAGCGCTACGGGGCGAAGGATCCGCGTTCGTGGCTGATGCGCTTCCACACGCAGACCGCCGGCGTCTCGCTCACCGCACAGCAGCCCGAGGTGAACATCGTCCGCACTGCGCTCGAGGCGCTCGCGGCGGTGCTCGGCGGCACCCAGAGCCTGCACACGAACTCCTTCGACGAGGCGCTCGCGCTCCCGACCGAGAATGCCGTCCGCCTCGCCCTGCGCACCCAGCAGGTGATCGCGCACGAGACCGGGGTCGTGAACACGATCGACCCGCTCGGCGGCTCGTACTACGTCGAGGAGCTGACGAACCGCCTCGAGACGGAGGCCTACGAGTACTTCGGGCGGATCGAGCAGCTCGGCGGCGTGATCGCGGCGATCGAGGAGAACTTCTTCCAGCGCGAGATCGCCGACGCGTCGTTCCGCTACCAGCTGGAGGTCGAGCGTGGGGAGCGGGTCGTCGTCGGCGTCAACCGCTACCAGCTCGAGACCGAGCAGCCGATCGAGCTCCTCAAGATCGACCCGGCGCTCGAGGGGGGCCAGGTCGAGCGCGTGCGGGCGCTGCGCTCGAGCCGTGATTCCGTGGCAGCCGACGCCGCTCTCGCGGAGCTGAAGCGCGCGGCGGGGAGCGAGGGCGTGAACCTGATGCCGCCGATCATCAAGGCCTCGCGCGCGTACGTGACGATGGGCGAGATGTGCGACGCGCTGCGCGAGGTCTGGGGCGTGTGGCGGGAGACGCCCGTCTTCTAGCTCACTAACCGGAACGCAGTTTCTGTCGTCTATCCTGAGAGCGGATGAGCACCGTCGCCGACAGCAGGACCGAGCCGACCCGTCGCAAGCCGCCCTTCTGGCAGCGCGCGCTGCCGTGGGTCGCCGGCATCCTTGTCGTGATCGGGCTCGCCGCGGTCGTGCAGACCTGGTTCATCCACGGACAGAAGAAGGTGGAGGTCTTCACCAAGGCGCCGGTCACGGACGTCTCGGGGGTGGAGAAGAACGTGCCCCTCGATCCGCAGGTGAAGACGCTCGCGCGCCAGTTCATCCGGACGGCGGTCGCGCGCAAGGACCTGCGTCGGGCCTACCAGCTCGTCGGCCCCGAGATCAAGCAGGGGCAGTCGCTCAAGGAGTGGATGACGGGGAACATCGCGGTCGTCCCCTACCCGGCGGACGCGATCGACGTCGCGCCGTTCAAGATCGACTTCTCGCACGCGCGCGAGGTGCTCCTCGAGGTCATCCTGCTGCCGAAGGCGAGCGCCAAGATCCGCCCGACGGACTTCTACCTGGGTGCGAAGAAGGTCGGCTCCGGAGCCAACGCGCACTGGGTCGTCACCTCCTGGGTTCCGCACGTGTCGCCGATGATCCCGAGCGACGGAAGATGATCCCGAGCGTATGCACGGGTAGCGGATAGGCGTCCGGTGAGGAAGCGGCTCTCTTCGCCCCGCTTCCGCCGACGCGTGTCCTGGCTCTCGTCCGTCGCGCTGCTCGTAGCGCTCATCGTCGCTGCGATCGTGTTCCTCCCGAGCAGCAAGCCGCCGCGCGAGGTCTTCACGAAGGCGCCACCGCAGGTCTACAAGGCGCCGACCGCCGTCGCGCTAGACCGCAACGGCAGGGCCGAGGTGGTCATGGCTGCCTCGGACTTCATCAAGACTGCGGTGCGGCGGATCGACGTCGACGCGTCCTGGGCCATGACCGCCCCGACCCTGCGGCAGGGCTTCTCCCGTCATCAATGGGCAACGGGGAACATCCCGGTCGTCCCGTACCCGGCCGCGGGGATCCGGGACTGGCAGATCGACTGGTCGTACCGCAACGACGTCGCCCTCGACCTCGTGCTCATCCCCAAGGCCGGCAGCCACCTGGCTCCGAAGCTGTTCCTGATCGAGCTCAAGCGCTCGGGCGGGCCGGCCCACCATCGTTGGCTCGTCGCCTCGTGGCAGCCGAAGGGCGTCTCGGAGGCTTCGATGCTCGCAGACCAGGCAAAGGGCCAGGGCGAGTACCCGAAATCGGCCTCGCTCTCGGGTCGCTGGCTGCTCTTGCCGCTCTTCGGCATGCTCGGGCTGATCATCTCGCTCCCGCTCTTCCTCGGCGTGCGGGAGCGGGTCCACGCAGCCCGTGCCGAGCGAGTGCACCGCCGCTCGACCCGGGTCTAGTGATCTGACCGGCAACGTTCGCCGGGCTCCTGGCCCGCGATCACGCTGCGCCAGAGTCCGCCCTCGCTCTTGACAAGGCCGCCGGCCTTGCCTGCGGGCGATGACGGACTCTGGCTTGGTGCTCGCAGCCCAGGAACCGGGCAACGTTACCGGTCAAACCACTAGCCACCTATACTTGCCGCGCCATGGCGCGAAAGATCCGAGTCGTGATCGCGAAGCCCGGTCTCGACGGTCACGACCGCGGCGCCAAGATCATCGCCCGGGCGCTGCGCGACGCCGGCATGGAGGTGATCTACACCGGCCTCCACCAGACCCCCGAGCAGATCGTCGAGACGGCGATCCAGGAGGACGCCGATGCAGTCGGGATCTCGATCCTCTCGGGCGCGCACATGACCCTCGTACCGCGCATCCTCGAGGGGCTGCGCGAGGCGGGCGCCGACGACGTCCTGGTCGTCGTCGGCGGCACGATCCCCGGCGACGACGCCGAGGCGCTCAAGGCACAGGGCGTCGCCGCGGTCTTCACCCCCGGCGCCCCGACCTCGGAGATCGTCGAGTTTCTCCGCGCGGCTGTGGCCGCGTGAGCGTTTCCGTGGCACGCGAGGACGCGGTCGCGGTCGTCACCGTCGATCGCCCCGAGGCGCTGAATGCACTCGATGTGGCGACGCTGACCGCCCTGCGCGACCGCCTCGTCGAGCTGGCGGCCGACCCCGGGGTGCGTGCAGTCGTGCTCACGGGCGCGGGCGAGAAGGCGTTCGTCGCGGGCGCCGACATCGGGTACATGAGCGGGCTCGACGTCGAGCAGGCGAAGGCCTGGGGGGCGCTCGGGCACGAGGCCGGACGGCTGCTCGAGACGATGCCGAAGGCGACGATCGCGGCGATCAACGGCTTCGCGCTCGGGGGCGGCTGCGAGCTCGCGCTCGCCTGCGATCTCCGCTACGCCTCGACCCGGGCGAAGCTCGGCCAGCCCGAGATCAACCTCGGCATCATTCCCGGGTGGGGTGGCACGCAGAGGCTGGCCCGCGCGACCACGCTCGGTTTCGCCAAGGAGCTGATCTTCACGGGCCGGATCGTGGATGCCGAGGAGGCGTTGCGGCACGGGCTCGTCGACCTCGTCGTCGAGCCGGCGGAGTTGTTGCCGAAGGCGCTCGAGACGGCGCACCTGATCGCCTCGAAGAGCCCGGTCGCTCTCGCCGCGGCGAAGGCTGCGTGCAACCGCGCGCTCCAGGGCGACCACGCCGCGAATCTCGCTTCCGAAGCCGACACATTCGGCGTTCTCTTCACGACCGAGGACGCGAGGGAGGGTCTGACCGCATTCGTCGAGAAGCGCGAGCCGCGGTTCACCGGTCGGTAGCGCCCGCCGCCCGGTTAGAGTCCTGTCCGGGATGAAGATCGCCGTCTGCGTGAAGCAGGTGCCGGAAGGCACTAAGCGCATCGACCCCGCCACGAGGCGGCTCGACCGCTCGGGCGAGGGCGCGCTCAACGGCTACGACGCGAACGCGGTCGAAGCGGCGCTCCGGATCAGGGAGGGCGACGGCGACGGCGAGGTCGTGCTCGTCTCCGTCGGCCCGGCCTCGGCGCTCGAGGCGATCCGCAAGGCGCTCGCGATGGGGGCCGACCGGGCGGTGCTGGTCTCGGACGACGGGGCTGTGGGGTCAGACCTCGTCGCCACGAGCTACGTGCTCGCCGCCGCGCTCGAGCGCGAGGGCGCCGACCTCGTCCTCTTCGGCCAGCAGGCGGCCGACTCCGACGGCGCCGTCCTCTGGGCCGCCGTCGCCGACCGGCTGCGCCGACCGCTGATCTCCCAGCTCGCCGACCTCTCGATCGAAGGCGGGAGCGTGCGGGGCAAGCGCCAGACCGAGTTCGGCTACGACGTGATCGAGGCGCCGCTGCCGGCCGTCGTCGCCGTCTCCGACGCGATCAACGAGCCGCGCTACCCGTCGCTGAAGGGAATCATGGGCGCGAAGAAGAAGCCGCAGGAGACGCTCACGCTCGCGGAGCTCGGCGTCGACCCTGGTCGCGCAGGCGAGCACGGCTCGCGCACCGCCGTGCTCGCGCTCGGCGCGCCGCCCGCCCGCGGCGAGTCGCGCACGATCGAGGACGACGGCGGCGCGGCCGCGGAGATCGTCGCCTACCTCCAGGAGAAGCGGCTCCTGTGACCGGGCTCGTCTTCCTCGAGCATCACGGCGGCGAGTTCCTGAAAGGGTCGCTCGGCGTGCTCGCCAAGGCAGCCTCCCTGGGAGAGGCGCACGCGGCGGTGCTCGGCTCGGGCGTCGCCGGGCTCGCCGACCAGGCGGGCCGCTACGGCGCCGCGAAGGTGTACGTGGTGGACGACCCGGCGCTCGAGGCGCCGCTGCCGCAGCCGCGGGTGGACGCGCTCGCGCAGATCGTGCGCGAACAGGCGATCGAGAACGTCTTCTTCGCGCAGTCGGTGTTGGCCTCCGACGTCGCGGCCGGCCTCGCCGCGCGGCTCGAAGCAGGCCTCAACTGGCAGTTGACCGACCTCGCCGTCGAGGACGGCGGGCTCGTCGGCAAGCAGCCGGCGCTCGGGGACTCCGTGATCGTGGACGTCGGCTGGACGCAGACGCCGCGGCTCGCGCTCTTCCGCTCCGGTGCCTTCGATCCGGTCGAGACCGGAGGGCAGGCGGCGGTGGAGCAGGTCGGCGTGTCGTTCGAGGACTTCTCGCTCGCGGCGCGGATGCTCGAGCAGCTCCAGGAGGAGGCGACGGGCCCCTCGATCGAGGAGGCCGAGATCATCGTCGCCGGCGGGCGCGGCCTCGGCGGTCCCGAGAGCTTCACCGTGCTCGAGGAACTGGCGGCCGCGCTCGGCGGCGCCGTCGCCACGACGCGCGCGGTCGTGGATGCGGGCTGGTACCCGTACTCGACTCAGGTCGGCCAGACCGGCAAGACCGTCTCGCCCAAGCTGTACGTCGCCTGCGGCATCTCCGGCGCGATCCAGCACAAGGTCGGCATGCAGGGATCCGCCGTGATCGTCGCGATCAACAAGGACCCGAACGCGCCGATCTTCGAGTTCTGCGACCTCGGTGTCGTCGGCGACCTGCACTCGGTGGTGCCGAAGCTGACCGAGCTCGTCAAGACGCACAGAGCCGGATGACGGTCCGCCCGGCTGACTACCCGCCCCCCTTCGACGCAGCCGAGGCAATCGGGCCTCCGACGGACCCGGCCGACGAGCGGATCGAGGTTGGCGTGGCCGTCGTCGGCGCCGGCCCAGCCGGGCTCGCGTGCGCGATCCGCTTCGGGCAGCTGCTCGACGAGGCCCCCGAGCTGGCCGAGCGACTGGGCGAGGTGCCGGTGGTGGTGGTCGAGAAGGGGAAACAGCCCGGCTCGCACCTCCTGTCGGGCGCGGTGATCAACCCGCGCGCGCTGCGCAGTCTCTTCAGCGGCCGTCCGCAGGCCGACGCGTTCCCGCGCTTCGGCGAGGTGAATGCCGAGTCGGTCTACGTGCTCAGGCGCTCGAGCGCCCTGCGGATCCCGCCGCCGCCGACGATGCGCAACCACGGCAACGTCGTAGTCTCGCTCTCGCAGCTCGGCCGCTGGCTCGCCGAGCAAGCTGAGGAGGCCGGCGCGACGATCCTGCCCGAAACCGCCGCGACGAAGCTGCTCGTCGACCACGGCAGCGTTCGCGGCATCCGCACCGGCGACAGGGGCCGCGGCCGCGAGGGTCAGGAGCTCGGAAACTTCGAGCCGGGCTCCGACATCGTCGCGAAGGTCACTGTGCTCGCCGAGGGCACGCAGGGGTACCTCACCGGCGCGGCGGTCGAGCGCTTCGGCCTCCAGGGCCAGAACCCGCAGGTGTACGCGCTCGGCGTCAAGGAGGTCTGGCGCGTCGCCAAGCCGCTCGACCGGGTGATCCACACGATGGGCTGGCCGCTGCGCACGGGCGCGCGCTACCGGGAGTTCGGCGGCTCGTGGATCTATCCGCTCGGTGAGGACATGGTCTCGCTCGGGTTCGTCGTCGGGCTGGACTACCGGGACCTGGAGCTCTCACCCCACGACCTGCTCCAGGAGCTGAAGACGCACAAGCTCGTACGGCGGATCCTCGAGGGCGGCGAGCGCCTCGAGTGGGGCGCGAAGACGATCCCCGAGGGCGGCTTCTTCTCGCTGCCGCGACAGCTCCACGCGCCCGGCCTGCTCATCTGCGGCGACGGCGCAGGAATGGTCAACGTGCCGGCACTCAAAGGCGTCCACTACGCGGTCGAGTCGGGACGGCTCGCGGCCGAGGCCGCCTTCGCCGCGCTTCAGCCGGGAGAGACCCCGGCCCGGGTCGGAGCACTTGCAAGCTACGACGAGGCGGTGCGCGCGAGCTACATCTGGACCGACCTGGAGGAGGTGCGCAACCAGCGCCAGGCCTTCGGCCGCGGTTTCTTCGTCGGCGGCGCGCTCGCCTCGACGATGACGGTCACCAAGGGCCGCTTCCCGAAGCGTCCACTAACGACGGAGCCGGACGCCGAGCAGACCCTGTTTCGCTCCGGGCGTGCCGAGAGCTACCCGGCGCCGGACGGCCGGGTCACGTTCGACAAGCTGTCGTCGGTCTTCCTCTCGGGCAACAAGACGCGCGACGACCAGCCGAACCACATCCGGATCGCCGAGCCGGTTCCGCGCGACCTCGCCGAGCTCTGGGCGCGCATGTGCCCGGCGCAGGTGTACGAGGTCGGCGAGGAGACGGGGGACGGGATGGTGGCCGTGAAGCTGGCCCCGTCGAACTGCGTCCAGTGCGGCGCGATCACCGCCAAGGGTGGCCGGCTCACACCGCCCGAGGGCGGCTCGGGGCCCGAGTACCAGCGCACGTAGCCGGTCGCGCTCGGGGCGGCGCAGGCGTCACCGTTTCGGCACGGTTTCGTGACCCACCCGTGCGCCGTGGCGGGCTAGGCTCGAGCCATCGGGGTGGGAGGTGGGGGTTTCCCGAGGTCACACGCGTCAACCTGTGAAGGGTGTTGCTGCGGGATGTACGCTCGCCGCGAGCACGCGGCGGAGGTAGCCGAGGCGGCGGCGCACCGGGAGTACGGGACGGCCTCGCCCGGCAGGACGCGCGTCGCGGACGTTGCCGGGTCGGTCTGCGTTGCGATCCCCGAGCTCGACTCGCCGATGGTGAGGGCGCGGCGTCGAGCCGCCTCCGGAGCGGCCGACCGAGTTGCGGGTCGCGGCAGCAGGGCCGGAGGACGCGGACGCGTTCGGGAGAGTCGTGGCCGAGGGCTACGGGATGCCCGAAGCCTGTGCCGGCCTGATCGCTGCACTCGTCGGTCGCGCCGGATACCACTGCTTTCTCGCCTGGGGCGGGGAGCGGCCGACCGGCGCGGGGGCGCTCCCCGTCGTCGGGCAGTCGGGCTGGTGCGGTGTGGCCGCGACCCTGCCCGAGGCGCGCGGCCGCGGCGCCCAGAACGCGCTCTTGGCTGCGAGGATCTGTCGCGCCGCCAAGCTCGGCTGCACTGCCGTGTACACCGAGACGAACCTTCGGCCCAACTGGCTCTTGCCGGGCTAGCGGTACGATTCGCCCATGGCCGGCCTCGTCACGCTCGACGACGTCTATCGGGCGCGCGAGCGGATCGCCGGGCGCCTCCACCGCACGCCGATGCTCGGCTCGCGCACCCTCTCCGAGCAGACCGGCGCGAACATCGTCTTCAAGGCGGAGCTCTTCCAGCGCACCGGCGCGTTCAAACCACGAGGTGTTCTCAACCGGCTCGCAACGCTGACGGCCGACGAGAAGGCCCGCGGCGTGATCTCGATCTCCGCCGGCAACCACGCCCAGGCGCTCGCCTACGCATCCGCGGTCGAAGGGATCGACGCGCTCGTCGTGATGTGGCAGACGGCCAGCCCGATGAAGATCGCCGCCGCGCGCGCCTACGGCGCGACCGTCGACGACAGCCCCCTGGACATTCCCGCTGCCTTCGAGCACCTCGAGCGGCTGACCGAGGAGACGGGCCGCACGCTCGTGCACCCGTACGACGACCCGTACGTGATGGCCGGCCAGGGCACGGTCGGGCTCGAGATGCTCGAGGACGTGCCCGAGACGGACATCGTGCTCGTGCCGGTCGGCGGTGGCGGCCTCGTCTCTGGGATCGCGGCCGCCGTCAAAGGGCTCAAGCCGCGCGCACGCGTGATCGCGGTCGAGCCCGAGCTCTCGTGCGCCCTCGCCGCGAGCCTGAAGGCCGGGCATACCGTGACCGTCGAACCCCGCTCGATCGCCGACGGGCTCAACGGGCCCTACGCGGGGCCGAACTGCGTCGAGCTCTGCCTCGAGCTCGGCGTCGAGTCGGTACTCGTGAGCGAAGACGAGCTGAGGGAGGGCTTTCGCTTCATGTACGGGCGGATGAAGCTCGCGTGTGAGGTCGCCGGAGCGGCCACCGCGGCGGCCTTGCTCGCCGGCCGCATCGAGCTCGAGCCGGGGCTCACGGTCGCCGCCGTCGTCAGCGGAGGCAACGTGGCTCCGCAAACCGCCTCTGCTATCCTGGCCTCCGCATGAAGGCCGATCTCCATCCCGACTACGTCGCCTCGACCGTGCACTGCGCGTGTGGGGCGTCGTTCGAGACTCGCTCGACGAGGCCGGACATCCACGTCGAGGTCTGCTCCCAGTGTCATCCGTTCTACACGGGCAAGCAGAAGCTCGTCGACACCGGCGGCCGCGTCGAGCGCTTCCAGCGTCGCCTCGAGAAGGCCGGCGACTCGCGTCGCGGCTAGCCGTCCTTGTCTAGTCCCGTAGGAGGCCAGGCGGTCCTCGAGGGCGTGATGATGCGCGGGCCCAAGAACTGGGCCGTCGCCGTCCGCAAGCCCGACGGGCAGATCGCCAATGTCTGCCGCCCGCTCGAGTCGACCATGGCGCGCCACCGGCTGCTGCGCCTGCCCGTCGTGCGAGGCGTCGTCGCGCTGGGCGAGTCGCTTGCGATCGGCTTCCGCGCGCTCGCGATCTCGGCCAACTACGCCGCTGCGGGGGATCCGGGGGACGCCGAGCAGGCCGAGGAGATCGCGGAGGTCAAGGGCGAGATCTCGCGCATGCAGATGGTGATCGCGTTCACGGTCGCGATCGGCTTCGCGCTCGCCCTGTTCAAGGTGACGCCGGTCGTGCTCACAGACCTCCTTCCGATCTCGAGCACCGTCTGGTTCGTCGTCATCGAGGGCGTGATCCGCGTCTCGATCTTCATCGCCTACCTCGTCTTGATCTCGCTCCTGCCCGACCTCAAGCGCGTCTTCCAGTACCACGCAGCCGAGCACAAGGCGATCAACGCCTACGAGGCCGGCGAGAAGCTCGAACCCGAGCGTGTGCAGCGGTTCAGCCTCATCCACCCCCGCTGCGGCACCGCGTTTCTCCTCTGGGTGATGGTGATCGCGATCTTCGTGTTCGCCTTCGTCGGTCGCCCCGCCTGGTACTGGCTGATCGTGAGCCGGATCCTGCTCTTGCCCGTGATCGCGGGGCTCGCCTACGAGCTGATCCGCTTCGCGGGGAAGCACACCGGGAACCGGGCGCTGATGGTCTTGCTGGCCCCGGGCCTCTGGCTGCAGCGGCTGACGACGCGGGAGCCGACCCTCGACCAGCTCGAGGTGTCGATCCGCGCCTTGCAGGAGGTGCTGCAGACCGAGGGCCTCCTCACCCCCGAGGAGCAACTGGTGGAGGTGATGGCGTAGTGCCCCTGCCGGTGACGTTGGTGGATGCCCGGCGTGCGAGCACCAAGCCAGGCCAGGACGCAGTGAGTGTTCATAGCGAAAGCTATGGGCGCGACCGAGGACGCCGCATGGCGCCGCGTGATCGCGCGTCGGGCGCCGCCGAACGTTGCCGGGAGGGGCACTAGTCATGCCGAGGATCACGCGTACGGCAGAGGTCTCGTGGGAGGGCAACGTCGCACGAGGGAACGGCGCGATCACGGCCGGGAGCGGCGCGTTCGCCGGGCTCCCGTACTCGCTGCCGACGCGGATCGGCGCCGCCGAGGGTAAGACCAGCCCCGAGGAGCTGCTCGCAGCCGCCCACGCGGGCTGTTTCACGATGGGGCTCGCCGGCGAGCTGACCGGTGCGGGGAGCCCGCCCGAGCGCCTCGACGTCACGTGCACGATCGTCATGGACGAGGTCGAGGGGCAGGGGCACCAGATCGTCGGCTCGACGATCGAGGCGGTCGCCCACGTTTCCGGGCTCGACCCCGGCGCCTTCGACGCGTACGTCGAGACGGCCGATGCCGGCTGTCCGTTCTCGACCCTGCTGAAGAACGCCGGTGCCACCGTCGCGGTGAGCGCCACCCTCCACCCA
>Ga0315273_10004482_pt1 | contig 17113 bp, 5 predicted proteins | sample YL17G02_0_MG_FD_205753 | JGI IMG/M metagenome (GOLD analysis project Ga0315273, IMG submission 205753) | Sediment microbial communities from Yellowstone Lake, YNP, Wyoming, USA - YL17G02_0 | ecosystem: Environmental > Aquatic > Freshwater > Lake > Sediment | place: USA: Wyoming | collected... | reverse complement strand
GAACATCGAACCCAACCGGGAGGTGTTCATGAAGGATAACGCCCAACAAGAACGGGTCCTGGCTGTCCAGCGCTTTCTCGACGGCGAGAATCCGGAATCCATCTGCATTTCGCTCCGCCGGTCAAAAACATGGCTCTACAAGTGGGTCTCGCGTTGTACCGGGAATGACGACTCATGGAGCGAGAGCCGGTCCCGTCGGCCGCTTGCTCCGGGTTCCCGCACATCGAAGGAGATCGAGGAGATCGTCAAGATGGTGCGACTCAATCTCTACAACCAGGACTTGTTCTGCGGCGCACAGGCAATCCTCTGGGAACTGGAGGATCTCGGCGTCGTGCCTCTACCCTCGTTGCGGACCATCGGTCGCATCCTGAGCCGGAATGAGCTGACGCATCGCCGAACCGGGAAGTACGAGGCAAAGGGAACGCCATATCCCAAACTGCCTTCGTTGCTGCCGAACCAGACCCACCAGGCGGACCTGGTCGGCCCGTGCTACCTCAAGGGGCCGATACGTTTCTACGGGCTCAATGTCGTCGACACGGCTACGGCACGTTGCGGCTTGCATGCGTCGCCTTCCAAGGCCGGACAGGACGTGCTGGACGGCTTCTGGGGCATTTGGACGCGCCTGGGAATCCCGGAACACATCCAGGTGGACAACGCGATGTCGTTCTTCGGCAGTCCGACGCACCCGCGCGGCATGGGACCGCTCATTCGGCTTTGCCTGCATCATGGGGTCGAGCCCTGGTTCATACCGATGTCCGAGCCGTGGAGGAATGGCGTCATCGAGCAGTTCAACGATCACTACCAACAGAAGTTTCTCGACAAGGTCGTCATGGCGACGGCGGACGATCTTCGAGCCGGGACGTTTGCGTTTGAGCAACGCCACAACAGCCGGTATCGCTACAGCAAACTGGGCGGAAAAACCCCGCTGAAAGCACTCGCCGCCACGAACGCCACGCTCCGATTCCCGACGCAAGAGGATGCTCCGCGTCATCGCTTGAGAAAACCGGAGACCGGTCGTTACCACTTGGTGCGGCTCATCCGGAGCGATTTGAAGATCAACATCTTCGGCGAATTGTTTCCCGTCCCGCCGGAAACGAAACTCGAATACGTGGTTGCGACGATCGATGTCAAAGATCAGAAACTGAAGCTGTTCTTCAACAAGTTCCAGATCGAGGAATTCGATTATGCTTTGCGCTGAGCAACCGGGTGTCCACGATGTCATGGCACGAAAATCTGTCCACGATGTCGTGGCACTTATCACCTAGTCATTATTGATCAGCCTCCAGTAATCGACCCACAGGTATGTGGAATGCGCACTGATCTAGCTTTCTTCCACGGCACGAAACCGATCCCCTGCTAATTCCTCGCCAAGATATGGGTGATCATCTCCTCAGCAGTCGTTACTGTGCACCCCAAGTGTGCCTGCCGTGTTGAATGCCGCACATATTTCAGGTTTTCCGACTATTACCAGAATCGATTTCGCGCGACTCATTCCTACATAGAGCACCTCTTCATGTTTAGACAGGTCCAACGCATCCAATCCCCAAATTATAACGATTGGCGACTCAAGCCCCTTAAAGCGCTGTATGGTGTCAACCAGGATTGTGTTTTCACCTCTGATACCCTCTTCAAGCCAGCGTGCTGGTTTAGGAAGAGGCAACGATTTTAGGATGCTGTAATACTCAGCCTTCCGTAGAGCGTCTGCGATTAAAACCACAATGTCCCCTGGTGAAACACTCTGCCGGACAATGAGTTCAATAATCCTCGATAAAATCTTATTAGCTTGTTGATCTCGGCCAGCTGATGAAATCAACTGGATCTCATTGCCTGGATTGTCTGGCGTGCTAACGGGGAGACCTTTGTAGTACTTGTACGCTCCAACGTGAATCGGAGCAGTGTTCCGACAGTTCACTGAGAGCGTGAAAGGCTCGTCTCGAATTGGAAATGTCCCAGCCCGTGAATATATATTTTGGTTGTCGTCGAAGAAGACATACAGGGGGCTCTTTTCATAGTCCGAGAGGAGCATTTCAAGCGGCACCCAATACTCCTCCCCAAAATCCTGCCCCTCGTCGCAAACAATTGCATCGTAACGGTCCGGAATAATATCTAATGAATACGTCAAGGCATTCGGCAGTTGGACGTTGTAGAGATCTGTCCCAGGATATGTGACCTTTGCTTCATGTAACAGATCTCGGCTGGAAAAACCCTTTGCTCGCGTAACAAGCCGATAACATAGTTGATGAAAGCTCATGACTTCAAGGTATGGCCCAAATTTGCATACACTAGCAAGGTGATCCGCAAGTGGCCTGTTGTAGCAAGTAAGCAGCGTGTGAAAACCTTCTTCTGCAAGCCGGCGGACCTTCTCGACGGCAAGGACGGTCTTCCCTGTACCGGCACCTCCGCTTACAGCGACCCGACGGCGAGACCGCAGGAAGTCCAAGACGCGGATTTGTTCCTTTGTCAGTTGGAGACGGCGTGACTCCTGTTCAGCCAACTGAGCGGAAACCAACGGGACCGCAACAAAGGATCTCGCGAATACATCACGAATAACTTCCAATCCCTTCTTCCCTAATGGTGTCTTATTTGAGCTGTCACTGTTCCAGTAAGCGAACACACCATCGACCCAATTTTTGGAGTTTTGTAAATCTCGATAGCTTCCAATCATAGTCGTCGGCATATCTGGGCGACTTAGCAACTCAGGGCTACCAACATCCGGGAAAAATACTGCGTGACCTCGCGCCACGTTCTGAAGTGCCATATCGCGCCAGCGTTGATTCTCGTTGAGTTTATTCCGAATTGAATACTTGGCCTTAAGGGCTTGCTTCACTGGATTTTTTATCCCGTTCTTGTTCCGATGCCGATCGATGGAGAACCAGTCACTGGTAACGGCATCGTATCCCACACCACCGCCTTTTACTTCGATGCAAAGGTAACCATGTTCGGGATGGCATACCAGGAAATCTGTCTCACCATCTTTCGCCTCCTCATCCTCCCTGCGTAATATCCATCCAACCTGAAAAAATACAACATAGTCGTTCGGTAAACCGTCCCGTAATGCACGATAAACCTTAACCTCAGCCTGAGAATGGATGTCGGCCAGTTGAGTATCGGATAAGTCAGGAACCATTGTTGCCATAATCGTCCTCAACAACTTCCATGATTTGAAGATTCAGAGCGACCATCTGTCTCCCACCTTCATCGAAGTCGATCAACATTACTCGCATTGAACCTCTCAATTGCACTGACTTAATCCATCCCAAGCCAAAGTGTTGATGTTTAACTCGAGCGCCAACATAATATGCGAGGGCAGGGTCTTCATTCTCTTCTGTGACAGCCTGGCGCCAGTTGCTATCGTACATGAAGGATGTGACCTGCAAAGCCGGGCTTCGTATTGGGTGAACTCGCATGTGCGTAGGGTCCGATGCGAACTCAACCACATAAAGCCAGTAGGTATCACCTTTGTCTTGAGCGTTGCTGAACTGGGTCCGAGACAGGCCAACGCCTGTCTGATTCCATTCCCCATTGACACCTTTCACTTCGATGAACCGTTCTTCACCGGTGGATGGATTACGACTAATGATGTCGAAACCAGGGTTTGTCTGAGCCATCTGTTCTGCAACGCGACCATGCCTCTTTTCGAATTCACAGACAGCATTGCGGGCAATAACCTCAACAGCCAGGTTATGTTCATTTGCGGTGCCATCGCCTTCTTGCTGATTAGCAGAGTCTTCCCCCTTTTTGCGAACATAGGAGAGAAGGCGTCGATCCCATTGTTCCTTGTGCTTCGCCCGGCGCTTACTCACAGGTTTCTTGTCCTGAGTGCGATCATGATGACGAGCTCCTGTTTGTCCACCCGTTGGAACACCAGGCGAACCGGCCTCTGAAGAATGCGGGCGCCCTCCTGGCTCAGTAGATTCAGAGTGACCTCGCCGAGTCGAGTCGGTTGTCTTGTCGTGCGTTGCTTCGCCGGAAGCAGTCCTCCTGTCATCTAGCTCGTGGTCGATCTTCCGATCACGAGGCGGCATATCCTCACCCATCGACTCAGTGGGTGCCATATCTGCTGTGGTAGCTTGTTCGCTCTCTGACTCTTGCGCAGTTCCAAAATCATCGAGCTCTGGCGACGTGAGGTCGGCGGGGCTTTCTCGGTTCACAGGCTCTAAAGACGGTATGCCGGCAGCAGTGAGTTCCTGGTGAGCCTCTTCCACAGGCATCGACATGAGTGGACGGATGCTCAGCGTAAGCTTCGATATTTCACTGCCCGACTCCTCTGGCATCAGTTGATGAAATATCGCGTTGAGTATGTGAGGCCAACTCCTGTCTCCAACTGGACGTGCCAGTACCAACCGGTGGTTGTCTATGTCGAAAAAGGCGTGGACAGACCTAGGCGGGGCCGAGACCAGATTGCCCCCTAGATTTACAGAAGCTTGTATGCGCACAAGATCATAGCTAACCGCCTCCAACTCCGAGAGAGCTTTACTGATCTTCAGGTTAACGGTAGTGGGCTTGTCATGGAGTAGCCGCGCGAGGATTTCTACCCTCTCTACCAGTTTGTCGACAAGTGGAGCTTCAATGGTCTCTTGGCCGTCTACAAATTCAAGTTCAACTTCAGCACTTTCGCTGAGCTTCTTGACGCCGACTTTTTCTAGCAACGGCCAATACTCCGGAGGGGGCTTGCAGAGCGCAGGATCGAGTTCCCCGCCAAAAAATCCTGCGTGCCACTCGCTATCCCGGAGAAGGATTTCATCTGGATAGGTCAGATGATCCCTTAGGTTCAATATGGTCGGGGCCTCCCGAATGCGGCGCAGATCTAGCAACTCAAGCGTCTGTTGCTCATCCGCAACCGCAATGCCAGCCAAGCATGCGTCATACACCTCACGTTCCTTACCTATAATGGGTTTGGATTGCTCATGGTGCTCCCTGACGATGTCCATAATAATATCGATGAAGTCCCTACCCTCGGGTGAGTTCTTGACTCCAATCGCGTCAAAAAAAGGCTTGAATTGCATAAGATTTCCGGGAATGGTGAACGCATAGCTTCCAAGTTGCTGTGGCGACCAATACAGTTGATTTGGGCGAACAAATATTTTCTGACTTTTCACATAAATACAACGCCATCCAGCGAGTGTCTTTATGAGATTATCTTCCCGCTGAGCCCTCTCGTTTAGAAATTGGTACGTAGACACATGTGGCTCAACTCCTTTTTCGAAGCAGTGCTGTAGGTGATTTATCACAAGATTCGTTTCTGGATTGATGGCTACTCTAAGTTTTTCCAGTAAGTCAGTCTTCAGGCGGACCGTGTTCCTAAAATCTAGAATTTTTGCCTGTGAACTAAATGCCTCCGCGCGATACGGCGCATAAAGGGATCCTGAGGAATGCCACTTCTCGAGATCCCCTGCAGCAGGGAAGCATTCAGCGCACCGAAGGTCATCGATGACATCATGAAAGGATTTCTTGTCTTTCCACTCTTCGTACTTATCGCATAGAACATAAAACGCCTCTCCACTGAACCGTCTTGCATCATCAGAAGGCAAGTATTTCTGAGCAATATCGAGCATTCTATCTGCCAGATGCCGTGCAATTGGCGACCTGAGAATCCCTAGGCTATCAATGAAATTCTGTACGGATCGCGTATTAGGGATTCGAGCGGTATCTAACCATAGATGGGAGGCCTCACCGAGAATTTTCACCAAATTTTCAGTTCGCCGATATGTTTTCGTGGGGCGCGACCAACTCCCATCTTGTGTCGGTATCAGGGGCAGCGAACTGAGGAATACCCGAATTGTCTCGTCGTTGACCAAAGTGGGATGGTTCCCCAACTCGGTGATGAGTAAGGTATACTTTTTCTCCTCCAGTGGACCGTTATCGTTGAAAAATCTAGGCAGTACCGTCAGGACAAATGCTCCAATGGTCTGTGTCTGTACCCCGAGCTTTGAAGAAACAAAGTCTCTTGCCGAATCGGTCAGAACGGAAACATCCAACAAATCAGACAAACCTGTTGGATCTTTGAAGTCCCCGGGAAGGAGGACTTGGGTCGCATTATTTAGACCTCTGCCAGATAACCATATGGGAAGATTGCGAAGGGTTTGGTATACCAGATTGTCGACATTCCCCCTTCGGTCCAATTCTGAAAACAGCGAGTAAAGATCACGTAATGCCTCGCTCTCTACGTGGATTACATCTTCTAATGGGTCTGATGCGCACATCAAATTGATACGAAAAACTACCGCACCAAGTTCAAGGGGCGAAATCAATCGCGCGATCTTCGGAAAACCTAACAAATGATGCGAAGCGATTGCAAACCTTGGAAGTATAAACGCAACTTTCGCTACATCCAGCGGAACAGACACCAAGTGCGACTGCTCTGTCGTCACAATAAACAGATCTTCAGTGACGATAAAAGGAATATTCATTAACTTCTTGATCGAAGAGTTGGCGGTTGGATTTTTCAACTCATCTCCAGGTAGTAGGTCGCTAACAATTTCCCAGAGTGGTATGTAAAAGTTGTCTATTCTTTCTTCAGATACTTGGTCTTTTCCTGCAGCCTGATTTTCAAACGATTTTGAGATCAAGTCCACCATACGATCTAAAGTGAGAATTTTAGCGCCCAATTGATTCATTACTGTATGGTAAGGTCGCAACACCTCGCCAACAGTGCATCCTCCCAATTCTAGGAGCACTTTTTCCTGTGATGATTCCAGTATCGTACGGGGCAAGAATACATCTTCCGGTATTTGAGGAGTTCCATCTTGCGCAATAGAAATTAAAGACCTTGCAGAAGTAATTTTAAGCCGGTCCCAAAATTTTGAGAAGCAATCCGGTTGGTTTGCCGGACTAGCCATCCTGAATGCGCGTTCCAATATATTCCAAAATGGTACGTGACCGAGCATCCTCAACAACCCTTCTGGATCGCGAGCAAGTTCAGTTGCGGCAACGTCGATGAGCATCTCATTCCACGCTTGCTCGTGCTGATGACCTCCAAAGATCATTGCTTTCCGATCTGGTTCTGGGAAGAAATCTGCATTGATATGGACGGGTAATCCAGTTGGCTGCTCGGATGGTAGGAACGCATACAACATTCCATCGCTGAGAGGTTCCGGGTCAATACGCATCCCAATACTTATCCTTGTGCTGCGATCAAGCGTTATAAGGCGAGGGTGGGTCACGCAGAGTTGTTCAGCAATATCTTTCGCGTCTGCCTGGAGAACGTACCAGTGTTCAACTTCGCTGCCTGGTCGATAACTAACAATTAATTCGGAACTATCATTTCTCATAAGGTCGCATGCATGAAGCAGCTCCCCATTTCGCCGAACCTCTGCCTTCTGAACATGTCGCAAAAACAGCAGGCCATTTCTGAGGACTCTTTGAAAATCTTTCGCAAGTTGATCGATATGAGCCGCACTTACATGTGACACATTGAGTTCGAGTCTAGTTTTTGTGTTCGGATCACTCGCCCAAGGCAAGAAAAATGATGTGCCACAAGGTTGGTCATATTGATCGATAAACCATTGCCCCTCTTCGGGGACAAGAGTCAGTTTGATCCCAGCAGATCGTATCTCTGGATGATCCGTTATTTGATATGTCGAGACAAAGCCTATACCGAAGCGTCCGATGTTCTCTCCTTCGGAGAGTTTTCCGCCACTGCCTACGTCGGCAATGCGGTGATAATCACAGGGTTCTTTCCTGCTTTGTAAAAATTCGCACGGTCGAGCATTTAGATCTCCGCAGTAGGTGAAAACACCATCATTCGTTACGTAAAGACCTCGATCCGTGATGTCAAATATTATTTCTTCAGCTTTAGCATCATCCGCATTCTGGATGAGCTCGAGTGCCATCACATCGTATCCCTGGAGCCCCGCTAGGTGGCTCCTAATGTTCCCAAGGAGATTCGCAGTGTACGAGCCGCTTATGCGTGATTGGGGCATTAGATCCATCCTTATTCCAATTGATTTCCTACCAGAGAATTCCCTGATCATCAAAACCCAAATCCCCATCTACCAGAACATATCGAAAAATAAATCGACAATATTCACCGCCACGTGAACATGAGCCAGCCTCGAAATAATAACCGGATTGCATCGGAATACTCACACCATGATTCGCATAGCCTTGGTTTACTCGCCCTGCCTCACGAACAGGCAGTTTTCATGATCATCCCACTGTTGGTGCCCCAACCTTATTCTGCTTGTGCAAGGACTGCGACTAATTCCGCGATAACTCGAAAATCCCAAATATCCTCCGAGGTACCGGTAATTTCAATCGGCTGGTAATTGGGGTTTAACGGTGAGAGAGTGATCCTTGAGTGGCCCCATCCCTCATCAGCGGATACCATCTTCTCACTTGAATATTTCTTGATGGTATAACTCCCGCCTGTCTCGGGATCCTCAACCCCTCGATGCTGTACGAGGACAATTTTCCCCTGGCGTGTACCTTCGGGATTTGCGCGAAAGATGCAGAAATCGCCGTCATGGATGGTTGGTTCCATCGAGCGGCCGATAGCGCGAGCAATGAACATACGTTCGTCGAGCCGGCGGCCTTTAACCTCAGTCCACCCTTCGCATTCGACCTCCTGCCCTTCCCCGAACTTTCCGCATGCGGCTTCGAGGGAGTAGACTGGGAGAAAGTCCTTGAACATTCGGTGCGAATAATCTGCGACATTATCAAACAGTGGGAGATCCCGTTTCGTCGATTTGATAGTTTTATCCACCGGCAATAGGTTACTGCTTTGGAGTAGGACATAGGTCATTTGACTGGCTCGGGTCAAAGATTCAGCGGCTTCCTTTTTTGCAACTACAACCGCATTGTCGATCTTGTTGTCTCCCTTCACCTCGACAACCTGGTAATTACCGTCCGTTTTTTTTACAAGAAAATCCGGATAGTAAGATCGAAGGGTGTACGTCTCCGGGTCGATATACGGGATGAAGAATTCGCTTTGCCCGTGCTTGAACATTCCGGTGAACCAAACCTTGGCTACGCTTGTATCGCGTAACGCCTTGTCGAAGTAGATCTTTTCGGGGCCAGAATCGAAACAATAGTGATCGACGTGGAAGCTGCGGTCTTTGTGACAGAGATACTCAGCACTATCGGCTGATGCGACCAGCATTGGGTTCGCTTGTATCTCGTAGTACCCCCCCGGCGGTTCCTTGATGAGTTCCAGATCCTCTTCATTCCGAGACGTAAACTTCTCTATATTGCATATGGAATGGAAGATCTCGGGAATAACAACGTCATAGAGAAGTTCATTGTGTTGGTTCACGTGCTCAAGGGTTGCCTCGACACCTGCATCCGATCCATGGAGGATGCACTCGATTTCAAGGCATGGTCGGTTCAAATAGCGGGCGATCTCGGCAACGAGAGTCATCTCGCTGAAGCGACGGTTTTCCGCTTGCACCTCGATGACGCCCTCCCGCGCTACGTTCCGGATATCGGTAATTCGCGATACCCGATGGACGCTCGTGTAACGAGAAAGGTCATAACCTTCGAAACCGAATTTCACGGGAAGGGCCGGCGACCTATCGGAGAGTCGGTACATCGCCGCTTCGCGGGAAACCGTTATCCTAATCGGAGGAGGAACCGGCTTGACCTTGTAGGTTTTTTTTTCGCCCCCAGCGCCATGCAATTCTTCTAACGTCATCCGGAAATTCGCATCGAGCTCCTTGATCAGGATGGACTTGCAATCCTCGGTCATGTACACCGTAGCCGTCTCTTGGAGGGGGCCGATCGAGCGCATGCAACGCATCGTCGCTTGGAGGACAAATATCTTCGATTTCGGCTCCCGAAAGAGGGCCACCGAGAAGAGGGAGCGACAGTTCCAACCTTCTTTCCCTTTGTTTACAAGTAGGATGACCTGCTTCCCAGAGTCCTCTTCATCAAGTCGGTTGAATTCCTTGAGATCCTCGCTGTTCGTTATTGTTTCATCGCCGACATTGACAAGAAGGCGTTTCTGCGGGATCCCGAGTTCCTCCATCACCTTCTCGACCCGTGGTTGCAGTTCCTTCTCGAGTTCCGCGATGGTGGATGCAAAGAAGGCGATCTTCGCCCTCTTCCCTTCGTACCGCTTCCCCTTGTGTCTTTGCCAAAAATCGGTCAATGCTTCACGGACGAAGGTCAGTTCCTTTGTATGGGCGAAGGAATGAATCTCCACTTTCTTTAAATAGCGATTCCGGATTGCTTCTGAGAGTCCGTACGCGTATACGACTTCGGGAAGGACCTCGCTTCCAACGTACGGTGTCCCGGTGAAGTTGTAGGTTGCGACGATACGGGTGCCCGCGCGGGCAAGTTTATCGTTCAATTCAAGGATGGTTTCTCGAAGAGCCGTAAGGTCGTCCGACAAAGGTTTTCCGAAGGCATGATGCGCTTCGTCCACATAGACACCAAGTTGGCCGATACGACTCAGTTTCGTGAACCGCTGGTTCCCGATGAGCCCTGCCTCATCCTCGGCGTCGTAGAGATCCCTGTATTTGTCGTAAACGCTCCCCGGTTCGAAGTTTGCCGTTGCACCAAAAAGGGAGTTGATGGGGGGTGGATCTTTGCGGCGTTTCTTCAGGATAATCTTCTGCGTGTTCGAGATGACGATGTTATACCGCGACCGGTCAATGAGACTGAGAGTCGCCCCAGTGTCGTCCAGGAAGTGGAACTGGAGATTCGTATCGAGCCAGTTGAGCCAACGCGGTGGGACAATCTTCACTTTATCGAACGTCTTGATCTCCCGAAGCGATTGGAGGACGGTTTTGTCGGGCGCGAAGACAAGCGCGTTGTGACAATACCTCGGATCGTCCGGATACCGTTCGGCAAGGATAAACTCGTAGAAGATGCAGGCCGCCATGAGGATCGTCTTCCCTGTCCCCATGGTCAGGGCAAAGATGAAGTTTGGAAAATCGCCGGGTGACTCCTTCAGGCGACGAAAAACCTCCCTGTACACGTCCTCGTTAAAGGCGCCGAAAAGTGTCCTCATACCAAGTTCGGAGCGCCCCGCAAACCCGCCTTTCTTTCGATACCAGTCGTCGAACACTTCGTGTAACCGTCTGTTGTCCAATCCTTCTTTGAGGAAGACGTACATCTCCAGCGCTTCGAACTGAGGCTCGCGCAGAAACGCCCCGCGATTCTCCGGATTGTTGAAATCGAGGAACTTTCGAGTCTCCCGGCGGTATCCGCGGCGGATCACGCTCCGGTTCTCTCGGTAATGCCGCCAGAGGTATTCCCAGAAAGCGAAGGAGATGTCGACCGCTACGGCCTTACGCCTGGCCATCGAGCACCACCTCATACGATTCCGCGAGAAGGTCGGTGATCTTCACTTTGATGGCCTTCGCCCCAGGAGGAACCGGGTACTCCCCTGAGACAAGGGATTTGCCCGACGGAATGTCCGTCGTCGTAGGGCGGAAATCTTTACTATTCCAATCCCAGTCGATCATTACCGAATCCACCAGATCCCGCCAATCCGAAACATCCTTCTTCTGCCAACTCAACTTCTGTAGGAGGTTCATCGGATAAAACCGCTCGATAACGAGCCGATCCTTCTTCCTTAAAACCTTCGCTTCTGACTCACGCTTGAACTCCAACTCGGCCTTGTCCTTCAGTACATCGGCGACCTTTACCTCAACGTCGTACTTCTCCTTCGCGAACTCCTGCCGAAGAACTGCCGCCAAGTCGGGTTCGTGCCCCATGCAGATAAGAAGAATCCGCTCCTGCGGCTCACCCGGAGATTCATTTCGTCGCCGAGATAACGTCTTCCGGTCTACATTTGAAACGATCTCATTCAAATCTGCCCGTGTAGCAATGCGGTTGACCGGCATGAGTTTGACCATGAAGCCATCAAGTTCCCCGTCAAACATGGTCCCGGAGGGAAGAGGCTGGATCCCGTACGCCTCAAGGAGGATCCTTTTCGCTTCCTCTGGATTCCGGAAGACATCATAGTGGTTCACCGTGAAAACCTTGAAGCCAGTATAAAAGGTGTCGATCTCCCCGCCATTCCCCTTAAACTTCGATGGAGCCTTCGTGATTTCTTGTCGGACGTCGAGTAGCCTCTTCGTTGTCGTCTGAATCGCCCCAAGATTGATATCGGCCCCGATAAATTTTCGGCCGAGTTTCATGGCGACGGCTTGAGCAGTCCCGGACCCCATAAAACAATCCAAAACAATATCGCCAGGATTCGAAGAAGCATTAACGATTCTTGTGACTAAATTTTCATTTTTTTGGGTAGGATATCCAACTTTTTCGCCGCTAAAACTCATAATCTGAATCGAATCAAGCCTATCAAGCTCACTACAATTCCAAGTATCTTCTATTGGATACCCTGGACCATCTGGTTTTTTCCCATCTCTTCTTACATAATCATCGGCATACGGAATGTATATTTTATTAAATACAGGAGAGGAATTCTTTGAATAATAAAATATTATATCGTGATTTCTAATATAATTTTTTGCAACACTTTTGTATCCAGATATCCACCCAATTCTCCATATTATTTCTCTCTGGAAGTTATCTTGTCCAAAAACTTCGTCCAATATAATTTTTATGTAATGCGACCTATTTTCATCCATATGCACATAAATACTTCCGTCATCCGCCAATAATTCCCTTAACATTATAAATCTTTCATACATAAACTGGAGGTATTCATCATTGGTCCAAATATCGCCGTATTGCTTCTCTTCGAACGGGGTGTACTCGCTCTCTACCCTTCCCCCCTTCAACTCGATCTTTTTCTTATAGTCCGCCTTCGAATCGAACGGCGGGTCGATGTAAACCAGTTTGACCTTCCCCCGGTATTTTTTGAGGAGGTGGCTCATCACCTGTAGGTTATCGCCCCAGTAGATCTCGTTATGCCAGCCGTTGACAGCCTCGCCGTGGGTCTCTTTGGGTTGAGCAGGATAATATTGCGTGGACCGGAAGGGCCGTTTACCTCGCCAGTTGAGGAGCGGGAACCCCTTGATCGGTTCGAATTCGAACAGTTCCCCGGTCGTCTTCTTCTCGTTCGCCATCATGTTCTCCTTATCGGGATGTCCAGTCTTTCCGGTCGCAGTAATACCGAATGTCGCAATCCTCGCAGACATGCACGGGGCGCTTTTTCATTCGGTAGTCGCGGGATTCGATCCTTCCTACCACTCCATCAAACGCTGCCATCGTCTTCTCGATGGAAGTATCATGCTTGTCGAAGGAAATGTACGGGTTCCCGTCCGCCTCGCCGGTGTAATAGAGGTGCATCCTGCTTACTCTCCGGCCAGTGCGACCTTCGACCAGGTGGGCGTAAACTTCGAGTTGTCGCCGATATCGAGAGATGCCCTCTTTGTCTCTTTCAAGGTCCGGCTTCTTCTCCGCCTTGAAGTCCACCAGTTCGACCGTGTCCTCCTTCCCCCGAATCAGATCGACATGCCCCTTGAGGATATACCGGTCCTTTACAAGAGTAATCTCCACCTCCACCTCCTGGAGGCGGTCCCAGTGCGACTTCTCGCGATTTACATAGCGGTGGATCTGGGAGCGCGCGGCTTCCAGGGCGGCAGGCGCCAAATAGGAACGCTCCTTCTTCGAAAGGAGGACGTAGTTCGTATCAAACCAGATGTCGATTCTATCGGCAGTGACCTCATCCCTTTCCCCCCGAAGAACTGCTTTATGGACATCCTCGATGGTCTGATGGACCAGAGTACCGAAAAGCATCGCGCCGACGCGGACAGGAGCGAATTCAAGGTCTCGATAAAACCTGTATTGCTCGGGACACGTTTCAAACAGTGAGATGTGCGTGGTGAAGGAGTATTCCGGCTTGAGATAGATCTCCTTCACCGGCTCGAATGTTATGTCCCCCGACCGGAACGCCGGGTCGCGGTCTGACGGTAGGGAGTAGAACAGTTCTCGGAAATATTTACTCGGTGTTGCCCCGTGCCCCTTCTTTTCTTGGCACGCCAAGACCAATAGGTTCTGTGTACGCGAGAACGCCGTATAGAAGAGACGGCGAAAGTCGTAATACTTGGTTTGATCCAATGGCTCGAAGGGAGGACGGGAAAGATAGTTCCGCTCCAGGATCTCGTCGAGATCTGAATGCTGTTTCCGTGGCACTGCCTCCATCGAGCCGACGACGACCACGGGGAACTCAAGCCCTTTCGACTGATGGATCGTCAGGAAAGACACGCAACCGCTTGGGGCATAATCCTCGTCGTCTTCATACTCACCCAAACCACCGTCCGCAAGAAATCGGAGAAAGAGGTTGAAGAACTCACGCAAACGTTTGTCGAGATAAGCCGGCTGGAAGACGTTAAGGTGGTGAAGCGACTCGAACTTGATCAAGAGGGACGAGAATGCGGCCAAATTCCGTGCCGCGCGTCCCTTGTCAACGCCCGAGGTAGCTTCCTCGGATAGGTAACAGGAAAATAGCGGGAATTGGATTAATCGGTAAAACAATCCCGAGAAAGCATAATCGGTATTGGATGTGAGCGCTGCGTGTCGCTTTGCTACAGGTCGGACAAAAGAACGGAGGTCGGCATTTTCCGGACGACGTAACGCTTCCGCGAACGGGGCGAAGCACCGGTCGTCATAGTAACTCCAGATGGCGAGATGCGCATCGTCCGCCCACTTGCGGACTTTCTGGAACTGCGGGAAGAGGAAGATGAGTGCTCCGATCATCAGGCGTATCTCTTCCCGTTCGAAAAATTGGTCCGAGCGGGGCGAATAAACCGGGATTCCGTTCTCCTCCAGGAACCGGGCCAGCTGAACCGCCTTGTCGCCACGAACCGACCGGAATAGAAATGCAGCCTGGTTCCAGTCGGTGAAGGTTTTGCTCCCTTTCAACCGGTGAAGGAGTTCGAGGATTTCCCTTTTCCAATCACCCTCGGGAGGAGCGGCCAACCGTATTGCGGACGGGACGGATGTAAACTCCTTGTGTGGGTCAGGGACGATCTTCTTGGAATATCGAAACGTCTTGTCCCCAGCCTTCCAATCCTGTTCGTCCATCCATCGGTTGTAGACGTCGATGATGTCGGGATGGGAGCGGTAGTTCGTGTCGAGGGTTACGGTCCGGCAGGCGCCCTTAGGGAAGAGGGATGGAAATTCAAGGATGTTCCGTATAGTAGCCCCTCGGAATCGGTACAGACCCTGGTCATCGTCCCCAACAACACAGATGTTGTCCTTGTCGTTCCGAAGGAGTTTGAGGATTTTCTCTTGGATTGTGTTTGTGTCCTGATATTCGTCCACCATGAGATAGGTAAATTTCTGCCGCAACGCTTCCCGTACTTGCGGATGGTCCTCCAGCAACCGCATCGCTTCGGATTGAATCCCGGTAAAGTCGAGCGCATTCTCTTCTTCGAGGTGTTTTCGATACAACCCGGCGAATGCCCCGAGAAGTCGCACTTTGGCGTCATCGGCTTTTGCAAGTATTTCAGGATCAAGCGCTTCTTCGCCAACCTTATTGATCCATCCGAGCAATACCGCAGAGTGAATCCACTTGCTCCCTTCGGGTTCGAGAAGAAGATGGGCGTCCGGAACCTTGCGGTACTCATCGACACGACGGAACAGGAAGTATTGTTGGTCAAACTGGTCAAGAACCGCGTAGTTCCGCTTGAGGCGAGTGAACTCCCGGTTCTCATCAAGTAGGCGAAGACAAACGGAGTGGAACGTCCCAAGATAGATCTCGTTCAGGTTGCACTTTACATTCAGCTCGATCAGGCGGTTCGATACCCGGGTTTGGAGTTCCCGCGCGGCTTTCTCGGTAAAGGTAACGACGAAGAGGGATTCTGTCGGCACCTTCTTCTCGACTACAAGGTAGACGACTCTCTCAACGAGCGTGAACGTTTTTCCCGATCCAGGCCCCGCGATGATGAGGAGAGGCCCATCAACGTGAAGGATCGCTTTCCGCTGGGCGTCACTGGCCCTCGAAGAGATTACGGAGGAAACCGACCTGGAAGGCGATTTCAAGACGACGCCACCTCTCGAACAAGAGAGTATCCTCTCTTACCCCGAGGGCAACTTGAATGGCGTTCTTCCTTCATCAAATCAGACCTATCACGGATCAAAATAATCGCCCAAGACGATTTTCATAATTGGAAACGGCATCAAATGGTTCCTGATCCTTGATGAGTCAATACCACCAGTCTCTCTCTCGCCCTCGTGCACCCCACAAAAAGAAGATTTCGGTACTTTCTCGCCGCATCATCTACTGGAGCACCTTTCGATGGTGGCCCAACCGGGTTGCCGGTCGCATCAATCAGGCACACAACTTCAAAATCCAATCCCTTCGCGCTGTGGATAGTACCGATCTTGACCGTTGGCTCATGAAGGTCAAAGGACTGCTTCGCTGCACTGCTCTCCGTGAACCAGTTCACCGGGATTCCGGCACCTTTCAGGGATGAGGCAATCCGATCGGGGAGGGACTTCTCCTCCACCGAGGGCCGGATCATCCCCTTGAGTTGTTCGAACGATTGAAGGGTTTTCTTTCCGCCCGGACTTGCGGCACCCTCGGCCGTCTCGGGGCGTGTTCTCTTCGACAGATACAGAATCCCGATCTCGGCGGGTGGAATCTTCTCCGCCTGAATGTGATGCCGGACCTCCGTCACCAGGTGATTGACGAGTCGATCCGGATCCGGGAACGTCTCCACAACGGGGACCGAGCCCGTCCTTCCGACATACTGGGGGAAGACCATCATCTGCCCGGTTTCCCGATCCACCGACGGTGGAAGCTCCTTCCCCGCCAACCGGTGGGCGAATTCGAAGATCTGCTGCGTGGAGCGATACGAGGAAGGAAGCATGTGGGTCCGACCACGGAAATCGATCCCCAGCTCCTTCAGGGAGAACCGGCCGTAGAGGTCCTGTTCGGCGTCCATGGCGATCATGACGTCGTCGCGCTCCGGGCGGCGAAGCGACAGGACGACGCGGAACATCGCGGGGGAAAAGTCCTGCCCCTCGTCCAGGAGGATGACGTCGTACTTCTCCTTTTCCGGGACATCCCCCACGCGGGCTCCGGCGCGGGAAACGATGTCGTCGTAATACTCCGTAGTTTTCCCATCCTGCTCCACGGTCTCGCCGAGGATATCCCCGCACAGGTCGAAAAACGGCTTCACGGTGATGCGGGCGCGGCGGTCCTCCGGCACGTTGTGCCCGACCATGTCCCGAACGTGGTTCGCCAGCGACA
>Ga0315273_10004481_pt1 | contig 17116 bp, 13 predicted proteins | sample YL17G02_0_MG_FD_205753 | JGI IMG/M metagenome (GOLD analysis project Ga0315273, IMG submission 205753) | Sediment microbial communities from Yellowstone Lake, YNP, Wyoming, USA - YL17G02_0 | ecosystem: Environmental > Aquatic > Freshwater > Lake > Sediment | place: USA: Wyoming | collected... | reverse complement strand
TGAAAAAGCTGGAAAACCCCGCCCTGGCCGCATAGATTCCCCCCTTGCCGCAATCGCGGAGAGGTGCCAGAGCGGCTGAATGGGCCGGTTTCGAAAACCGGTGTGCTCGTAAGAGTACCGTGGGTTCGAATCCCACCCTCTCCGTTGGAGCAGTTCACGCGCGAATGTATCCTTGCTGGCCGTCGCCGAGGACGAGCCAGGCAAGGAGGCCGAAGCAGTCGATGCTTTGCATCGGCGATGCAGGCCGACGAAGCATGGCGAAGCCACAGGCAGGCCAGCAGGTACAGGCGATCGCGAACTGCTCTAGGGGTTCCGGGAGGCGGATTGCAGGCCGCAAGCCATCCGGCGGTGACGACGGTATTGGTGATGAGGACCCACGGCCCGCGCGGCGTGTCGGCGTACCGCCATTGTCACGGACTTACGGCATGGCCAGTTGGTTCAGGAAGCCTCCCTGTGCCAGGAAGACCACCAGCGTCACCGTCACGGCCGACAGAAGCGTGGAGTGGAAGACCGTCCTGGCCAGGTAGTCGGGGTGGTTTCCGAACTGGAGGCAAAGCAGCGCCGCGTTGACGGCCGTGGGGGTGGCCGTGCTGACCAGCAGCACCTGGGCGAGGAAACCGTGGATGCCCATCAGGTAGATCAGGCCCAATCCCAGCACCGGTGCACCCACCAGCCGCAACAGGACGCTGAGCCGCACGGGGTAGCGGACCTTCCCGCGCGGGATGATCGCCAGTTGCGCCCCCAGGGTACACAAGGCGATGGGAATGTAAGTGACCCGGAGGTGCTTGATGACCTCCCAGAACGGCGCCAAGGACTTGGCGGTCTCCGGCGCGTGGTCGCCGAGATAACCGCGGATGTGCACGGTGACCAGCGCGGCCGCCAGGGCGTAGACCGACGGGAACTTGATCACCTGGAGCAGGCTGGACCGTAGCGACGTGTTTCCTCGGCCGCTGGCGGCCAGGAACACCCCTATGGTGAAACCGATGAAGTTCTGTACCAGCATGACGAAGACCTGGAACGACATGGCTGCGTCGCCCAAGCCCGCCGAACGGAAGGCAAGGTCCTGAAGCGGCAGGCCGTAGTTGCCGGAATTGTTCATGATCGTCGTCATGATCATCGCATTGTGTTGGTCGCGCGGAATGCCGCGCAGGCGGGCGACGATCCACGTCACCGCGCCGATGGCGCCGAAGGCCAACACGCTGAACAGCACCACCCGACCAACGTCGGAAGCGGTGAGCTTGGAACTGACCACGGAAAAGTAGACCATTCCCGGGGCGGCAAAGTAGAAGTTGATCCGCGTCAGCGTCGGCATGTCGAGGGTCATGGTCCGCTGGAGGAGGAAACCGATTCCGGCCACCAGCAGCATGGGCAGGACGACGAAATAGAAGATCTGCGCCAGCTTCACCGGCAGGGCGAACGTTGCAGCCGCCACGATTGCGTCCGTCGGCATGGTTCCTCTTGGGGGCCTGGACCGAAGGCCAAGATGCTACAGACGTTCCGGCCGGTTGTCCACCTTGGCGAACTTACCGCCACACGTGGAACGCACCGTTGGCCTGCCGGTTCGCCCATCCGGCGACGCCTCAAACGGTTTGGTTGCAAGGCCCGCAAGACCTGGGGCGGGGCGAGGAGGTTCGCTCGCTACCTTTGGGGGTGAGCGGTAAGACGACCAAGAAGCTGCCCGCCGCGCCGGTTAACTCTTTCGGCGTCGCAGGAGTGCAACCGCGCCCAGGGCCAGGACCGCGGCCGAGGCCGGTTCTGGGACGGAGGCGGGGGAGGGCGCCGACCAGCCCCAGTTGGTCGCCAGGATGCTGAGGTCGGGGAAGTTGACGGTGTGGTCTTCGTTGAAGTCGCCGTCGGCCCAGGTCTTGTTGGTCTGACCCCAGTTGGTCGCCAGCGCGCTTAAGTCGGAAAAGGCCACCTGGTTGTCGCCACCGGCATCGCCGGGGTGGAGTATCTGCACCGCTCCCGAGGTGACGCTCTCGATTTTGTGCACCTGGCCGACAGCGTTGGGGTCGCGATTCTGATTCAGGACGTTGATCTGCCCGTCGCCGATAGCGGCGGTAAACACGCCCCACGTGCCGCTGTAGGTCCCGCTGGCAATCAACACGGGGGTGGCCCAGGTGATCTGAAGGGGGCCTAGCCCTTGGCCCGTCTGGTCGCCGGGATAGCTGCCGGCGGAATACCCCACGTCGGTAAGCACCACCTGATCGAGAGCGGTGGTTCGCTGGCCGGCGCGGATACCGATACCGTACGTGCCGTCGCTGCGGAACTCGGTAAAGCCCACATACTTGCTCTGGACGTTCTGGCCCACCATCCAGTAGTGGATTCCCACGGGCAACTGACAGGTGGAGGTGGCGACGCCCAGGTCACCCGTGCCGGTGATGTTGACAATGAGGCTGGCCAGCCCGTCGTTGTCGGTGTTGTTGCTTAACAGGCCGAAGACCTGCCACTGTCCCTCGACCGGTCGTTGAACGGACAGCGACAACTGCGCAGACCACGCCGCCGCTATCGGCAAGGCCGAAAATACAAGGGCAAAAAACGCTATTCTCCGCAACGACATCACCGATCCGCAAGACCTCCGGCCGCGCGCAACCCACGCACGCTAAATGGCCTCCATCGTGGGGCACTGCAAGGTTCAACAGTTATCAAACAGTCTACACGAAAACGCGATTTTTTACAAGCACGAACGTGGAAAGGTAGGAATCCTCAGCCAACCGGAACGCTTCTTGGTGGTGGGGATTATCACGGTCAAGCTTCAGTTCCACCGTGCCCTCCGATACCGGCTTTTGAAGCCAGCCAGAATAGTAGGCGATGACGTTGCACTTGGTTAGGAGGTGGAGCCTTCTCATGTACTTCCGCCTCAAATGGACATCCACTCGCTGTGGCGCTATCTCTTGACGTATAGGGCCGTCGCCCAGTCGGGTGGGTGACGTTCATGATGTGCATCCTTCCGGGTTTCGGTGTTTCCCCGGTCCAGGCCGCTATTGTCCCAGTCGCAGGCGCTTTCGCAGGTGTCGCTCCACCTCCCGGTAGATCCGGATCATCCGTTCCTGCTCCTTGTCATCGAATCGCGTGGAAATCGTTTCCAGGTATTCGATGCCGCCGCGAGTGAGGTTCAGCATATGCTCAAGGGCCGGGCCGTCAAAAGGTGTCTCGTTTCCGCACTGGATGTAGACAGGCGACGTATGGGCAGCCATGTAGCCCGACGGCGTGCCGCCCACGCCGGTGCATCGCGCGGCGATCCATCCGGAACCAGCGACTGCGACCTTTGCAGATACTGTCAGCTTCCGCTCTCCTGAGCGCGCGGCCTGGCGAGCCACGACATTGCCGTTGCAGACGATCTCGATATCGCCCACGTTCCAGGCGCTCTCGGCGGCGGCGGCAGCTTCGACCGTCCCACCGCCAGCTAGCATACGGATCGTATCGCCGATCTCCCGGTCTTCGACGCGGATATCAAGCAACGGGCCGTTGGTGGAGATAGTCCGCCCCGCGCGGACGGCCTTGGCCCAGTTCTCGTAGGTGAAAGGCCGGCCTGGTTCAATCCTGGCGTAGGTTCGCAGGCTGCCCAACGCGCAGTTGGCGCCCATCTTGTCCGTTCCCCCGGCCACGGCCACACGGTATCCGTTGTTAAGGTAGCGGTACCACTCCTGGATCGGGAACCCGCCGCCTGGCCTGGTGCGGATTTCCAGGGCGTCCACCACTCCCTTAACCGCAAGGACCGGGTCTTCCGTGAAGCCGCAGTAGGGGAAGTGCGGGCGAATCACTACTCCGTCCCTGGCCTTGCACTCACGCGCCCACTCCGTGAGCGTTCGGTAATCCGGGTCGCCCACCCAGGATTCGCTGATTCCGCCGCAGCACATCGGGAAAACGGGCAGGCCTTTGGTGCCGAGCATCGAGATGTGCCCGAGCATGTGGTTGCGGTTCTCCGTGCCCGTCCAGACAATGGTGTCGTCCTCGACGATGCCGAGTCGTCCGGAGATGTCACCGACGTTGGTGAACAGCCTGCCCCACTGGCTGGCGAGCAGGTTCACCACATTGACGCCCTCGGCCTGCGCCTCGAGCCAGGCCGTCTGGGGGCTGAGGAAGTGCACGTGGGTATCAGCCGTGACCCATCCGGCCGAGCGGAGGTCCTTCCAGCGGCGAATGCTCAACCGGAGCTTCCTCTGCCCCGGCCGCAGCGTGACTTTGCATCGCGTCGGGACGTACTCGAAGCCCTTGGTCATCTCGACGTACAGGTCGCCCGTCGGCAGGTCGGTGGTGAACTGCCCGGGCACATAGGCGTAGTTTCTGCCGGAGACTCTAAGATCCGCCCCGTAGTCCTCGAACCAGTTGGCATTGACCTGCTCGTGATGGCCGTAAGGCGCGATGTATTCGCCGCGAGGCCCGGAGATGTGGAGTCTCACCGGTGTCGGCTTGCCTGTTGACGCGTCGATGACATCCACCTGGACCCACTGCTTCGAGCCGCCCAGACGTTCCAGTGACACGCCGTCGCGAAGGGATCTGCTTGTCTCGTATGCCTCTGCCAGCGAGAAATTGACGGCCTGTTTCCTGCCTTCGATTTCAGCCGAGACGGTCGCATCAGCGGCACCGTAGATCGAATAGATGTCCTCTCCGTCCTTTGACGGGTCTGCCGCGCCGTCAACGCCCGCATAGGCGGCCTTTAACCAGGCCTTACCCCTGGGGCCGATGGTCTGGTCCCTCCGGGCGACAGCGCCCATGCTTACCTCCACTGACTCCACCTTGCGTTGCCTGCCGCCGGTGGTCTTGATGCGGTACATCCGGCGGGGGAGGTGGCGGAGGGGGTGGGCCGTTCCGCGGAAGCACGTGACACCCGCTATGATCAGCGCCGAGTCGGTGAGTCCCCGAATCACCAGCGCCTGGACTTTCCGAGTGGGTTGCGGATTCCTGAGGGCGAAGACCAGCGGTTCTTCCCTGCCTGTGGAAAGTCCGTATTGAAGCTGGCCCCAGCGGCGACCCTGCGGGGGCGCGACTGGGTCGGCGGTCAGGGGCATGTGGAACGGCACGGCCATCTGCGCCGGCCCGGGACTTTCGGGAATTGGCACGTCAAGGCGGGCGCGGACCAGATGCACATGCGAGCTTCCGCGCGAATAGACGATCCCGTATTCTCCCACCGGCTGGCTCTCGACATACTCGGTTTTGTCCCGCGGCGACTTGCGGAACGTGTGCAGGAGGCAGATGTAGTCCGCCTTCGCCCCGACGGGTACGGTCAGCTCCTGGCCGCTGCGGACCAGAATGACGCGCGCCCTTGAGCCTTTGCCAGCCATTTCAAAGGGAATACCCCATGGCTCCTGGCGTCCGACGGGAAACTCCCTCACCTGTTTGGCAAGCTCGCGGAGAAAACCGTCGCGAATCCCCTTGGGGGGGAAATTCAGGTGCTCCCTGATACTCACCGTCACAGTTGCGGGTCTGGGCCGCCTGGGTGTCTGGTTTCGTCGCTTTTTGGGCATGATGTCGCGCCTCCTTGGCTCTTTACCGTCGGCTGCCTGCCGGCCCGCTCAGTTGACGTGCTCATCCGACAGGCTTCTCAGCGACTTCCTGGCTACCTGACGCCATTATCCTTTGACGCCAAGTCTCCGGCAAGGCCGAGAACACAAGAGCGAAAAACGCTATTATCCGCATCGGCATCACCGATCCGCAAGACCTCCGGCCGCGCGCAATCCAAGTACAATAAAGGGCCTGCATCGTGGGACACTGCGAGGTTCGACTATTATAAACAGTTTACACCAAAAGGCGGGTTTTAAAAGCCCAAACGTGGAAAGGTGGGAATCCTCAGCCAAGCGGAACACTGGCCGATGGGAGTATGGGGGTCGTGCATGTTGAGCGACACTGCAATCGTCGGGCTGGTGAGCCCGACCTACTTGACCTAGGCTGGATTTCCGCCCGCCGTCGAACCTGCCGCTGGGCGGGGGGCGTTGGTGTCCTCGGACTTGCCCTTGTGAACGGCCGGAAGGACGACGGTGAAGGTGGTTCCCTCTCCGACCTTGGTGGCCAAGTCGATTTTTCCGCCGTGTTCGCTGATTACTTTCTGCGCCACGGCTAGGCCCAAGCCCGTTCCTTCCTGCCCCTTGGCGGAGAAAAACGGCGTGAAGATCGAATCGAGCTTGTCGTCGGGTATGCCCGTGCCGTTGTCGGCGACGGAGACAGTGACGTTGCCGCTGGTGGGATCGAAACCGCTGGCGACGGTGATCAGTCCGGTCAGGTCAGCGACGGCGCCGAGGGCGTTATTCAGCAGATTGAGAAACGCCTGGTGCAGCCCGGCTGCGTCGGCGGGGATGGGCGGCAGCTCGTCCAGGTCGCTGATGATGGCTATGCCCCGCGCATCGGCACGGGGCGTGAGAAGCTCGACGCACTCGCCCAGGATATGGTTGACGTTGATATCCTCCAGCAGCGGCTGGCGGTTCTTGGAGAAGGCCAGCATGTTGAGGATCAGCTCATTGATGCGGTCCAGGTTCCGCCGGACGATAGGCCAGGCGACCTTGGCCTTGGGCAGGTCGTCGCGCTTGATTCCCGCCTCGACAACGTCCACGCCGCCATCCAGCGCCTGGAGGATGTTCTTGATGTGGTGAGAGAGGTAGGCCACGGTCTCTCCGGTGGCCGCCAGGCGCTCCGACTGTACGGCTGATTCGTAGAGGCGGACGTTCTCCACCGCCAGGCCGGTCTGATACCCGATGGCGGTCAGCAGGCGAAGCTGCTCGGTGGAATAGTTCTGGTCCGAGACGCTACAGTCGACGTGAATGACCCCGAGGGTCTTTTCCCGCCCCCTGATAGGCACGCAGATGGCCGAGCGGATACCGAAGTCGTGCACGCTCCTGCCGGAGGTGAACCGCTTGTCGCTCATGGCGTTTGAACAGAGCACACCCACCTGCTTGGACATGACCTCGTTGATGATGGTCCGCGAGATGGGGATGCGCTTGTCGGCTGCGCCTTCGCCCAGGTGGGTGGCCCGGACGACGAGCCGTCCGGCCTTGTTGGTCAGCATGATGTATCCGCGGTCGGCCTTGAGGACTTCCACCGCGCGGTCGAGGGTGTGCTGGAGCAGGGCGTCGACGCTGAGCAGCGATCCCGCCTCGCCGATCAGGTTGTAGAGGATGCGCAGGTTGTCGATGGCCCGCGCACCGGCCTCGGGGGTTGGGATGATGATGGAGTCCTCGTTGCTGGGGATACTGGCGACGATGGCGGCGTCTACCAGCCGGCCGTCCTCGTCCACGTCCAGGGGCGGAAGCGTCCTCTTGCCTGCCTCGAAGACCAGCAGCGAGGCCCCGCAACGGATCTGGTCGCCGCGCTTCAGGAAGCAGGGCTTTTGGATCCTCATTCCGTTGAGGAAGGTTCCGTTGGCCGAACCTAAATCCTCCAACATCCACCGTCCGCCCACGGGAGTGAGCTTGGCGTGACTGCGCGAGATCGTACCATCGGCCAGTTCCACCGTGCGGCTCATCCGCCCGATGATGTTCTCACCCTCGCGGAGGTCGAATTTTCTGCCCCGATCAGGGCCTTGGATGACCTGAATGGCCGCCACTGAACACCTCGTCTGCCGCCGGGCTATCCACGGGCATGGCCTGCTTCGCCGAAGCATCCGCCTCGGCTGCCCAGGCCGGACGCCGCCGCAAACCGGAGGCGCCCCAAGGACACAATCCCTGCTGGTACGTGCTTTGCCGTCAACTCGCCGGCAACCCGCCCGATACGGAAATGGACCGCGCTTACCGATCTGACCATTGGTTACCGGACAGGTATGTAAGAATATGATACAGGCCACCGGCAAAACCGTCAACCGCCAGAACGGTTGGCTCTACTTGCCGTCAGTCATCCACATCAGAATGACCGCGTCGCCGGGTTCCACGTCCACTTTCAGTACGGACTTAGTGAGCACTGTGACGTGGCCGTCCTTGTGCACACGGCCCATTGGCGTCCGGGGTTTCCATCTGACTTCCAGGGGCATCGTCGCGAGAAAATCCTGGTTCACGACGACCAGGAAGCGGTGATTTCCCTTTCGGAGGCAGTTGACCAGGGCGCCCTTGCCACCGGTTGTGAGGGACTCGATTACCTCCTCAGGCTGGAAGGGCTTGTAGCCATCGGGCGTGTCGGGACCTGCCCAGCGAGGTGTATACCACGTCTTGGAGCCGACGAACACGGAGGCCTGGGCTTGGAGTTCCTGGTTCAGTTGCTTAACCAGATCATAGACGTAGGTCCGGTTGCCGGCGCGGTCGTAGGGGGCGTCACGTCCGCCGCAGGCACGGTAGAGAAAATGCTCTATCCCCGTGGCGCCCATGGCAAGGTTGTTGTATGCCTGCACCCGCAGCGTGGCTATGGTCGGATCGGGGGAGAGGTCCATCCCGCAACAGCAGATGAACGACCACAGCGGAATCCCCGCCGCGTTTGCCGCCCGTTGTGCGGTCAGCATGTTCTCGTACCAGCTTGGCGTGGCGGCGAACCGGCTGAGGGGATAGTAGTCATACGACAGGACGTTGACGGGCACCTCGGAGAGGAACTTGTAGACGTAGTCCTCGTATTTCTGATGGGGCTTGAGTTCGATCATCGCGTTGCCGGCATAGACGGGCAGCAGGTTGACACAGACGGCCTTGTTGGGGTCTGGGTCGGCCGCCAGAACCTCCTTGGTGCGTGCCAGCAAGGCTGGGAACTCGCTGATCGTCGGCTCGTCCTGGATGATGTAACCCCCCAGGGCGGGGTGGTTCCTAAAGCGGCGTGCCATGTCACCGGGGCTGACGGTGGGGCTGTGCGGCCAGTAACGGGTCAGAACCTTCACTCCCGCCTTCCGGGCGGCGTCCAGACCGATACGGGCTTCCTTTACGTCCCGAAAGGCCGTCATGTTATGTGTCATGCCGGCGTCGGCGAATTCCCGGTACTTCTCCACGACGTCGTCGGTCACGATCGGGCCGTCCCAGGCCGGAAAGACCAGCGGCGGCGAGGGCGGCAGCGACAGCGTTCGAGTGGGCACGTGGTTTCTCCTTCGGTGACTTGCGGTCACCATGACCTCGCCAGCGGCCTGCCTGGACGCGCCGGCAAATGCAAATGGGGGAGCATACCGTTCCTTTGGGGCCGCGCCAATCCTTCCTTTGGGCTATCGGCGACTCATCCAGTATTTCGCGCCAGCCCCGCCAGGTCCGCGGGTTCCGCACCGTGGCGAACGGTTCCGCGGGCGGCGAAGGGGGCTTCCATCTTGCCGCACCATCCTGCGTTCGTGGTGGAGGCGGTTGACGGCCGGTCGCCATGGAGATATAGTATATCTATCGACAGTCGATATATGAACTATATGGAGGTAGAGGCCACCTTGTCGAATCAGCACAAAGACGACGAATTGGCATACGGCAAAACCGGCATGGATGCGGACCTCGACACGATATTGGTCCACAACATTATTCGGACGCATAGTCGCATTCGTCCCTTCATCCACGGCAGCCTGCGCCGGGGGAAACTAACCCCCGCGCAGCTTAACACGCTACTGGTCTTGCGTGCGGCGGAAGGGAAGGGACTTCCGATGGGCGAGGTCGGCCGGCGACTTGTGGTGACGAAATCCAACGTTACGGGGCTTGTGGATCGCCTCCAGCGCCAGGGCCTGGTCGTCCGGGCGCGACACCGCGACCGCCGTGCCACGCTGGTCCGTCTGACACGCGCGGGTGTGAGGTTGCTGGAGCGAACGGCGCCGCTTCAGGTGGGGTTGTCGGGTTATTTGGCGGGGTGCCTGACCGCCCAGGAAAAGCGTGCGCTCATCCGGCTATTGGCCAAATTGCGCCGGGAGCTTCGCCTTCGCCAAGGAGGTGAGGCATGACGCGCGGAGGTTGGCAAGGCCCAATGGGAGCGGTCGGCGGGCTGACCCGCACATACGGATTGCAGGATCACTTCACCAAAGGCCCCTTGGAGGGAGGACCGCCGAGAATCAGCAAGGCGGGGCTTGCCCGCATCAGCCGTTACTTCCGGCCTTACTGGATTCAGTGGGCGGTGATCCTGGGTTGCGTGGGCGTGGCGTCTGGGTTGAACGTGCTTCCGCCGTTTTGCGTGCGGTGGATCATTGACCAGGCCATACCCCAGAAGGACACCGGCATGTTGGGGCTGCTGGTCGGGGCGATGGTAGGCTTGGCTCTCACGTCGGGCCTGATAGGCGTGCTCCAGCAGTCCCTTACGGCCAAGGTCGGCCAAAGCATCATGTTTGACCTGCGGGGAGACCTTTACCGGCACCTCCAGCGGATGTCCCTGCATTTCTACACCTCCACGCGTTCCGGGGAGATCGTCTCTCGGATCAACAACGACGTGAATGCCATCCAGGGCGTGGCCACGGGCACGCTCGTGGCCGTCGCCAGCAATATCCTGTCGCTGACGATCGTCTCGGCGACACTGTTCTCGATGAACTGGAAGTTGTCGTTGGTGGCCATCATTGTGGTTCCGGCCTTCTATTTGCCTTCAAAGGTTGTCGGCGGTATCCGCCGGCGCCTGTCGCGCCTGACGCAGGAGAGCCAGGCATCGTTGCTAGCCTTCCTTACCGAGCGGCTGCACGTGGGGGGCTGCCTGCTAGCCAATGTCTTTGGCCAAAAGGCCGCCGATGCGGAACTGTTCTCGCAGAAAAGCGGAAGGGTTCGTGACCTGACTATCAAGCAGGTGGTGGTGGGGCGGTGGCTGTTCATGATCCTCAGCGTCTTCAGCGCCACAGGCCCGGCGCTGGTCTATTATTACGGTGTTCGGTGGGGAATGACCATCGGCCAGCTCGTTGCCTTTGCGGCGCTGCTGACGCTGCTGTATCGCCCGCTGATGCAGCTTGCCACCGTGTACGTGGACATCCAGGCCTCGGTAGCGGTGTTTGAACGGATATTCCAATACTTGGACCTCCAACCCGAGGTGCAAGACAGGCCACAGGCTCACAAGTTTCCCCAAACCGTCGGCCACATTGCCTTCGAGGCGGTCAGTTTTTCCTATCCGGTTCCAATCCAATGGCTCAAGGAGGATGTCGTTGAGGTCCAGGAAGGGGAGGAGGTGAAGGAGGGATTTGCCCTGCGGGAGGTGAGCTTTGAAATCCTTCCCGGCCAGCGGGTCGCGCTGGTAGGCCCCAGTGGCGCCGGCAAGACGACGGTGACGTACCTGGTGCCGCGGTTCTATGACCCCGACGAGGGGCGCATCACCCTCGACGGGAAGGACCTGCGCGACCTGGACCAGGAGGAGCTTCGGCGGCACATCGGGATGGTGACACAGGAGACCTTTCTTTTCCACGCCAGCATCCGCGAAAACCTCCTCTATGCCAAGCCCGACGCGAGCGATGAGGAAATGATCGAGGCGTGCCGGGCGGCGAACATACATGATTTCATCGCCGCTCTGTCCGATGGCTACGAGACGGTGGCGGGCGAGCGCGGGTTTCGTCTCTCCGGCGGCGAGAAGCAGCGCGTCTCCATTGCCCGTGCTTTGTTGAAGGATCCCTCCATCCTCATCCTGGACGAGGCGACCAGCAACCTGGACGCCAACTCCGAGTACCTCATTCAGTTGGCATTGGAGAAGCTGCTACGGGGCCGGACTTCGCTGATCATCGCGCACCGGCTTTCGACCATCCTCAGCGCCGACAGAATTGTTGTCATGAACGCCGGTCGGGTTGTGGAGAACGGGCGGCACAGGGAACTTCTGGAGCAAGGCGGGCTGTATGCCAAGCTGTTCGAGCAGCAGTTTGGCAAAGTACTAGAGCTAAACGGAGACCGCCAGGCAGTGGACGCGATGTGAAGGGCGGAGGTTCCAGAGTCTGTCGGCGGATCGGGGGAATGCGTTGGCCAGGCCCATACGGTCCCGCCGACTGGTCGACCGCCAATGGATCGGGCGCATGGCGGGTGCGGTACCCCCCTGGGGGAAAAGGTTGACGGTTTTCGGCAAGCACCGACCGTTGGACACGTTACGTCTAGAGAGAGTCCCGCGACACGGGGAATAATCACCTTGTGCGGGAAGAAACAGCCCCCTCGCGGGAACAATACCTAAGAGCGTTCGACCACCGCCCATGGATAGCGGCCAATTGCCAATGACCGACTGGGAGCTTGTGCGCAAGGTCCTGTTCGGCGACCACGAGGCCTTCCACCGGTTGTTAGACAGGCATGCCCCCGGTTTGTATGGGTTGGCGATCAACTTGGTGGGCAGTCCGGCCGACGCCGAGGACGTTCTTCAGGAGACGTTCGCGGGAGCTTTCCGCGGTCTGCGGACCTTCCGTGGGCAGTCGTCGGTGAAGACATGGCTGACGCAGATACTCATTCGCCAGGCCGCCAGGCACCACCGAAGCAGGCGGCGACACAAGGTGATGCGGCTGGAGCAGGCGGACTCGACGATGCCGGTTGCCCCCTCGGCCCAGCGGCAGGCGGACCTGCGGATGGACATCGCCAAGGCGGTGCAGTCGCTTGCGTCCGAACACCGCGAGGTGATTGTCCTTCGGGAGTTACAGGGCATGAGCTACGACAAAATGGCGGAGGCACTGGGCGTGCCGAGAGGGACGGTGGAATCGCGGCTGTTTCGCGCACGGCGGGCGTTGCGGGACTTGCTGAAGGAGTATTTCACGTGACCAGGTCGCCTTCCCTTCTCTATTCGTCTGATAGCCTGCGGCAAGGAGCAATCCATGGGCGATTGTGAAAAGGCCCATCTCTTGGGCGCCTACCACGATGGTGAGTTGCCCCCCGATGCTTGTCGGGAGCTTGAGCGCCACCTGGCTGGGTGTTCTCAGTGCGCGGCCGAGCTACAGCGCATCGGTGAACTGACGCGAATGCTGAGCTGCCTGGGGCAGGTGAGAATCCCCCCCGACACGCTGGATCGGCTCCATCGCGCCGCCGACGCGCTGCCGACCGTTGCAGTCCGTCGGATGGCCGGGGTCCTCTCTTCCGTTGCGGCCATTGTCCTGACCGTTTGCACGGCAGGACTGTCGATACAAGACTCCTCGGCGTCGCCATCGGCGATGCCCTTCTGGGAGACCCAGGTACTGTCTCAGCAAGCCGAGGCCGCTGACTCGGGGAGTTCCGAGGAACTGCTGGTCGGCTGGATGGCGCAGGACCTGGCGATGAGGGACGAGCCATGACCCGGACCAGACTGCTTCTGCTTGTATCTTTTCTGCTGGTTTTTGCAGCCGGAATATCGTTGGGGATGTTCGTCGCCGCAAGGTATCGCCAACCCCCAGCCCGGCATCGGTCTTGGCTGGCGAACGAACTGGGCCTCACGCCCGGACAGAGAGAGCAAATGAGCAAGATATGGGGGGAGACTCGGGGGGCGGCCTTCGGTCAGCAGAGGGACCGACGGGCAGCGTTGGCTCAGGAGCGGGATGGGGCGATCCAGTCCCTGCTATCCAACGAGCAGCGGAGCCGGTACGACGCAATTCAGCAGGAGTATTCGCGCAAGACGGAGGAGCTTTCGCAGGAGCGGAAGCGGGCCTTCGAGCAGGCCGTCGAGCAGACCAAGCATATCCTCACCCCACAGCAGGCAGCCAAGTATGACGAGCTGATGAAAGGCCAGCGGGAGGGGGGGACGGAAGGCGCAGGCCCGCCGGGCCTGCACGGCCCGCGCCGGCACCGCGTCCCTTCCACCGGCGAGGCGACGACGAAGGAAATACCTGCTCCCCGTGGTGGGGAGCGGCGACAGACGGATTCCGAACCGTGAGTTTCGGAAAGGTTTTCCTCGAAACAGGGAAACCGGGATTCAGCCTGCCCGGCCACGGACCCTTGGACGTGCCGGGCCATGAAGAGAAGGAGCAGAAACATGTTGCGGAAAAGGATGGCCTATGCACTGGCGGTGGTCGCGGTGGCGGCCATTGGGTTTATCGGTCAGGCATTCTCCCAGGAAAGCCAACCGGCGAGTGGTCGCGGCGCCCGGGACCCGGCGGCGAGGCAGCAGAGGGCGGAACAATTCCGTCAGCAGGTGGCGGACCGGATGAAGGAAGCGATGGGCGTCACCGACGACGAATGGAAGGTCCTATCGCCCAAGATCGAGAAGGTCACGACGCTGGCTCGCCAGTCCCGTGGAGGCATGATGGGCGGGATGTTCGGGCGAGGGCGGCGCGGCGGCGATCGCCCCCCGGAAGGAACCGACGTACAGCAGTCCGACGTGGAAAAGAAGGCATCCGATCTTCAGGCGGTCCTCCTGAACAAGGACTCCAAGCCTGAGGAAATCAAGACCGCTTTGACGGCCTATCGCGAAGCCCGCGCCAAGGCCAGGGAAGAACTGACAAAGGCCCAGAAGGAGCTTCAGGAAATCGTGACGGTGCGGCAGGAAGCGCAGTTGGTGAGCATGGGCGTCTTAGAGTGACCCGGCCCGATGCTCTACGGATCGTGATATCTCTTGACAAGAAACGGTGTGGCACGGGACGCCTGCGTCCGGAGTGTCTTCGTGGGGGGCGCTTTGGAACAAGCGCCGGCGGACCGTGCCACATCCGCATTGCGCGTGACGGTATGCGAAAAACCGGCCCGCTGAGGCGGGCGGAGAAGCCATGATCGAGTTGTTGGTGGGAATGAAGCAGCGCGGTCTGATCGGCGAGGAGGCCCTTCGCCAGGTGGAGGCGCTTGTCGCGCAGGGGCATTCCCTTGACGATGCGCTGCTGACGACCGAGGGCGTTGTGGAAGGGGACGTTCTGCGGTTCCTCTCGCAGGAGTTGGGCGTTCCTCTGGTTGATCTGGAGGAGTCACCTCCGTCCAGGGAGTTCCTAGCGCAGTTTCCCGCCCGCGTGCTGATGACCCACGGGCTGGTGCCGCTGCGCGAGCAGGACGGCGTGGTGTGGGTTGCGTGCAGCAGGTTATTCGACTCCTCAGGGCTGGACGAATTGCGCATGGTCAGCGGACGGGATGTTCGGGGCGTTCTGGCAAGCTCCTCGGACATCAACCGCTGCCTGAAGAACCTCCTGGGCGTCGGGGCCGACACGGTCCAGACGCTGGTGTCCGAGGCGGTTGAGGACGGTTTCCAGGTGGTGGACCAGGAAGACGAGGAGAACGTGGACCTGGCCGAGGCGGCCGAGGACGCCTCCATCATCAAGTTCGTCAACCAGGTGCTCTCCGAGGCCATCGATCGCCGAGCGACGGACGTGCATTTCGAACCGTTCGAGAACGCCTTGCGCGTCCGTTATCGCGTGGACGGCGTGCTTCAGGAGGCCAACATTCCGGCGGAGGTGCGCCAGTTCCAGTCCGCCATCGTCTCGCGCCTCAAGATACTCAGTCGCCTGGACATCGCCGAGAAGCGCCTGCCCCAGGACGGCCGGATGAAGCTCAAAGCCTCCGGCCGCGAGATCGACGTGCGAGTGTCGGTAATCCCCATGCTGCACGGAGAGGCGGTGGTTCTGCGCCTGCTGGACCGCGGGACGGCGTTGCTGGGTCTGGAGCACCTGGGCATGGATGCGCGCGACCGCGGCACATTGGAGCGTATCCTGGAGCTTCCGCACGGGATCGTGCTGGTGACCGGTCCGACCGGCAGCGGGAAGACTACCACGCTATATGCGGGGCTATCTCGAATCAATGACATGGAACGCAAGATCGTGACCATTGAGGACCCCATCGAATATCACCTTCACGGCATCAACCAGATTCAGGTTTCCACCAAGGCGGGCATGACGTTCGCCAGGGGGCTTCGGTCCATTTTGCGGCACGATCCTGACGTGATCCTCGTAGGTGAGATTCGCGACATCGAGACGGCGGAGATCGCCGTCCAGGCTTCGTTGACTGGCCATTTGGTGTTCTCGACGCTCCATACCAACGACGCCCCCGGGGCTATCACGCGTCTGGTGGACATGGGCATCGAACCGTATCTGGTGGCCTCCTCGCTGGAGATGGTCCTGGCACAGCGGCTGGTGCGCCTGATCTGTCCCGCCTGCCGGCAGGTGCGGGCGACGGGCGACCGGGAGGCCCTTGGCCAGGAACTTGGCGAGGAGGTCCCCGGCGAGCTTTACCATGGGCTGGGCTGCCGACAGTGTCAGGGCACGGGCTACCGGGGACGGACAGGGATCTTTGAGTTGATGCCCGTGACGGAGCAAATCCGGACCATGATTCTGGACCGCGCCTCGGCTAGCAACCTTCGCAGGGAGGCCGCCGGCTGTGGGATGAGAAGCCTGCGCCAGGACGGCTGGCGGCTGGTCCGCAGTGGTCGGACTACCGTCGAGGAAGTGTTGCGCTCCACCAAGGACGAGAGGTTCAACGGCAACGGGAAAGGGACCAGGTCCTCCGGCGGCGGCACGCCGGAAGACGGCGCAAGGGGCCGCGAAAAACCGGCAGGGGAGTAGTGCATCGCATGCCTTCCTACGCTTACAAGGCGCTACAGTCCGGTGGCCAGAGCACATCGGGCAGTTTGCAAGCCGCCAACCGCTCGGCCGCGCTGGAACAATTGAGTCGTCAGGGCCTTGTTCCGGTGGAAGTCGAGGAATCTCACGTCGTCCGCATCCCCAAGGCCCCCGCCAGGACCGTGGGGAAAGTCTCGCAGGTCAGTGTGGATTCCTCTATTCACGAACTGTCCAACCTTTTGTCCGGCGGGGTGGCGCTCAGCCGCGCGCTGCGCATCATCAGCCGCGAGGCATCGACGGCGGCGGCCAGGCGGCAGTGGACGGCCGTTGCCGATGAGGTCGTCAACGGGTCTTCCCTCGCCGACGCCATGGGCAAATGGTCCGGATCGTTTGCCGGCGTGCAGGTGGCGATGGTGCGGGCCGGCGAGATGGGCGGGTTCCTGGACGTGGTGCTGGGCCAGATCGCCGATTTCCGCGGGCGGGAGCGTGACCTCAAGGGGCGCATGAAGGCCGCGCTGGTCTATCCGGTTGTGCTGGCGGTGCTATCCTCCGCGGTGCTGGTGTTCCTGCTGACCTATTTCATTCCCCGGTTCTCCAGCCTCTTCGCGGAGTTCGGGGCCTCGCTGCCGGCACTGACGCGGGGCATCATCGCCGCCAGCCAGGGTATTTCCCGGTACGGCGTGCTGATTCTGGTGGCGGTGGTTGGGTTGGGCGTCGCCGCCCAGGGGGCGTTGAGAACCCAATCCGGTCGGCGGTACCTGGAACGGGCAATGCTGGCGACGCCCGCGCTGGGGACGGTGCTGGCGCGATTTGCGCTGGTCCGCTTCTGCCGGATGCTGGGCACGCTGCTGGGGGCCGGTGTGTCGCTGGTGACCGCGCTGG
>Ga0315273_10004480_pt1 | contig 17119 bp, 21 predicted proteins | sample YL17G02_0_MG_FD_205753 | JGI IMG/M metagenome (GOLD analysis project Ga0315273, IMG submission 205753) | Sediment microbial communities from Yellowstone Lake, YNP, Wyoming, USA - YL17G02_0 | ecosystem: Environmental > Aquatic > Freshwater > Lake > Sediment | place: USA: Wyoming | collected... | reverse complement strand
GGGGAAACGACGTACGGGACTGCGACCAGAGATTTTGTGCAAGTGGTGAACAAGAACAACCTTTGCCCGAACTGTGGGTATTGTGCGTGTTGTGGGAGAGGGGGGTATTTTGTACAACCATACCCCTGGAGGCCGCAGTATCCGCACTGGGGACAGTGGCAGGGGACGCTACTTGGGCAACAGGGCAATCAAACAGATTTGACGCAGGGGCCTGTGACTGCGTGTAATCACGAACCGAGTGGACAATGATTCCCGGAGGAGCGCTAGATCCTATTTGGGATGACGGGGGACCGGATGAAAGCTAAGACAGTTCTGGTGTGCCCAGATACGCATGTGGCGCCGGCCGGATCGATCGAGGGAGGGATTGACCCGAAGGCCGAGAGCGTGTTGATGCAGGCGATTGACATCGTGAAGCCGGATGAGTTCGTGCATCTGGGGGATGTGGGGGAGTGGGAGTCGGTGTGTGGGTATAGGTGGGAACGGAGGCGGCGCCCGCCATTTGAGTTTCTAAAGCCACTGATCGATGCGGATGTGAAGGCGGTGAATGAGTTCTTGTCTCGGGTGGATAGGAAGCTGGACAGGGTGGGGTGCAACGCGAGGACCATTACACAAGGCAATCACGAGATTTGGTGCGATAATTTTGCCGAAGAAGAAACTCGGGAAGAGTTCAAGGCGCGAGAGTTGATGAAGATCGACGAGAGAGGGTGGAGGTGGCATGAACATGGACGATTCGCGAAAATTGGAAAGCTGCACGCCACGCACGGAGGACACTTTACCGGGCTACATCATGCTTATAAGACAGTCCTGGGGTTGTCTGCTTCTTGCATCTATGCGCACTTCCATAATGTCGAATCGGCCCACGTCATGCACCTCGGAGGAGCATACGGAGCATGGTCAATCGGATGCTTAGCTAAGTTCGAGAAGAAGTTCCTCGGCGGAAAGCCGACCAGTTGGAGTCATGCCCTTGGGGTGGTGCATGTTGAGAGTAATGGGAATTTTCACGTCGAGGTGGTGGACATCTTTAATGGCGTTGCTTGGATTTATGGCAAACGCGTGGAGGCGAAATGAAGACGATCGCGGGGTTTAAGAAGGACGAGTTGGTCGCGGTCGATTGGATTGATACCGCTTCCAATGGGACGGCGGCTATTGAGACAGCCGGCACAGAGCCCAGAAGGACTGTGGGGATTTACAAAGGAGTCAAGCGGCAGAGTTTTGCGAGTGATTTTGAGCCGAAGAAGTTGCGGTTCAGGAAGGTTCTAGTGATGACGGACACGCGGGACAACAGCTTGCCCGGGCAGGAGGGATGGACGGCGATTCCGCTGCATAATGTGCTGGCCATTACCGGGTTGATGCTGACGAAGAAGAGGTGGGCACAATGATTGAAGGCATGGTGAAGAGGTTTGCAGCAACGGTAGGTGGGTTTGTGGTAGTATGGGTACTTGCAGAATCCCCACTATGGGGAGTGTCCGCCGTTGTGGCGGGCGTTTTCGCGGCCGTTATTTGGCCGCTTAGAAAGGTAGGCGGGAACAATGGCCTTGACGGGTTTTTTCACAAAACTACTGAGTCGAAAACTGCTTGTGACTGTTGCGGGTGTGGTGTTGAATCACTCACTTTCAAGCGATCCGATGTTGGCAGCGAAACTAGATACACTCTTGGGGACAATTTACATCTTGATCCAGGGGCTAATCGATCATAAGACCATCGGGTTGCCAAAGGTGTAATCGTGGGCTCGTTGGCGAATCGAGAGATCCGGTCGCAGACTTTCTTTAAGCTGCAGGAGATCGCTCGGTGGCAGGCGCTCGATCAATCGATCGACCAGATCGCAAGAAACATGCGCATGACACCGGAGACTGTGAGCAGACTTGTGTCGCACAAGTCGTATGCAGATGTGCAGAAGCAGCTCGGGAAGCAACTCTACGCGCATGTGGACCAGACGATCTCTGATCGGAAGGCTAATGTGATGCTGGAGACAGCCGCGCCAGATGCCGCACAAGCGTTGATTGGGTTGCTTTCTGAGGGTTTTGCGGCCGACAAGCGACAGACGGCCACGGCGATCTTGGATCGGGCCGGCTTCGGACCGATTCAAAAGAGAGCCATTCGGCAGCGAATTGAGTTCGATCCGATGACACTGGCGTTGCTGAGAGTGGCGCTGCTGGAGAGTAATTCAGAGGTGACTGAGGATGACGACGATGGATTTGGAGACGATAACGCCGGCGGTGGCAGCGAAGGATAATTCCAAGGAGCTGTTTGAGCTGGTGAGGCTTAGGGCAGCCGGATCGCTTTACTTTTTCGCCAAAGCTATCGTTGGACACGTGGACTTGAACACGAGCTGCCACAAGGCGGCGTGTTTGTTTTTGCAAGACTTCACCCGGCCGGCGAAGCTTTATGAAGACCCGAGGCGACATCTCAAGTCTAGTATCAGCACGATAGCGTATCCGTTGTGGATTTTTGCGCGCCGTGTGGTCATGGGGCAGGACCCGAACGACCGGATAGCGATTGTGTCTTCGACCAAAACGAACGCACAAAGGTTCTTGCGCGCCGGAAAGTCGATAGTGGAAGCGAACCTGCTATTTCAGTCGTTCTTCCCGGAGTTGATTCCACAATTTGGGAACGACGATGTGTGGAACTCGGAGGAGATTATCTTTCCGAGGAGGGCGACGACACCGGACCCGAGTATCGATACGTTAGGCACCGGAGGGAAGGCGACTTCACGACACTATGATATTGTGATCGAAGACGACTTGATTAACGAGGAGAATTACGACAGTCCAGGAGCGGTTGAAAAGGCCATCGAGAGTCACAAGTTAAACAAGAATCTGCTGGAGAGTCCCAGGGATATTCAGCATGTAGTGGAGAACTCCTGGGCGCCGTACGACTTGAATCGACACATCGTAGACAAGGAACCGACGGTTAGTGTGTTTAGTCGATCAAGTTTCGGCTGGAATCAGACTCGAAGTAGACATCTTAGTCCGGCGGTCATCAAACTGCTCGAACAGCACGAGCCGGGGCAGCCGATTTGGCCTGAGCGCTTTGACGCGGCAGACTTGGCTAAACTGCTGCAAGAACTGGGGCCGAGGATTTTCTCGGCTCAGTACCTGAATCAGCCTAGTGACCCGGATGTAGTGGACTTCAAAGAAGAGCACTTGAGGTATTTTGAGTTCAACGCAGCCGGGGATATTAGGATCTTGCCTAGGCGAGGCGTGGAGATGGAGATTGTGCCTCGCTCATCGCTGTCTGTTTGTGGCGCTTGGGACCCGGCGCTAGAGGAGAAGTCTAGCGCGTGCCGCAGTGCTGTTTGTGTGGTGGGCGTGGACACCAAGGACAGGGCGTTTTTACTGGAGGTCTACGCGCGCCGGCGAGATCCCCTGGAGATGATCGACGATGTGTTGAGGCTGGCGAAGAAGTGGCAGCCGGATCTTGGTTTTGCCATCGAAGATGTGCTGTTTCAGCGAGTGCTGGTGGATGTGATTAGGCGGAGGGCGCCTAGATATGGCTTCTCTCAGTCGCTTTTTCGTGGGGTGAAGCCCCTTCGGGGTAAGGCCAAGGATGCAAGGATCAGGACCCTCATTGGCTCGGCCTTCGCCGAGGGGAGGGTCTACATTCAGTCGGTCCAGACGGATTTTATCGAGGAGTATATTCAATTTCCTATAGGCAAGACAAAAGATATCCTTGACGCTTTTGCGTATTCAGCTACACTATGGCGGAGGGGGGAGACTGTGGAACAGACTGACGAGCGATTTGAGCGCGAAAAGAGTAGACTAGAGCTGAGAGACCCTATTACCGGGTACTAGGAGGGACGATGGGACGAGCGACAAGAGCGACTGGGACGGCTGTTAAGTTGCCGCCACCGGTGACTAAGAACACAAAGGGCAGACCGATGGGGAACTATCCGGATGGTGCCAAGCCCATGCTGCCCGGGGAGATGGGATTTGACCGCGCCCCGGTGCGGCCGAGACCGTTCAAGTGAGCGCCTCGGAGCTTTGTGTGATTCATGTGCCCAGAGGGGTACTGTTGGACGCAGTGAGTGGAATTGTGCCAGCGACACTTACGACCATTGTCTTTGCTCAATGGAGCGAGGACAAGGATGCGGTGACTATTGGATTTTCTGCCAGTCATCCTCTTGAGGCGCGAATGCCTACCGGGATGGAGAATTGAAACGCTTGCGAAAGCACTACAAGCTCAGCATTCGGAAACCGAGACTTGGGGGCCGAGTGGCGGGGCGAAGGAGACCGAAAAATGCCAAAAGGGGGTAAGCCATACACGAAAGCGACCGCCAAAGGAAAGCCAAAGGGCGGAGCCGGGAAGATGCCGATGAAGAGAATGCCAGTCAAGTCGATGATGAAGGGGTGTTGAGATGCCAAAGGCGCTGGAGCACAAACTGGAGAAGGAGTTCAAGAAGAAAGGGCTGAAGGGGAAGGCGCTCAATCATGCCATCTACGGCACGCTGACGAACATCGAGAAGAAACAAGGCAAAACGACGCGAGGAAAGCCACTTCGAGGAACGAGGTAATCACAGATGCCTATTAAGCACATCTCCATTACTGCACAGCAGGAGGAAGAACTCGTTGCGTGGTTGACTGAGTCAATTACCGACATCGAGAACGGCCGCACTACCCGGGAGGCCAACTGGCGAAGGTACCGAGAGCAGTACGAGGGAAAGACGGCACCGAAAAATTTCCCCTGGAAAGGCGCGAGTAATGTTCATGTGCCCATTACGGCCATTAACGTGGATGCCATTCACGCGAACATGGTCAACAGAATCTTGGGCTTCGATCGCGTTTGGGATGTAGCACCGGTGACTAGTGGGGAAGTGCTGGGGGTGAACACCAAAACCGGCCAACCCATTACCTGGACTGATTTAGCAGATTCCTGCACGTCTTATCTAGCCTACGAGAGTGGTCCAACAGGCCAGATGGACGTTACCGAGATTCTAGAACAGGCCAGCTTGGAAGCTATCAAGCTAGGAACGGCTATTGTCTTTCAGCCTTTCGTTACCATCACCAGGCCAGATTTCGAATTCCTCCCGGAGACGGGGGATTTTATTCGCAAGAGCGACACCGTGGTGTTTGACGGCATCAAGCCGCAGCTCATTCCTTTGGAAGATTTCATGATCATGCGCGGGTACTCGGAGATCGACGGGGTGTTTGGCTCGCCCCTCGTTGGTCATCGCTACTTCCTTCGCCCTGGACAACTCCTAGAGCGTGCAAGGAACGGCTGGTTTAGAAAGCGGTCGACAAAGGAAAGCGAAGCAGCAACTGGTCAGTTGTCTAGTGATGTAGTGAAAGATGCTCAGGCGATTCTAGAAGGTGAGTGGACAGATTCAACTTCGCTTCACCAAGATGACCATCAGCTTTACGATCTGTGGATTAGGTACGACGTAGATGGCGATGGCTTAGAAGAGAGTCTTTTCGTGACTTTCCACCGTTTGGCCGGCAAGCTACTTCGCATTCAGCCGTTCATCTACAAACGCATCCCGTATGTGCCGGTTCGATATATCAGACGAGAGAACCGTTTTTACGGCATTGGCGTGCCAGAGATGTTGGAGACGCTGCAAGCCGGCTGCAACACTTCCTTCAATCAAGCTGTCGATAATGCGACAGTGGCGAATGTGCGCGCATGGGGAGTACGAAAGGGATCAACTTCGGCCAAGCAACTGGAAGACATCTACCCGGGGAAGAAGGTGCTGTTTGACGACGAAAAGGACATCAAGGAGCTACAACTTGGAGAAGTCTACCCCTCGATCTTCGAAGTTGGTGTCCTATTCCGTGACTATGCGGAGCGAAGAACAGGGGTCAGCGACTACAACCTTGGACGTGAGTCTGGTTTGGCGGGGGGCAAGCACGGAACTGCGACCACTACTCTCGCGCTTCTTCAGGAGTCTAGCCGACGATTCGACCTCTACGCGAAGGACATCCGAAAGGCTGTCGGAGAGCTAGGAATGCAGGCGCTCGAACTGATTCAGCAGTTCAAGCCAAGTGGGAGGATTTTCGCCGTAATGGGAGCTGAGGGAGCACTTGTTGAAAAAGCACTCCTCCTCCCCTCGACAGTGAATCTTAGAGAACACCTCATCGTCTCCACTACCGCCTCGGCCAGCAACTCTAACAAGGAAGTAGCCAAGCAGAACGCCCTTCAGGGCTTCGCCATCATGCAGCAGTACTTCGAGAAGCTCTTTCAGCTTGGCGCGATGATCTCCAACCCCCAAATCCCCCCGGGGCTCAAGAAGCTAGCCTACGGCATGGGAGAAGCAAGCGAGCGGTTGCTGGTTCGCGTGCTAGAAGGCTTCGATCTCAAGGACGCGGCACAATTCTTGCCGCAACTGGAGGAGTTGTATGGCGAAAGCAGAGCTGCAGGACCTGCTGGCCCACCCGGGATGGCGGGACCTAATGCAACAGGTGCGGGAATGGCAGGCCAGGGACCAGGCGGACCTCCTGTCCCAGGCGGGCCTGGTACTGGCCCTGGAGACCCGGGGCAAATGGCTCCGGGCGCAGGAATTCCTGGACCTAGCGACGGACCTCTCGGCCCAGGGTAAGAAGTCTCCAGAAGTGCCAGTCATCTCTCCTGATGATGGTTTTTAACTCTTGTGTTGACTTTCTTGTAATTGTAGTGTAATCTTTCAACTTCAAGGAGGACTTGTGAGCGAAGAAACACCTAATACTTCTACTCTCGACGAGACGCCGGCTATTCCCAAGGAACTAGAAGGGAAGTCGGTGGCGGAGATTTGGAAGATGGTAGAGCAGGAAAAGAATCGAACCAACGAGGCCAACAGGGGCCGAGAGCGCGCGGAGGCTTTGGCTCAGGAAATTGCCATGGTTGCACTAGAAGGTCGGGGCCAACCAGCGACTGCTGAGCACACCAAAGAAACCGGTATTCCAGACAAAGAAACCGACCCGGAGGGTTGGGCCGCGTTTGACATCAACCGGCGTGTTGATGCAAAAATCAAGCCACTCGCCGACGCTTTCGCGAAAGACCATCAAATGGTCATGGGAGGACTGGTCGATAGCGCCAAGCTTCGTGTCGCCAGTCAGTTCCACGATTGGGCCGAACATGAGGGGGCGATTAACGAGTTTCTGAAGAACTACCCAGCCGAAGTTCTTGCTCAGACGGGTGCCCTTGAGGAAGCATATTACAGGGTTAAGGGTCGTGCCGTGTATGCTAAAGAACGCGAGAACCTGGTCAGAGAACAGGCTTCAATGGGCGCAGGTGGGCGCGTGGGGGTACTGGAGAACCGCCAGGACGAGACAAAGTTCAGCGACGATACCCTACGAGTCGCTACCGAACTTGGTGCTGACATCTCTACCTTTACACTCTTCAAGGGTGGTGGATCTGTCAACATCGATGACTATCTCGCGGCCAAACAAAAGGACGCTGAGGCTAAGAAAAAGGGAGGCACTCATGCCACGCGGTAAGTACATTCGAAAGCCAAAAATCAGCGCCGAAGTAGCCGAAGCAGCCGCCGCCTTCACCTCTGTCAAGGCCGAGGCCACCGAGGCCGAAGCCGGCAACAACAAATTCATCCAAGCTCAAGCAAAGCAACTGCTCGAACGGGTCGAGGCGGATAAAGCCGCCAAAGCCACCGACGAGCCCAGCGGTGTCGAAGTGACAGTTGATTACAACTTTCTCAAACAGGACCCAACGGACTTTATCCCGCGACTCAAGCGGAAAGATATCACTGTCCGTGAGGATCATCGCTACCACTGGATTAATCGGGACCCACGACGAATGGAGAGGAGAGTCGGCATGGGCTGGCTTCCTATCGAAGGTGGGTCGATCACGAACGGAGACTCGATACTGGCTTCTATGCCAAAGGAACGTGCTGACGGACTGAATCGACAACTCGCAGAGAGGAATAAGATTCAGCAAACCGCTCACATCGAGCGGCTTGAAGCCGAAGGCGCCAAACAAGGCATGCCAGTCTTTACCGGGAACAAATCCCTTCGTGATGGCTTAGATCAATAGGAGATTCCTTCTATGGCCTTTACTGCCGCAACCGTACCTGTCTTCCGTGTCGCAAAAGTAGCTCACGGGGGACTTCCAACGCGTCAGAGCTATCTCGCAGGAGGCACTGCCATTCTGGCGGGCAACTTGGTGATGCTCAACGCTAGTGGAACAATCGACGTCTGCGCTAATCCCGCGACCGCCATCCTCGGCATTGCCGATTCCGCCGCTGCCATTGGAGCGCCAATCATCGTCAATGTTATTACACCATCTACAATAATCTCCGCACAAGTTGCCTCCGGAACGCTTGTAGCGGCTGACATCGGTTCAAAATTCGATGTCACCCCCACTACCGGCATCGTGCAGGGCACGACCGGTGCGAATTCCGCTTATGTACATGATGGTATCGATCCCACCGACACCGCGACAGTTCGCGGCCTTGGTCACTTCCTGCCCGCGAACCTGCAAGGTCCGGGTGGCTCTGCGGTCGTGTAAGGAGGCTAGAATATGGCAACCAGTTCTGCTCTCTTCACCCCTCTTTACGCACCGGGGCTGAACAAGATCGTCTTCGATGGGTACACAGAAATGCCCACCGAGTACGACAAGTTCTTGAACGTGTCCACGGTTGCCAAGAGGCAGTATCTCGACGACTACAAGATGGGTGGATTCGGCGCCGTGCCGACCAAACCCGAAGGGACCGCGATCGTCTACGATGATCCGGTGCCCGGTGCCACCGTGCGCTACTCCTGGACGCCATATGGAAAGGGCTTCCGGGTCACGCACGAGGCCATGGTCGACGAACTCTACGGCCCGATGCGGCGCATGGCGAAGGCCCTGGGTCGGTCGTTCCGTAATCAAGTCGAAGTCATCGGTGCAGGCATGCTCAACAGTGCCTTCGCCCTGGCTAATGGCGGCTATGACGGCAAGTCTCTCTGTGGCTCGTCCGGCGTTGGTACCGGTGCGCACATCCTTCTCAGAGGTGGCACCGCTCGCAACGCTCCGACCGCCGCAGTTGACTTCGGCGTCACCGCTCTTCAAGACGCCCTGATCGACTTCGAGCGCATCCTTGATGACTCCTCGATGCCGATCAACTACCGAGCCAAGTACCTCGTCGTCCCCCCGGAGACCTGGACGCAGGCTCGTGAAGTCCTCGGATCTCAGTTCAAGCCCTACACGGCCGACAACGAGATCAACACCCTCGCCAATGAGGGGCTGACTCTCATCATCAGCCACTACATGACCGACACTGATGCCTGGTTCCTACTGGCAGACAAGGCCGATCATGATCTCCAGTTCTTCCACCGCGAGAAGTTCACGACCGATTCGGCCGATGACTTCGACTCGGGCGACGGGAAGATGAAAGCTTACATGCGCAACGGCATCGGCTACGGCGATTGGCGCGGCGTGTGGGGTTCTCCTGGAATTTAGTTAGAGTACTTTCTCGGGAGCCGGTTTAACCGCCGGCTCCCATTTCCTCTCGCAGCTTCGGGGCCACGGCCCTTGCTGCACTTGGAGGTCATCATGGGTCGAACCAATTTCAATTCCGTCGTCTCTAGGGCGTATGCCATCATGCCGGTTGCACAGGTTATACAGAACGTCACTGGGACGACTGATTATGTGCAGGCGACATCTAGTCCGGCACCAATTCTTGGCATCGTCAATGCCGAGACCGGTGCTCACCCCTCCGGACCTCTCCGCGATATCGGCGCCTCCAACAGCTCCCGTCCTTCCGCTCCCCTTGGTGCGCTTCCCGCTACCAAGCAGGGCTTCATGTGGTCACTAGCCGCTGCCTCTGGTGCTGCTGGTGCGCAAACGCTCGCTCTTCGTAACGCCGCTACCTCTCTTATGACGGCTCCTGTCGACATCCCAACCGGTGCGCAGACGCACATCAGTGGCGTAGTCGAAGGTAGCTGGCGTGCAGTCGGCGACGGTGGCGCGGCTGCCCTTGGTGCAGACAATCGTCTCAACACCGCCGCTACAAGAGGAACCAATCTATTTGTCGACGCTACCGACGCCTCCCAAGTCGTCACTCGTCCGGCTCTCGGCGTCATCCTCACCCCTTCCATTTTCGCCGACAACGTCGGCGCCACCACTCCCACCGACCGCCTCTTCTCCTTCTTCCCTGGGGCCGTCAAAGGCTTCTACATCACCGTGCCAATGGGCGACAATGACCTGGCCTCCGGGGCGACCAACGGCGACGTTCGTTACATCACCATGCCGATCACCATCAAGCTCCACGAGGTCTGCTTCTCGACAGGCGCCTCCGCCGCCGGCAACTCTCTTAAACTCCGCAACATCACCACCGCCGCCGACATCACCGGCTCAGTCGCCATGGTCAGCGCCACTGCCGATGCTGCCGTCGTCGCCGTTGGAAGTCTCGTCGCCGCTCAGCGCACCCTTCACAAGGGAGACGTCATCGCCATCCAAGGTTCCACCGGCGGCACCGGCATCACCTCCGCCGCCGCCATGCTCACCGGTCACACCCTCGGCCACTTCCACGTCACGTCACCGCACCTCGACACCATCACCGCCGTGCCCACGACCGTCGAGCCCTCGGCCCTCTTCCGCAATCAATCCTCCGCTTGGGTTGGTCGAACCAACTTCAGCGGGCCGTGTCGCGGTGGAATGGCCTTCCTTCAGCTCCCGGCCCGCAACGGCCAAGCCGGGCTCGCCGTGCCTACCAATCAGGTCAACTTCGGCGCCAGTCGTGTCATCGCGCCCTTCGACTGCTACCTCGCCGGTTGGGGCTTCACCTATCGAGCGAGCGCCGCCTCCAACACCCTCTCCATCGTCAACATCACTAAAGCTGTTGACCATGTGGCAGATACAGCGGCCGTCTCCACTGCCGCTACGTCCTCCCCCTCTTTTATTATGAGCACCCTCCTCAACCCCACCATCTCCAAAGGCGACGTCATTGAGCTTCGCGCCGACACTGCGGCGACCAGCGGCTTCGCTGCCCTCGGCGGCTTCCTCCTCGTTCACGTTCGAGGCCACGTCAACGCCAACCCGGCGCTCGATTAGTGTAGCGCCCCAATGCCTCTCCACCACATCTTCATCGATGGTCAATCGACTTTTCTATCTCGTCTCGCCTCCATCCCCAACGATGGCGACGATTACGAGATTGTATTCGCTTCCGGGACATACACCCTTAACAACCGCTTCATCACCTCCTACCTCACTCTCGACCACTCAGCCGGCGGCAAGCTCATCCTTCGCCCCCACACCGGGACCGCCGCCGTCAACTTCATCGGCGACTTAAACGGCGGCTACTTCAACATCCTCGGGGTCGACATCTCCCTCCACGGCCTCCACTTCGGCGACCACATCCCTTACTTCGTCCCCACGAACTTCTTCCCTTGTAAAATGGTCATCGGTGGCTACAAACTAGTCACCTCTTCCGCTGTCTGCGACCCCGCCACCATCACCATCACCAACTGCTCCTCAAACGGCTCCAGCAACCTCGTCATCCACTGCTCCGACAACCCCGCCATCTACACCAACATTCGCATCCTCAATCACCGCATCTCCGAAGGTGGCGTCAACGGCATCATCGCCCTCGCCGCCTCCGGCGCTCCCGGTGCCTACTGTCACGCCACCATCGACAACCTCACCGGGAACGGCAAATGTGGCCCCGACACCACCGTCTGGGACCCAGCCTCTCTCATCATCCCCCCTAACCTCGGCTCCCACGGCAACGGCACCGCTGCCATCTCCCACTCCACTCTCACCGGCTCCTCCTCCCTCCTCGTCACTCGCGGCAACTACACCTCCCAAATCCTCGGCTCCGCCAACCACGACATGCACTGCCTCCAATACAACCAGCTCCTCTCCTCTGACGTCACCGTCACCCACCGCGACTGCATCTTCCGAGGTCGCTGGGAAGCTGGCCACGCCCAAGGAGACGGCGGCGGCAACATGTGGATCGGCTACTACCACGGCTCCGGGCCAATCTACCCCATCGCCCGTCCTCAGTTCGTCTTCGAAAACTGCACCCTCGAATCGACCATCCTCGACGCCGTCACCCAACCCCCCGCCGACATGGCCGGCGGCTTCCTCCCCATCTGGAACGCCGGCTCCGACGCCGATTACCACTTCTGGGACTCCTCCCTCGCCTGGATCGTCCCCGCTCGCTTCCTCCCCTATACCTACGGCATCGTCGCCTCCACTGACAATGTCAACGTCTTCCTTCACAAGTCCACCATCTCCGCCACCACCCCCGAGACCGTCTCTGCCAACCCTTCCCGCTCCTTCACCACCAACGCCCTCTCTCTCCTCAACCCAGGCCCCATTCATGGTCGCGTTCCTGTTTTATTTTAGCTATAATACCCCCGGGAGGATTCGCTCGATGCCATTCTCAGATCCCCGCTTCTACTACGACACCCCGCCATTTGCGGGCAAATGGCACATCTCCACGGGCAGTCAGTGGTTCACCTGTGATCGGTGCGGCTTTGACTACCCCATCAAATACCGTATACGTCAACAGGGTCTACAAGTCTGCACCTATCTACCCTGCTTTGACACAATCGTCCCCTCATTCAACGACGACAACCTCTTAGACCTAGAAGAATCAACCATCGACTTGGAGGCGATAGAAGATGCCAAGTAGCCTACTTTCCCTCGCTAGTGAAGTCACCTACGCCATTGGCAACCGCACCGACCTAGCCACGAATGCCAAAACCTGGGTCAACCGTAGCTACCAGCGTCTACAAGACCGCATCGAGTTTCCAGAAGCTCAAGTGGTCACTACCTTCGCCACCACCCCAACTATCTACTCCTACGCTGCCCCGGCTGATCTCTTCTCCATCTACTCTCTTCGCAACAACACCATGGAACGTCGCATGAGTCAGGTCTCCATCTCATCCTTTGAGCGACTTGCACTCACTCAAACCGGCTCTCCCTCTCGCTACGCTCTTCGTGCTCGCTCGACCATTCTAGTCTGGAAAGTGCCCTTAGTAGCTGAGACCCTTCAAATCAACTACCGCAAGTCCCTCCCAGCGCTCTTAGCCGACGGTGATCTTCACGTTCTCCCCGATTCTTGGGAAGAGGTCATCATCTACGGTGCCACCGCCTACGCCTTCGAGTACCTCAACGAAGTCGAACGCGCCAATCAAGCTCGCAAATCCATGATCACCACCATGAGTCTTCTCTCCGATCGCCTTGCGCTCGATCTCATCGACCGCAACGAGCCGATTGCACCGATAGGCATTCAAACAGGAGTGATCTAGTGAACACCAAAATTCTAATCAAGCCAAATGACAAACCTGGCATCAGCGAAATCCACTGGCCAACCTGGATCTCCTGGCTCATGACCGTCATCTCTGGCCTCATCATCGTCGGTGTTCCCGCCAACATACTTGTCGCCATCAAACTCTACATCCTCGACGCTGAAGTTCAAGCCTTCCACGACGAATACGACCGTAAAGTCCTCTCCTACGACACCACCCGCCTCGACTTCATCCGCCGCCCCGAATACACCTACGACATCGATCTTCTCTGGAAGCAGATCGAGATGTTTGGCTACGGCAAAAAGGAGCTTAAGAATGGCCACAACTGAATGGTCTGCCACCTTCGAGACCACCCCCGCTGGCAACACCTCTCGTAAACTCGGCGACGATCGCATTCGAGAACTAAAGCAATCCATCCGAGAGCGCCTCCAAAAGGGTGGCCATTTCATGCAAGACTCCGGAGCCAGCTTTCCCAAAGACGGTCGCCACGTCGTTGGTGTCGGTGACGGTCCCGCCATCTACAAATCCGATGCCGTCACCAAAGCCGTTGTCTATGCCGATGCCAGTGTCACCCTTCAAGCCGGCGTGGCCCTCGTCGTCACCGACGGCATTGCTCAAAGCGCAATCCAGGCCAACGCAGCTACAAGTAGCACAACTGGCTACGACGCTGGCGGCGTAACAATTGCTGTCGCTGGTGGTACTACCACTGCCGCTACCGCTACTCTCACCAGTGCCGCTACTGCTGGACAAGAGTACATCTGGATCACAACCGAGCTTTACGCAAGTGCTGATAATAACGACGTGAAGCTTGAATTTCAAATCGACCAACTAAACAACGGTACTTGGGTATCCTTCGTAAACGTCCACGATCATTTGTATGTTAAATCAGGCGCCGCAGCTACTAATCACACCTCCTTCTCCTTTATGCAAACTCACATACCAGTCAACAACAACCAAATTCATAGCTACCGCGTTAAGATTACTAACAACCACGCAACAGCCACAGTCACCACTGTCCAAATTTTCGTTCACGTATTTGAACTTCGACGGTAATCATGCCCTCGCCTCTTCAGCCCACACAGTCCAAACGACTCGTCAAGTTCCCCTTCCCATTCAAAGGACTGAACTCAACTGCCCCGTCACTTGTCCTCAAAGAAGGCTACTCTTCTCTCGCCCGCAACGTCCGCTTTGCTCAGGGCGAAATCTCCTCCCGTCCTAACACCGCCTCCCTCAGCGCCTTCGGCATCACCCCCATCAACGGTGCCTTCACTTCCTATCGAGCTGACAACACCATTCTTTCCCTCGCTTCTCAATACAACACCATGTCCGTCTTAGACAACTCCTCCGGTCTCTGGACAGCCAACGTCTTCGGCTCCGGTCAATTCGGTCTCGACGAAGACTTCTGGTCCTTCACCGACGTCTTCGGTGAAATCTACGCCTCCAACGGTGTCGGCATGACAGTCTGGACTGCTGATGGCGGAGTGTTCAGCGATCTCGGCTCCGCTGCCTCCCCCTTCCCCTACTCCGGTCGCTACCTCGAATCCTTCGCTGGTCGCCTTGTCATGGCCAACACCCGCGAAGGCGGCATCCAACACGAAGATCGCGTCCGTTGGTCAGTCGCCCAATCCCCCCGAGACTTCACCTCCGATTCCTCCGCCGGCGCCAACGACATCGTTGACCTTGCAGGTCCCATTACCGGCAGCCGCGTCCTAGCTGGTCGTCTCTTCCTCCACAAACGCACTGGAATCACAGCCATGATCGAAACCGGTCTTCGCACTCCCTCCTTCAGCTTCCAAACCGTCGTCGACGGTATCGGCACCATTGCCGGCCGCACCCTTCTCAACATTCACGGTGCACAATTCTTCCTTGGCTCCGATGACGTTTACGTCTACGATGGCGCCTCCCCTCCACAACCTATCGGTGAATCTATCCGCAAAGACCTCTTCGCCAACATCAACTGGGCCAAAGTCGGCAACTGCTTCGCCGTCGACTACTCCGACTTCCACGAATACCACCTCTTCATCCCCGAGGGTTCCGCACAGTGGCCTCTGGTCAAATACGTCTACAACTACTTCGACCACACCTGGACCAAACACGACGTCTCCACTGGCGCCAGTTCCGCTGCACTCGTTCAAACCGCTCCAGCCGGTGACACCTGGGACGGTGGCGACGATGGCGGTGGCGACACCTGGGATGCTGGCGCCGACATCCCCTGGGACACGCCCAGCGTGGTTGCCAAACTCGTCCCCTTTTGGGGCTGTTCCGACGGCACCCTACGCCGCATCGACGAAACCTCCGTTACCATCGGTGCCACCGCCACCCTCACCACCGGCGACTCAGACCTCGACAACCCCGGTGTGCTCAAAACCGTCGGTCGTGTCCGCTGCACCCTACGCCAACGCAACACCGCCACCCTTTCTCTCTCACTCTCCGCCGACGGCGGCGCCACCTTCACAACTCCCACTTCCGCCGCGCTCCCGGCCCCAACTGGCGATGAAAACTCCCTCAAGACCCTCTTCTTCCCAGTCGGCCCCCTCACCGGAGAATTCTTCCGTCTAAAACTCACCTCCCCCGATCGCTTTTCCCTCGTCTCCTGGGAGCTAGAAGTCGTTGACCGCAGCGAGGTAAAATAATGGACGTCTCTAAACTCACCGAAGAAACTCCCCCGGCTCCCACTCTTCCCAACTACCCCACTCGTCTCAACATCTATCTCGAACGTCAATTCCGCCTTCTCTACCAACGTCTTCTTAAAGCCATCGAAGACGGCACCATTGGCGCTCCTGGTCCCGCCGGTCCCACCGGCCCCGCTGGTCCTGTCTCCCCCGCCGGCACCGGCACCACCAACTACCTCCCCCGCTTCACCGATGGGCCAGCCGGCATCATAGCTGACTCCTCCCTACACACCTCCGGTGGCATCCTCATCACCTCCGAGCCATTCAAAGCTCCCGAGCTGAAGGTCGAGTACGATGGTAATCATCACGTCCGCATTGTTCCCTCTGGTGTTGCCGAACAAGCCATCCTTCTTCCGACTGGCACATTCCTCTCAGTCGACAAGGCCGTACTTCTCAAGAGCCAAGTCGCCAGCAGCAACCTCAGTCTTCGCCGCAGCGATCTCGGTGTCGGCACCTACGGCCTATCCGTTGATCTCACCTCCACGACCGTCCGTCTCAACAGCAACAACGACCCTGGACAAGTCCAACACAACCACATCATTCAACAAGCAGTAGCCGGTAGCGCCGGCTCTCAACTTCTCGAAGTCATCAACGCCTCCGGTGTCGCTGCTATCGCTGTCGATCAAAACACCGACACCCTTCTCACAGGTCAACTCAAACTCACCACTGTCGGCAAAGGACTCTTTCTCAAAGAAGGCACCAATGCCACCATGGGGGTCGCTGTCTTGGTCGCTGGCGCCGTAACTGTCCCCACCACCCGCGTCACCGCTAACTCCCGCATCTTCCTCACCGTCAACGGAGTCGGTGTTCTTGCCAACCTCGGCTCCCCCTATGAGAACCTAGCGACGCGCGTTGCCGGCACCTCCTTCGACATCAAAAGCTCCAACGTTCTCGACACCTCCACAGTTGCCTGGCTACTCCTGGAGCCGAGCTAATAGCTACAATAGCATCATGTCTTAGTTTCCTGTATACTGTCCCTGCGGGAGAACAATCCCGCTCAAGGAGATCAAATGGCTAATATGGACTTTCCTAGCCAAGATTGGTGGAATAGATCCTGGGGAGACGGACAAGATCCGTGGTCAGGCACAGGAGACTTCCCATATCTAGACCCCAACGGTCCCACATCCGGAGGCTTTGGCTACGGCCCTCGCTTCGGTCGCCGTAGCCTCCACTACAACCCCCCGGGAGGTCCCAACGCTCCGACTCCTCCACGGGCTTCCACGCCACAAGATCTCCTCATGCAAATAATCCAACGTCTCACCTCCGGTCGGACCGGCGCCGGCACCT